>Ga0208327_1000115_pt1 | contig 20837 bp, 15 predicted proteins | sample LakMenEpi26Jun08_FD_150733 | JGI IMG/M metagenome (GOLD analysis project Ga0208327, IMG submission 150733) | Freshwater microbial communities from Lake Mendota, WI - 26JUN2008 deep hole epilimnion (SPAdes) | ecosystem: Environmental > Aquatic > Freshwater > Lake > Epilimnion/Euphotic zone ...
GCTGTCGTGCGGGCGCTCCCGTGTAGAATTTGTCCCATAGCGAGTCCTTCCATTGATGGCTGAATAATACACCATCAAATGCCGGGACTAAACAACTAGTCCCCGCTGATTTCGACAAAAATCTCTATCGCCAAAGGCATAAAATCGAAAACCTGTTCGCCCGCCTCAAAGACTGGCGGCGCATCCACACACGCTATGACCGATGCGCCCATAGCTTCATGGCAGCCATCACCATCGCCGCAATATGCGCATTCTGGATCAGTTAATTAATCCTGAGCCTAGCTGTTAGAGCAGGCCCCTATAAGCCGCTAGCTGCTGACACGCTTCGCAAATTCGAAGAGCTCAAAATTGCAGCCCAAGAAAAAAAGTCTTCAGGGGGTGCAACAGCGAAGGCGAAGCAAGCGCAGCAGACACTGCGCAATCCTGAGTTAAAGTCTACACACTTCACAAAATCGAAGGCAGTCAGCGCTGCTTTGCTGAAGAAAACTGGCGAAGACTTGAAAATGGCTTTCACCGAAGCTTTCGCGGCTTACGCGCTCCACGAGCAAATGCGCCTCGAATACAGTCTGCATGAGAGGGATGAACCCAAATCGCGGGAGCAAGGTCCAGCAGATGAAAAAGCCGACGTCATCCGCTTCGTCGAGGCTATAGGCCAACATGATGTTTCGCCGCACATGCTTGGGCGTCTCTATGAATGGCAATACGGCCTGATTGCGCAGCTCATTTTAGACGCCAACTCTGACCGTAATCTTAAGCGGCCAGGCAACCTATGGTGCTTGCTAACAAATGCAGGCATTTTCGAAGCTTACAATGGCGAACTTTCCGATGATCAGGCTCGCATCTTGGAGGGAATTTCTGCCGTCCGCGAAGACCCTCATGCGCTTGATCGCTGGGAGCGCTTTGATCGAAGATTTGCAAATTTAGGCGATCTCCCTGCGGGATTCAAAACTCGATGTATGCATATGCTCGATATCAGCAATGAATTAGGTTCTGCTGAAGAAAGTGTGATCTTTGATGCGCGTGGTAGACAATATCTAGCTCAGACGGAAACAATCGGAAAACTTTTGGGGTTACCTACCGACGAACTTTCAAAGGTCGATGAACTCGTCAGGGTCATCCATGATCCGACTTGGTCCGCAAACGGCTCCGAAGAACACTTACATAATCGCCTCGTAGTGAATTTGTTGCTTCTTCATTTCGATGAATGTCATCGCCAGAAAATTCATCCCTCTGACTGGTTGTCATCACTTGTTCCAAAACTGTTACATGAGGATGGCTTCATTGCTCGCCATGTCCGGTCTGAAGATGCCTTTTGGGGCCTAACATTCATTGCACTTGAACTTAGCTCATTTCGTGACCGAGAAGAGACCAGTTTGATGCGCGAACGTAAATCGGCAAACGTAGCCACCCGCGATGTCATGAAGGATTTCTATCAAAGGCATGACATCAATCACCATACCGACGCTGATGGAGTTCCATGGGTAGGAGAGGCGCCGATTGATCCAGACGAAGCCGATATTCTTGAGTACTCCAACGTTGAAACGCATTCTGAGCGTACGGATAGTTCGCCGCGTGCTCATTTGGATGAAGATGATCACATCTTGGAAGCTGAGTTCACGGACATAATCGATGATCACTCGCCTGCCGAATCTGCGCCAACGGAAACCCAGTTCGCCGAACAAGATCGCACTTTCGATTCGTCGACAACCAATAATTTCTTTGAGGAGTTTGAATAATGGCTAACAACCTTGTAAGTACTGATTACAACCCGTTAATTGTTGCGGGAAACGCACTTTCACGAGCAATATCCTCTCCTGCGCTCTCGTCGGCTGGCGGAGGAATAGCGCGCACTATTTTTATCGCGAGAATGCTAGCCGGAGGCGGTGAATCGGATCTCGCTATGGCGCATCTGCTTTGTCTACCTCATTCGGAAACTTTCGGCGTTGCAATTTTTGGCGAGCCTAGCGGCCCTACGTTCAAAACCCATCGTGACGACAGGCGGGCCCGTTTTGATCCGAGCGATGCTGGCGCGGTCGGCACCTTCATTGACTGGCGTTTGGCCATCGGGAACACACATGTCATTGCAAGCTTTGATCCAAGCTGCAGCCGTGAGCTAATTCAAGCAATTGAGCTTTTGAATCATCAACTAAAGCTACCAATTAACGTTATCTTCCTTGCCGCAAGAGATGAGGGATCGCCAAAACTAGTGGATCGCGTGAAACAAGTAGCGGGCAAGGTAATTGTCGCTCGGCCCGGCGGTAGATCTAAATTCGAAATGACGAATGATCTTGAAGTTCCCGTATTACCAAGAATCTTGGTAGAAAATTACTCCTTGGCGCAGTGCCCGCTTCGCGAACTTGTAGAGCGATTGCCGTTCGGCAGCCGCGCACTGTTTCAAAGCGAATTACTAAAATTTTCTAGCAAGCTGGAGGTTATGTTCAATGACTAGGTTCAACGATTTTTGGGTGCATATGTTTGGCGAAGATATCTCAAACTTCGAGGAGATCCTGCTGGTAAGAGGCGCGTGCCTGCTAAAGCCCGAAGAGCCGCTGTTCGCAATTTTTGCAGCGATGGTAAGGCTGATTCATCAATCACAGGGCGATCTAGAAAAAGCCCTTCTGCAATTCGCGCCAGAATTAACTGACCGGGCTCATTCAATGATCGAGTCAGCAGACGGTCTGAACCAACAGCTCGAAGGTTTGCATCGACGCTCTCAGGAAATTAGTAGTGCGTTGCACATGCTCGAAGCAAGGAACGTCGGCTTAAGCATAAATTCTGGCGAGCAGCACGGCAGTGGTCTCGGTTGGGTAGAGCAGAACCTTGAGCCGATCGCTGTCAGTGCTCTTGTCTTCACGTTTTGCGCCGGCTTTGTTACCGCAGCGTATATTTATATCTGATCATTCCAATAGCACATGATCTCAGCCTTTAGTTGCGCACAATTCTATGAGCCGATCAATCTCAGGCTGTGGTCCGCTTAGCGCTATGCTTGGATCGCATGGACAGGCCTCAAAGTTTCTTTGGCACAGTCGCAGTGCCGAAGCCCTAGCTCTATTTGATATACGCGGTTTAATTCCTGGATACGACACTATGACCTCGAAGGGTACAATGACTCTCGGAATGCCCCGACGCCCCCATCTTGCGTGCCTGCATCCTGAATCTGCTACAATTGCAAAAAACCACGCGCTCACGTTTCGATTTGGTCCCATGCCAGTTACTGATCTTGTATCCGCAATCTATCATGCGCTTCGTATTGATCCCCTCGATGATGACGCACGAGATTGCGTAGAAGATCTTCTTAGTGAGCCCGCAACTGACGATCGGGATCAGCAAATTCTGGACATATACCGTTACACTACTGCTGAAAGAGCAATCCGAACAATTATCTTGGTGGGCCCTTGTGATATTGCAGAATACATTGTCGCATTATGGGCCTCTGACCCATATGCAGCCCAACAACTAACCGCTCGAAATTTCCGTCCATTGGCAAAGTCGAAGCTCCCCGGGTGGGCAGTGCGAAAGGAAAAATTTGGCAAGAAAAATACGCGCGGCAACAAAAACTTTCTAGATAGCGATGGTTTGCCACGCTGTTACGTTCCTCCGCTTCAAGCTGCGGCCCTTTTGTCAGAACTTACCCGGACCGGAAATAACATAATCGCCCACGCATGGCACGCTCTGTCGAAATCACGGCAATGGTTAACCAGAAATGCGATGCACACCGAAATAGCCGTCGGCACCGATTTGTGCCAAAATTCACGCGAGATCATAATGGCCGCTGCAATGGGAATTGAGGCGCTGCTCCCGAAGAAAACTGATTTGGCCACCGGAAAGGTTCAACAGGCTGCGAAAGCAGCCGTGCGAAAACAAATGCGGCGGTTTGAAAATCTAGCGCAAGGCTCAATATCACATAACGAGTTTATCAAAGCGAACGGCAGATATGTAGCGGACTTTCCTATTTTTGACGCGAAGCCAGCACTGAAAAAACACTTGCCGCAGACTGATGCCGTTCTAGCTTTCGGGCTGACCCTGCGCGAGCATGTCAACTGGGCTTTGGCGTGGCTATATGACGACGCGCGGCTGGAAAGTAAAAAAAGTGCGCATTTGCTTTGCTACCCTAAACAAGATCGTATGATTGAGGGCATGACTCACGGACAGGCTATGTGGTTTCTTGCCACCCAATGGCTCGCCCATGTCGGTGACGATGTCGCGGTCTTGTTTGCGCAACCTGCACGCGATGTTCCTCAAACGAAGTCTGCAGATGTGCATAGCGTAGATGAAATAAGACGCGACGACCCCATCGACGAAAACGAATGCAACACTCGTGGGAAAACGATGCTAGAAAACGGACGATTGATCAGGACGAGCGATGTCACTGGAGGCGCACCTTGTGCGGATTCCCGCTATGATTTTCGGTTGTGGTTGCAACCTCAATCCACCTTGCATAGAACCTTAAAGGGGTGTGCCAAACCATATTTGCCGCTCGGGTTCGGCAAAGGCGTAGTCGACCATCTGGGTCGGTTGGCACCAAACTTTACGGTAAATTGTAATGGAAATCGCGCAAGGCAGCAAAATAATCGCAACTCGAAAGCCAGGCAAGGCGCTATAGATATTTGCTACGGCGTGGCACATGATTTAATGCTTATTCCCTGCGGCCCTAGTCTGAGTAGCATGCATGTAATGCTACGTTCATATTCGCAGCGTCTACATTTCGCAGAATTCCAAGATTTTTTGGCAAAGACCCCTGGAAACTTTGATCCGGCGAATCGATTATTCGAGAACGCATGCTCTTCACATGCTCTCTTCCCAACCAGTTTTGGTCTAGCGCCTATATTTACTCGGTCGACTGCAATTTTTGCCCGATTAAAAGCGTCTGCAAGTCAGGATGGAATCGCTGCTGCAATGGCATCGAGTGGGGGCGTGTATGAGCTGTCCATCCTATCCGCCGAAACAAGTAACACCACTTTCGAAGCGGCATCATTTCGCTGACGATCAGCGCGAGCAAAAAATCGTTGATAAACTGCCAATTGACTTGCCGATCGCGCCAAACGAGATTCTAATGCTTTTAGAAGCGATCGGCTCGGAATGGGAAACCACAATTTAGCCCTAACAGAAAGATAGTTCGATGAAAGCGTATGCCTATCTCCGTCTAAGTGTTGATAAGGAAAATGGAGAAGCGCAAAGTCTTGATGCGCAGCGTTTTGAATTACGGCGATACGCGAAGGCGAACAGCATAGACATCGTTCAAGAATTTGTCGAATCTGGCGTTAGCGGACGACGTGCATCACGGCCTGAATTTGATCGTATGCTCGCGATGGCCTGCCAGGGATTAGACGAAATCGACGCCATTCTAACCTACCGGCTCGATAGGTTCACGCGAAATCAGCAAGTTTGGCACAATAGTCTGGCAGCACTCGAAAAGGCGGATATCGAATTCATCTCCGTTAGTGAACAGTTCGGCGGCGGACGAAATTCGAAGATGGCTATGTCGATTACCGCAATGGTAGCTGAACACCAATCGCTCTCGTCATCTATCCACACTGCTAAAAGCAGGCGTGAAAATGCGCGGCAAGGATATTTTAATGGCGGGGTAGTTCCGTTTGGTTATTCAAGCCAAATAGCTGCCACCTCGGGCCAGAAAAATCGTATGAGGCTAGTAGCAATTGCAGAGGAAGCCGATGTCGTAAAAGAGATATTCGATTGGGCTGCCTGCGGTAGAGGCGGACGCTGGATAGCAAAGACCTTGAACTCGCGTGGTACAACGCTGCGAGGAAAAAAGTTTAATAACAGCAACCTGTCTGATATTCTTGCACGTGATCATTACCGCGGAACATATTACGACCGCACGGTCGATGAAAATGGGAAGAGACCCGAACATAAAGACTGGATTGCAGTGCCATGTCCTCAGCTAATTGAGAACGACCAATTTGATGCGGTTTCTGCACTGAGGGCTAGCCGTAATCCTCGTAAAACCCCCCCGCATGTCGCGGCGGGTATAACTTTGCTTACAGGCATTGCAAAATGTGGTGATCCCAGTTGCACTCATGGCCTGACAATTCGCTCGGGCAAGAGCGGTCAATATCAATATTATTCGTGCAATGGTCGTGTGAATTCGGGGGGCAATTGTTCGACTCCGAACATCCGTCGCGAAAAGCTCGACGAAATAGTTATCGAAGCTCTCGAAACTCGCCTTTTAAAGCCCGAACGGCTTCAGATGGTGCTTGCTGACATTATCAACATGAGCGATCATCAGCGCGTAAAGCGAGAAAAAGAACTGGCACAAGCTCGTGCGGAGCAAACCAGAGCAGGAAACGCTATCAAGAACCTTTTGCAGCTTATTGAAGAAGGTCATATGAATGCGCGAGACCACGCATTTGCGGAGAGGTTGGCGACTAACAAGCAAGCTCAAGCCGCAGCAGGCGAGCGCGTGACAACACTCGAGTCTCAACTCCACATGGGCAACCGCAAGATTACCCCGGAAACAATTGCCAAGTTCAGTGCGTTGATCTCAAGAAAATTGCGCGGCAACGATAGTATGTTGCGAACCGCCTATACGCGAATGTTTGTAGCAAAGGTAACCGTAAGCCAAACGCAGATCGTAATTTGCGGCCCCAAATCTGCATTGGAAGCGGGGGTCGCCAAAGACAATCTTACACCATCTGGATTGGTGCCCAGCTTTGACCAGAAATGGTGCCCGGAAGAGGACTCGAACCTCCACGCCGTTACCAGCGCCAGCACCTGAAGCTGGTGCGTCTACCAATTCCGCCATCCGGGCACAAGACATGCAGGAAATTTCCGCATGTCGGGTAGGCGCGATCCTTTAAGCGATTAGGTGATATTGTCAACGGCTGTGCGGCGCGCGCGGTGGATTAAATCCACGCGCCGCGACCGCCATACACAGGTCGGCCTTGAAAGCTGCTTAGCGGTGGTGCAAAGCGCGCGCAGGGTTTCACGCTGGCTGACGGAGCATATATGCAGGGCAAGTTGATAACGGTTTTTGGTGGCGGCGGGTTTTTGGGCCGCTACGTCGCGCAGGCGCTGCTGGGTCAAGGCGCGCGGCTGCGTATTGCGTGCCGCAACGCCAATAGCGCCAATCATATCAAGCCGCTGGGCAATTTGGGCCAAGTGCAATTGATGGAAGTCGACATCCGCAAACCCGCCAGCGTGCAACGCGCGGTGATGGATGCCGATGCTGTCGTCAATCTGGTGGGCAGCTTTGCCGATATGGATGCCGTTCAGAATATTGGCGCGGGCATCGTGGCACAGGCCGCCGCAGACGCCGGCGTTGGCGCTTTGGTCCACATCTCCGCAATTGGTGCGGACGCACAAAGCGACGCCGAATATGGCCAAAGCAAAGCGGGCGGCGAAGCTGCGGTGCATGCGGCATTTCCCGCCGCCGTCATCTTGCGGCCGTCAATTGTGTTTGGCCGCGAAGACCAGTTCATCAACCGCTTTGCCGGGCTGATCCGCATGTTGCCTGTTGTGCCCGTCATCGGTGCGGCCACGAAGTTCCAGCCTGTCTTTGCTGGCGACGTTGCCAAAGCTGTTGCCGCCGCTTTGGTGCATCAGGATGGCCGCGTGCTGGAGCTTGGCGGGCCGGAGATATTCTCCATGATGGAACTGAACCGCTGGATCGCCAAGGCGATTGGCCGCGACCCCCTGTTCGTTGAAGTTCCCGATATCGCCGCAAAGATGCTCGCCAAGGGGACAGGGTGGATGCCCGGCGTGCCGATTACCGATGACCAGTTTAAGATGCTGGGCCATGACAATGTGGTGACGGGCACCGACGGGCTGGCGGCTTATGGCATCGTGCCGACGCCGTTGGATGTCATTGCCGACGATTGGTTAAACATTTACCGCAAGCATGGCCGCTTTGGCAGTAGCCCCACAGCATGAGCGATACGATGATCGCGTTGCTCCTCGGCTTTATTGAGGGGCTGACTGAGTTTTTGCCGGTGTCATCGACTGGGCATCTTATTTTGGCGGGCGAGCTGGTTGGTTTCACCGATAATAGCTCAGTCGCCTTTAAAATCGCGATCCAGCTCGGCGCGATCTTGGCGGTGCTATTGGTATATTGGCGCAGATTTTGGGCGGTGGGCACGGGGCTGTTGAAGCGGCAGGCTGGGCCCGTTGCGTTCACGCGCAACATCCTCTTGGGCTTTGCCCCTGCTGTGGTGATTGGCGTGGTGGCTTATGATGCCATTCGCGCCGCGATGCAGACACCGCAGATTGTTGCCATCGCGTTGATCGTAGGCGGTGTCATCTTATTATTGCTGGAGCGCGTGGTGAAGACGGTGCGCTTTAACACGGTTGAGGAAATCCCCTTTGGCACGGCTTTGGCGATTGGCCTTGTCCAGTGCACCGCGATGTTGCCGGGTGTGAGCCGGTCGGGCGCGACAATCATGGGCGGGCTGATGATGGGTGTTGAACGCAAGACCGCCGCAGAATTTTCCTTCTTCTTGGCCGTGCCCACGATGATGGCCGCAACGGTATATGCTTTGTGGAAAGACAGGGCGCTTTTGAACGCGGACGACATGGGGATGATCGCCATTGGCTTTACCATGGCGTTTCTGGTCGCGGTGGTTGTGGTGAAGGCGTTTGTCGCCATTGTCGGCAAATATGGATTTGCCCCTTTTGCTTATTACCGAATCATCGTTGGAACAGCCGCGTTGCTATGGCTGACGATGCGGTAGGTGCCGATACGGACCTATTAATTTGAAATATTATTGCGCGCGCGTAAATTATCGTCTCAAAATGAGTTAGTTTAGTCAACAAAGCTGCCCTATTATTGGATTTTCACGTGACAGCGTATGTTTGCCGCGTTACGCGCAGCGCTTCTGAAGGAGCGTGTTGTGGCAAAAGATCCGATGCTGAAATTTGTTTCGAAGCCGCAGGCTTATCCGCATAAGCGGGAAGCCGAATTGCGCGCCGAAGATTTCGCCGAAATCGCAGATCGCTATGCGCCCGCCGCAGCAGCGGATCAGGCGTCGCGTTGTTCGCAATGCGGCGTGCCCTATTGCTCGGTCCATTGCCCGCTGCACAACCATATTCCAGATTGGTTACGCCTGACCGCCGAAGGGCGCTTGCGCGAAGCCTATGAGATGTCCAGCCTGACCAGCACCATGCCTGAAATCTGCGGCCGTATTTGCCCGCAGGATCGCTTGTGCGAGGGTAATTGCGTTATTGAATTTTCGGGCCATGACGCGGTCACCATTGGCTCGGTTGAAAAATACATCACCGATACCGCGTGGGAGCAGGGCTGGGTTGAACCCGTCGAAGTTGGTTCATCGCGCGGCCAATCGGTTGGCATCATCGGCGCTGGACCGGGCGGGCTGACGACCGCAGAATATCTGCGCGTCGCGGGTTATGACGTGCATGTATATGACCGCTATGACCGCATGGGTGGGTTGATGACTTATGGCATCCCCGGTTTCAAGCTGGAAAAAGACATTGTCATGCGCCGTGTCCAGCGGCTTGAGGATGCGGGCATTCACTTCCACGCCAATTTTGAGGTTGGCCGCGATGCATCGCTGGATGATTTGCGCGCAAAGCATGACGCGGTGTTGATTGCGACCGGCGTCTATAAGGCGCGCGCAATTGCGACGCCGGGTATCGGGCTGGAGGGGATTGTCCCGGCGCTGGATTTCCTCACCACCTCCAACCGCAAGGGCTTTGGCGACATTGTGCCTGCTTTTGAAAGCGGCGCGATGAATGCGCATGACAAAGACGTAGTCGTCATTGGCGGCGGCGATACCGCAATGGATTGTGTCCGCACCGCGATCCGCCAAGGCGCAAAGTCGGTCAAATGCCTCTACCGCCGCGACCGTGAGAATATGCCGGGTTCACAGCGCGAAGTGACCAATGCCGAAGAAGAAGGCGTCGAATTTGTCTGGCTGTCGGGTCCCAAGGGCTTTGACGGCAATGGCAAAGTCGAGCGCGTGCATGTGGCGAAGATGCGGCTTGCGGCCCCCGATGCCTCCGGCCGCCGCACACCGGAAAATGACCCCGAAGGCGACTTCACATTGAACGCCGATATGGTGATTATGGCTTTGGGCTTTGAGGCCGAAGACTTACCCGTGTTATTCAACGCACCCGACCTCAACGTCACCCGCTGGGGCACCGTGCGTGTGGACCATAATACGCAGATGACGAACCTCGACGGGGTGTTTGCCATTGGCGACATCGTGCGCGGCGCAAGCCTTGTCGTCTGGGCAATCCTTGACGGGCGCGATGTCACGCAGCATATGCACACTTATTTGAAATCGAAAATCAGTGATGAAAGGATTGCAGCATGAAGTTAGTGAAAAGCGTCCAGCAGGCAGCATTTGGGCTGCTATTTCTGGCAACCATACCAGAAGCGGCAACGGCAAATGAAGCTAAGGCGGCATCAACCCCGGTGGAAGATGCGCGTGCAATTCTCATAGCGAGCGATACAGAAAAAATGCTGAACGCGTTGTTTGCGCAGATGCTGCCGGTGATGGAGTCGAGCTATCTTGGCCAATTGGGGCAAACGGAAGATGGCGCAGAGATACTCAAGCAAGTAAGTGAGAAATATCCAGGCGGGCAGGCCGCATTTGGCAAGCGATTCGGCGAACTCATGATGGCCAGCATTCGAGCAGAAATTCCCAACATCATTGAGCAGACGGCACAGCAATATGTGTTGGAAATTCAACCTGCGGATTTGCTTATGATGCGCCGATTTATGGAATCGAGCGCAGGCAAATCTATGACCGCAGCACAGCCCAAAATACAGCAAAAATTAACCACCGTTGGACAAGGCGTTGGTGCAAAAGCGGGCGTGCAAGCAGCGATGCAATTGATGGTAGAAGCCCAGAAACACCTTGAAACCCCCAAGTGACCATATTCTACCCCACAACCGAACATGAACGTCTTGCCCGTGAAGGCATGTATCGTCCTGAGTCCGAGGGCGATGCCTGCGGCGTTGGGTTGATTGCGGCGACCGATGGCAAGCCTTCACGGCGGGTTGTGGCGGCGGGGATTGAGGCGTTGAAGGCCGTTTGGCATCGCGGCGCGGTCGATGCCGACGGCAAAACGGGTGACGGCGCAGGCCTGCACATCGATTTGCCCGTCCGTTTCTTTGACGATGCCATTTCGGACAGCGGCCACCGCCCTATGCCCAACCGGTTGGCGGTTGGCATGGTGTTCCTGCCGCGCACCGATTTAAGCGCACAAGAGAATTGCCGGACGATTGTTGAGGCGGAGATTATCGACGCTGGCTACACCATTTATGGCTGGCGTCAGGTGCCGGTTGATGTGTCCGTGATCGGCGATAAAGCGCAAGCGACGCGGCCCGAGATTGAGCAGATCATGATTGCCGGACCAATGCCCGAAGAGGTCGGCGCAACCGAATTTGAAAAGAATCTCTACCTCGTCCGCCGCCGGATCGAAAAGAAGATCATCGCTGCGCAAATTCGCGATTTTTATATCTGTTCGCTGTCGTGCCGCTCGATTGTCTATAAGGGCCTGTTCCTTGCGGAGTCACTGTCGGTATTTTACCCCGACCTGCAAGATGACCGCTTTGAAAGCCGCGTTGCGATTTTCCATCAGCGTTATTCGACCAACACTTTCCCGCAATGGTGGTTGGCGCAGCCATTTCGCGGCCTTGCGCATAATGGCGAGATTAACACCATTCGTGGCAACCAGAATTGGATGAAAAGCCACGAGATCAAGATGGCCAGCATCGCCTTTGGCGCGCAGTCGGATGATATCAAGCCTGTCATTCCCGCTGGGTCTTCGGACACTGCCGCATTGGACGCGGTGTTCGAAACCTTGGTCCGTTCGGGCAAGGAAGCGCCAACGGCCAAGCTTATGCTGATTCCTGAAGCATGGCAGTCGAACCCCAATTTGCCCGCCAACCACCGCGCCATGTATGAATATATGTCCAGCGTCATGGAGCCATGGGACGGTCCTGCCGCTTTGGCGATGACCGATGGACAATGGGCCGTTGCTGGCGTTGATCGCAACGCGCTACGTCCGTTGCGCTACAGCCGGACGTCGGATAATTTGCTGGTGATCGGTTCCGAAACCGGAATGGTTGTTCTGCCCGAAACGACGATATTGGAAAAAGGCCGCCTTGGCCCTGGACAAATGATTGCCGTCAATCTGGATGAAGGCAAATTATACCGCGACGGCGAATTAAAAGACCGCATTTCGGCCGAGCAGGATTATGGCGCATTGGTCGGCGGCTTCCGCCGCATCACCGACTTGCCCGAGGCTGGCGACGACAGCGCGCCCGCTTGGTCGCGCGCGGAATTGACGAAGCGTCAGATCGCCGCTGGCATGACATTGGAAGATGTCGAAATGATCCTCGCGCCGATGATCGAAGATGGCAAGGAAGCCATTGGGTCCATGGGCGACGACACCCCGCTGGCCGTCATCAGCGATAAACCCCGCCTGATCAGCCAATTCTTCCGCCAGAATTTCAGCCAAGTCACCAACCCGCCGATCGACAGCTTGCGCGAACGGCATGTGATGAGCCTGAAAACGCGTTTTTCGAACCTCGCCAATATCCTGGAGGAAAAGAGCCAGAATGCCGATGTCTTGGTGCTGGACAGCCCAGTGCTGACGGCACGCGATTGGCGCAGGTTGAAGGCTGCGTTCGGGCCATTGGGTGCCGAGATTGATTGCACTTATGACATTTCCGACGGGCAAGAGGGCCTGCGCGCCGCCATTACGCGGATCCGCGAAGAAGCGGTGGCCGCCGTGCGGATGGGCAAATCCGAACTGTTCCTGACCGACCAAAATATCGGTCCCGACCGCGTCGGTATCGCGATGATCCTCGCGGCGGCGGCTGTGCACACGCATTTGGTCCGCAATGGCCTGCGCAGTTATTCGTCGATCAATGTCCGTTCTGCCGAATGCTTGGACACGCATTACTTCGCCGTACTCATCGGCGTTGGTGCCACCACAGTGAACGCCTATCTTGCCGAAGCGGTGATTGCCGACCGGCATATTCGCGGCTTGCTTGGCGGCTATACGCTGACCCAAGCCGTCGAAAATTACCGCATAGCGATTAACGAAGGTCTGCTGAAGATCATGTCCAAAATGGGCATCGCGGTCATCTCCAGCTACCGTGGCGGTTATAATTTTGAGGCGGTTGGCCTATCGCGCGCGTTGGTCAACGATTTCTTCCCCGGCATGCCGAACAAAATTTCGGGCGAAGGCTATCACTCATTATATGTCAACGCGCGCGACCGTCATAATGACGCGTTTGATGCGGCTGTTGCGCGCCTGCCCGTTGGCGGATTTTATAAGCAACGCGACGGCGGCGAAGAACATGCTTATTCTGCTGGCCTCATGCATTTGCTGCAAAGCTCCGTCGCGAATGACAGCTATTCGACTTACACGCAATTTGCGCAAGGCGTGAAGGAATTGCCGCCGATTTACTTGCGCGACTTGCTGGAATTCAACTTCGCCAAAGAACCCGTCGCGATTGACGAGGTTGAGGCGATAACCGAAATCCGCAAACGCTTTGTCACGCCCGGAATGTCGCTTGGCGCGTTGTCGCCAGAGGCGCATGAAACGCTCGCCATTGCCATGAACCGGATCGGCGCAAAGGCCGTCTCGGGCGAAGGCGGCGAGGATAGCAAGCGTTTCAAGCCTTATGAAAATGGCGACAACGCCAACAGCGTTATCAAACAGATTGCCAGCGGCCGCTTTGGTGTTACCGCCGAATATCTGGGCGCGTGCGAGGAAATCGAAATCAAGGTCGCGCAGGGCGCAAAGCCGGGTGAAGGTGGGCAGTTGCCGGGCTTTAAGGTGACAGAAATGATCGCACGTCTGCGACACTCGACGCCGGGCGTGACGCTGATTTCACCGCCACCGCATCACGACATTTATTCGATCGAAGATCTGGCGCAGTTGATTTACGACCTTAAGCAGATCAACCCGCGCGCGCGGGTCTGTGTGAAGCTTGTCAGTGCGGCGGGCATTGGCACGATTGCGGCAGGTGTGGCCAAGGCGCATGCCGATGTCATCCTGGTCTCCGGCAATGTCGGCGGCACGGGTGCAAGCCCGCAAACCAGCATCAAATATGCGGGCACGCCATGGGAAATGGGCCTGTCCGAGGCGAACCAAGTGCTCACGCTCAACGGCCTCCGCCACCGCGTGAAGTTGCGCACCGATGGCGGTTTGAAAACCGGACGCGATATCGTCATCGCCGCGATTTTGGGCGCTGAGGAATTTGGCATCGGCACGCTCAGCCTTGTTGCCATGGGCTGTATCATGGTGCGGCAATGCCATTCAAACACTTGCCCTGTTGGCGTGTGTGTTCAGGATGAGGCCTTGCGCAAGAAATTCACGGGCACACCGGAGAAAGTCATCAACCTGATGACCTTCATTGCCGAGGAAGTGCGCGAGATACTGGCGAAGCTTGGCTATCGCAGCCTTGATGAAGTCATTGGCCGCACAGAGCTGCTGCGCCAGGTCAGCCGGGGTGCCGAGCATCTCGATGATCTCGATCTCAACCCGATATTGGCCAAGGTGGACGCGCCCGACAGCGCGCGCCGTTTCAATATCCCGACATTCCGCAATGAAGTGCCCGACAGCCTTGACGCGCAAATGATCCATGACGCGCGGCCCGTGTTTGAACGGCGTGAGAAGATGCAGCTAACCTATAATGTCCGCAACACGCACCGTGCGGTGGGCACAAGGTTCAGCTCAGAAATCACGCGGCTATATGGCATGAAGGGCCTATCCGAAGGGCATGTCCATGTCCGTTTGCGTGGTTCCGCTGGCCAATCGCTTGGCGCATTTTTGTGCCAAGGCATTACGCTCGAAGTATTTGGCGACGCCAATGACTATGTCGGCAAGGGCCTGTCGGGCGGGACAATCATATTGCGTCCGACGGTCAGCAGCCCGCTGGCTAGCCAGCAAAATAGCATCATCGGCAACACCGTTCTGTATGGCGCAACATCCGGCCATTTGTTCGCGGCAGGACAAGCCGGGGAGCGTTTTGCGGTCCGTAATTCGGGCGCGCATGTCGTGGTTGAAGGCTGCGGGTCCAATGGTTTGGAATATATGACCGGCGGTATCGCAGTTATCTTGGGCAAGGTCGGAAGCAATTTTGGCGCTGGCATGACCGGCGGCATGGCGTTCGTGCTCGATACCGAACGCGACTTCACCCAAATGGCGAACCCGGACAGCATCATATGGCAACGCCTTGAAAGCGTCTATTGGGAAGAGGCGCTGAAAGCCCTGATCACCGCGCATGCCGAAAAAACCGACAGCGCTTGGTCGAAATCAATCATGGAAGATTGGGATCGCAGGCGCGGCGAATTTTGGCAGATTTGTCCAAAGGAAATGCTCACGCGCCTGAGCCAACCTTTGTCCGACCATGAAGCATTGGAAGCGGCGGAGTAAAAAAGAACTGCGGCAGGCTGAGCATCGCTGTTCAGCCCGCCGCGCCAATGCGCGCAAAGAATCGCCGCTGGCCAATTGCCGCTTTCCCTGCTTTATACGTCACCTCAATTTGTGACGGAGAAGCCTTATTCATGCGTAGCCTGTTCATCGCCGGGTGCTTATTTGCGCTTTCAACGCCTGCTTATGCCGATGCCAATGATGATCTCACGGCTTTGGTCGATGACGTCTGGGCGACGGCGTTGAAAGAGGCGCCTGTCTACGCCAGCGCGCTCGGCGTGAATGATTATGCCGATGAGCTTGGCGATTATACCCTAGCGGCGCAGGACCGCAGGGCCGCCGATGCGGCAAAGTTTCTAACCCGCCTGAACGCCATTCCGGCACATGCGTTGAGCGCTGCGTCGAAGGTGGAGGCGGGCATATTACGGCGGTCGCTGGTATCTACGATCGAAGGCAATCAGTTCGGCCAGCGCGCCATCAACTTCACGACCTATTCGAGCTGGCACCAACAACTCGCCAGCATGTCGCGGAACTTGCCGTTCAAAACCAAGACAGATTTTGAAAGCTACAATGCCCGGCTTGCGCAATATGGCCGCGTCAATGACGAGAATATCGCGGTCGCCAATGTCGCGATCAAGGGCAGGTTTACGCAGCCGTGCGAAACACTGACCGGATTTGAAGGAACCGTTAGCGGCCTGATCGCGTCGGACATTCGCCGGTCGCGTTTCTACGGTCCTTATGCCGCCAAGCGCCCCGATAGCATTTCGGAAAGTGACTTTGCGGCGCTGGCGGCCAGTGCCGAGGCAACCATCCGCAATATCATCCACCCGGCGCTCAACACACAATTGGCGTGGTACACCGCAAGCTACAAGCCCGCTTGTGCCAAGGCCCCCGGCGTGTCAGCGCAGCCCGATGGCGCGGCTTATTATGCCTTTCGCATCCGCGAAGAAACCACCACCAATCTGACGGCAGAGCAAATCCACCAAATTGGCCTGAGCGAAGTATCACGCATTCGCGCCGAAATGGTCGATGTGGCAAAAAAGGCAGGCTATCCCAGCCGCGAAGCCTTTATCAAACATCTGCGTACCGACCCGCAATATTATGCCAAAACGCCAGAGGAGTTGATGGAAAAGGTCGCGCGAGTGACCAAGATCATCGACGGCAAAATGCCCAGCCTGTTCGGCCGCCTGCCCCGCTTGCCATATGGCATAAAGGAAATTCCGGCGGAGACTGCTGAAGGAACCACGACGGCTTATTATAATCCAGGGTCGCCCGAAATTGGGATATCCGGCACCTATTTTGTCAACACGTCGAAGTTGAACCAGCGCCCTTTCTGGGAGATTCCAGCGCTTTCTGTGCATGAGGCGGTCCCGGGGCATCATCATCAGATCGCGTTGCAGCAGGAGCTGCCCTTATCCGATTTCCGCAAATATGGCGCATCGTTCACGGCGTTCACCGAAGGATGGGGGCTGTATTCCGAACGGCTTGGTATCGAAATGGGGCTATATGACACGCCTGCCAAGGATATGGGCCGGCTGTCCTACGAAATGTGGCGCGCGTGCCGCCTGGTCGTCGACACCGGCATTCATGCCAAGGGTTGGAGCAAACAGCAGGCCATCACCTTCATGACCGACAACAGCGCCCTGTCCGCCGCGAATATCGAGGCGGAGGTAAACCGGTATATCAGTTGGCCGGGACAGGCGCTCGCGTACAAATTGGGCGAGCTGAAAATCCGCGAATTGCGCAATATGGCGACCAAGGAACTCGGGCCGAAATTTGATCTGGCCGCGTTCCATGATGCGGTGCTTGGACAAGGGTCTGTGCCGCTGGACGTGCTTGAGCAGCAGATTAAGGACTGGGTCGCGGCGGAAAAAGCGACGCGCTAATTTTAGCTTTTCGGCTGCGGAAGCGGATCGGCCTCTGCATTGGCCGCTTCTTTGGCATCTAACTCAGCCTGCAACTTGGCTTCCCGTTCGGCGCGGCCTTTTTCAAATTCGACAACGCGCGCCTCAACTTCGGCGGCTTCGGCATCAATGCCCGCCATGCGCTTGGCGCGTTCGGCAGCAATCAAGCGGCCAAAAGTGATGCCGGGGTCTTGTGCTTTTTCGGCATAAGCCTTGTTAATCTCCGCCAAGCCGCAGCCGGTAAAACCGCCAGCGCCAGATGGTGAGCAGCTCATCGTGCCGCTTGCCGCGACATATTCGTAGGATTTAATCCGCTCTGACATCGCTTCGTTGCGCGGGTCATTGGGGTTGCCGCGCAAATTGGTTGGGATGCGATATCGGTCCGCCTCGCCCATGCGGGCGCAGACTACAATTTCATCGCCAACGCTTTCGGGGCATTTGTCGTCGCCATAGATGATAAGCTGGTTAATTTTTTCATCGCCAGGCTTCGCCGTCGGTGCATCTTGCGCCGACGCCTGAACCGATAGCATCAAGGCGATGCTCACGAGTGATATTCTGGCCATTGCTTTCACGGGATCATCTCCAAGAATGTGTCGGCCTGTTTTGAACGGCGCAGGCTGAATGCGCGATGAAGCTTATATATGTTTCGACACGGCAATGGCGGTGCGGCAACCCATGCGGACCAACGCGCTCATCAACGGATAGGCAGGCGCGCGTTCCGCGCCTTGCGCCAAAGCTGTGGCCTTATGTTCCAACTCATCGGCTTGGAAATCCAATATCATCGCCGATAGTTCGGGGTCACTGTCGCCAATTTCGGCGAGTTGTTCGCTATAATGGCGGTCGATTTCGGTTTCGACGGCGACAGTGCACGCCATGGCCGCCTCCGGCCCGATTGCCGCAGACACAGCGCCAAGCGCAAAACCCGCGACATTCCAGATAGGGTGTAAGGCCGTGGGTCGAACGCCGCGTTCCGCCATCATCTTGTCAAAGGCGTTCAGATGGCGTTCCTCTTGTTCGGCCATATGCGCAATGCTGCGCGCCGCAGGGGTTCGGTCGCCCATCACCGCAAGCTGCCCCGCATAAATCCGTTTCGCGCCAAACTCACCCGCTTGGTTCACGCGGATCATGCGTTCCATTGCCCGTGTCCGCTGTGCGGAGGTTTTCAGATTTTCTTGCTGCGCCATATCATTGCCAAGATGAGCATTGCGCCGCCAAACGACAAGAGAAAATTATACCCCGCAAGCGAAATGCCAAATAAGGTCCAAGGGGCAACGTCACAACGTACCAAGGGGGCGTTCATGATCGACTTAAGCAGATCATCGCCGCTACCCGAAATTGTCGCGGTGCAAGCCGTCAGCCCTTCCCAATAGCCATATTCCACGCCCGCATGAAACCCGCCAATGAGGCCGCTGGTGGCAATCGCCAATGCCGCCAAAGCGACCAAGACGTTGCGATAGGCAGCGTTGCTGACGCCAAAGGCGACCAGCGCAATCGCCACGGCCGCAAAATGCGGATAACGCTGCCACCAGCACATTTCGCACGGGAAAAGCCCGCCAATATATTGCGACCCATAAGCGCCCCCCAGCAACGCAGCGGGTAACAAAAATGCCAGCATATGGGCCTTGTCGAATTTTGGTGTCATATATGGTGATACCTAGAGAACTGTTATGATGAATGTATTTGAGCATCTTACTACAGCGTCGCAGCAAAAGTAAAATGGAGAAGCAAGATGTGCGCTGCACGCCTTTGGCTCCAAGATGACTCAACGGTGCCACGGCCCCAAAACCGTCACCCTGAACTTGTTTCAGGGTCCATTTCGCCTCGCATCGTCTGGGTTTGCTGCACGATGGATGCTGGGGCCGGAGGCGTGCAGCGCACAAACAAGTTCAGCATGACGGGGTGTTAAAAGCAAATTCGTCATCCTGAACGAATCTCGTCATCCTGGGGCCGAAGGCGTGCAGCGCACAGACAAGTTCAGCATGACGTGGGTTTAAGTTCTCTTTGGCTCCAGCATAACGGATTCTCAATGCCCCTTGGTCGTCATCCCCGCGAAGGCGGGGATCCATCACGCGGTGATGATCTTGCCCAAGACTCTGTGGTTTTACGAGAGGGTGGGTGTTGGATCCCCGCCTTCGCGGGGATGACCAAAAACCACCTACACCGTCGCCCTCAATTCTTGGCTTTGCTCTTCACCGGCTTTGCCGCCAGTTTCATCGTCCGGGGCCCAAGCCGCTGAAGCGTTTCCATGGCGTAATAGAGTTGGAAATCCTCAATCCCCTTTGCCTTCAACTGTTCGGCGGTCATGGCGAAGCGGGGATCGTCGGTGATGTCTTGTTCCAGATCCTTATTGTTGTCTTTCAATTCATTAACCAAATGACGGCGCAGGTCAGATTCGCGGATTGACACACGGCTTTTATAATCAGGGTCAGTCAACTGCGGCACGCGAATGTCAGGCTTGATACCGCCTTCCTGCACCGAACGGCCCGATGGCAGATGGTAACGCGCAATGGTGAGGCGTACACCCGTATCCCCAGGCAAACGGAGCACATCTTGCACCGACCCCTTGCCAAAGCTGCGTTCCCCCATGACCAAGGCGCGGTGATGGTCTTGCAAGGCGCCCGCAACGATTTCAGAGGCCGAAGCCGACCCGGCATCCACCAACACAATGATCGGCGCGCCGCCGGTCACGTCACCGGGAACGGCGCGTTCCGCCCACCAGCGGCCCACATTGCGCGGGTCGCGGCCCCGTTCGGACACAATCTCACCCTTGGTCAAAAACGCATCGGACACGGCCACGGCCTCATCCAAGATACCGCCGGGGTTGGACCGCATGTCAATGATGTAACCCAGCGGATTGCCGCCGAGCGTCTTCTTTATGCCAGCGACCGCTGCAACAACGTCATCCCCGGTCTTTTCGGAAAAGCCCGTGACGGAGATAACGCCAATGCGGTCTTTCACTTCCCATTGCACAGGTTTCAGGTCGATAATCGCGCGCGTCAGTGTGACGTCAAATGGCGCATCGCGGCCAGGACGGAAGATTGTGAGCTTAATCGTCGTACCCGGCGCGCCGCGCATGGCCTTAACGGCTTCATCCAAGGTGCCGCCCACAATCAGCTTGCCGTCCAGATGGGTGATGAAGTCGCCGGACTTAATGCCTGCCTTGTCGGCGGGCGTGTCCTTGGTCGGCGTCATCACTTTTACCGCTTCATCCTCAAGCGTTACGGAAAGCCCAAGGCCGCCATATTCGCCCTTAATCTGGGTATTGAGTGCGCTAAAATCAGATTGATCCAGAAAGCCGCTATGCGGATCAAGGCTGGACAACATCCCCTGAATTGCGCCTTCCATCAATTTTTTGTCGTCGACCTTGTCGACATAGCTGGATTTGACCTTGCGATAGACAGCAAGGAATTCGTCAAGATCCTCAATCTGCTGCGCCTGATATTGTTGTTGTTGCTGCATATTTTGCGCAACGAGCATCGTGCCGGGCACGGCGATTGCCACGACAATGGCAAGGGTGGAGGGCAGCAAACGGTGCTTCATAGACAATTTCCATTTCATCAT
>Ga0208327_1000116_pt1 | contig 20611 bp, 15 predicted proteins | sample LakMenEpi26Jun08_FD_150733 | JGI IMG/M metagenome (GOLD analysis project Ga0208327, IMG submission 150733) | Freshwater microbial communities from Lake Mendota, WI - 26JUN2008 deep hole epilimnion (SPAdes) | ecosystem: Environmental > Aquatic > Freshwater > Lake > Epilimnion/Euphotic zone ...
TCTTCTCCGCTATGTCTCTTTCGTTTCATTTGAGGTTAACGGCGCCTCCGCGCCGCAAACTCTCATAACACCTGGATCAACTTTCGGGGAGCACTCCAGATGGAAAGTGAGTCGGTCAAGCGAAGCTGATTCAGAATGCTATTGCCTCGCCGTCTCCCGACGGCCTCGCCCCTAAGGGGCTGTGCTACGCACAGGCTACTCCGTGCTTCCCGGCACTCGGCGTTGCGAGCGCAGGCGAACACCCTGCGGCGCGAAAATCCCAAGCCTACCCCCGCCGCCTGATCGTGATGCGCTTGAGCTTCGCCTCGATCTGCTGACTCTCGGTGGCCAGTTCGGCATCCTCGCGGAAGGCGTTGTGGACGAGGCGGCGGTCGTAGGAATTGAGCGGCTCGGTCTCGATGGGGCGACCGTTTTCGCGGACGGCACCGGCCAATTGATGGATACGATGCAGGAAGGCGTCATCGCGCATGGAGCGGTGGTGCTCTACATCCACCACGACGCGGGGAGCCTCGCGGTTCTGCGAGACGAGGATGCGGTTGAGCAGGAACTGGAGGCTCTCCAGTGTCTCGTCGCGCCGACCGATCAGCCGATCGGGTTCGTTCGTGCGGATCTGGAGGATGAGGTGTCCGTCACGAAGCTGCTCCTCGATCTCCGTGACGAAGCCGAGATGGCCGAGGATGGTGTCCAGAACTTCGCGGGGAGTTTGTGTCTGGTTCATCGCTCGCGGGGGAGGGGGTGAGGTTCAGCGTTTTTTGCCGGAACTGCCGCCGCCGTTACCCTTGCCTTTGGAGGGCTTCGACGGGGTCGTTACCTTCTCGAGGGTGGGGAGTGGCTGGTTGCGGGTCCAGTACAGCTGAACGATGGAGAAGATGTTCTGAGTTGTCCAGTAGAGGGCGAGGCCGGAGGCGTAATTGTAGCAGAAGGTGAGGAAGATCACCGGCATGAAGTACATGATCCGCTGTTGGGCGGCGTCGCCGCTCTTCGGGGAGATCGCCATCTGCCAGACCATGGTGCCGGCCATGATGATGGGGAGGAGATTGATCGGGAATCCGAGCACTTCTACGATCGTGTCGGGCTGGGAGAGGTCCTTGATCCAGAGGAAGTGGCTGTTACGCAGCTCGATGGCGCTTCCGAGCATCGAGTAGAAGCCGAAGAAAATCGGGATCTGGACGAGCATCGGGAGGCAGCCGCCGAAGGGATTCACCCCATACTGCTTGTAGAGCTTCATGAGCTCCTCGTTCATCTTGGTCGGATCGTCCTTATATTTCTCGCGAAGTTCGGTCATCTTCGGCGAGAGAAGCTGCATCCGCTTCATGGAGTTGGTCGCCTTGTTCTGGAGGGGCCAGAGGGCCGCCTTGATCAGGATGGTCAGGATGATGATCGCTGCGGCGAAGCTGCCGACATAGTGCTGGATCGAGTTCATCGCCCAGAGAAGGAACTCCGAGACGAGATGGAACATTCCGAAGTTCATCACTTTCTGCTGCTCTCCGCCGATCTTGCTCAGGCCGGTGAAGTCCTTAGGACCTGCATAGATGGAGTAGTTGCGGGTGACTGTCTCCCCGGGGGCCAAGGTGATCGGCCCGGTGCCGATGCCGCCGGTGATGCCGTAGACCGGTTGGCCCGCATGGGAGTGCGCCTCATAACGGCGGGCCCAAACACCGCTGCCGGCCTGCTCCTTGGCAGGGGTGACGATGGTGCAGAAATACTGACTGGTCACTGAGGCCCACTGGATTCCCGATTCGGGTTGGCTGTAGAGATCCTTTGCAGGATGGGTCTGGATCCCGATGAGGGGGATCTTTCCAGCCTCGAACCAGTTCACGTCGATGGAGGTCATCTTCCCGTCGCGCAGCCAGTTGAAGCAGGTGTAGGTCGGGAGGTCGTTGATGTGAACGGGCGCCTCGCCCCCGGCCGCGATGAAGTAACCGGGGAGGGAGAGGGGCGTGCTTCCCGTGTTCTTGAAGGAGAGCTCCAGGCCGATCTGGTATTCCTCCGGGGAGCCGACGCTGCCGGGCAGGGTGAACTTCTTGGTGATTGAGAGACCTCCCGGAACGGAGAGGCTGAAGCTGGAGATGCCGTAGTTCTTGTTGGCATTCATCGTGAATCCGCCTATCGCGTTTCCGTTGGCATCGCAGAGGGCCCCGATCGGCATGCCCGAGTCCTTGTTCAGGAAGAGGCTCTGATCATGGGCTCCGAGGTGGAGGAACAGGGTGACTGCCTCGATGCCGCCCGTATTGGCCGCAAAGAGATACTCGGCACGGCTGGTATCGATGGTCTCGCGCTTCGCGGAGATCTCAGGAATGGCGGGGGTGGGGCCAACGGACGCGGTTGAAGCAGCTCCCGGAGATGGGAGCAGGGCTGTCGGAGGAAGCACAGTCGTCTTGGCGGCCGGAACCGGGGTCGGGGAGGGGGTGGCGGCGGATTTCGCCTTGGCCTCTTTCTGGAGGGCCGCCTGCTGCGCGATGTAGGGGGCGTAGGTCTTGGAGTAGTAATACTGCCAGCCGACAAGTCCTGCGACGGAGAGGGCGATGGCGATCCAGGTGGTGCGGTCGAACATAAGGAGAGTTTTTAAGGCTAAAGGCTGAAGTGGCTGAAAGAGTCGAGGGTCGAGGGTCGTGAGAAGAGAAAAAGCAGATGCTGAATACTTTCAGGTTTCAGGTATCAAGTTTCAGGTTTCTAAATTCCGGCACGGGGTCAAAGCCTCCGTCGCCCCACGGGTGGCACTTGCCGATGCGGCGTAGGGAGAGGAGTGACCCGCGGAGGGAACCGTGTGTCTCCAGCGCCTCCAGGGTATAGGCAGAGCAACTCGGGTGAAACCGGCATCCGCACCCGGTGCCACCCGCCAGGGCATGGAGCAGTGGCGAGAGAATCCAACGGTAGAGATGAACCGGAATGCGAAGAAGAAAGGACATGAACAGGTCGAAAGGTGTCTTATGAGATCAAGCTCTTGAGTCGGCGAAAATAGAGAGACGCTTGCCAAGACGCAACCATTCCGAGCGGAGTGCCTCCGTCTTTGAGGTTGCGGCAGGCGGCTTTGCCGTGATCACCAGCCAGAGACCCCGTTTCAGGGAGGGGAGTTGGTGGCGGAAAATATCCCTCAGGCGCCTCTTGACCCGGTTCCTGACGACAGCCGATCCGACCCTTCGGGAGACGACGACCGCACCCTGCGTGTCGGTCCCGTCTGTGACCATCACTCCCATTCGGAGGAATGTCCCGTGAAAAGAAAGGCCCGCGGAGCGGATCTTTGCATGCTGGTATCCCGAACGAAGCCGCGCAGAACGCGGCAGCGTGAGACTAAGCCTGGGTGTGGCGGGCGTAATGGACCTCGACCCCCTTCGGGAGAAGGCGCTTGCGGCCACGCTGACGACGGCGGCTCAGGATGGCGCGACCGCCTTTGGTCTGCATGCGTGCACGGAAGCCGAATTGGCGTTTGCGCGTGCGCTTGGAAGGTTGGTAGGTGCGCTTCATGTTGTGAAAATCTTTTAAGGAATCGGGTCGGAGAGAATGTCCGGAAGGCGAGGGGGTGTCAATGGAGGAATTGGAGGGAAGTGATTTTTTTAGGAATCCTATTGCCCCTGACCGGGTTTCACCCTAGCCTCTCCGCTCCACCAAGGAACCGGTTTCGGTTCCCTTGATGCAACGCTTGGGGTCATAGCTCAGTTGGTAGAGCGCCTCAATGGCATTGAGGAGGTCTGGGGTTCGAATCCCCATGGCTCCACCAAGCGTTTCGTGAATGAAGCATCCAAGAAGGGTTCTGGATGAGCCAATGGGGATGAGAACTTCAGTTTGATTCGCTCGCACCCTCTCGGTTGAACGGCACTTTGCGCCCGCAAAGCCGTGCCGCCCCTTCGGTGTCATTCCTTTCGAAATGCTTCTCCGCGCCTCACCCCAGAGGCTTGGTTCGCGGGAGCGAGAGCGGCAATACCGGAGCATGGGAATGCTCGGGATAGCCTACGCAAAGCGTAGCCTGAAAGGCGCTACTCGCGGGAGCGAGAGCGGCAAATTCTCCGCATCTTTTCCAAGAGATTTGGTTCACCCTTCGGGTCCCGCAAGGCGGGATCTATCCGGGCCTTGCCCAAGGCCACGTATTGACTGCCATCGGAGGGATTCTTTGCGCGGTCGGGGATGTTTCATGTGATACCAGAGGGTCACACGCTGAGCATCGGAGCCGCACGGCCTTCGGATTTCGACGAGCATCTGAAGATCCTTCCCCTCATGGAACACAAGGAGACCTGGGATCGGATCCGCGAAACGGCGATGCGCCTCGAAGAGGAGATTCTACGGATCAACGGATTTACCATGCCGGCGCGCTGGGATCGGGATCTCCCTCCCTTCGGGGAGGTGCCGGGCGAGATCAATCTGCAGGAGATCGTGAGGCTCCAGGCTTTGGACCGGGCCTTCGACATGCAGGCATACGGGAAGCTCCGTTACAACCTGCTTGGGAACGGCGGGCATTGGTTCCCCGGTATCAATGCCGCGGAGTTTGACGGGGCCGCGATCGGAGAGATCGGCAGGAAGGCCGGATACCCCTCGTTGGTAAACTTCCTGCACGAAGCCCATGACCGCTTCGGTGATGCACCCCGGAAAAGGCTCCAGCAGAATGACTGACAGGGGGATGAATCAGGAACGCAGGATGCAACTGATGAGCAGCAACGGCGAGGCATGCCAATCAGGAAAAGATTCTGACATTGAGACAAGGTGAGAACCCGATGAATACACATTGCGGGCTCTACCCGCCGTGCGCATGGAGGCTTTGTCCATCGACTTTTTGCATGTGACTGAAGCGCGTCGGCACCACGCGGATTTGTGACGAACTTGTTACAATCGGGAATATGACATTTTTAGGGAGCAAGGGCATCCTCGCCGCAGTCCAGAAAACCAAACCCTGAACCGATCATCCGCAAAGCCTGATTTTATAAGCATCCGCCTCCGCGCCACGTTGGCTTTTCCTAGGGTAGGCCTATCACTCAACAATGAAGTAGGCGTTTTTCACAGGACGACCTGATTTCGATCCACATCCCCCCCAAAAGGGATTTCCTATCAGAATCCCCTGACATGAACCATCATCTAAAGATAATCGCGGTCGCCCTCGCTTTTCTCGCGGCATGCGCGAACCTCTCCGCTTCCGCGAATTACCCGACCATCGTGCGCATGGCCGGCGGCATGGGCGAGTTCGATATCCAGTTGTTTGACACGACGACGGCGAAAACGACTGCAAATTTCCTTGGCTACGTGCAGCGCGGCGATTTCAGCAATTCGATCATCCACCGCAGCGTTCCCGGATTCATCCTGCAGGGCGGGGGATTCAGGCTGCGGAAAAACGAGATCGCCCCGGTGCCGACTCTAGCTCCGGTGACCAACGAACCGGTTTTCTCCAATGTACGTGGTACGGTGGCCATGGCCAAGTTGGGGGGCAATCCGCACAGCGCAACCAGTCAATGGTTCATCAATCTTTCCGATAAAAATGCCGACGATTTGGACGACCAGAACGGCGGATTCACGGTCTTCGGTGTCGTTTTGGGCAATGGCATGGTGGTGGCGGATAAGATCGCCGCACTGCCGAGATACAACGCGACCAACGAACTCGGCGGAGCTTTTGGTGAGTTGCCGCTGCGCAACCCCTCGCTGGATGTGGACAGCTTAGTGCTTTTCTCCAACGTGCGCCGCTTGGCCGCCGGCACGCAGGTTTTTCCCTTCGACTTCACGGCGAGTGACGAAGGTTTTGCGGCGGGTTTCGCCGATCTTCCCCCCAATTACAATACCACCCAGTATCTGCTGCAAAGCAGTCGGACCAACCTCCCGGCCAACCTCGGCGGCAAACCAGCGCTTTTCATCTCGGGGGTCAACCGCAGCGACGATCTCTGGATGTATTGGAAACGCAAAGTGACCGGGCTTTTGCCGAACACGGTGTACGAGGCGACTTTTGAACTTGAACTGGCCAGCGCGGCGGCCGCGGGCATGGTAGGGGTCGGCGGTGCGCCGGGTGAGAGCGTTTTTCTCAAGGCTGGTGCCTCCACGGCCGAACCAATCGTAGTGATCGGTCAGGAGGGTTGGCTCCGCATGAACGTTGACAAAGGCAACCAGTCGCAACCGGGCATCGCGGCTTCTCTGCTCGGGCATGCGGCCAAGCCGGATGATCGCACAGACAACTACGCCATCATCCGCCGCGACAACCGATCTTCGCGCCTTCTTGCCACCACTGCGACCGACGGGTCATTGTGGCTCTTCTTTGGCTCGGATTCCGGATTTGAGGGACTAACCAGCCTTTACTATACCAAGTTCACCGCCGTCCTGGAGCCTGTCCTCAAAGTGCAAAACATCACCTTCGCGCAGCCGGCCAGTCCTCAGGTGTATGCGCCGAACAAGACTTTTAGGTTGTCGGCGACCTCGACATCGGGTTTGCCGGTCAGTTTCGAGAGTTCGGACACCAATGTGGCGACTGTCTTGAGCAATGTGGTGACGATCAAAGGGGCTGGGGTGGTGGAGATCACTGCCAAGCGGGGTGGCAACGCGAGTTACTCGGCGGCGGCTGATGTGAAGAGGACGGTTACCATCACCAAGTCCCCGCAAACGATTGCGACCTTTACCAGGATCCCGGCTCAGGTCTACGCGCCGAACAAGACAGTGACGGTGACGACGGTGCCTGCGGCTACGAGCAGTTTGCCGGTGGTTTTGAGCGTGAAGAGCGGACCGGCGAGTATCGTGGGCAATGTGGTTACCTTGAGCGGAGCTGGCACGGTGGTGTTGGCGGCCAACCAAGCAGGCAATGGCAACTTCAATGCGGCGAGGGAGGTGACAACCTCATTTGCCGTCACCAGGCAAAACGTGGGCGCGGCGTTGGTGTTGAGCAACACCAATCACGTGTTTGACGGGACAGCAAAGGGTGTGACGGTGTCCACGACACCGCCCAACTTGGCCACGGTGGTGACCTACGCGGGATCGACCAACCGTCAGACCAATGCCGGGGCCTATGCGGTGGTGGCCACGATCAGCGATGCGAACTATCAGGGCAGCAAGAGCGGCAGCATGGTCATTGCCAGAGCTACGCAAACAATCAGCTTTGCCGCGCCGGTGGTTCCGGTCTTTTCCAACAACGCGACATTCCCGCTTGTTGCCAGCAACAGTTCGGGCTTGCCGTTGCGATTTGTCAGTGCGAACCCCGCCATTGTGACTGTCTTGGGGAATGTGGCGACGATCAAAGCTGCTGGCACGGTTGTGCTGACGGCAACCAATTCTGGCAATCGCAACTTCAACGCGGCCGGAGCGAGGCAGACGGTGACGGTGACCAAACAGTAGATCATGATGCCTTGGTGTCGGTTCGGACCCAGATCCGGTAGAATGGGTCCCACTTTCTATTTCTAACTCCTCGCAGTATTCTCTGGTGCTCAGCAGATGCTGCCCAGTCGCATGGACTGCTGACAGCCCTGACTACCTTTCGGCTAACTTTCCCCCTTTGTTTGTGAGCCTGGGTGATGCCTCGGCGGGCAACGTAATTTATTCGTTCTCATCCGACGGCAGCATCAGCGAAGACAGTCGCTGAGTAAGTATCACTTCGAGTAAGAGCCTCAAAAAGGAGCTTCAGCCGTCCGAGCGTGTGCGGATGCTGCTGAGTTGGTGGAACTCTGGATTCAATATCCATTGCAGTCGCCGGATCGCTCTTTCGAGCCGAGAGGATCTCAAGCGTCTCGTCCAATACATCATCTACAACCCTTGCTCGGTGGATAAAATGCACCACAACGATAAGGTGGAATCGACGACCGGCTGGTTTTATGTTCCGTATTGATTCCCTGAGTACATGATGCAATCGATGCGAAGCAACGGCCAGACACGCCAATCAGGAAATGAAGGAGAGGTGGTCCTTGGGGATCCTATTTTTTCATTTTTCATTCTTCATTCTGCCTTGATCCGTTCATGAGTGACCCCGATGTCATCCGGATCAAGGGGGCGCGGCAGCACAACCTGCGCAACCTCGACGTCGAGATTCCCCGCAACAAGCTCGTGGTCATCACCGGGCCGAGCGGTTCGGGGAAGTCCTCGCTTGCCTTCGACACGCTCTTCGCCGAGGGGCAGCGTCGCTATGTGGAGAGCCTCTCGGCCTACGCGCGGCAGTTTCTCGACCAGATGCAGAAGCCTGATGTGGATCACATCGAGGGCCTCTCTCCGGCGATCGCCATCGAGCAGAGGATCGCCCCGCCGAATCCCCGCTCGACGATCGCCACGACGACCGAGATCTACGATTACCTCCGCGTTCTCTACTCCTCGGTCGGGGTGCCCCATGATCCCAAGACGGGAGCCGCGGTGCGCCGCCAGTCACCCCAGCAGATCGCGTCGGAGATCCTTTCCTGGCCGGAAGGAACCCGCATGATGCTGCTGGCGCCTCTTGTCAGGAACGAGGCGGGTGAGTTCCGCGATGTCATCGATCGGGCCCGACGCGAGGGATTTGTGCGACTGCGGATCGATGGCGAGATCATCGATCTGGGGCGCCCGGAGCCGATCAAACTTCTCAAAACCAAGAAGCACACGATCGAGGCCGTGGTGGATCGTCTGGCACTTCGCCCCGAAGGGGAAGGGGAGGGAATCCGTCAACGCCTTCTCGATTCGCTCGAGACCTCGCTGCGCTGGGGAAACAACATGATCACCGTTCTGCATCAGGCACCCGGTGCGGCACCCGACGCCTGGGAGGAGAGACCCTTCTCCACCGATTTCTGCAATCCGGAGACCGGATTCACGATGTCTCGTCTGACTCCCCGACACTTTTCCTTCAACAGCCATCTCGGTGCCTGTCCAGCCTGTCAGGGAATCGGCACGGAGCCGTTCTGCGATCCGGGACTGCTCGTGGATCCGGAGATGACGCTCTCCAAGGGGGCGATCAGGCCCTGGCGGACTCCCGACAAGCGGATGGGGCAATACTATCAACTTGTTCTGGAAGCTCTCTGCGAGCAGACGGGAGCCGGTATCGATGTTCCCTTCCGCGACCTTCCCGAGGAGTTCAAGCAGAAGCTTTTCTACGGAACCGGCGGGGAGTCGCTGGAGCTTGGCGGGACAAAAGGGGGGAAGGCGCCGCAGATCAGGCCCTTCGAGGGACTGGTCGCCATGGTGGAGAGGCAGATGGAGACATCGGCCAGCGAGTTGAAGAAAAACCGTCTGAAGGCCTACTTCGCGAGGAAGGCCTGCACGACCTGCGGCGGGGCGCGCCTGCGGCCCGAGATCCTCGGGGTGACGATTGAGAGCATCGTTGGGCCGGAGAAGAGGGAATGGAATATCGAGGAGTTCTGCGCGCTTCCCGCCTCCCGCGCCTGCGAGGTGCTGGCGGGGTTGAAACTCTCCGCCGCGGATCGCAAGGTGACGGTGGATCTCCTGCGCGAGATCGGCGCCAGGCTCGGATTTCTGGTCGAGGTGGGGCTCGGCTATCTCACCCTCAACCGTGAAAGCGGGACGCTCTCCGGCGGCGAGGCGCAGCGCATCCGTCTTGCCACGCAGATTGGCTCCGGATTGGCTGGGGTGCTCTACGTACTTGATGAACCCAGCATCGGCCTGCATCAGCGCGACAATGACCGCCTGCTGGGGACTCTCCGCGGACTCCGCGATCTTGGAAACTCGGTGGTCGTCGTCGAGCATGACGAGGAGACGATCATGGCGGCCGACCACGTGCTCGACATGGGGCCCGGTGCGGGGCCGAGGGGAGGGGAGATCGTGGCGACCGGCACACCTGACGAGATCCTGGCCAATCCGGCCAGCCTGACAGGGCAGTTTCTTTCAGGCACGGCCAAGATCTCGGTGCCCAGGATCCGTCATCGCCCACCTGTGAAGGCCGCGCCGGGGCCGGGATGGCTCACCGTGACCGACGCCTCCGAGAACAATCTGAAGAACCTGACGGTCGGATTTCCTGTAAGTCTCTTCACCGTGGTGACGGGGGTTTCCGGAAGCGGAAAATCAACGCTGGTGAACGACATCCTCCACCGATCGCTTGCACGCCAGTTCTACCGGGCGAAGGAAGCGCCCGGAGCCCATGGCCGCATTCTCGGGACAGAGGCCTTCGACAAGGTGGTGGTCATTGACCAGAGCCCGATCGGTCGCACGCCCCGCTCCAACCCCGCCACCTACTCCGGTGTCTTTGGACCGATCCGCGATCTCTTCAGCGGACTGCCCGCCGCCAAGGTGCGCGGATATGCCCCGGCCCGTTTCTCCTGCAATGTCAAAGGGGGGCGCTGCGAGCAGTGCGAGGGAGACGGGATGATCCGGATCGAGATGCACTTCCTGGCCGATGTCTTCGTGGAGTGCGAACTCTGCAGAGGGCGCCGCTTTAACCGCGAGACCCTGGAGATCTCCTACAGGGGGAAGAACATCGCAGACGTGCTGGAGCTTTCAATCGACGAGGCGGCTGGATTCTTCCGCTCCATCCCGGCCATCCACGGAAAGCTGGAGGTCCTGCAGGAGGTCGGTCTCGGCTACCTGAAGCTCGGCCAGTCGGCCACGACTCTATCCGGAGGGGAGGCCCAGCGCCTCAAACTCGCGGCCGAACTCTCCAAAAAAGCGACCGGCAGGACGCTCTACCTGCTCGACGAACCGACGACGGGGCTTCATTTTGCCGATATTCAGAAACTGCTGGAAGTGCTCCTGAGGTTGCGCGACGGCGGAAATACCCTCATCGTCATCGAACACAATCTCGAAGTCATCAAATGCGCGGACTGGATCATCGACATGGGCCCCGAGGGCGGGGAAGGGGGCGGACAACTCGTGGCATGCGGAACGCCCGACGAGGTGGCGGAGCATTCCTCAAGCCATACGGGTCACTGGCTGGGGCGTGCCTTGCGGCGCTGACCCTCTGCTTGGGATCTCTCTTCGGCGCGGAGCCTACCAATGTCCCGGTTGATCCGGCCGGGGAGACCGACCTTGCCACAACGGCATCCTCGGAGCGCCTTCCGCAGGTTTCAGCGGCGGTGCTCCGCACCAGGATCCAGCAGGAGCAGGATCCCTCGCGCAGATTGGATCTGACCCGGAGACTGGTCGCCCTGCTGGTCTCCGGCGCTCGCTTTGACGAGGCCGTGGCCGTGGCCTCGACGGCGGATGCCGCGCAGGATCCTTCGCTGGCCTACTGGAAGGCCGTGGCACTCTCGGGCACCGGTGATTACACCGCGGCAAAGGAGATTCTGGGCGGGTTGCTGCTCTCCAAAAAAGATGTCCCGGGCGTTTCCGGCGAAAGGGTCGCCTTGTTGCAGTCCAGGATTCTTCGCGGATCGGGCGACCCCGAGGGGGCCCTTCAGTGTCTTGCCTCCGTCCCGGCCGATTCGCCGATATCCGAAGATCTTCTTCTGGAGAAGGGGGCCGACTTGATCGCGCTCGGCCAAACGGAGGAGTGCCTCAAGTTGCTCCAGACCTCCTCCTTCACGAGCGATGAGGGAAAGGCCGCCGCCGCATACCTTAAGGCGCTCGCCACGTGGCGCGCCGGCAACATCACCGATGCCCGGAAGCTCTTTGCCGCCGTCCCTCCCGCGACTCCCTGGAGTGCCTCGGCCTCCACCTTGGGCACCGCCATCTGCTTCGGTTCGGCCAAGAAGGAGGCTCAGGCCATCGCCCTGCTCGAAAAGCATCTTGAGGGAGTCGATGAGGCCCCCCTTCTCGCCGATCAGTTCCTGCTGCTTGAGCGGTTGCGAGCCGCGGTTGCTCCCTCCGAGACTACCAGTCTCAGAAAGTGGGCCGACGATAGCACGCATCCCGTGCGGGCGAAGTACGCCTCCTATTACCTGGCGAAGTCGGAATTGAAGATCGGGCGCGACAAGTCCGCGCAAAAACTCTTGGAGTCCTTCATCGGTCGCTACCCGGACGATCCGCTTGCCGATGAGGCCCGGCTTCTCCTCAGCTCCGGCATGCTCGCCCATGGGAATGCCGCCGAGGCCTTCGCTCTTGCCGCCGATCGTCCTTCGGCCCCTTCCGCGTTGCGTGCCAGACTCGCTTACGTGAGGGGGCTTGCCGCCGCGGCATCCAAGAGGAACGGTGAGGCCGCCACCGCCTTCCGAGAGGCCGCCACCTTCGACCCGACGCTTGCAACCGATGCTCTCTTCAACCAAGCGGTTCTCGCCGCCACGGCAGGCAAGGGATCCCTGGATGCATCCCAGTCAGCCCGTGCCATCGCCGCGATGAAGTCGGGCAAGCCTTCCGAGGAGATGCAGTTCCAGATCGCGCTCGATCTCGCCAGGCGTGGACTGTCTTCCGGACCGGCCATGCTGGGTGAGTTGGCGGAGGGCTCCCCCGATTCCGTGATGAAGTCCCGGGCCCGCCTCGCCGCTGCGGAACTCAACATGAAGTCTGGCCGGGGTGAGGCCGCCGATCGCGACCTGGCCAAAGCCGTGAGGGAGAATTCGGGGGAACCCGAGCGGGAGGAATACCTGGCCGTTTTTCTCAAGGACACGGGCCGCAAGGCCGACACGGCCGCCGTCATCAAGGCCGCCCGCGATTTTCTCAAGGCCCATCCGGATTCCCGATTTGTCCCGGAGGTTCGTCTCAAGCTTGCCGAGTCCCTGCTTGCCTCGGGGGATATTCAAGGGGCGCGGGTCGAGTTCGAGCAACTCGCCGCCGCCTGTGCCGGGACGGATCTCGGACGCCGGGCGCTCTTCCTTGCGGCGCATTCGGCATCCCGTTCCATGGATCCCGCCTCCATCGACGACTCCCTCATGCTTCTCGAGAAGGTTGCCGGCATCGAGGGGAACGACCAGCTTGCCTGGCAGGCGCGGCTTCAGGAGGGGGCGCTCAAGAATGCCCAGAATCTGCCGCTCGAAGCCCTGGCGATCTACGGAAAGATCCTCTCCTCCGAGGGGGCGAACGGACCCGACCCCGAGATCCGCGCCGCGGCGCTCATGGCCAGCGGCGACACGCTGCACCAGCTTGGTGCCTCGGATCCCTCCCAGGAGCGCGAGGCGGTGAAGGCATGGAGGCAGCTCGCGGCCGATTCCTCGATGCCGCTCCGTTGGAGGAATCAGGCCCTCTGCAAGAGCGGCATGGTCCTTGAGAAGCTCGGGGAGGGGGATGCGGCGCTTGCGGCCTACTACGAGGCCTTCAAGAATCCCCGGACAACCGATCCCGAGCAGCAGTGGCATGACAAGGCCGCCTTCGACGCGGCCCGTCTGCTGGAAGTCAGGAAGCAGTGGAATGATGCCGTCGCGCTGTACGGCCAGATCGTTTCGGAGGGGGGCGCCAGGGCCGACGAGGCCAAGGCGCGGCTCTCCAAGCTGAAATTGGAAAACTTTCTCTGGGAAAATTGACGGGTTAGGGCAAAATCCGTCCCTTCATGAGCGCACACATCAAACTCTTCAGCCCGGGACCCGTCGAGGTCTCCGAGAAAACTTTCCAAGCCTTCCGCAAGCCGATGATCGGCCACCGTGGCAACGATTTCAAAAAACTCTACGCCTCGGTCCAGCCCGGTCTACAGCAGCTCTTCAAGACCGAGCGACCCGTCTTCATCTCCACCTCCTCCGCATGGGGAGTGATGGAGGGGGCCCTCCGCAATCTTGTGAAGGGTAAGGTTCTCAACTGCATGACCGGCGCCTTCTCTGACAAGTGGAACGATGTTGCCAAACGCTGCGGCTACGAGGCCGACAAGCTTCAGGTCGACTGGGGCAACCCTATCACCCCCGAGCTCCTGAGGGAGCGTCTCTCCAAGGGTGACATCGACGTGGTGACCCTTATCCACAACGAGACCTCCACCGGGTGCATGAACCCGATCAAGGAGCTCACCGACGTCCTCAAGCAGTTCCCTGAGGTACTGCTTGTCGTCGACACGGTTTCCTCCTTCTCCGTGCTCCCCGTCCCAATGGATGAGCTCGGCATAGACGTCATGCTCACCGGCAGCCAGAAGGCTCTCGCCCTGCCTCCCGGCATGGCTCTCTTCTCCGTCTCCGAGAGGGCGATGAAGCGCGCCTCCGAGGTCAAGGGACGCGGCTACTATTTCGACTTCATCGAGTTCCAGAAGAACCACGAGGGAGACATGACACCCAGCACCCCGGTCATCTCGCACATCTACGCGCTTCAGTCGAAGCTCGAGGACATCGCCGCCGAGGGACTCGAGAACCGCTACGCCCGCCATGCGGCCACCAACGCGATCGTGCATGACTGGGTGAAGGCGCGCGGATGGGAGTTTTTTGCCCCCGAAGGCTATCGCTCCGTCTCGCTCACCTGCGTGAAGAACAACAAGGGAACCGACATCGCCGCCTGGATTGGCCGCCTCAAGGCGAAGCACTCCTGCATCATTGACGGGGGCTACGGAAAGATCAAAGGCGAGACCTTCCGCATCTCGAACATGGGTGACGAGACCGTGGAGACCATCTCACAGTTACTCACCTGGCTCGACGACACCGCTGAATAAGGCTTGGGATTTTTGCGCCGCGCCGCGTTGCTGTTCGCTTGCCGTAGGTTTACTACGGCATTCGCTCACGACGCCTCGCGCGGCATCAAAACTTCCGGCGCCTTACAGGCTGTACTTCAGCTTCAGTCTATCCACCTTTCCTTCTAGATCGGATTCATCCCGTCCTCAGTTGATTCCCTTCAGCCTTCAGTCTTCAGCCTAAACCCCTCTCTTCCATGTCCCGCTACAAAGACACCGTCCGACTTCCCAAGACCGACTTTCCCATGAAGGCCGGTCTGGCCCAGCGTGAGCCGGAGTTGCTGGCCCGATGGGAGAAGGATGGTCTCTACGCCGCGATCCAGAAGGCCCGCGAGGGGGCTCCCAAGTTCGTCCTGCACGACGGCCCCCCCTTCGCCAACGGCGATGTCCACATGGGGACCGCGCTCAACAAGGTGCTCAAGGATCTGGTTGTCAAATCGAAGACCATGGCCGGCTTCCAGTCCCCGTTCATCCCGGGATGGGATTGCCACGGACTGCCGATCGAGTTCCGTGTGGTGAAGTCCTCGGTCGGGCTCACCCCCCTTCAGGTCCGCCAGAAGTCCGAGGAGTATGCCCGGAAGTTCATCGATATCCAGCGCGGCCAGTTCCGCAGACTCGGAGTCTTCGGTGACTGGGAGCATCCCTACCTGACGCTCGATCCCTCCTACGAGTCTGCGATCATACGCTCCTTCGGACGGATGGTGGAAAAGGGGCTCGTCTACCGGAGCAAGAAGCCGGTTCTCTGGAGCACCGGTGCCCAGACCGCCCTTGCCGAAGCAGAGGTCGAGTATCAGGAGAAGACATCGCCGGCGATCTTCGTCAAGTTTGCCGTGGACGCCGCCGAGGCCGCCCGCATTGGCCTCCCTGCCGAGAAGCCGCTCAGCGTCGTTATCTGGACCACGACTCCCTGGACTCTCCCGGCCAACCTCGCGATCGCCCTCCATGCCGACTTCGACTACGTCCTGCTGGAGAATGGCTCCGAGCGACTCATCGTCGCGGCGGGTCTGGCGGAGAAGTTCAAGGAAGCAACCGGACTGGAGTTGACGCAGCATGGCGAGGCCATCAAGGGTTCCGCCCTTCAGGGACTTCAGGCGCACCATCCCTTCCTCGATCGCTCCTCCACCGTCCACACGGCGGAGTTCGTGACGCTCGAGACCGGAAGCGGATGCGTCCATATCGCTCCCGGCCATGGTGACGACGACTATCAGTTGGGTCGCAAGGTCGGTCTCGAGTTGCTCTCGCCTGTCGATGATTACGGCAAGTTCACCGAGGAGTGCGGCGTTCCTTCGCTGGTCGGCAAGAATGTCTTCGAGGGGAACGAGGAGGTGATCCGGATCCTGACGGAGAAAGGGGCTCTTCTCGGCCGGCAGGATTATCAGCACAGCTATCCCCACTGCTGGCGCTCGAAGACCCCGATTCTCTTCCGTGCCGTCGAGCAGTTCTTCATCCGCATCGATGCCCTTCGTGAAAACGCCCTTGCCGAGATCGATGCCACAAACTGGATCCCGCATTGGGGCAGAAATAGGATTCGTGGCACCGTCGAGTCACGGCCCGACTGGTGCATCTCCCGCCAGCGTACCTGGGGGGTTCCGCTTCCCGTTTTCTATACGCCCGAAGGGGAGCCGATCCTCGATCCCGCCGTCATTGCCAAGGTCTCCGAAGTGGTCGCCGAGAAGGGATCGAATGCCTGGTTCTCCCTCGATGATGCCGAGTGGTGCCGCCTGACCGGCGCGCCTGCCGGATCGGTTCGTCGCAACGACACGCTCGATGTCTGGATCGACAGCGGCGTCAGCCATGAGGCGGTTTTGCGCGGCCGTCCCGAGCTTCAGTTCCCCGCCGATCTCTATCTCGAGGCGACCGACCAGCACCGCGGATGGTTCCAGTCGTCGCTGATGACCTCGGTGGCGCTCAACGGGAAGGCACCTTACAAGACCGTCCTCACCCATGGCTTCGTGGTCGATGTCGACACGCGCCAGAAGATCTCCAAGTCGAACCAAGGCGCCGGCGGCTACCAGAAGCCGACCGAGGCCGATCACTTCGTGAAGACCTACGGGGCCGATATCGTCCGTCTCTGGGCCAGCAGCGTCCAGTTCACCGACGATGTCCCGTTCTCAGAGGAGATCTTCGCACGGCTCACCGATTCCTACCGCAGGATCCGAAATACCCTGCGCATCCTGCTCGCCAATCTGGCCGACTACGATGCCGTGGCGCCTGCGGTTGAGCCCACGGCCATCGACCGATGGATCCTGGCCCGTCTCCAGGAGACCGTGAACACCTGCCTGAAGGCCTACGAGGAACTGGCCTTCCAGAAGGCTTATCAGGCGATCACCCAGTTCTGCGCCGTGGAGTTAAGCAGCATCTATGTCGATGTGACCAAGGACCGTCTTTACTGCGATTCCGGGAATTCCTCCCGTCGTCGCGCCACGCAGGCCGTGATGGCCAAGGTCTTCGAGGATCTAGTCCGACTGCTTGCGCCGATCCTTGCCTTCACCGCCGAGGAGGCATGGGGACACTTCCGTCCCGGAAGTTCCGTCCATCTGGAACTCTTCCCCGCGGAGAAGTCTCCCGATCAGGAGATCCTCTCCCGGTTTGAGGCGCTTCAGTCGCTCCGCGCCGATGTGGCGCAGGCCCTTGAGAAGGCCCAGCGTGACGGCGTGATTGCCAAGCCGCTGGAAGCGACCGTGGCCGTCACCACCGACGACCCAGTGATTCTGGCCGCCGCGGAGGGTGGGGGACTCGCCGAGATCGAGGAGTTTCTCATCCTGAGCAATCTCTCCATCGCCAAGGGAACCAAGGATGTCGTGATCGGGAAGACGGAGGCTGCCAAGTGCGAGCGCTGCTGGCGTCACCGTGACGAGGTCGGTTCCCATGCGGAGCATCCCACGCTCTGCGGTCGCTGCGTCGAGGCCTTACCCGTCTCTGCATGAACCCTTCGAAGGGAATTCCTACGGCGGTTGCATGGTCGCTGATCGTGACCCTTGCTCTCGCTGATCAGCTTACCAAGATCCTGACGCTGCGCTTCATTCCGTATCAGGAATCGATTCCTGTTATTCCGGGATTCTTCAACCTGACCCATCTCCACAACACCGGAGCGGCTTTCAGCATGCTCCACGACAACAACCTCTTCTTTATCATTCTTTCCACGGGGGTCTTCATCGCGCTGGTGGCTCTGCGCCGACACTTCACCGGGCTCCTGATGCAGTGGGGATGGATCCTGCTTCTCTCGGGGATCATCGGCAATGTGACCGACCGGATCAGGCTCGGCCACGTCGTCGACTTCCTCGACTTCCAGTTCGGCGGCTATCACTGGCCGGCATTCAACGTGGCCGACTCCTGCATCTGCATTGCAGCCGGACTTTTCGTGATCTCCGGATTCGTCACTCCCAAGGAAACAACGTCCAAGTAACCCATGAAAACACCCCGCACTCCCCACGACACGATCCACGGCCTTGTCTACTTTCCCCGCATGGTGGAGAAGATCCGACTCCATGCCTCTGGGGAGTTGGCCGAGGATTGCATCCCGAACCTCGGGAAGGGGTTTGATGACCGCTGCTGCAAGTTTCTGGGAGTTCCCTACGATGAACTGGCCGCCCAGGTGAACGCGGGCCTTTCCGATGAAGCGGTCTGGGATTGGGCGGTGAAGCGCGGCGCCGAACCGACCGCAGAGCAGATCGAGATCTGGAACGGCTTCATGACCAAGAGGGGATGGCGGGACGACGCAAGCGAGATCCTGATCCGCCGCAAGAAAGAGAGCGGATTCGAGACCCGCGACGAGATCCAGACCATGTTCGACTATATCGACGCGGACGAGGGGAGAGAGATCAGATAGGACCTTGGTAGGGAAATGGACTTACAGGGATGAAGGGGATGAAGGAGATAGACGCAGAAGAGTACTGAAAGGTTTGGTTCCTTAGAATTTCTCCATCCCTTTTATCCCCTTCATCCCTGTGAATTTTACCTTTTCGAACCTCTCACAAAGGCCAGTTCGACTATATCGACGCGGACGAGGGCAGATCCCTCTTTAAAAGCTGAAGAAAATCTCTTTGTGAACCGGGGTTAAGCCTTCCTGCCCCTCAGTTCGACTCGTCGGCGGGCTGATCTTCCTTGGGCTTCTCTGAAGTTTCCGGTTTCTCCTTCTCTCCTGATTTTTCGGAAGCCTTGGAGCCGTAGATTTCCTTGAGCACCTTGCCGATGAGTGGAGCGGCATGGCTGCCGCCGTGGATGGAGTTGTCACCCGGTTCCCCCTCGTAGACCGCGGCGAATGCATACTGCGGATTCTCCGCGGGGACAAATCCCGCAAACCATGCCGCCGTGCGCTGCTTGTTCTGCGGTCCCCACTGGGCGGTTCCGGTCTTGCCCGCGACGTGGACACCCTTGGCCTGGGCTTGATGCGCCGTTCCCTGGCCATCCTCGGTGACGGCTACCAGCGCCTCGCGGAGCGTGGCCATGTCCTGGGGCTTGATCTGGAGATCATCGCGGATGCGGTCGGGGTAGGCGGCGAGGACTTTGTTGTCGATGCCTTGGATCTGTTTCACCAGTCGTGTCTGGTGGAACTCTCCGCCGGTCGCGATGACCCCGTAGGCCTGCGCCATCTGGAGCGGGGTGATCACGATGTCTCCCTGGCCGATGCTCATGTTGGCGACGTCACCCTTCAGGATCCTCCGCTTCTGGACCCTTATCATGTAGTCGTCGTTGGGGATGTTTCCCTGAGCCTCGGCCTTGAGCGGGATGCCGGTCCGCTTGCCGAGACCCAGCCGGTTCGCCCAGAGGATGATGTCGGGTGCGCCGATCTTGAGGCCGACCTGGATGAACCAAGTGTTGCACGACTGGGTGAGCGCCTCGACGAAATTGAGCTTTCCGACATTATATTTCTTCCAGTTGTGGAAGGTGAAGTTGCCGATGTCGATCGCTTGTGGACCGCTGTAGGTGTCCTTCGCGGTGAGTTTCCCCGACTGGAATCCGGCCACGCCGACATAGGTCTTGAAGGTCGACCCCGGCGGATAAGCCGAGCGGAAGGCGCGCGGCAGAAGCGGGGTGGAGGGATCGTCGCTCACCTGCCTGTAGATCTGGGGATTGAGCACGGGGACGAAATGGTTGGGATTGAACTGCGGCCAGGAGGCCATGGCTTGGATCTCGCCCGTCCAGGGATCGATGACGACGATGGCTCCCTTCTTGCAGTTCTCCCGCAGGACTTTCTCGCAGATCCGCTGAAGGTTCTGGTCGATCGTGGTGATCACGGTATCGCCGGGAACGGGAGGCTGCACGATGCGCTCGGAGGTTTTCCGGCCCTCGGCGTCGTAGGTGAGGTGGATGCTTCCGGGCTTCCCTTTGAGTTGGAAGTCGAAGGTCTGCTCGATGCCCTCCCTTCCCTGGCTCTCGGTGAAGATGAGGTCTTTGTTCTCGATGGGGCGCACCGAGAGAGGTGCCTCCTTGCCGGTGTACCCGATGATGTGTGATGCAAGCTCCCCGTTGGGGTAAAAGCGGGCGTAGACCTGCTGGAGAATCAGGTGGCTGGTGAGCCCGCGTCGCGCCGCAGCAAGCTCCTCGGGCCGGAGATCCTCGATGAGGACAAGGGGAAGGAGTCCCCGGTTGCGATAGTGCGTCAGGATCGCCTGGTCGCTGACGGCGATCTCCCGTCCTAGGAATCCCTTGGCAAAGGTGATCTGTTGGCGCGCGAACGCGATGACCTTCGGATCCTTCCAGTCGAGCGGCGAGGGGAACTGGAGTGCGAGATTGTAGCTGAGTCTGCTCTGGGCGAAGGGATAGCCGTTTCGGTCGGTGATCTGGCCGCGCGGTGCGGGGATGCCGAGTTGGAATGTGCGCGCCTGTTTCTGGGTCTCCCAGGTCGGCTTAGGGTTCTCATCCACCGGCACATTGGTCCCGGCGGTCTGGGCGAGGCACGGTGGCATGAGGGCCACGGCCAGCAGGAGGATGAGCAGGCGGGAGAGGGCGTTCATCGGGTGGCGGCGGAAGCCTTAGGAATCGCTGATGAAATCGCATAGAGGCCGTTGCGGGAAGAATTGGCCGCGGGCAAGGCGGCTTGGCACGAGCATCCCCACAGTGGGCTGCCGTAACGGATGCGAAGCAACGGCCGGGCAAGCAAAGCGCCAAGCCAACACAGCCTCCGGCCTGTTATCGCCGCAACCCGGAGGGCTGAAGCCATTTGTCGATTTTTGCGGCGTTGCTCGCTCGGGCGAGACCGCTGCGGGTATCGCCCAGCACTCGCGCCTTCAAAAA
>Ga0208327_1000118_pt1 | contig 20547 bp, 24 predicted proteins | sample LakMenEpi26Jun08_FD_150733 | JGI IMG/M metagenome (GOLD analysis project Ga0208327, IMG submission 150733) | Freshwater microbial communities from Lake Mendota, WI - 26JUN2008 deep hole epilimnion (SPAdes) | ecosystem: Environmental > Aquatic > Freshwater > Lake > Epilimnion/Euphotic zone ...
CGCTCTCAATCTCTCCAACGATCCGAACCCGTAAATCCGACGAACTGCTTTTGCCCATGATCCACCTCCATGAGCAGTGAATCACAGTTCTCAATCAAAAGGAATCCCAAGAATTACATGATTCACATTTTCAGTGCGCCGCTCTAATGCCTTTTTTTGTTGTTTCTTTTGTTCTGCATAGGTTGCGGCGTGCGCGTTTGACGCAGTTTTCCAATAATACGTTCAGCAGTGATGCTGCGAATGCAGGATCAAAACTGATGCAATGTAATTATCCACCTCGGCTGCTTGCGGCAATCACGCCGTCATTGACGGAACGACCATATCCGGCGCTCGCATCATCCAAAATCCGGGCACGAGCGATGCAAAACGCTCCTTTTGTTCTGTCAATGCGCCCAATGTCAGCAGCATGAGTGAAAAGGGTGTCGGCTGCCCCTTGCCTTCACTATCAAGAAATCGGACGCGCCCCTGTAGCAGATAGATATCAGCAACGGGGCTCAGTGTTTCGTGAAACCAGGCCGAATCTGAGCGGACGGGCACAAGGCACACTACCGTCTGGACATTGCCCGATTGCCATTGAGCAAACGCTCGCTTCAACCAAATGAGTAATGCCGAAAATGGCGGGTTCATGAACGCCAGCCGCCCCGACCAGTCATCAACCAGGCCGTCGCCGCCTTCACTAAGTATGATGCGTCGGCGTGCGATGACCGGACTTAAAAGATGGGCGCAAGGGTCTAGGTCGATCTCGCCAAAGGCAGCATAAATATGCTCCATAAAGTCTGGCGGCGTAAATCGGCTATCTCGGTCAAACTTGTCACCTGCGCCCCAGAAAGCTCGCTCCTTTGCTCGCCTCCGCGCATTAGGTGCAATAACTGACAAAAGGCGCAGCAAGCTGCGCACTGAACCGTTGCCTTGTTCAAGACTGGCAATGGTCGCACGAGACAGCTTAGTCCGCCTCGCTAATGCTTCCAATGACCAGCCCTTTCTTAGTCGGCGACCTCGTAGTTGATCACCCAGCGTGCGGCCCGGTCCGATACCATTGAGCTGGAAATCTAGCGCAGTCTTGGCCGCGACAAGCGTGGTCACAGATCCAATGCCGGCTTCCAAGCGCTTGATCACCTGTGGTTCGACATTAATCCTTGCCGCAAGCATTGCCTGAGACAGCCCGCAAGAACGCCGCGCCTCTTTCAATTCTGTGACTAATATATGATCCATATTGGTATCATATACTGAGCATCGTTTGTCACTCAAGCATGTTCGGTTTTGGCCGACAACGTGCGTTCGGGTACGTGACTATGAGTTTGCCTTGCTGCGGCACTCGACATTTGTTTGGCGCGCTAAGGACTGCAATGTTGGACAGTCCGGACAGTCCGGTATCGGGGCGCAATTGATGCTAAGCAGACCTTCGTCCATCAGTTAAGTCAATGGCCGCTTCGCGCCCAAAAATCCGCTATCGGATTGCGCTTCCGACGATCCCAAAAGCCTACATTCGTTTGGCCAAGTGGGCATTGCGTAGAATGACCAATATAATGGTCTAGCCTGACAGAGTTCTTGAAATGTGCAGGCTAAACCCGTCACTTGATCAACCGTAAGCAGTTACCGTTGACCTGCCAATGATGATTGGTGGCGGTCCAATTGGGGCTTTTTTTCCGCCATAAGCTAAATGATACGCGCGAACCCCGCGGCGCCGGCAGCTGGCGTAGCTATTTCTTGGGGTCTTTCTTCTGTAAGACTGTGCTTAACAAGTAAATCTGGATGTGGATCATCTCCGAGGATCGCTTCCATACTGCGCACGCACAAACAAACTTTTTCGTCAGCAAGCTGATACCAGATTTGCTTTGACGCGCGGCGGGTTGTGACAAGTTCATTGCGACGTAACTCGGCAAGCTGCTGGCTCAGCGCAGGCTGGCCGATACCGGTCGCTGCATCAATCTCGCCAACGGTTAGCTCACCGCGTAAAAGACAGGACAGGATCATCAACCGCTGCGGCTGTGCGTAGACCTTGAGTTTGTCAGCAGCTTTGCCAGCCTGCTCCCGGCTTTCAAACAGCGCGGTCATTATTGGCCAACCTCATGACAAAACCAGTTACTTTGCCCGGCGATTGACTCAGCCGTCAATGCAGGCGGCGAAAGCAATGCCTGACCGGGATGCCAATTTTCCGGAGCAACATTTGGCCCTTTCGATACCGCCTGCAATGCTTGCAACAGGCGCAGCATTTCGGCAACCGAGCGCCCTACATTGTGCGGATAGGTCGTGATAGCGCGGACAAGACCTTCAGGATCGATGAAATAGGTCGACCGGACCGCAGTGCTATCGACAGCGGCGTCATCAATCATTCCATAAGCGCGGCCAACAACCATGCTTGGGTCTTCTACGATTGGGAATCCGATTTTGGTGTCAAATTGCTCTTCAATCGCCTTCACCCACGCGAGATGCGAATAAAGACTATCGACCGAGAGCCCAAGAAGCGCGCAATCTGCTGCATCAAAATCCGCTGACGCCCTGGCAAGCGCCACAAATTCGGTTGTGCACACCGGTGTGAAGTCGGCTGGATGCGAAAAAAAGATTAGCCAGCGTCCGCGAAAATCGGACAGGCTTTTGTCACCCATGGTTGTTCGCGCCCTAAAATCAGGCGCTGTGTCGCCAATTCTTAAGGGCCGTAATATTTGGGCTTGAGGTTCGTTCATCATATTGTCCTGTCTTTCAACGGCCGCTGCCATGAGAGTCTTGTTGACGCAATATCGATAGTGTATTACATAGTTTATGTAAATATGATTTTATAAGGAGATTCCGATGTCCGACTTAGCTTTAGACAGTGCCATTGCGCAGGTAAGCGGCGCCCAAAGCGGCGTTCCTGTAATCCATGCCCTTTTCGATAAGCCAACTTTTACGGTGAGCTATGTGGTGCATGACCCCGAAACGAAGCGTGCCGCAATCATCGACAGCGTGCTGGATTTCGACCCTGCTTCGGGGCGCACGTCTTTCACGTCGGCGGATGCAATTATCGCATATGTTGCAGAGAAGGGGTTAAGCGTCGACTGGTTGCTTGAAACCCATGCGCACGCAGATCATTTGTCGGCAGCGCCTTACTTGCAGCAAAAACTGGGTGGCAAAATCGCAATTGGCGAGCATATCGTCACTGTACAGAACGTGTTCGGCAAACTCTTTAACGCAGGCACCGATTTCCAGCGCGATGGCTCGGATTTTGACCAGCTTTTTGCCGACGGCGACCATTTCCAAATCGGCAACCTCGACGTCACTGTGCTGCATGTCCCCGGCCATACGCCAGCAGATATAGCCTATGTAATCGGCGACGCCGTATTCACAGGTGATACGATGTTCATGCCCGATTACGGCACGGCGCGTGCCGATTTTCCAGGCGGCAATGCGCGGCAATTATTCCAGTCATTACGGCGGATCTTGTCGCTGCCTGATACGACTCGGCTATTCATGTGCCACGACTATCTGCCCGCTGGCCGTACTGAATATGTATGGGAAACGACGGTCGAGGCCGAGCGTAAAGGCAATGTCCACGCCCATGACGGCGTAGCCGAGGATGAATTTGTGGCGATGCGTGAAGCGCGCGATGCGACGCTCGACATGCCGCGCCTCATATTGCCGTCGGTTCAGGTAAACATGCGCGCAGGTCATCTGCCCCCAGCGGATGATAATGGCGTGACCTATCTCAAAATCCCGGTCAACGCGGTATGATCCCGGCGTTCCCCAATGCCATACCGGTTGAAGGCTTTATCGGCGGACTGCTGATCGGGCTTGCAGCGGCGATCATGCTGCTTGGGCTTGGCCGGATTGCTGGCGTCAGCGGGCTTGCAGCACGCGCGACCGGCATTGCCGATACCGGCGCGCCAAGAAATGTCGCGATCGCGTTCGTCCTTGGCCTTCCGCTCGGGGCGTTCCTGATTTCACGTGCATTGGGCACTGTTCAAGTCAGCTTTCCGGACACGATCTGGCCGTTGATCATTGGCGGCTTACTGGTCGGTTATGGTACAAGGCTCGGCTCGGGCTGCACCAGCGGTCACGGCGTGTGCGGCTTGTCACGCCTTTCACCGCGATCGATGGTGGCAACGGCCATGTTTATGGCAAGCGGCTTTGTCACCGTCGGATTGCTCCGCGCTGGGGACTGGTTATGAACCGGACGCTGATCGCGCTCGTCTCCGGCCTGCTGTTCGGAGCCGGGCTTGCTTTTTCGGGCATGTCCGACCCGGCGCGCGTTCAGGCCTTTCTTGACCTGTTTGGCAAATGGGACCCGACGCTGGCATTCGTCATGGGCGGGGCCATAGTCCCGATGGCATTTGCATGGATGATCAAATCACGGCTGTCGTCGCCGCTCGCTGCGCCGACATTCGATCTGCCAGGCACAGCCAAGCTGGATCGCCCACTGGCGATCGGTGCCATAATGTTCGGAATGGGATGGGGCATTGCTGGCCTTTGCCCCGGGCCAGCGCTTGCTGACCTGGCAATTGCGCCGCTCGCGGTGTTGCCATTCGTCGCCGCGATGTTCGCTGGCATGGCGGCGCACCGTTTCATTCCCGTTTCGTCCAAGTGAGAGGATAAAAAATGACAAAAAATATGGGAAATCTTGACCGGGCATTTCGCCTCATCGTCGTTGTGGCAATCGGCATTGCCTATCTGATGGGTGCGTTATCTGGTACACTCGCAATAATTCTTGGAGTCGTGGCTGCGGCATTTCTGTTGACCAGCCTCATTGGGACATGCCCCGCCTATCTGCCTTTCGGCCTGTCGACGCGCGGCAAGAATTAAGACCGATCACGATCCGGCCAAGCAGGAAATCAACATGCCATTCAAACAAATCTCACCGGTATTTTCTGTTTCCGGTCAACTAACCCTAGACGACGTGCGTGATGCCGCTGCCCAAGGCTTCAAGACGATTATTTGTAACCGCCCCGATAATGAAGAGGCTGCACAGCTGGCATCCAGTATCGTGCAGGAACAGTCCGAAGCGCTCGGCATGAAATTTGCCTATATTCCGGTGTCGTCGTCCGGGGTTACCCCAAGCGATGGCGTCAAAATGCGCGCAGCGCTCGATGCCATGCCGTCGCCTGTGCTCGCTTATTGCCGGTCGGGAGCGCGTTCGGGCAAGGTGTTCGAACTGGCGCAACAGGCATACGACAAACCATCGGATTCGAAGACCTATGATGTCGTGATTGTCGGCGGTGGAAGCGCCGGAATTGCGACGGCAGCCAGCCTGCTCAAGCGCAACGCGGACCTCGATATCGCGGTCATCGATCCCACTGACGTGCATTATTACCAGCCCGGATGGACGATGGTTGGCGCGGGCGTGTTTTCTGCAGAGTTCACCCGGCGTTCCGAAAAATCGGTGATGCCACGCGGCGTCGAGTGGATCAAAAAGGCCGCGACTGGATTTGCGCCTGAACAGAATTCAGTGTCGCTCGATGACGGCAGCTCGGTTACGTACCGCGTGCTAGTTGCCTGCCCCGGTATCAAGCTTGACTGGGATGCCATCGAAGGTTTGACCGAAACGCTGGGCAAGAATGGCGTTACATCCAACTATAGTTACGACCTGGCACCTTACACCAACCGTCTCGTTAAAGACTTGAAGCACGGCCGCGCGCTGTTCACTCAGCCGCCGATGCCGATCAAATGCGCGGGCGCGCCGCAAAAGTCGATGTATCTATCGTGCAGCAATTGGGAACGCGCAGGCGTGTTGAAGGACATTGATGTCCAATTTCACAATAGCGGCGCGGTGCTTTTCGGGGTTTCAGCCTATGTCCCCGCGCTGATGGAATATATCGAACGCTATGATGCGCATCTGAATTTTGAATCGAAACTGGTGGCGATTGACGGCCCCGCCAAAATTGCGACGTTTGAGCAAAAGCGCGGCGACACCGTCACGCGGGTCGAGGAAAAATTCGACATGATCCACGTCGTCCCGCCGCAGGTCGCGCCGGACTTCGTGCGCAGCAGCCCGCTCGCCGCCGCCAGCGGATTTATCGAGGTCAACGAAGCCACATTGCAGCATGTGCGCTATCCCAATGTCTTTGCGTTGGGCGATGCCTGCTCGGCATCAAACGCCAAAACGATGGCAGCCGCACGCAAACAGGCGCCTGTCGTCGCGGTCAATGTTTTGGCCGCTCTCGAAGGCAGGCCGCCGGTCGCCGATTATGACGGCTATGGCAGCTGTCCGCTGACCGTAGAGCGCGGCAAGATTGTGCTCGCCGAATTCGGCTATGGCGGCAAGTTGCTGCCGAGCTTCCCCAATTGGCTGATCGACGGCACCCGGCCTTCGCGGCTTTCATGGCTGCTGAAGGACACTATCCTGCCGCCGATTTACTGGCATGGCATGCTCAAAGGGCATGAGTGGATGGTCAAGCCGCACAAAATCGGGGCGGCGTAACCAACATGAAATTGGCGCGCTATCTGCCTATCCTGGAATGGGGACGCGGTTATGGCGGCGTAACGCTGACCAATGACTTGGTCGCCGCCGCTATCGTCACGATCATGCTGATCCCGCAAAGTCTGGCTTATGCCATGCTCGCCGGACTACCGCCTGAGATTGGACTTTACGCCTCGATCCTGCCGATTATTGCCTACGCCTTGTTCGGAACGAGCCGCGCACTCGCGGTTGGACCGGTGGCGGTTATTTCGCTGATGACCTTGACGGCGGCAAGTGCGGTTGCACCTCCTGGCAGTCCGGATTTTATCGCCGCAGCGCTTATCCTCGCGTTGCTGTCGGGCCTGATCCTGATTGTGATGGGCGTGTTGCGGCTCGGCTTCCTGGCCAACCTGTTATCGCACCCTGTCGTGTCTGGCTTCATTACGGCGAGCGGTATCATCATCGCCACCAGCCAGTTGAAGTCGGTACTCGGTATCAAGGCCTCGGGCGAAGCGATGCCCGAACTGGTCACTACGTTGATCGAAAATGCCAAGGACACCAACCTTTACACGTTGGCCATCGGTGTGACTGCAACCGGCTTTCTGTTTTGGGTGCGAAAGGGTCTGAAACCCTTGCTCGTTGGTTTTGGATTGGCGGCACGGCCCGCCGATCTGGTCGCAAAGGCCGGGCCGATCGTGGCGGTCGCGCTCTCGATCCTCGCGGTCATTGCATTCGATCTGGAAGCCAAGGGCGTGAAGGTTGTCGGCAGCATTCCGCAAAGCCTTCCGCCCTTTACTGTGCCGCTGTTTGATGCCGAACTGTGGCAGCGGCTGGCGATCCCTGCCTTGCTGCTCAGCATCATCGGCTTTGTCGAATCGGTTTCGGTCGCGCAAACGCTAGCCGCAAAAAAACGCCAGCGTATCGTTCCCGATCAGGAACTGATCGGCCTCGGCGCGGCCAATGTCGCTGCAGCTTTTTCCGGAGGCTATCCGGTGACGGGCGGCTTTGCGCGCTCAGTCGTCAATTTCGATGCAGGCGCCGAAACGCCAGCGGCAGGCGCGTTCACCGCTGTCGGCATATTGCTCGCGGCATTGTTCCTGACTCCATTGCTCGCCTCGCTACCAATTGCGACATTGGCAGGCACAATCATCGTTGCGGTCTTGAGCCTCGTCGATTTCAAAACGCCGCGTACGATCTGGCGCTATTCGAAACCCGATTTTGCAGCAATGGCAGCGACGATAGCCGTCACCTTGTTGATCGGCGTTGAGCCCGGCGTGATTGCGGGCGTCGGCCTCAGCCTAGCCTTGTTTCTCTGGCGCTCTTCACGGCCGCACGCGGCTATTGTCGGACGAGTTCCCGAGACCGAGCATTTCCGCAATATCAAACGCCACAATGTGTTCACCGACCCGCGCATTCTGACCATCCGCATCGACGAAAGCCTGACCTATCTCAATGCCCGCTGGCTGGAAGAGTTCGTGCTGGAACAGGTCGCAGAACAATCCGAACTGCGACACCTTATCCTGATGTGTTCGGCCATCAACGGCGTCGACGCGTCGGCACTCGAAAGTATTGAAGCGATTAACCACCGGTTGGCTGATGCCAACGTGAAACTGCACCTGTCCGAAGTCAAAGGCCCCGTGATGGACGCGCTCGAAAAATCGCATCTGCTGAGCGACCTGACAGGACAGGTGTTTCTTTCACAAAATGAAGCATTCGACGCCGTTATTGAAATGGCCAATCAAGAAGACACAGCGGATACCCCGCCGGACACCCAAATGAACATGGGTTTGATTTAGAACGATCGGAATTTGAAGATGAAACTACCGAGCAAAATTTCACGCACATCTTCATCCATCGCAAAGGCTACCGCTGTTCTTGCCGCTTGCGCGTCACCTTTGCAGGCCGCTTCTTCGGCAGATGCGAAAGCATTGTCGATGGCGCTTGATGACGAGTATCGCGCTGAGGCGACCTATGATGCTGTTCTTGGCAGTTTCCCGGGCGCTCGTCCGTTCATCAACATAATCGAAGCTGAACGGCGACATGCTGATCGGGTAAAAACAGAAATGGACCGAGTCGGCATCGCTTATGCGAAGACGAATCCTTATCTGGGTACATTAAAGGCACCGGCTTCGGTGCTTAAAGCATGCCAGCAGGGTATCGTTGCCGAGGAAGAGAATATCGCTCTTTATGATCGCTTGCTGCCATCGGTTACCGACGGCCAGAACCGTGCAACATTGACCGCATTGCAGTCGGCGTCGCGCGAACGGCATTTGCCAGCTTTTCAGCGCTGCGTCGCGCGGGGTGGTGCAATGGGCGGAGGCCGCGGACGGGCTGAATAGCCCAACATTGAACATTCAAATTATCGATTACATTAACTGTGTAATTATATTGGCGTTGAACGGTGATTGGGTTCATTGGGACATCAAGCAAACCGAAAAAGGAAATAGTATGACTCTTCACATTGGCGATATCGCCCCCGATTTTCAGACCGAAACGCAAAATGGCCCGATCAGCTTTCACGAATGGGCTGGCGATAGCTGGGTATTCTTCTTCAGCCACCCGGCCGATTTCACGCCTGTATGCACCACCGAAATGGGCCGCACCGCGCAGCTCGCGGGTGAATTTGAAAAGCGCAACGTGAAGCCGCTTGGTCTTTCGACCGACACCGCGGAAGAACATCGCAAGTGGATCGCGGATGTCAACGACACCCAGCATACCGATCTCAAATTCCCGATCCTCGCCGATGCCGACCTTTCGATTGCGCGGATGTATGACATGATCCATCCCGAGCAGAGTGAAACCGCAGCAGTGCGCTCGGTGTTCATCATCGATCCCGACAAGAAAATCCGTCTGACGATGACCTATCCAATGAGTGTCGGGCGCAATTTTGCCGAGATATTGCGCGTCATCGATGCGTTGCAGACCGGCGACAAATTCCGGATTGCCACGCCCGCTGACTGGGAAGTGGGCAAGGATGTCATCATCCCGCCCTCGATCAAGGACGACGAAGCCGCGACCTTGTTCCCGCAAGGGTGGACCACGCTTCGTCCCTATTTGCGGACAACAAACGTCGCCTGATTGCGCAAGGCAGAAACAGGGGGGATCGATATGTTCACAACAATTGAACACTGGCTTGAGCCGAGTGCACCAACAAAGACGCTGATCGATCCCCTGTTCAGGCTGCTCACCAGCCTGATTTTCATCATCGGCGGGCTAGGCCATTTCGGCCAGCATGATGTCATGCTCGAACGGATGGAGGAATCGCCATGGGCCCGGACCGTCAATATGATTGGCGATCCCTCGCTGATGCTGTGGCTATCTGGCATCGCCTTTGTTGTCGCGGGCACAACTTTGGCGCTCGGTTGGATGACACGCGCTTCTGCATTAGTACTATTTGCAACGCTGGTACCAGTCACCATCGCGATCCATGTTGTGCCTGATACTTCCCATGTCGGACCCCTCTTCAAAAATGTCGCAATATTGGGGGCGCTGTTGCTGATTTTTGCGCGGGGACCGGGCGCATTTGCACTGGACAATCGAACTGGCCAGGTTGGAGGTGCGATGTGATGAAGCAATATATGCTCATGTTGCTGGCGTTGGTTGCGGCAACCACACAAGCAAATGCAACGCCGACCGAAGTTGTGGTTCGCGTTATCAGCCAGGACGCCAAATTTGTCGGCGACTCGATGGGCGGTGCCGAAGTCATTTTGCGCGATGCGAAAAGTGATAAGATACTCGCAAAGGGCATTACCAGCGGCGGGTCTGGTGATACCGAGAAGATAATGGCCGCGAAGGGCCGTTCGCCTGCTCGCGCATCTGACACCGCAGCGTCGTTCCGCACGACAATCGATGTACAGCGTCCGCTGTTGGTCCGGGTGGAGATTAAGGGACCACTGGGCTTTCCCAAAATAATGCAGCGGGCGACATCCGAGCGTTGGCTCGTGCCCGGACAAAACGCCGGTGACAGTGACGGATGGGTCGTCGAACTTCCGGGCTTGGCTGTGAGGTTGCTCGATCCAGAGCCAATTGCATTCATTCGCGGAGAAACGCAGATTTTGACCGCCGAAGTCCAGTTAATGTGCGGATGTCCGATAACCCCGGCCGGTCTGTGGGACTCGGCAAATTATGAAGTAGTTGCCGAAGTTCGGCAGAACGGAAAGCTTCGCGAAGTCGTTACGCTACCCTTCTCTGCTGCGCCGGGCCGGTTTGCAGCCAATTGGACGCCAAAGACAAAAGGCAAGGCCGACCTGACAATCATCGCGCGCAACCGTATTACCGGCAACACCGGCGTATTGACTGAAAAGATACGGGTGAAATGATGCGGGTACATTCGGCAATGCGATCACTTGCGGTTTTGGCCATATTCACGTCCCCGCTCGTCCTGTCTGCGTGCGCGACACAAGAACCGGCTGCGGCAGATATCGAACGATCGACGGTTGCTGCCGATCTGTTCCAATCACGGTTGCAAACAGCTTTAAAGTCAGCATTGCAAAATGGTGGACCGACCGCTGCGGTCAACGTGTGCGCCGAAGTCGCGCCCGCTATTGCGGCCGAAGTTTCGGCAGAAACCGGCGTCGAGTTACGCCGGATTTCACTGCGTCCGCGCAATCCGGGTGCCAATACCCAAGGTGAACTTCGCCAGCGCCTCACCTCACTGGGCGAAGCTCCCGTTGACGCCGCAGGTAAGCCATCGATGATCAATTGGGTCGAAGGCAAAGGTACAGATGCAACGCACAACAGCATGCGCGCGATCATCATGAAAGATGAACCATGCGCTATGTGCCACGGCACAGCTGTAGCGGCCGATGTCCGTGCGGCAATCGCCGAACTTTACCCGGATGATGCCGCCACAGGTTACCGCGCGGGCGAAATGCGCGGTGCCATATTGGCCAAAATTATTTTGTCTAAGCCTGCGAATGTCGGAGCGGGCAAATGACGATCGTACAAGTCGCAACACAACCGGTTGCACTATCGATGCAGTTGCAATCGCGATTACCCGTAATGCAATTGCCTGCACCGCAAGACAAGAGCAGTAATATTTCAAACACCATCTAAAGAGAACGGCCATGATTGAACAGGAATGGGCAATAATTCTCGCCCGCATACAATTTGCTTTCACCGTCAGCTTCCACTTTCTGTTCCCGGCATTTTCAATCGGGCTGGCAAGTTTTCTTGCGGTGCTCGAAGGACTGTGGCTGAAAACCGGTAAGGGCGTGTATGCCAATCTCTACCGTTACTGGCTCAAGATATTCGCGGTCGTTTTTGCGATGGGTGTCGTGTCGGGCATCGTCATGTCCTATCAATTCGGCACCAACTGGTCGGTGTTTTCCGATAAGGCGGGGCCGGTCATCGGGCCGTTGATGGCCTATGAAGTTTTGACCGCATTCTTCTTGGAGGCAGGCTTCCTGGGCGTCATGCTGTTCGGCATCAACAAGGTCGGGCGCAAACTTCACTTTATTGCGACGCTGGCCGTGGCGGTTGGCACCTTCATTTCAGCCTTCTGGATATTGTCGGTGAACAGCTGGATGCAAACCCCGGTCGGTTACGAGATAGCAGCAAACGGCCAGTTTGTTCCCGGCGATAGCTGGCTCACCATCATTTTCAATCCAAGCTTTCCTTACCGCCTCGTCCACACTTTGCTGGCGGCCTATTTGACCACCGCTTTTGCCGTGGGTGCCGTCGGTGCATGGCATTTGCTCAAAAACAAAGCCAATCCGGGCGCTCGCAAAATGTTTTCGATGGCGATGTGGATGGCCGCAATCGTCGCGCCGCTTCAAGTTGTGGCGGGGGATTTTCACGGGATCAATACGCTCGAACATCAACCAGCCAAAGTGATGGCGATGGAGGGGCATTATCAAAGCCATCCCGACGGCGCGCCGCTGATCTTGTTCGGCATCCCCAACAGCAAAGAGCGGACGGTCGATTACGCGATTGAAATTCCCAATCTGTCGTCGCTAATTCTCAAGCATGACCTAAATGCTCCGCTGGACGGGCTTGATACGATCCCCGATGCGGACGAGCCGCCGGTTGGCATTGTGTTCTGGTCTTTCCGGATCATGGTCGGGCTTGGCATGGCAATGGTCGGCATTGGCCTGTGGAGCCTAACGGCGCGGGCACGCAAGAAGCTCTATGATTGGCCGTGGCTTCACCGTGCCGCTCTCGCCATGGGACCAAGCGGCTTCATCGCGGTTCTTGCTGGTTGGGTCACAACCGAAGTCGGCAGGCAACCATTCACCATTTATGGTGTGCTCCGGACGGTGGACAGCGCATCGCCGCTTGATGCACCGGCTGTTGCTTTCTCGCTTCTTGCCTTTGTCGTGGTCTACTTCGCCGTATTCGGGATGGGCATCTGGTATTTGCTTCGACTGATGAAGAAACCACCCGAAGCGCATGAAGCACCGCCAAGCGACGCACCGATCCGCAGCGCAGGGATCACCCCTGCGCCGCAGGTGCTATCAGGCGACGGCGTTCCGGGTAATGCACGCAGCGGGGAGATCGTATAATGGACCTGACAGTCATCTGGGCCGGTATCATCGGTTTCGCCATCATCGCCTATGTTGTGATGGACGGCTTTGACCTTGGCATCGGCATATTGTTTCCCTTCTTCAAGGTCGGCACTGACCGCGATACCGCAATGAACAGTATTGCGCCTGTGTGGGACGGAAACGAAACATGGCTGGTGATGGGCGTCGGCGGATTGCTGGCGGCATTTCCGCTCGCTTATGCGATTATCCTACCTGCGCTGTACGCAGCGATGATAGCGATGTTGCTGGGCCTTGTATTTCGGGGTGTAGCCTTTGAATTTCGCTGGCGTGACCCGGACCACCGCGAACTTTGGGACCGTGCGTTTACGACCGGTTCGTTCATTGCAACCTTCGCACAAGGTGTAGCGCTTGGCGCGCTACTGCAGGGCATTACCGTCGAAGGCCGCGCTTATGCTGGCGGTTGGTGGGAATGGCTTTCACCGTTCAGCATCTTGACCGGATTTGGCCTTGTCGTCGGCTATGCGCTTCTGGGTGCATGCTGGCTGAACTGGAAAACCGAAGGCGGCTTGCAACGTCAGGCGGTCACCTATGCCGGAAGGCTCGGTATTAGCTTGCTGGTGATGATTGGCATCATAAGCCTCGCCACCCTAACGCTTGAGGCGCAATATCATATACGCTGGCTGAGTTTCCCTGGCGTGCTGGCAACGGCATTGGTGCCGATTGCGACGATGGCGGTAACATATCTCTTCTACCGCAGCCTGCGCCAGACCAAAGACGCACAGCCCTTTTTCTGGGCGCTCGCCTTGTTTGGCCTCTGCCTGCTTGGCCTTGGTATTTCGATTTGGCCAAATGTCATTCCGGCGCGTGTCACTATCTGGGAGGCGGCGGCGCCCCATAGCAGCCAAGTGTTTATGCTGATTGGCGCATCAATCATGGTCCCGATCATCGTTGCTTACACCGCTTGGTCTTATTGGGTGTTCCGCGGCAAAGTCGGCCACGACGGATATCATTGATGCCGCGCGCCAAACAACTGGGCTGGTTCTTCGGCATCTGGATGCTGAGCGTCGCGGCATTGGGGATAGTCGGCGGTATCATCCGCTGGGTCTTGCTTGGGTAACGTGTGTTTGAAATTTGACGATGCGGCGACGGAGATCGCTCGTTATATTGCGAGCGATCTCTGTTCGACACGCGATCTTTGAGCTACATCGCCCACCGGGCCCGAACAAATGCGGACCGACCTGCACCCGGCAGGCGCGCTCCCACTGCAACGTCAGAGTCTGTGATCCGATTATATCCCGCCAGATGTTCGAGGTAATAGGTATTGAACAGGTTTTCGACGCCAAAATCTAGCCGCACGCCATCGCGGATCAACCAATGGCCATATAGATTGGCGAGCGCGTGACTTTTGCTGGACGCTTCGTTGTTTATCGCGGATACACTGCTCTGCTTGGCGACAAATTGCCCTTCCAGCGACATCGACCAGCGCGCCGCATCCCAACTTACGGCGAGTCTGCCGTTCGCGGGTGCGATGCGGTAAAGATTATCCGTGATGTTGCGCCGCTCTGCCCGGACATAGCTTGCGACTCCGTCAAGGCGTAACGGACCGGACAGCGTTCCACCAAATGCAATGTCGGTGCCCCAGATCGTCGCATCGGTGTTGGCAAAGCGCAGCGGCGTAGGATCGCCGCTGGCTGCCGCGACCATTTCGACAGGTGTGTTTATGACGCCCGGGCTATTGTCGAATGGCACACCCTGAATGAAGTCATCGATCCGGCGGTAAAATATGACTGGGCGGGCATAGGCATTGTCACCCTGCCAATCGAAGCCGATTTCGCCGACCCATGCTCTTTCAATCTTCAGATCGGTCGAGCCGACATAGATATTTCCATCGGCAAGGCCGCCGCTCGCCTCGGTCGGCAACCAGGAGAGGCGTTCCACCAAACTTGGTGCACGAGTCTTGTGCGCAAGTGTCAGTCGCGGCGTAAAAGCGCCAATATCCGCCCATAGACGCAGCGATGCATCAATGCTGGTGCCCGACCAATTGCGGTCGGCGGCGGCAAAAGCATTGGCCAGAGTGACCGGACCTGCCGGAACGCCTGAGCCGTAACGCGGAACTTGGGTCGACGCACCGTGCCGATCAACCCGCAATCCAAGTTCGGTTTCGACCAGTCCAAATCCTGATCGCCACTCTATGAACGCACCAACCCGGTCACTTTTCGCGCGGTCAAGCGGGTGGATGAAGAATGCCGGTGCTAAAGGGTTATAGAGCATATAGCCCTTGTCGATCAGCTCGAAGTCTGCACCGATCCTGATATGGCGATCCGATGTGCCAAATCGAACATTGGCATCTGCGCCCATGGTGTCGGCATACGTGTCCGATTGCCGTGTCATCGCGGTAACCGGTGCTGGCCGCAGTTCATAATTGTTCATCCGGTGGTCGACGCCGCTATAATTCGCATGCGCCTCCAGCCGAAGTTCATCGCTCAGATCGCCTTCATATCCGACCCGGACAAAGTCTGTATTGAAATACACAATATCCATCGCAAAGGGTGGATTACCGGACCGGCCAGTGTCCTGACGACGATATTCGATACTGAACTCACCCGGCCCTGCACGAAAGCCTGCATGCGCGCCGTAAACGGCCCGTTCGAACGAAGTGCTCGCAATCCGGCCGCCCGGGACGCGCAGGTTATCGCCTTTCTCATAAGAACCGATGACGCCGACACGAACTGTGTCGCTGGCAACGCCAAACATACCGCCTGCGACCACACTATCATCGACACTGCGATATTGGCCGGACACATCGACCTGCGGCGAAAGATCGCTGCTGTCAGCGAAGCGGGAATATTTCAGGATCGTATTAACCCCGCCGCCAAGCCCCGGACCATCCCTAACCGGCGAAATGCCTCGTGCAATTTCAACTCGGTCGATCAAGGTCGCAGGCGCATAATGCATCGCCGGATCCATGGCATTTGGGCCACCTGTGGCGAAATGTTGGCCGTTGATACGCAAAAGGATGCGTTCTCCAAACAGGCCGCGCATCTGCACCTGGCCCGACAACGCACCATTGGCGACAAGCGCGGCACCGGGTTGGCGTGCAACAAAGGCCGCGCCATCGGGACCGGTGGACAGTTCGTCTTCAGTCTCGCGCGCCTCTTCCGTAGCCGTGAGGCGCGGAGCGGTCACAATGATAATATCGGCGGATTTTGCGTCGCTGTCGTCGGCGAAAACAGGCTGTGTGGCCGTCAGTGCGACAGCCAAGCTAAGAATTGAGCTTTTCATATGTTTATATCATTCGCTTGTTATGCAAAGCCACGGCCGCCAGTAAAACTGGCGCACGGCATGGATTTTTGCATGAAAGAAGGTGCAACAGGGCAACAGCGACGGGCGCTGCGGCTTGTGCCGGTTCAGTTCAATATATCAAGGCGAATGACGGCGGGCCACGAAGGGGCGGGCGGAGATGGCGCGTCTGGTGCTGCAAATGCGGAGCCCCATTTGCGATAACTGTGGCAAGGATGTTCGCCAGCGCAATAATCACAAATGGGCTGTGGTCCCCTGCCATCGATGCCATCGAAGGTGCAGAAAATGCACACGGCCCACTTTTCTGTTCGTGATCGCTCTTGTTGCTCTGGCCGCTTTGCGAGAGCGGGACTTCGATTTCGATCTTGCTTTGTTGCGTCAGCCCTTCTGCGCAAATCTGGACGGTCAGTTTCAACGACGAAGGCGCAACCATATAGCCCGCCGGGATCACCGCCCGAACGAACAAGGCGAGCGCGAGGATCACGATAAACCATGACCGCTGATGCAAAGTTTTGGCGCGCATTGCTGTCATCTTGCGCGGTCCCTAGACCTTGTCCCGCGCCGTGTCATCTTCGAACAACGCAACAGCGGATGCAGGCGATGCAATGCCTTGCGGTAGCTCCTCGACCGTCAATCCTTCGCGGATGTTGTAAAGCCGCTTGAAGGTCGGAATTATCTTTTCATCGTGGGTGACAATGATGATCGCGGTATCAAATTGCTGCGCCATGTCGTTCAGCAGCGCAACCACTGCCAGCGCGCGTTGGCCATCAAGGGGCGCTGTGGGTTCATCGGCGAGGATCACGGGCGGGCGATTGATCAGCGCACGGGCAATGGCTACACGCTGCTGCTCGCCACCGGAAAGTTGAGAGGGCATCGCTGCTGCGCGGTGACCAACATCTAGTGCATCAAGCAGGTCACGGGCCATTTTCCGCGCCACAGCATTGGGCTTACCAGCTAACATGGGCAACAACGCGACATTGTCGGTCACATCGAGGAACGGAATCAGATATGGTGCCTGGAAAATAAAGCCGATAAGATCACGTCGCAACGCACGTAAATCGCGCACTTTCCAGCCATTATCGTAAATGCACTGCTCGCCAATCGTCATTTTACCCGACGTAGGCTCAATCACCGCACCAAGGCATTTGAGTAAGGTGCTTTTACCAGAACCCGATGGCCCGATAAGCCCCACAACCTCGCCTTTGGCCACTGACATATTCACGCCGCGCAGTGCATGAACAGCGGTGTCACCGTTACCGTAGGTCTTCACGACGTTCTCGAGGGTAATGCCGTCAGCCACCGATGGCCTCCGCGGGATCGACCTTGAGAGCTGCCTGAATGGCCAAAACACTCGCCAAGGTGCAGATCAGCATCACCGCAAAAAAGCCCCGGATCGAATCTTCCGGTAATAACAGGACATATTTCGGGAAGAAGGGGGCCCAAAGGCTGGCCGCAATTTTACCCACTACAAAGCCGATCAGCCCAAGTCCGAGTGCCTGCTGCAGTATCATCCACGAAATTGTACGGTTGCGCGTGCCAATCAGTTTCAGCACGGCAATTTCGCGGATTTTGCCGATGGTCATAGTGTAGATGATGAAGGCCACGATGGCCGCACTGACAATGGACAGGATTACAAGAAACATGGCGATTTGCCGTGCTGAATTGGCAATCAGTTTCTGGACGAGAATCTCCTCCATTTCCGCACGGGTATAGACGGTTAGACGCTGCCAACGACGGATCGCATCGGCAACGATATCGGGATCGGCATCGGGCGTTATGGTGACCAGGACGGCGTTGACATTGGTGTTGCCCGACTGAACCGCGGTTACTGCTGCAGCAACCGCCGGATTGCCCGGTGGGTTCAGCTGCGGATTGGCTTCAGTGCGGGCCCGCTGCCTGACAATCGCATCGCTGTCTTTCTGGAACTGAGCGGCCTGCGCATCCTTTAGTGACAGAAACAGCATCGGGTCACCGCCCGATGATACCATTCGGCTCGTCAATCCGACGACAGTATAGAAATTCCGTCGAACTTTAACGCGGTCACCTAAGGCAAAGCCGCTTTTAACATCGGCCACGGCCTCATAATGGCCCCGCACAATCTGGCGTCCGGCAATCAAGTGCGTGGGTTGGCCTGGCATCCCGGGCTCGCCCATTTCGGTTCCAACCACCATTACCCGAACGTCCTTATCGCCTTGGGCAATCTGCATCGTGAGGTAGGTGACGCCTGCCGCTTGGGCGACGCCGCGCATTGCCTGAATCGGCCGCTCGCTGTCTTCGGGCAGGCTCGATGGTTCCGCATAAGGGCCGAGCGTATCTTTTTGCACCACCCATAGGTCGGCATGGCTGTTATCGAGCAGCGCCTGGGCATCATCAACCATCCCCCGGTAAACCCCGGCCATCGATAATGTTACGCCAATCAGCAGACCCAGCCCGACACCTGTGAGCACGAATTTACCCCAGCCATGCAGGATATCGCGGCCGGCCAAACTGATCATGGCAATGATTTGACGATGCTAAACCGGCTGTTTGCCGAAAGCGCCTTTGCGCTGTGGAGAACAATCTGTTCGCCGGTTTTGAGACCATCCAGAATTTGAACCCAGCCATCCAGATTCTGCGCGCCGATCTTAACCTTTACAAACTCCAGATCGCCACCGCGGATCACCCAAACCCCGACCTGACCATCGACGCGGTGCACGGCCGCATTTGGGATGGCCGGTGTCCGGGCACGGGCTGGCAAAGCTACCGTTACTTCTGCAAGCTCGCCAATCGACGGAATCCCTTCGGCAAGCGAAAATAGTGCTTTGGCTAGCACTTCTTCTGTCAGCGCATCGGCCATAGGCTCTACGCGTTCAATAGTGCCTGCCACTTGGCTTTCGGGCCGCGAACGCAAGGCGATGCGCACCGGCAACCCGGCTGCAAGCCCCGCCGATTGTGTCTGGTCGAACCTTACATTGATCCACAATTGGCTCGGGTCGATGATTTCAATCACCGCTTGCCCTGCAACTAAGGTTGTCCCGGGTTCAACCGCCCGCCGCACCACAAGTCCCGCGTGCGGCGCAACGAGGCGGAGATTGGCCTTTTGCTGAACCAGAGCAGCCCTTTCGGCACCGAGTCTTCCGCGATCTTGCCCAGCGGCATTGCGGTTGGCCTGGGCAGCCGCAAGGCTTGCGCGGGCTCCTGCCAACTCTTGTCGACGCTGATCGACCATCGCATCGGTGACCCAGCCACCTTCTTTCAATTTTTCTGTTCGGGCAGCCTGGCTTTGCGCGAGCGCAACGCGGGCGGTTGCATCAGCAATTTGCGCAACCGCGGCTTGCTCCAGTGCGGCTGAGCGCGCGGATCCTCCGGCAGCCGCATCAATCCTTTGGTCAAGGTCGATAGGATCAATTTGTGCCAGCAACTGTCCTTCTATTACAGTGTCACCGACATCGACAGCGACCATGCTGACTCTGCCCGCAGCAGTTGGACCAACTTTCTGCGTGTAGCGGGCTTCAACGGTACCGATGCCAAATAAGGCCGGAGAAATGGCGCGATCTTCGACTTGCACGACTGTGACGTTCACTGGCGCCAAGGGGCCCGATCGCAAGGCCACCCATGCAAATAGTAAAAGAAGCGGAACCAGAACGGCCAATAGCAGCCAGCCCCTACGGCTCATCGTAAATGGCAATGTCATGTCGCCGCGCCCAAAGCATCAAGATATAAGTCGAACAGTCGCAACGACACTGCGGGCATGCTATCGAAATCATTAGCCGCCATCGCCTGCATGGCTAGCCCCTGCACCATGCCCAAAAACATCGTGGCGGCAGCAGGGCAGTCGGTCGTCTGCTTTATCAGCCTTTGGGTCTTGGCTTGTTCAAGCAGGCTTATCACCCTGTCTCGATATCCAGCCATCAACGCGCGTACCCGCGCTTTGCCGGGGGCATCGCCGTCTCGCTGCAGCTCGCCAAAAAGGATCCGGGGTACCCCCACATGTTCGACAACAAATGCGATGTGCGTGGTAAAAATGGCGCGCAACCGGTCGACGGGTGTTGTGCCCGTAACCGCATCGAAGCGGGCCAGAAGCGTATCGGCTGTCCAATCCATAACCGCTGTCCAGACCGCTTGCTTATCTGCGAAGTGACGGAAAAGGGCGCCTTGGGAAACACCCATATGCGCTGCAATTTGCGCGGTCGTTATATCGGCGGGATTTGTTTTTGCCGCCAGAGCAATCACCGCCTCAACGGTGACAGCTCGCCTCATTTCAGCGGGAAGTTTTGTTCGGTACATGCATTGCACTTTGCATTATAGATAGTAATTAGTCACTATCTTTAATGCAAAGCTTTGATGGAGAGAGTTAGAATGACCGAGATCGACAGCAGCCCAGAAGCATTGAAGGGCGAAGATTGGGCGGGC
>Ga0208327_1000119_pt1 | contig 20319 bp, 16 predicted proteins | sample LakMenEpi26Jun08_FD_150733 | JGI IMG/M metagenome (GOLD analysis project Ga0208327, IMG submission 150733) | Freshwater microbial communities from Lake Mendota, WI - 26JUN2008 deep hole epilimnion (SPAdes) | ecosystem: Environmental > Aquatic > Freshwater > Lake > Epilimnion/Euphotic zone ...
CGGGAGAGAAGCTGGTGTGAAAGCGAAATATTCTATGCCGCATTTGGCTGTCAAAGAACGATGGAACATTATAGGAACAGGGGGTGATTGTCAAGTTGGGTGGTGGTTGATCGGACGGTGACGCGACGCCGGGGCGGTGCAGTGGACGGGCCACCGGAAAGGGCAATCACCAGAAGTAGACGTTGAGGACACGACAAGATTGCGGACATTGGCGTCGCTTTCGCTGGCACCTGAAAGCAGCCATTCGTTTAACTTCGGATTGATATACCGAATTAAAATTGAATATTCGGTGGACCTTGCTATCTAGGTCGTATGGGTACGATAGCATACAAATTCGAGAAAACTGGCCTATGGCAACGCGCATTAGAGAAAACAGATAATGACGCCGATGAGGTTGCCAAAGAGAAATTAAGAGTAACATATCGGCAATTTTGGTCAAACGCAGTGCATCTGGCAGCGCAGATACAAAAAGATGTACCCGGTTTGACACTCCATGATGAAAAACACTTTGAGGCGCTTTGGGCAAGAGCGGATCAGATTGCGGGATCAGATTTAGACTTAACACCACTTGAGGTGTTTGTATTTGGCGGCGCGATCCTCATCCATGATGCTGCGAATACAGTTGCGGCATTTCCAGGCGGCATTGACCAAATCAGAGAGTCCGATGCTTGGAAAGATGCGGAAGCTGAGCTTCTAGAACGAAACTATGCCGATGACCCACTAGCCACGCTTACCGAAGCTGAGGAAAAAGTCGTACTTTTCGATGCATTGCGAAACGTCCATGCTCAACGTGCAGAAACATTGTGTGATTTGTCGGTCTCGACCAATGGCAATACGTTTTTTCTTTTGTCGGACGATGGCTTGCGCGCCCATCTTGGGCGCATAATTGGTCTGATCGGGGCAAGCCACCACTGGGATGTCAGTAAGCTCACAGCTCGCTTGCAAAATGTAATCGGTGCCCCCAGCGGGTTTCCTGAAACTTGGTCAATTCGTCCAGTTCTGCTGGCTTGTCTGTTGCGTTGTGCTGATGCTGCCCAGGTAGAACAGGCACGAACGCCTGACTTTCTTTATGGCCTGCTAAAATTGCAGGGGGTTTCCGAACTTCATTGGCGGGCACAGAATAGGATCGCCGCTCCAGTAATTGACGGCTCCGATCCCAGAGCGCTCGTATATTCATCCACAATTCCCTTCGTCATTCAAGATGCTGACGCTTGGTGGATTGCGTTTGATGCGCTCCAAGTCGCAAACCGAGAGCTTCAGACTGTAGATGCCTTGTTGCGCGACTTGCGGTTGCCTGCGTTTAGGATCAACCGGATCGCAAACGCGGAAGCGCCTGATCGCTTGGCGACAAACTTGGTTGCAGAGGGCTGGCATCCGGTCTCGGCAGAAGTCCGCATTACCAAGGTCGATAATGTTGTGGACATGTTCGGTGGAGAGCAACTTTACGGTAAAGATTTGCATGTCCCGCTCCGGGAATTGATCCAGAATGCCGCAGACGCAGTCCTTCAGCGCAAAGCTCTTGAACCGTTAACTTCTACCTACGTCGGCAACATTATTGTTCGCAGTGAAGCTGGGCGTTGCGATGAGATAGAGGGTCATTGGCTCCATGTAGAAGATGACGGCCTTGGAATGTCGGAAGCCGTCTTAACTGGACCGCTCATCGATTTTGGTAACAGCTACATGTCGTCTGGGATTGTAAAATCGGAACGACCAGGACTTGTTGCGAAACGACAACGTCGTATAGGGCAATTTGGCATCGGGTTTTTCTCGGTGTTCATGCTTGCAGACAATGTGAATGTCATATCGAGGCCGTTTGACAAAGCGGTTGACGACACCCGATCTCTGCAATTTCGACGAGGTGTTGGGACGCGTCCGCTGCTGTTGGCGGCTCGACCAGATGACTTCGGCGCATCGCTGTCTACAAGGGTTTCAGTTTTTATTACTGGCGAGAAATGGAACGATTTTCTACAACTCAAGTCCCACTCGCTATCCAAAAACGACCAGCCTGTGAGCCTGGCCGAGTTGGTCAGTTCGATCTGCCCAATGCTAAATGCTGATGTTTCTGTCGATGCAGATGGTCAGCGTCACAAAGTGCATTCGCGTGATTGGCACACTCAGGACAGGAAATCTTGGCTAGAAGACATCTTGTTGCCGGATCGGCGCGGTAGCACGCAGGTATCAGATGCGATCTCCATGCTTCATCCAATAATGACGTTCGTAAATCCCGAATTCCCCGATCAAGGTCTGGCTGCAATCTCGGTGTTTGGAGGGTGTGGGGTCAGAACCGTTGGCACATTAGCGACACGGGGCGCGTTCAATGCCTACAGCGATGATTTCATTGGTGCCATTGACTATGAACCGGATGGACCGCGCCGTGCATTTAGCAGGGCTACATCAGCCGATCATTTAGCAATGTGGGCAACTGGGCAGGCAAGCAAACTAGCTTCGCTTGAATTAACCCCCGGACAAAAATACTCTGCCTCATGTCGTGTTGCTCGATTTGGCGGCAATGCCTCATCGCTGATATGCATGAACGTCAAGCGTGAGCCGAAGAGCCTCGCTGAGATTTTTGAGTTGCTACTTTCTGGCGAAGAGCTTTTTGCGACGTTAAAGCGCTCGGGCCTCCGGAAAGGAGGCTTTGAGCTCGGATTTGTGAGAGAGCATCATTCTGGTTTTGTGGACAATTACCGGAAGGATGAACTTGAGTTTTTGGTGAACGCGCTGGAACCCCTTGGAGGTAACAGTGATGATGAAATCGTTGCGGTCCCCGTTGATAGTGATCCGGCACCCTTTGGTTTTTGCGCTATGCTCAATAATTATGCCGCTGACCATGGGTATAAAATTAATGGCCAGATTCTAGATGGCTTGGAGTTTGCGCGCTACATTGGCAAGCCGTCAGAACGAGACGGTTTGGTGACTGGCAAGATTATAACCTCCACAGGCTTAAAACTACGCCTGTTGAATCGTTAAGTCGTTCCTAAGTCTGTCTGTTTACTGCCGCTCTCATTCAAAACCAGCCAGTCCCCTTGCCAACCACATTCCGGCGATACAGACAACAATGTTCCGAAGTCGGTAATTGTCGTTCGCTTATCTACTAAACGAAGGGCCACCTCCCCACAACCTTCAACCCAAACCTACCCCGCCAAACTCCCCGCGGCTTGCTCCCAAAAGTGCAGCAGGCCCTTACTGAAACTCAACGGCACATAGGCGTCGCAGGCATCGTCACTAACGACGTGCAGGCGGACGTTGACATGGTCGATGATTGTCGCTGCGCTGCATCCGGCGGTGAAAGTTGGGCTTTCGGCGTCGAATACGCCGCCTTCCATTAGGAGCGTGCGCCAGCCTTTGCCCGACAGGCGGATGCGGACGATGCCGCCGCCTATGGCTGTTACCGCGCCGTCATCGGATAATATGGCGGACAGCGGCGAAGCATCGCCCTCGACCAGCCAGACCGTGGGTTCAAAACGGATCAGGCGGAGCGCATCGCTGCCGCCCGAACGGCCCATATGGGGCAAGGCAAAGCCGCATGTTGCCTTGAATCGCTTGGCGACAGAAGCTGCGTTGCTCCAGATTTCAAACACATGCAGCGGGGCGGCGGGCAGGGTGGAGATTGTCAGTTCAGTCACGGTAACGCTCCCCTGCGGCATCATAGAAATGCGGGGCCACCACGCGCACTTGCGCCTGTTGCCCGCGTGTGGGGGAGCTTGCGATCAGGATTTCGCCATGCCGCGAAAAGCCGTCGGTCAATTGACCCAGCGCAACCGACCCGCCCGCGATGATGCGGAAAGCCGCCGCGCTGACATGGCCCTGCGGTGACGCGCCTTCGCTGGGGATCAGCATCGCGCCTTCGGGAATGTCGCCTGCAATCGCCTCCAGCCCGACCAATTGCCGCCGCCCGGCTTCGGACAAAGCGGGGCGGGCAAGACCCGATGCGCCGATATACCCGCCCGCCTTGTTGAGCATTTTGTCGAGCGCCAGATCATGCGGTGTCATGCGCCCATCGACTTCGCCGCCGACGACCAGATGGCCCTTTTCAATGCGCAGAAACTCCATCGCCTCCAACCCGTATAACGCGCCGCTTAACGCGTGCACTTGCGTCTCGCACGCGGCCCAGACGGCTTCTGCTTGGCTGGCATCGACATAGATTTCAAAGGCGCGTTCGCCGCTATAGCTGGCGGCCAAGATGATAACCGGAACGCCCGCGATTGCCGCCGGAACGGTTGACATATGGCGTGGCGGCTCTTCACCGATTAACGTGGCGATCACTGCTTTCGCTTTTGGTCCGGCAACGGCCAGCCCTGCATAATGCTCCTGCACATTGACGGCAGAGACGCGCAAATGCGGGCACAGAAATTGGCGGACATAAGAGATATGCGTCGCCACGCGGTCCGCGCCGCCGGTGGAGCTGGTGAGCAGATAGCGATGCTCGTCCAGCCGCCACACGGTGCCATCATCAAAGACAAAGCCGTCCTCGCGCAGCATGAAGGTGTAGCGACCCCGCCCGACGGCCAGTTTGCTTATTGTGGTGGCGCAAATGATGTCGAGGAAAGCGGCAGCATCGGGGCCGCTGACTTCAAATTTGGCAAGCGTGGACACATCGGTCATCCCGACATTGTTGCGCACGGCCTTTGCCTCACGCAGCGCGGCTTGCGCCAAACTTTCGCCGCTTATGGGGTAAGCGCGCGGGCGGAACCAATAGCCCAATGGCTGCCAGATCGGATTCTTTGCCGCGTGCAGTTCATATAAGGCAAGGCGGCGGACATGCGCGCCGGCATCTTTCGCGCCAGCCCCTGCGATCAAGCCCATCGTGACGGGCGTATATGGCGGACGGAATGTGGTCAAACCGGCTTCGGGAATGGCGACGCCCTGCTTTTCGGCCAAACGCCCCAAAGCGGCCATATTGCTCAACTTGCCCTGATCGGTGGCCATGCCCAAAGTGGTGTAGCGTTTGAGATGTTCGACCGAGCGATAGCCTTCGGCCCAAGCCAGATCGACATCGGCCAATGTCACATCATTTTGGAAATCGATGAAGCTTTTCTTAGGGCTGGAAACGGGGACCATTTTGAATATCGCTTGCGGCTCTGCGGCCCCGCCAATGGTCGTCACATTCTGACGCGCACTGGCGGGGATGAAGGCTTGCGCATCCTCATGCCAATCCAGCGTCCCGCCCGCTTGCATATGCAGGTGCACGACCGGCGTAAACCCACCGGACACGGCAAGCAGATCGGCATCCCAGTCCATCGCCTTACCATCGACCAGCGCGGATACGCTTTTCAGGCAATGCCGCGCGCCTTTGGTCGAAAGCGGAACGGCATCATTATAGACGCGATGCCCGCTGTTGGCACCCGCAGGTGCTGGCCGTGCGTCAAGGATCGCAACAATTTGCGCGCCTGCGTCTTTTAGCGCCTGAGCAGTTTTATAGGCATCGTCATTGTTGGTTGCGATCACGACGCGTTTGCCGGGAACGACGCCAAAGCGGCGGACATAAGTGCGCACGGCTTGCGATAGCATGACGCCGGGGCGGTCATTATGGGCAAAGGCCATGGGCCGCTCAATGCTTCCGGTGGCGAGAATGACCTGGCCAGCGCGGACATGCCATAAACGTTGCGCCACATTATTATCGGGGACTTGTCCCGGCTCCGATATCCGCTGCGTCAGGGTGACGAGGTCATGTTCCCAATAGCCAGAGGCGGTAGTGCGCGTGAGGATGACGCCGCCTGCGGCGCGGATGCGGGCGGCGGTGGTTTTGGTCCAATCTGCATCCTGCTCTTGGCGGTCGCGCAGCAAGGACGGCGCGAGGATATTGTCTTGTTCGACCAAGATGACGCGCTTGCCGCCTTCGGCAGCGTCGAGCGCGGCCTGCATACCTGCGGGTCCAGCGCCGACGACCAAGACATCACAAAAGGCCGCACGCTGGCTGAAACGGTCGGGGTCGGCAAGCGTGGGTGCATTGCCAAGGCCCGCCGCTTTGCGGATGAAATATTCGTAGAACATCCATTTTTTGGCTGAACCGAAAAAGGTCTTATAGTAAAAACCGGCGGACAAAGCAGGCGCAGCAAGGCCCAGAACTGACCCGACATCGAACGACAGTTTGGGCCAGCGATTCTGGCTTTTGGCGACAAGGCCTTCATAGACGAACACATCGGTGGCGCGGGTATTGGGTTCTGTTCTGCCACCTTCACCGACGGTGACGAGCGCATTTGGTTCTTCAACGCCTGCGGTCATGATGCCGCGTGGGCGGTGATATTTGAAGCTTCGGCCGACAAGGCCAATGCCATTACGCAACAATGCCGCCGCCAGCGTGTCACCTGCCTGCGCGGCATAGGTTTTACCATCAAAGCGGAAGTTTATCATGGCAACGCCTCCGGCCCGATGGCGCGGCACCCGGAAATCTCATTGGTGACGCGGTGGCGCGTCAAAACCATCCACGCCCGGCAGCCATAAGTGTGCCGCCAGATTTCGTCATCGACGCCGCGTGGATTGTTGCGGGTGAAGAGCTTGGTCATCGCCTCTTGCGGCGGCGCGTTCAGCGGGACGACGGAATCCAATGTGCGCTCATAGATAAATTCTGATTGCGCGCGTGGGCCGCAATGCGGGCAAGGGATGCGCATCATTAGCGGCTATTCGGCATGGGGCCGCTCCCCGTTTCATCAATGGTTGCGCCGCGTTCAAAGCGATCAAGCGCGAAAGGCGTATTCAGCATATGCGGCTTTCCCGTCGCCAGCGTGTGGGCATAGGTATAACCGGAGGCTGGCGTTGCCTTGAACCCGCCATAGCACCAGCCACCGTTGAGGAAGAGGTTGCGGACCGGCGTTTCGCCAATGATCGGCGCGCCGTCGAAACTCATATCGGTAACCCCGCTCCAGGTTCGCACCATGCGCAGGCGGGATAAAGCGGGCACGAGCGCAAGGCCTTGCGCCACAGCGCCTTCCATCACCATCGGGTTGCCACGCTGGGCATAGCTTGGCCAATTATCCGGGTCGCCGCCAAAGACGACGCCGCCCTTGTCCGACTGGCTGATATAGCAATGCAAGGATTGTGACATGATCACGCTGTTGATCATCGGCTTGACCCCTTCGGTCACCATGGCTTGCAGCGTTTGGGATTCAATCGGCAGTTTCAGGCCAGCCAAGCCCGCGACATGGCCGCTATTGCCTGCAACGCAAATACCGACGCGCCCCGCGCCAATGCGTCCGCGTGTTGTTTCTACGCCAACCACAAAGTCGCCATCGCGCACAAAGCCTGTGACTTCGCATTTTTGAATGATATCGACGCCCAGGCTATCCGCGCCGCGGGCATAGCCCCAAGCAACCGCATCATGCCGTGCGGTTCCGCCCCGGCGCTGGATCAGGCCACCCTGAATGGGAAAGCGCGCATCGCGCGACATATCCAAAAGCGGCTCGATCTTTGCCACCTGATCACGGGTCAACAGATCGGCATCAATCCCGTCGCAGCGCATGGCGTCGCCGCGCTCGGCCAGCTTGACCATATCGGCGTCGCTATGACCAAGGAACATTGCGCCACGCGGGCTGAACATCACATTGTAATTCAACTCATCGCTCAGGCCGTGCCAGAGCTTCAGGCCAAATTCGAAGAGATTATGCAAAGGCTCCAGCCGGTAATTGGACCGCACAATCGTCGTGTTGCGGCCGGTATTTCCGCCGCCAATCCAGCCTTTTTCCAGAACGGCAATATTCTTTAGACCATGCACCTTGGCCAGATAATATGCCGTTGCCAGCCCATGGCCACCGCCGCCTATGATGATGATATCATAATGCGATTTGGGCTCTGGGTCGCGCCATGCTGGCTGCCAATGCTTTTGCCCGTTTAAGGCACCGCGCAGCAGGCTGAAGGCTGAATATCGGCTCATGCGATGGGCATCCACCCACGCTTTTCACGCCAATCCTTTTCAAGCCCGTCAAAGCGTGACAGCTTGAGAAGGTCGATATTACTAAAGGAACATGCGCCATCAATCACCAGATCGCGGATCGCATGACCCGATGCTGGCGACAGGCCAAAGCCAACGCTGGACATGGAGGCGACAACGACATTGTCGGGGCTATTGAGCCGATCAATAATCGGGCGGCCATCGGGCGAATTTTCAATCACGCCTGCCCAGCTGCGAATGACGTTGAGATGCGCAGCCTTGGGCAGCAATTCGGCCAGCCTTTTTGCAAGGTTACGCGCCAATGGCGTCGATGGCCGCGCCGCCGGGCCATTTGCATCGACATCCAACCATTCATGCGGACCGCCGCCATAAGCGAGGTTACCGCGCAACGTCTGGCGGCCATAAATCTTATGCCCATCAACGCCGCCCAGCGGCATCATGGGGGCAGGTTCGGTAATGATCATTTCCGCGCGCGCGGCAGCCAGAGGCACATCAACGCCCAATTGCGCCATCAATTGCGGTATTTGCGGCCCGGCGGCGACGACAACAGCATCGCAGCCATAGGTCGCATTGGCTGTCTTCACTGCGGTAACCTTGCCGCCAGCGGTTTCAAAGCCTGTGACCGGGCTGTGCTGCATGATTGTGCCACCGAGGTCTTGCAGCGCCCAGGCATAGGCCTGAACCGTGCGTTGCGGGTTGGCATGGCCGCCAAATTTATAGTGCACGCCGCCAAAGCAATTGTCGCCCGCCAGCGGAACAGCCTCTTGCACTTGCTTGACGTCTAGCAGCTCGACCGGGTGGTTGAGGCGGGTGTGCCGTTCCGCAATGAAGCGATATTGGTCCCATTGACGTTCGGTCATCGCGATCAGGATGCGGCCCTTTTGATGCTCTGTCGGATAGCCAAGCAGTTCATCCATTTGTGGCCAAAGCCTTTGTTCTTCATCGAACAGGGGGCTGGAATAATGTGATGCACCGCCGCCATTGCGCCCGGAGGCTTCCCAACCGACAATGAACTTGTCGAGCACCGTAACCTTCACGCCGGACTTGGCCAGCCACCAGCCTGCGCTGAGACCCGTGACGCCACCGCCGACGATGACTACGTCTGAGCCGCTCATGTGTATATCCCCGTGTAGAGCATCTCGCGGTGCGCATCCTGATATTCAGTGCCGATATCTTCGACCGGCACCCATTGGGTCGGAATGCCGAACCAGACATCCCAAGCCGCATCCATTGCCGCTGGTTCATCCCATTCTGCCAATATCTTGAGCGGCAGGGGGCGCACGGGTGCGCGGTGCGTTGCGAGCGGGATCGTGCCAAATGGCTTATCCGATTCAATCGCCAGCATCATCGCCACCTGATCGCGGCAGCGGCGACCCTGACACACACCCATGCCAGAGCGCGTCAGCCGCTTGATCTGATCCGGGTTGACCGGGCCATCGTCGAGCAGCGTGCCAAGCGAGCGGGCCTGAAGCGCCGCAGGGCGGGGGAGGTAATTGGGCGGCTGAATGCCGATCAGGTCCGCGAGTGTCACCTCTTCACATTGGCAGATGATCGTATCGGGCGCATTGACGCGCAGCGCCGCACGCACCCAATCCATCCGATAGGCGACATGGTCAAAACCTGTGTCGGGTAGCCCAGCGCACAGGCCAACGGCTGTCACATTTGGCTCGCCAGCCGGAATATATCCGCCGCGTGCCGCGTTCAGCGCCCTTGGGCCATGCATGGCATCGACCAACTCAATCGAGGGGACAAGGCCAATCGCGACGCACACGGTGTCGCACGCAATGTTGGTGCCATCGGTCAAGGTGATGGATTCGATCCCATCCAGCCCGCCTTTGCTTGCCGCGATGCTTTGTCCATAATGTGTGGCAATGCCTGCGGACTTAATCTTTTCGAGAAGTGCGGCGTCGCCTTGCGGGGCATCGCGCACTTCCACCAAAGCGGCGACATCCAGCCCATGCTCCAGCGCCAGAAGCGCGGTTTCGAGCGCGAGGTCATGCGTCCCCAAAACGACAATGCGCCGCCCGGAAAAGGCTCCATAGCGCGATAGCAGCATTTGTAAGGCAGCGGCCCCCATCACACCAGGCTGGTTCCATCCGGGAAAGGCAATGGCAAGGTCGCGGGCACCCGTTGCGAGCACAATCCGGTCAAAGCCGACCAGCCAAGACCGTTCTGCATCGGCAAGGCCAACAACTTGCTCTGGCAAGCTCTGCACGCCCGGCCCGTTGCGATACACGCCCCACGCTGTGGTGCCGAGCAGCAGTTCAACGCCGGCCTCCATTGCCTTTTCAAGATCAGGCATGCTCATGAAAATGGCTTCAAGCATACGGTCTTTATTCTGCGTCGCAGCCGTCATCCTGCCCCCGAAATAGAGCGGCGTATCATTGCCCATCAGCGCGCCGGACACGGGATTTTCATCCACCAGAAGAACCGAAGCTCCGCTGGCTGCGCCTTCGATGGCAGCGGTAATGCCGCTTGGCCCGGCGCCAATGACAACAAGGTCATATTTGGCTTCGGGTGCGCTTCGTGTGCCATTGACGGCGCACACATCGATTCCGGTAAAGTTCAGATCCATCAAACTGCTTCCAATGCCTGTTTCAAATCGCCGATAAGATCGTCGACATGTTCCAACCCGACCGACAGCCGCATCGTGCCATCGGTTATCCCGCCTTCCAATCGCTGTTCCCGCGCGACTGCATAATGCGTTGTGCTCGCCGAATGGCAGATCAACGTCTCTGACCCGCCAAGGCTGACCGCTAATTTCATCAGCTTAAGCTGATCCAGCATCCGGAACGCTTCTGCTTCACCGCCATGAAGGTGGAAGGAAAAGGTCGATCCCGCGGCTGTGCACTGCCGGTCATACACGGCGCGCTGCCGCGACCCTTCGGGCAGAAAACCCAAATAGGTGACGCCATCGACCTTGGGGTGATCGCGCAGATATTCGGCGACAATGCGCGCGTTGCGCATGGCCCGTTCGGTGCGCACAGCGACCGATTCCAGTGACCGGAGCACAAGCCAAGCGGTGAAGGGATCAAGATGATTGCCCCAAGTTGTGCGCTGGAGCTTGAGCTGATCAATCAGTTCCTTCCGGCCCGAAATCCCGCCCGCCAGCAAGTCGCTATGACCTCCACAATATTTGGTGAGCGAGGTCATGCACAGATCAACATTATGTTCAATTGGGCGCTGCGCAAATGGACCAAGCAGCGTATTGTCGACCACCACAAGCGGGCGATGCCCCTGTTTTGCCCCAATTTCATCGGCAATACGAACCATGAGGTCGAGATCAACAATCGCCGCTGTCGGGTTGGCGGGGGTTTCAGCAATGATAAGCTTTAACGGACCCTTTGCTATCGCTGCGTCTGCTGCGGCCCGGACATGATCTTCATCCGTGCCATCCAGATAGGCGGTCACATGCGATCCGAATTGCGGCATCATGACATTGTAGAGAAAGTCTACCCCGCCATAAATTGGCCGTCCATGCAGGACGCTATCGCCGGCGCGCACATAAGCCAGCGCGATGCTGGAATGTGCGGCCATGCCGCTGCAATAGGCCACGGCATCTTGCGCGCCATCAATGGCGGCCAGCCGGGCTTCCAGAAAATCCAGACCGGGATGGCCAAGCCGCGAATAGATATGGTTGGTTTCCCCAACCAATGGCCCAGTGCCGTCAAAATAGGCCTCATGCACATATTTGGCATGTTGCGCCGATGGATAGACGAATGTCGATGTCATGAAAATCGGTGGTTTGACCGACCCCATGCCCATTTCAGGATCATAGCCAAAAGCAACCGCGAGCGTTTCGGGACGCAACCCCTTGATGTTATCCTTTGCCATGGGTCGCAATATACGCACGGGCCTTGTCACAATAATAGTCGGTAAAACGTTGCGCCAGCATTTCGGCTTCTTGCGAATAAGGGCCTGGTGTGTAGCCGAGGCTGTTGACACCAAGTTGATTGTTCTCGGCCAGCGCCTTGTCTTCCAAATTGGTGACGGTCCATAACGCGATAAGCTTTTCAACGTCATAATCGACGCCTTCAACGGCGTCCTTATGCACATACCATTTGCCCGTGACATGGGTTTCATTGGGGCCAACTGGCATGGCGCTGAACATGAAAACATGGTCTGCCGTGCAATGCACAAAGCAATGCGGATCAACCGCCCAGCGCATCGAACCGATATCCCCGCCATTGGCTTCACACATCAGCTTTTTTGACAGATGCTTGCCATCGCCGGATATCGAAACGCAGCCTTCATTCAACGCAAAGCGCGCGATTTGCCAATAATGGCCCTCAACCGGGGTTTGCGGTAGGCCAAGCGCGTCCATTTGGGCTTCAAACCCCATGACGCGGGCATCATGACCACTGTCAAAATGCTTCGACATGCCGACGGGAAATGTCTTCGACAATTCTGGATGGCCGGTGCTGCAATGATAGCATTCGCGGGCATTTTCCATCACCAGTTTCCAATTGGCATTTTCGACCAGAACGCTTTCATACGCGAGCTTTGATTGTGTCAGATTATGCGGCGCGGCATATTCGGTCAGTTTTGCACGAAAGTCGTCAATTGGAGGCGGCGTATCCGAAAGGCAAATGAAGATCGTGCCCGATATGCATTCAATCGCAACAGGTTTTAGGCCATGTTCGCTTTTGTCGAAGCTGCTGTCCATCCGGCCAGCCGCGAATAAGGAACCGTCGAGATCATAGGTCCAACGGTGATAGGGGCAGACCAGCTTGGGCGTTGTGCCGCTGCCAAGCGCGCAAATCATTGATCCGCGATGGCGGCAACTGTTGTGAAACGCGCGGATCGTGCCTTCCTTATCCCGCGTGATAACCACAGGCCATTTGCCCACCATCATGGAGATGTAACTGCCTGCTTTTGGCAATTCGCATTCCATACCGGCCATCAGCCAGCTTTGGCCGTAGATCGCGGCCATATCAAAATCAAAGCTCTCGGCTTCGGTATATAAAGCCTGGGGCAAGGTGTGCCCTTCACGACGCTGTTTAAAAAGCGCGCTTATACGCTGCAAATCCATGATTGGGCCTTTATGCAAATCTCTCCACAACGGGAATGGGCCAGATATGAAAACGAACAAAATCGCATTTTCGCATAGCCCTATGTCAAAATGTCGGGCTATATTGCGGAAGCGGATTTGCGCGCAGTTGAAAGGTCGATACCATATCCAATCGTAGCACCATTAACCGTCGCTGGTTGCCATTAAATGCCCTGCGCGCGTTTGAAGCGGTTGGGCAGAATCTCAGCTTCACCGGCGGTGCGTCGGCGCTTTCGGTGTCACAAAGTGCGATGAGCCGGCATGTCGGCGGACTTGAGGAGCTGCTGGGCAAGCAATTGTTCGTCCGTGATGCGTCGCGGCTTTCGCTGACGGCGGCGGGCGAAGAATTGTTGCCGGTGGTGAGCAAATGCCTCGACCGGATCGAGCAAACGATGAATTCCATTCGCGATGATGAGGTGGCTGGCCGTTCGCTGCGGCTGCATGTGCCGCCGTCGCTGCTGCAACAATTGTTCCTGCCGATGCTCCGTGATTTTCACGTTGAGCATCCCGATTTGCGCCTTGATGTGTCGAGCGCGCATGTGACGGGGCTGCCCTCAACCGATTTCGACATGGCGATTGTGTATGACCGGCCCAATGTCGATGACCGGATTACCGACCTTCTCTGGATGGTGCGCGTTGCGCCGCTATGTTCACCCGCAACAGCGGCCAGCGCTCAGGGCAAGTCGCTGGAGGATTTTTTGAAAAGTGAGGAGCTTTTGCACCTCAAACTCGACGGCGAGCCGCGCGACCTTTTGTGGACGGCCTATCTTCGGCAGAGCCAGTTGGCCGTCGCGACGCATGCTGGTCTTGCCTTCGACACCACGATTGCGGTGGCGCAATATGCCATGGCAGCCAAGGGCGTCTTTTTGGGCGATATTGATATGTTCGCGCAGGAAATTGCCGATGGGCGGCTCGTGATGCCGTATGATGCGGTGATTGAAGACGGCTATGGCTATTATTTGAAACTCCACGCCGATGATCTCGCCGATCCCGCCATTTCGATGCTACGCAGCTGGCTGATCAGCCGTTTTGGGGCATTGCGGCAAGCGCCGAGTCCGCGCGCGCCAGACTGATCAAGCGCAGGCCGGATTTTTCAGCGATATGGATCGCCAGATCGGTCGCCGCCGAAATCGTTACGAGCATTGGACAGTTAGCAAGGATCGTCTTTTGCACCAGTTCAAGGCTGCACCGCGCGGTCAGGATGATAAAGCCGGAAGTGATATCGATATCTGCGCGGGCAAGTGCGCCAATCAACTTGTCGAGCGCATTATGGCGGCCAACATCTTCGCGCGTCATCAGAATAGCACCGTCCGGCGTGCAGAACGCCGCCGCATGTGCGGACCCGGTTTGCGCATTTAACGTCTGATGCGACCGCAATGCGGATAGCGCCGCAAAAATTGCAGCATCGGCGACATCAATCTGGGCCGTTACACGCGGCAAGGGACGCATGACTTCGTCGAGATTGTCCATGCCACACAGGCCGCAGCTACTTTCTGAGACACGCTGACGGGCGCGGGCAACCACTTTCTCGGCATTTTTCTGCGGCACCTGAATGCGCAATATCCAGCCCAATTCTGACCTATGGGCATCAAGGGCCAGAATATCGTCCGGGCGCTCAATCAACCCTTCCGACAGGCTAAAACCCACGGCATAATCCTGTAGGTCAATCGGCGTCGCCATCATCACGGCATAGCCGATGCCATTATATTCAATGGCGACGGGTGCCTCAGATATAACGGCTCTTTCTATAGCTTCGGGCGAACCATGACCGGGTTTGAGCACCGCAAAGCGTATCGGTTTTGCGCCCTGTTCAACCGCCATTTTGCGCGTCGGCCAGCAAGCGAATGGCGGCCGCCGCAACCGGCGACAGGCCATCGGTCCCATGGGCAAAAATCATCCTTTTCATCCGCGGGTCCCAGAATGTCTGGATATGGTCGGCAACCGCAGCAACCGGCGCAGCGTCGGTTGCCAGATTGGTCGCAATCTGGTTCGCCATGTAGATGAGGCGCTCCTCACTGTTCATTCAGCGGCAATCCCGGTTTCCACGCGGCGCGCGCGGGCCGACAAGGCCTCATATTCTTCTTGCCACTCGGTTGGTCCGTTCGAGGCGCTGATCTGCACCGCCGTGACCTTATATTCGGGGCAATTGGTCGCCCAGTCGCTATAGTCGGTCGTGACAACATTGGCCTGCGTTACCGCATGGTGGAATGTAGTATACACAACGCCCGGGGCAACGCGGTCGGTCACATTGGCGCGCAACGTGGTCTCGCCCGCGCGGCTCGCTAGCTTCACCCAATCGCCCGATTTGACGCCGCGATCTTCGGCATCCACCGGATGAATTTCGAGCAAATCCTCGGGATGCCACGCGACATTCTCGGTCCGCCGTGTTTGCGCGCCAACATTATATTGCGATAATATCCGCCCGGTGGTCAGCAATAACGGGAAACGTGGGCCGGTTTTCTCATCCGTCGGGACATAATCGGTCACAACAAACTTGCCCTTACCGCGCACAAAGCCGTCAATGTGCATGATGGGTGATCCGTCAGGCGCGTCGGCGGTCACGGGCCATTGCAGCGAGCCCATCTCATCCAACCGCGCAAAGGATACGCCGGCAAAGGTTGGCGTAAGCCGCGCGATTTCGTCCATGATTTCGGACGGGTGGCTATAGTTCCAATCCAGCCCCATCGCTTGCGCGAGCCGCTGCGTGACTTCCCAATCCTCCAACCCGTTCATGGGGGTCATCACCTTGCGCACGGGTTGAATGCGGCGTTCGGCATTGGTGAAGGTGCCGTTCTTTTCCAAAAAGGTCGATCCGGGCAGGAAGATATGCGCGTAATTTGCGGTTTCGTTGAGGAAAAGATCGTGGACGATCACACATTCCATCGCGGCCAGCCCTGCGGACACATGGGCCGTGTTCGGATCGGACTGGAGGATATCCTCACCCTGGCAATATAGCGCCTTGAACACGCCATCGACCGCAGCGTCGAGCATATTGGGAATGCGCAGGCCGGGTTCCGGATCCAGCGTCACGCCCCAGTCATTTTCAAACAAGGACCGCGCGTCCTTGTCGCTGATGTGGCGATATCCGGCGAGTTCATGCGGGAAGCTGCCCATATCGCACGCGCCTTGGACGTTGTTCTGGCCGCGAAGCGGGTTTACGCCAACGCCGCTGCGACCAATATTGCCCGTCGCCATTGCCAAATTGGCGATTGCCATGACGGTTGAGCTGCCTTGCGAATGCTCCGTGACGCCAAGGCCGTAATAGATCGCACCATTGCCGCCTGTGGCGTATAAACGCGCCGCTGCGCGCAGTTCTTCGGCATCGACCAAAGTGACTGGCTGTAGATTTTCGGGGCTGTTGCGGGCTTGCGAAACAAATTCGGCCCAATGGCTATATTCGTCCCAATCGCAACGTTCGCGAATAAAGGCTTCATCGGCCAGACCCTCGGTCACGATAACATGCGCCATTGCGGTCAGCACCGCGACATTGGTGCCAGGGCGTAAGGGAAGATGATGCTGCGCCTCGATATGCGGCGAGCGCACGATATCGGTCCGGCGCGGGTCGATGACGATAAGCTTTGCGCCGGGGCGTCCATCCTGTCCGCGCAAACGGCGTTTCATCCGGCTGGCGAAAACGGGGTGGCCATCGGTGGGGTTCGCACCAATGATCAGGATGACATCGCTGTCTTCGACGCTGTCAAAATCCTGCGTCCCCGCGCTGGTGCCAAAGGTGGTTTTGAGGCCATATCCGGTCGGCGAATGACACACGCGCGCGCACGTATCGACGTTGTTGTTCCCAAAGCCCGCACGCACAAGTTTTTGCACAAGGAAGGTTTCTTCGTTGGTGCAACGGCTTGACGTGATGCCGCCAAGGGCATTGCGGCCGTATTTCGCGCTAATCCGCTTCAGTTCGGACGCGGTGTAGGCAAAGGCCTCGTCCCATTCGACCTCACGCCACGGGTCGCTGATCGACTTGCGGATCATGGGCTTCAATATGCGTTCCTGATGCTGGGCATAGCCCCATGCAAAGCGGCCCTTGACGCAACTATGGCCGCGATTGGCCTTGCCGTCTTTATAAGGGACCATCCGGACCAATTGTTCGCCGCGCATTTCGGCGCGGAAGGTGCAGCCGACACCGCAATAAGCGCAGGTCGTAACGACGCTACGTTCCGGCGTGCCGACCTCAACAACTTTTTTCTCGACCAACGTCGCCGTGGGGCAGGCTTGCACACAGGCACCGCACGAAACACATTCCGACCCCATGAAATTGTCACTGGCAAACCCTGCGGATATCTTGGAGTCCCAACCCCTGCCTTCCATGGTGAGCGCAAGCGTGCCTTGCACTTCGTCACAGGCGCGGATGCAACGGGAGCAGGCAATGCACTTGCTGGGATCGAAATCGAAATAGGGGTTGGAGTGATCTTTTTCTTGCCCCAGATGTGTCGCCTGCACATCATAACGCACATCGCGCAAGCCAACGGCGCCTGCCTGATCCTGCAATTCGCAATCCCCATTTGCGGCACACGTCAGACAATCGAGCGGATGGTCGGAGATATACAGCTCCATCACGCCTTTGCGCAATTTGGCCAGTTGCGGGGTTTGCGTGCGGACAACCATGCCCGGTTCAACGGGCGTGGTGCAGCTTGCGGGCGTACCCCTGCGGCCGTCAATTTCCACAAGACATAGGCGGCATGAGCCATAGCTTTTGACGCTATCGGTCGCGCATAATTTGGGAATGGATGTGCCTTGTTCGGCCGCCGCGCGCATGACGCTGGTGCCAGCGGGCACAGTGACTTCCCGGCCATCGATGGTCAACGACACCGCCTCGTCCGAGCGACTTTCCGGCGTTCCGAAATCTTTTTGCGGCTGGTATGTCATATATCTACCTACCTTATACCCATTTGCGATTGTTGCGCAGCATATTGCGCAAGTTCCAAAGGCGTGTTCAAATTGTGCAATGCATCTGAAGATATCACGGCTTGCGCGCCGGTTAATGTGATCCAGCTTCGCATCGAAAGATTATCCTGATTGCGCAGATGCCTGTCAAGAACAGGTGCAAGCGCAACGGGCCAAACGCCGAACAGATAATGCCCGTCGATATAGACGGCACGTCCATCGGGCATATTGCGCGGCAATTCCGGCACAGGAACGACGTCGCAGCCAGCGGTCAATACTTCGTCAAAGCCGTTTTGCTGCGCATATAAAAGCGCAGCATTCAGGCCACCCAATGGCCCCATATCGGCAAAGGGGGTGTCTTCTACCCAATCCATTCCTGGCCATGCACGCCCACAGACAATCAAGGCGTCAACCTGTGCGCGCAATCCATCGGCAATATGTTCGATCAGCGGGCGACCGTTCAGGTGTGCAGCGGCCTTGTCGCTGCCAAAGCGGGTTGCCTTGCCACCGGCAATGATAGCGCCCAGCCTTCTCACCGGAAATCCTCAGGAAAATGCTTGATGGCGCTCATGACCGGATAAGGTGTGAAGCCACCCAAAGCGCAAAGCGACCCGAACTTCATGGTTTCCGACAGATCGGCAATCAGCGCGAGATTCGCCTCGACATTTTTGCCTGCGATAATCTGGTCAATCGTCTCGACGCCGCGCGTGCTTCCCAAGCGGCAAGGCGTACATTTTCCGCAGCTTTCGATAGCACAAAATTCCATCGCAAAGCGCGCCATTTTCGCCATATCGACGGTATCGTCGAAAACAGTGATGCCAGCATGGCCGACCAGCGCGTCGGCAGCAGCAAAGGCTTCGTAATCGAGCGGGAGATGAAATTGCGCAGGCGGTAGATACGCGCCCAATGGGCCCCCGACTTGCACACAACGCACCGGACGGCCGCTCGCTGTGCCGCCGCCTATATCATTGACCAGTTCGCCCAGCGTGATGCCGAAGGCCACTTCGTAAAGGCCGCCATGCTTTACGTTGCCCGCAATCTGGATGGGCATAGTGCCCCTGGACCGGCCTGCACCAAATGCAGCATAAGCGTCACCGCCATGCGTCAATATCCATGGCAGCGCGGCAAGCGTGAGCACATTATTAACGGCTGTAGGCTTGCCAAACAGCCCTTCCAGCGCGGGCAGTGGCGGCTTGGCCCGCACCTCGCCTCTTTTGCCTTCAAGGCTGTTCAGCAGCGATGTTTCCTCGCCGCACACATAGGCGCCTGCGCCAACGCGGACTTCGACGACAAATGGCGCAACCAAATGGGCCGAAAGCTTGATAGCGGCTTCCATCTTGGCGATGGCGTGCGGATATTCGGAGCGGATATACACATAGCCCTTGTTCGCCCCGACCGCGAAACCGGCAATCGCCATGCCTTCAATCAGCATGAAGGGGTCACCCTCCATGACCATGCGGTCGGCAAAAGTGGCGCTGTCGCCTTCGTCGGCATTACAGACGATGTATTTTTGTGCGCCGTCGGCACGCGCGACCGTCTGCCATTTTATGCCGGCAGGAAAACCCGCGCCGCCGCGACCACGAAGACCCGATGTGATAACCGTTGCAATTGTAGCTTCAGCACCCATTTCGCGGGCTTTTGCCAGCCCAAGCCAACCTTGCGATGCGTAATAATCGTCGAGCGAAAGCGGTCGGGTTTTACCTGCGCGCGCGAAGGTCAGGCGGGTTTGGGTGGCGATAAAGGGATGATCCGCGATGCGACCCAAGGATGGCACTTTACCGTTAATAATGTCCGCAACCTGATCGACCGACACCGGACCATAGCCGACGCCATCGATATCCACCAATGGCTCCAGCCATTGCATACCCCAGCTAGAAACGCGCTCGACGGCAACGCCCGCTGCGATGAACGCAGCCGCAACCTCGTCCGCCCCGCAAGCTATGGCCACCGCATCATCGGATATCCGGACGGTCACATCGCCTCCAATATCATTTTGAATTTAGCATCGTCCAAACGCGCATAGACTGTGTCGCCTACCATCGCAGATGGACCAACCGCGCATAACCCAAGGCAATAAACAGCCTCCACTTTTACGCGGCTTTGGTTGTCGGCGATGGGGACCAACGCCTCTACGCCGCGTGCCTTACAGGCTTCGGCCCGGCACAATTTCAAAACGGGCCGGGCTTCAGCTTCTTTGCGAAAATCATGATAGAAGCTGACGACACCATAAACTTCGGCGCGTGTCAGGTTCAGTGCGCCAGCAATCTCGCGCATCGCATCTTCGCTGACATGGCCAAATGCCTTTTGCACGTCATGCAAGATGGGCAGGAGCGGACCTTCTCTATCCTTATGCACGGCCAAAATGTCTGCGATTGACGCCATTCAGAACACTACCACGCTGCGGATGCTTTTGCCCGCATGCATTAATTCAAACGCTTTGTTAATGTCTTCCAGACCCATGACATGCGTGATCATCGGGTCAATC
>Ga0208327_1000120_pt1 | contig 20203 bp, 21 predicted proteins | sample LakMenEpi26Jun08_FD_150733 | JGI IMG/M metagenome (GOLD analysis project Ga0208327, IMG submission 150733) | Freshwater microbial communities from Lake Mendota, WI - 26JUN2008 deep hole epilimnion (SPAdes) | ecosystem: Environmental > Aquatic > Freshwater > Lake > Epilimnion/Euphotic zone ...
TGCGTTGGTGTATCTTGCCGTTGTGCGCGCCGGGGGCTGCGCTGCACCATTGACCACATCGGCAACGCCCGCGCAGTTGGCCGCGATGTTCAAAGATTCCGGCGCGATGCATTTGTTCGTCGATGCTGCGAAACTGGCTGATCTTGAAGGGGTCGCGCTGGGCAATGTCAAAATTGTCATGCTTGAAAATGCCGTTGGCGACCATCCGGCACTGGCCGACTGGATGGCAGAGGAAGGCGCGCGTTTTGACGCGTCGCCGCCCGCCGCGACTGATCCGTTCAACATCATTTATTCGAGTGGCACCACGGGAACGCCCAAGGGCATTATCCATTCGCACGGCATGCGCTGGCACCAAATGGCAGGTGGATTCAAGTCAATCTATAACCGCGACACGCGGTCGTTGGTCTCGACGCCATTATATTCGAACACGACATTGGCGGTATTTCTGCCAACGATCTGTCATGGCGGTTTTGCCCGGATCATGGAGAAATTTGATGCTCTGGCCTATCTTGACCATGCGCAGACCGATCAGACTACGCACACTATGCTCGTGCCAGTGCAATATGCGCGGCTGATGACGCATGCGGAATTTGATCGTTACGATCTCAGCAGCTTCATCGTAAAATTCTGCACCAGCGCGCCTTTTGCTGCGGAGTTGAAGGCTGATGTGCTTCAGCGTTGGCCGGGCGGCCTTGTCGAGATTTACGGTATGACCGAAGGGGGTGTTGTGTGCATGTTGCAGGCCCATCACCATCCCAACAAACTGCATACCGTGGGGCAGCCAGTCACGGGCCATGAATTGATCGTCTTGGACGAGGATGACAATCGCCTGCCCGCCGGTTCCAAAGGCGTGCTTACTGGCCGGTCGCCTACCATGATGTCCGGTTACAAAAACCAACCAGAAAAAACACGCGAGATGGAGTGGCGTGACGCGGATGGCAATATTTGGCTGAAAACGGGAGACATTGGCATTGTTGACGCGGATGGCTTCGTCTCGATTGTGGGCCGTGCCAAGGACATGATCATTTCCGGTGGCTTCAACATTTACCCGAAAGATCTTGAAGAATTGTTGGAGGCGCAGCCCGAAGTGGCCGAGGCTGCTGTGGTTGGCATGCCTTCGGAAGCGTGGGGCGAAACGCCCGTAGGCTTTGTGCGGTTGACGGACGCGGCGGCATCGCCTGAGTCCATTCTTGCGCGTGTGAACGGGCAGCTTGGCAAGACGCAGCGGATTTCGGTGCTTTACACCATTGACGAAATGCCGCGCAGTCATATTGGCAAATTGCTGAAAACCGACTTGCGCGTTTTGGCGGCAGAGAAGCAAAATGGAAGGTGAATTCGGCCCTGATCTTGCCGCTGTCATTTCTGTTCTGCAGACGGCACTGACACCTGCTTTCCTGCTGGTCGCGGTAGGCAGTCTGCTCAATGTTCTGACTGGCCGACTGGCGCGCATTGTAGACCGCTCACGCGATTTGCAACGCCAATACCCCAACACCGAAGGAATAGCGCACGAACGCATCGTGCGAGAATTGCGGATCATCGAAAAGCGCATGCGCGTCGTGGGTTCGTCGATATTGTTTGCGGTCCTGTCGGCCATTTCGGTATGCGTGATGATTGTCGCGCTGTTTGTGTTAGGGCTCACCAACACGCCCGCTGCTTGGGTCGCCGTGGCGTTGTTCATGCTGGCCCTGGCGTTGCTATCTGCCTGCCTGTTCCAGTTCGTTCGTGAAATCCGGCTGGCGACCTATGCCATTTATGTACCGGAGGAGTATCTCGAACTACCACCGCCCTCAAAACCTAAGGTCAGGACCACTTAGGGTCAGGACCGCTTAAATCCACCTTCGCTGCGTCAAAATGGCAAAGATATCGGAGTTAAGTGCACTGTCACGGTTATCCTGAAACTCAGTCTGGTCGTCCGACAGATTATACAGCGCCTGCAGCACAAGCACCTTGAACATCAAAACCGGATCATAGGGAAGGACGGCTACCCTTTGCGCCGTCCGACCGCTTCAGCGCCTTCTTCAAACGGTAGCGGAAAGGCTCAAAATCTACCACCGCGGCCAACTTCACCAAAGGGTCGCCGCCCTTGGTCAGCCGCGCAAGTTGTTCCTCAAAATCCCAAAAACCACCCTGTCGCATCGTCCCCTCCAATCCATCACCAATGAATCAGATCAATGCGCCAAAAGCCAGAGGTTTTTAGAGATGTCCAGCCGTAAGAAAAAGCTGCTGGAAAAGCAGAAAAAGGGCAAAGCTAGAATGAGAGAGTATGGCAATGTGAGCATCCCGCAGGAGGCGTTTATCGCGGCGCTGCGGATGGGGGAGGAGTAGGGGGTTCTTTGCGAAGCCACGCGATCAAGTCTGCGCCACCATCAGGAGCCGTTTGTATCACCCTATGCTCCTTGTCAGGAAAAAAGCTCAGCACAACATTGTGCGATCCAGACATTTTTTGAAGTTTTTTGCTGTTCGACACCCCTATTCGCGGGTCTCGGTCACCAACAAAGATACGCTTGACTATATTGGTAGGCATCCGTTCGATGAAATATGCAATATCCGTATTTCTGTATTTTGTACCATAAAAACCGATGCTTGCTAGCATAGCTGCAGATTCCTCCGCTTTCTTGCTATCTTTCGATCGTCCGACATATTTATAATAATCTTTATCGCGCTTTTTTGCGGCGCGTTTTCCGTAATTTTTCCAGAAATCCATCGGTGACTGCATAAGTGGGCTTATCAGCAAAAGTCTGTCGGTGCACTTCGATACACACGCTAGACCGGCTACATAGCCGCCTGCGCTCTCTCCAGCGAGAATTGTTTCAAATCCCAATTGGGCGTTTTTGTTCCTTAACCATCCAACGGTAGCAGCAACTTCGCCAGCAGCGATTTCCAACTCGCCTCCGCCAAAAGTATTTTCTTCATTTAACCCCGTTTTAGTGGCAATGGTATTTTCAAAAGAACCCGTATATATCGGAACAAATACATCATAACCAGCCATCATAAATGTCGCCAAATTTGGATCTGGAAACTCACCCAGAGATTGATATGGCCCGCCATATATATATATTATATCTCCAATCTTATTGCCAATTCTCCCACGACATCCGTATTCTGATACAATCAGTTCTTTATTTTTAACCGCGATTCTGTGATCTATAATATCAATTTGAACACATTTTTCACTGTATTTATGTTTCGTGCTTGAAAAATCCACATCCAAATATTTCAGCTTTCTTGGTGTGCTTTCTTCAACGCTATGAGAAAGCAAGGATTGCGCGAAAAAAGCGGCAATCATGATTGCTAGCGAAATTTTCCAACCGCAGGCATTTATCGTCATGAGGCTTTATCTCATATTTAAAATTTGGTGCATCGCCGACTGTTGAAGCCGGCGATGCATCAGGAAAATAGCTAGCCACCTGATGGAGTGAAGCGCGTAACAACGCCGGTCTTGTTGTTCCGAACTTGATAGCTGCCATCACTGTTTCTTGCTGTCACTGTAACATTGATGGGCTGGTCACCCTTGCGAATATAGGAGCAACCAACAGCGAGTCCACCTGTACTCAAGGATTGATTTGAGGTTATCGTAATAACGCATAGATCACGTTGGCTTTTCTTGCCCAACATTGCGTCGTCCCAAGGGCTGGAAAAGTCGTTACCTTCGAAACGATCCCAATTCCCGCCACCCACGAATCCGACCTCATCAAGCGACAATTCCTGAATGCCGCCTGCAAAAGCCAAATTACTTTGCATGTAAGTCATAATCATCCTCCTGCATTTAGTTGCCATCCCAGAACGGATAGCAACATAACAGTCTGGCGTTGTCAAGTTAACGACATGTAAAATATTATCTTTTAGTGCAAAGACGCGTTTTGCCGATGATATTGTCTCTTGTCGGTGCGCAACGATAATCCGCGTTATGCCCATTTCGGAAAAAGGCGCATTCACCGCGCCTCATGCTTGAATTCCGATGAATTTCAGGAATTACGGTGACAGTGGAATTACGGTGACAGTGCACTAAATTATTGCACGCTGCGAGTTACGGTGCGAATTCCGGTGAAAGGTGCGTCATCCCACGAAATAATCTTGCTGCGTTGCACATTGCGAAATTAAGCCCCTCCCCTTTAGGCGAGGAGGGACCAGTCCCCCGGACTGGTCCGAGAGGCTCCACGGGGTTGGGGTGGGGCATATAGGTTTACGCAAAGCCGACAGCCCCACCCCTTCCCCTCCCCTAAAGGGGAGGGGTGATTTAGGGAATTCCGGTAACTTGTGCGTCATCCCCGAAACAATGTTGCATGATTTTCGCCTTTGCCTTGCTGCGGTGCATGTTGCGAAATCAAGCCCCTCCCCTTTAGGGGAGGGGTTGGGGTGGGGTCTATAGCTTTGCGCAACGCCGAAAGACCCCACCCCCTTCCCCTCCCCTAAAGGGGAGGGGTGATTTGGGCAATTCCGGCAACAGGAGCGAAAACCCCGAAAAAGGTTTCGCTTGCAATGTAGGATTTGGTTTGAGATTCTGCGAGCTACTCCCGCACCTATTGCGCGACTGGCTCTTTGAACCTGTTGAACCCAACCCCGGCTTTCGGACCGGCAAACCAACGTCGCAAAGTCGCGGTAAGTTTACAGAAATACCGCGTTTTGCATATATGTTTGTAAACTTAGAACCCCGATGACATCTGCGTCATCCCCGAAATAGCTTTTTACTATGGCCGGTCGGGCCAAAACCTTCTTCGTATCTTCGCGTCTTTGTGCGAGATTATATTGGCGCAGGGTTTCGACCGGGCATGACCGCGAGATTGCGCCAACCGGCGGGTGCCCCTCCCCCATGCTTCGCATGGTCCCGCTGTTGCTCCGCAACGCCTACGGCTCCCCCGTGCCGGGGAGGAATTACCTAGCCTTCAATTCCGGTGACAATTGCGTCATCCCCGAAATTATCGCTTCTCTGATTTTCGTAAGGCAGGTTATATGGCACGCCTTCCGCTTATGGTTCTGACCCTAAGGAACGCAAGCGACGCAAGCCGATTTAGCGCTTAACCGCCTTTTTTGTCCAAGCTTTGCACGCGCGCAATGACTTCGGCGCGAATATTGGGGGTCACAAACTTCCCGATTTCGCCGCCGTAAATCGCAATTTCCTTCACCAGCCGAGAGGCAATGGGTTGTAGTGACACGTCGGCCATTAAAAACAGCGTTTCGACGCGGTCGTTCAACTGGCGGTTCATGCCCGTGAGTTGATATTCATATTCGAAATCCGTGACGCCGCGAATACCACGAATAACGGTGCTTGCGCCGTGCGCTTCGGCAAAATCCATCAGCAATGAGTTGAACCCGACAACGCGAATATGCGCCGAACCGATGCTGGCGACTTCGCGCTCGACCATTGCAATCCGTTCATCATCGGAAAACATCGGGGATTTGGCCGCGTTCGTGGTTACGCCGATGATCAATTCATCTACCAATTTTGCGCCGCGCCGGATGATGTCCATATGGCCCAAGGTGATTGGGTCAAATGTGCCGGGATATACGCCAATCCGGTGTGTCATTTAGCGATCCCTTTCGGTAATATAATTTGCAATGGCGCGCAGAAGATCGGCTTCGGCACCATAAGTCGACAGATGGTCATTGGCCTGCTGCACAAGCATGTCCGCTTGCTGCTTGGCGCGTTCGAGGCCCATGAGAGATACAAATGTGCCTTTATTGGCTGCTGCGTCTTTTTGAAGCGCTTTGCCTGCCAGTTCAGGATCACCTTCAACATCCATGATGTCATCGGCAATCTGAAAGGCGAGGCCAATGTCCCGGGCATATCCCCGCAAATGCGTTCGGCCTTCTGTCGGGATATGCCCTAATATCGCGCCCATTTCGACGCTGGCGGCAATCAGAGCACCCGTCTTAAGCGCTTGCAGTCGCATGACGGTTTGCAAATCAACAACGGATTTCTCGGCCTCGATGTCCATCATTTGGCCGCCGGCCATGCCTTCCGGACCGCTTGCCAATGCTAGGGTAGATACCAACTCACCGCGCACGAACGGGTCGCCATGTGTTTGCGGGCTCGCGAGTATCTCGAATGCCAAGGCATGGAGAGAATCGCCCGCCAGAACCGCCGTCGCGTCATCAAACGCGCGGTGCACTGTCGGCTTGCCACGCCGCATGTCGTCGTCATCCATGCAGGGCAAATCGTCATGCACCAAAGAGTAAACATGAATGGCTTCGACAGCCGTGCCAACGCGCAAGGCAACCGCGCGGTCCACATGGAACAGAGCCGCGGTCGCCGTCACAAGCAACGGCCGCAGGCGCTTGCCGCCGCCAATCGCCGCATGGCGCATCGCGGCATATAGGCGGTCCCGCGCGTCGCCGGGCAGCGTCAGAAGCGCGTCAAATTCGTGATCAATGTCCGCTGCAATTTGCGCAAGTGAGTCCTGTAACAATGATATGTGCGCAGCCATATTGCTCAACCGGCATCGAATGTTGTTGTACCCGTTGGCGATCCATCCGGCCCTTGTACAATGGCCTCAATACGCGCCTTCGCCGTATCTAGCCTTTGTTGGCACAAGGCCCGCAACGCATTGCCGCGTTCGTACAAGGCGATGGATTCATCCAGCGGTGCCTCACCGCTTTCCAACTTATGGACGATGTCTTCAAGCGCACGCAGCGCGGTTTCAAAATTCATGTCGGCAACGTCTTGAGTCATAGTTCTGCAATGACGCCCACCGCCGACTGGGTCAAGTGCTTCGCTCCATCGCCATCAGTTGATGATGAAGGTTGCCAGTCCAGCAGTGCCCATCTGATTAGCGTTAAATGGGCAGGCAGAGCCAAAACGCGTTTAGGGTCACGAACGGGAGTTGAGGGAAGGTTTGTATTTATACGCCTGACTTCAACAACCAGTCGTGAAAGATTTTCACGGCTCTCTGCTTCAGCGCGCGGGGACGACACACGAAGTAATAGCTGTAAGGGCTTTCGACTTCTGCACTGAAAAGCCGTGTCAGGCGCGGGTCGCGCGCGTCGGAGAAGTGGCTTCCGTGCATGATAGCAACGCCAAGGCCGTTTGCGGCCGCCTCCAGCATCAATGCGCCGCTATCAAGGCTATCGATCGCAGCCGGCTTCAGGCGGGGAACCCCCATGGCCTGCCGCCATGCGTCAAATATCATCGGCATGTCACTGTGGACCATGACGGTGTATTTTGCGAGGTCCTCAGGCTTTTCGACATTATGCTCCTTCGCCCATTTTTCAGAGGCGATGGCGTAAACAAGATTGCGGTCTAAGCGGACGCTGTAAAGCTTGGGGTCGACATCTGCTGAGATGATAATGGCTGCGTCGACGACATCACCCAGCAGATTTTCGGCATGCCCAGATGTGTCCACATCGATATGAAGCTTCGGGAATGCCTTACGCAGTTCAGGCAAGCGCGGAATCAGTCTTTGCGAACCAAAAAGCGGCAAGAGCCCCAAACGCAGGCGATACTCTCCGCCGCGACCGGCCAACTCGTCAACCGCCTCTGCCATTGCGTCCATCGCTGGTTCAACTGCCGCCAGAAGTGCCTCACCATCCGCATTAATGACCATCGCTTGTGCGCGGCGGTCAAAAAGGGACTTGCCGATGAAGTCTTCCAGCGCCTTGATACGACGGCTGAGCGCGGGCGGAGATAATGCGAGTTCGCTCGCGGCCGCTTTTGCCGAACCCAGCTTAGCGACGCGCAAAAAGGCTTCCAGCGAGCGTAGGGGGGGCAATCTGCGCATATCATCTCCTAATTTTGCCGCACTGCAACAAAACATTTCTGCTTTCGTGATCGTGCAAATGTCACGAAAATCATGCTAAACCTATAAATTGTAGTTGCATCATTTGCAACAGCTATTGCACTGTTCGCACTTGCACAAAAAATGAAACCCAACCAAAGGAGAAAGGCCTTTTAGGCATCCTCTCCTAAAGACTTTTTCAGGGTCGACCTCGGTCGGCCCTTTTTTTATCCGAATTAGGCATGAGCTGTGTCTTAGGGTCAGGACCTATTACTGTGCGCCATCGGGCACGACCAGAGCGCGCCGTCCCCAAATGATCAGGAACAGCAAAGACGCCGAGATCAGAATGAATGTGGCGGGTTCCCAATAGTTGAACAACGCAACGCCAACCGCAGGCGCGAAAATATAGGCTGCACCGTTGATTGAGGCGATCTTGCCCGCAACGTCGCCTTGTTCATGCCGATGGACTGCTAGAGATGCACCTGCGGTAAAGCCCGGCCGGAACAGCCCAAAGCCAAGCGAGGCAATGGCAAAGCCGGTGCTAATGCCATAAAAATCATGGCTGATGCCTGTCAAGATCGTGCCCACTAACGCGAGGCCCGCGCCCCAGAGTACGGAACTTCTCGCGGCAAGTGACAGCATTGGGATGAGGCCCCATTGTGCCAACAAGGTCGCCATTGCGCCAATCAGCATAACCGAGCCGCTGGCTTGCACAGCCTGCCACGGACGATCATGCAATCCCAGCCGGTCGCGTACCAGAAAACCGACCACGCCCAAAATGATTGCCTGTGCATGGCCACCGATCAAACCTGCAATCAGCCAGGATGCCATTCGGTCATCGCGCCATGGCAGCCGGATTTCGCGGGTGGGCAACACGGACCCCAAAGCATCACCATCGACATCTTCATCATCCGGCGAATTCATGGATGCTGAATTCGGGTAAGTCGCAACGGCGCCGCGTGCCTCAAAACGCGGGGTGTCATTGGGCAATTGAACATGCAACGCAATCAACACGGCGACACCGAAGGCGGCAAACATGATGAGCGGTCCAGCCAGACCGAAAGGTGGGAACAGAAAATAATGCGCGGTGGCAGGGCCAATCACGGTGCCAACGCCAAAAGACGATGCAAGCATTGATAGCGCCTTGGTGCGCTCGGCGCGTTCGGTGCGTGCGGCGACATAGGCCTGAACGGCAGGCGGGGCGGCTGAACCAAAGCCGCCATAGAGGCTTCGGAACAAGGCAAACAGGATGAAGGTCACGACTGGACCAATCAGGCCGGCCAGCCCAAGCCACAGCACCAGCCCGCACATGCCCATCGAGGCAACAAAGCCGATGATGCCGATACTCATCAATTGCTTGCGGCCCCGGCGATCCGACAGGCGCGCCCATTTGGGTGCAGTGATAACCCATAACAAGGCAGACCAGCTAAAGGCCAAGCTGACCCACACGTCGGGCATATCCAATTCGCTAGCGATTGCGGGAAGGGCGGACTGCATCGCGGTATTGCCAGCCGCTGCGACAAGCATCACGAGGAACAGCACAACAACGCGGCTATTGGGGATAGCTTGAACCGCGCTCATGGCTTTTTCCAATCATAGCTTCTTATGACTTGCGCCACATGCAGGCTGTAATCCGAATACCATCGGTCCCGGCCAGCATCGCGAATTTCGGCGTGATCGGGATGATCGCGCCATGCTTTTGCGCTGGCCTCGTCGGTCCAATAGCTGACCGTTATACCAAGGCCATCTGCGCCACGCACCGAATCCATGCCAACATAGCCTTCTTGTCGTGCGGCAATTTCAACCATCATCGCGGCAGCCCTTGCGTAACCATCGGCGTCCAGCTCCGTGCGCTGTGCCACAAATATAACGGATATGGTGCTACAGCTTAGCTTTGGCATGGCGGCAGCATAAGACTGATTTGATCTGCAATGCAAGCTAGGTCCTGACCCTGGTGGAACAGTTAGTTGCTAAACGCGGTTGCACGAACTGCATCAATTTGCGAGTGTGCCTGCTTCGTGACAACTTCCCTCGGACTCAACCTATGATATCTTCAAGCTTGGCCAAATCGACGGTGCTGAACCGCCTGAAAAGCCGTGCAAGCCGCTTTTTTGGCCCATGGGGTGTTTTCTTTAAAGGCTTTATCAAACATCCGGTGATGGTCGGGTCAATAATCCCGTCATCATCCTTCACCGTGAAAAAAATGCTTGCGCCGGTTGACTGGGACAACACCAAATTGTTCGTGGAATATGGCCCGGGCATCGGTACATTCTGTCAGCCCATTCTGGACCGCATGCGCCCCGACGCGACGTTACTGGTCATTGATCTTAACGAAGATTTTATTGCATATCTGCGTCAAACTGTTCGCGATAGCCGCTTCATCGCTGTCCATGGTTCGGCAGCAGATGTGAACGCAATCATCAACAATTTCGGGTTTGCACATGCCGATTATATTCTCTCTGGCCTGCCATTTTCGACGCTTCCCAATAATCTTGGCCCCGTGATCGCCGAGGAAACAGCAAAGGCGATCCGGCCCGGCGGCGCATTTCTGGTCTATCAATTCCGCGCCCGTGCGCGTGATTTCATGACTCCGCATTTCCGTAAGATCGACAATGGTTATGCTTTATGGAATATATTGCCTTGCCATCTGTTCTGGGGCTGGAAAGAATGACTATTTGCTACGGATCAGGCGGAATTTGATCCGCCGACCAATGGTGTAATCGACCGAATTGACTAAGAAATAGGCAAGGCCCGACTTAAACCGGCTCCAAATAGTGTCCCGCCTCTTTAACAAAATCCGTGTCTGTTCTTCCGATTGGGAGACAAGCCCGTCAATCAGTGTGCGCATATGCAACGCAAGGCCAGCGTCCTTGATACGCACCATAATCTCCAAATTGATAAACATGCTTCGGACATCTAGATTGGCTGAGCCAATATAGACCGTGTCATCAATGACCATCAGTTTCGTATGGAGTGGATGCGGTTTATACTCAAAAATCTGGGTCTTACGCCGCAACAGGTAGCGATAAAGCAAACGCGCAGCGGCAATCGTTGCCCCATTATCAGTTTTTCCGGCCATCACGAGGCGCGACCCTTTGTTGCGTCTTGCAGTCTTGGCAAGGCGTCGCAATATGGTTTGGGACGGCGAAAAATAAGCGGAAACGATGTCAAATCTCTTGCCCGCGTCCAATGACCGCTTGAACGTGAGTGCCCATGGCGAAATGCGGTTGGTTGGCCCGCCCAACAGCCATTGCACTTGACCAATGCCCGGTCGCCATTGTCGAATGATATTGCGGATCTGCCAGAAGCTGACGTTGCCGCCGTTCGACGCGTGCGCCATATCCTCGAAATAATCGCTTAGCCGTTGCGCCTGCGGGCCAGACACGATTATGCCGAGATCTTCCCAGCTATCGTCTCCGGCACGCCCGAAATATGGATCGGCGATATTAAAGCCGCCTACAAGCGCGTGTGCGCCGTCGATGATCAGCATCTTTTGGTGATTGCGGATTAGGTAACCCAGGCTCTTGCGGGTGCTGAAACTGTGATAGTTGCCGCCAGCGTCAAGCAAAGCGTCGAAAAATCGATTGCTCACCTGTGTTGATCCAAAGCTGTCTATAATCAATTGCACGTGCACACCGCGTGTCGCCGCAGCAACGAGCGCGTCGCGCACCTCCCGGCCAGTTTCATCGGCACAAAACATGTAGAAAAACATGTGAATCGATTTTTGCGCCATCGCGATAAGCTGCAAAACGGCGTTGAGTCGATCTTGCGGCTGATGAACCAGGTGCAGGTCATGGCCCGCAACCTGAAAGTGCGTTCCGGGGAACCCGGGCTTGCCTGATTGCACTGCCATGTTGCTAGCGATACCGCTTTGCGCAGCGCACGGCAAGCGACCAGCCCTTTTCGTTGACATTTTGGCCCATTATCTCTAGGCGCGAGCAACTTCCCGAATTTACGAAGAATCAGGAGCCAATATGGCACGCGTTACTGTTGAAGATTGCATCGACAAGATCACCAACCGGTTTGACCTTGTATTACTCGCCGCCGAACGTGCGCGTGAAATCTCTGGTGGCGCTGAACTGACTGTTGATCGTGATCGCGACAAAAATCCGGTCGTTGCTTTGCGCGAAATCGCTGAGGAAACCGTTCGTCCGGATCAATTGAAAGAAGGCCTCGTGCAGTCGCTTCAGAAGGTTCAGGTTGATGAAGATGAAGAAGCGGATGAAGTCGGCTCGATCAGCCTGTCCGCCGAAGCCCTTCGTTTGACTGCCGCTGCGCCAGCACGCGGCGCAGGTATGCAGCGCGATTATGACCGGTAATTTTCAATATCATTATTGAATGAATCAGGCCCGGCTCGTCCGGGCCTTTTCTTTTGTGCCTTCATTCACTCTTAGTATCGCGTGAAAGTACCCGCAGGCTAATTTTGCCACTTTCCAAAAATGGCGCGACGATGGCTGCCATTCGGCCTTGGCGCTCGGTTGCCATCGCGCGGTTGAAGAAGGTGTTGGCGATGACATCCGCAATTTGAAGCCCCGACCGGCGGTGACTAAGATCAAGGGCTGCAGTACCGCAAGGACCAATGAAGTCTGCGATATCTTTGCGGATTAGGGCCAGCGTCTCGGGGCCATAGCGACCGTCGTCAATGACCACTTGCACGCAATGATCGCTGCCTTTTATCATGTGCGTAACGGCCTTCTCAAGCAATTGCACATAGATGTCGATGTCGTGCGTACCCCGGTCTTCGTCCGGATTGGGCGCGAGCGCGGAAATCGCGATGCCTATGGTTGCGGTCCAAGGCTTTTGACCAAGCAGCTCAAACAGCAATCCGCGCTCAGCCAAATCAATACGGCTGCCCTTAAGTTCGCCGGCTAGGCCGGTAATCTCCCGAAAGCGTGCCACTACCGCGTCAGCATCATCGTCTTCAACGGATATGGCCGCCAGTGTCATGACCCCACGCCCAACGCCGCCTGACTCATCGCAATAGATCGGCATTCTGACTGCTCCTCATATTATGTGAGGTTAGCAGGGAAAACGGCGGATGACTATTTCGCGCCACGCATCGCGGACTGACTGGACCTGTCGGCGCTCTTTGGGGATTCGGCTGAATTCGCCAATGAACTGCTCTGCGTTCAGTCGGTATTTCTTGGGCGCGCAGAATAAGGGGGCCCCTGCGGCGCGCGCGGCTTCATTCTCGGCTTTGACCGACTTCGCCGCTTCTTCAAAAACGCGGACCATGGGCTTCAAGTCTTTTGCAAAGACTGCGCCCAGACCCTTTTTCTGCAATGCCACAGCTTTCGTAAAAAAGGTTTCAGCGTCCATGGCGTTTGCAGGAACGGCACATAACAAAGCGCCCATGACCACAAGCACAGCATATTTCATTTTGCGACCTCAACTCTCCCTCCATGGAGGATAGAGCGTTGAGGCCGCGAATAAAAGCTGAAAACTAAACGCCTTGTGGCGCGCTGCCTCCGACCGGCGCAGATTTGCCGCGTCCCGCCTTTGGTATGGCTGTGCCCACCGTTGGAATGGACGAAGGCTTAACGACCTTGCCATCGTCACGTTCGAATTTGCCCGTTTCCAAAAGCTGGTTGATTTCGTCACCCGAGAGCGTTTCAAATTCCAGAAGTGCGTTGGCCAGCAGGTGCAATTGTTCGTTATGCGTCGTCAACAACTCGGTCGCCCGTTGATGCCCGCCCTCAACTAGCTTGCGGATTTCGGCGTCAATCTTTCGTGCCGTCTCATCCGACATCGCGGAGCGTTGGGACATGCCATAGCCGAGATAGCCTTCTTGACGCTCTTCATATTGCAGCGGGCCCATCGCATCCGACATGCCCCATTGGGTGACCATGTCGCGCGCAAGGCTGGTTGCATATTGGATGTCGCTGGATGCGCCTGAACTGACCTTGTCATAGCCGAAGATTAATTCTTCCGCCACGCGTCCGCCCATGGATACGGACAGGTTGGCGTGCATTTTATCGCGATGATAGCTGTAATTATCCCGCTCGGGCAGGCGCATGACCATACCCAAGGCACGGCCACGGGGAATGATGGTTGCCTTGTGGATCGGGTCAGACGCGGTTTCATGGATCGACACGATTGCGTGGCCGGCCTCATGATAAGCGGTCATTTTCTTTTCATCTTCGGTCATGACCATCGACTTGCGTTCGGTGCCCATCATCACCTTGTCTTTGGCATCTTCAAATTCTTGCATAGCGACCAACCGCTTGCCACGACGTGCGGCCAGCAAGGCAGCTTCGTTCACAAGGTTGGCGAGGTCGGCACCGGAGAAACCCGGCGTCCCGCGCGCGATCACGCGGCCATCGACATCAGGTGCCAAGGGAACCTTTTTCATATGTACGGCAAGGATTTTGACACGCCCATCAATATCCGGGCGCGGCACAACTACTTGACGGTCGAAACGGCCAGGACGCAACAGGGCCGGGTCAAGAACGTCAGGACGGTTGGTCGCGGCAACGATGATGATGCCTTCATTGGCTTCAAAACCGTCCATTTCGACCAGTAACTGGTTCAAAGTCTGTTCGCGCTCGTCATTCTGATTACCAAGTCCAGCGCCACGGCTGCGGCCCACCGCATCGATTTCGTCGATAAAGACGATGCAGGGTGCGTTTTTCTTCGCCTGTTCGAACATGTCGCGTACACGGCTTGCACCAACGCCCACAAACATTTCGACAAAGTCAGAACCAGAAATCGAGAAGAATGGTACGCCAGCCTCGCCAGCAATTGCGCGGGCGAGCAACGTCTTGCCGGTACCTGGCGAACCAACTAGCAACGCGCCCTTGGGAATTTTGCCACCAAGGCGGCTGAACTTAAGCGGGTCTTTCAAAAACTCGACAATTTCCTGAAGCTCTTCGCGGGCTTCATCAATGCCGGCCACGTCATCAAACGTTACCTTGCCATGCTTTTCAGTCAGCAATTTCGCCTTTGATTTGCCAAAACCCATAGCTCCGCCAGCACCGCCGCCCTTTTGCATTTGCCGCAAGACAAAAAATGCGATGCCAAGGATGAGCAAGAATGGCAGGGCCTGATATACAAGCAGGAGAAGCAAGCTTGGCTGTTCTGCTGTTTTGACTTCAATCACTACGCCTTTTTCCCTGAGCAGGGGGACAAGGCTGCTATCATTTGGTAGCGGCACTGTCGCGAACGTTTCGTCATTCTGCAACTTGCCGTTGATGCGTTCCGGCGCGATGGCTACGGACTTAACCTCGCCAGACTCAACCTTATCTCGAAAAGACGAATAGGTAATGCCGTTGGTTGGCGTGGATGCCCCGCTGAACATCGACGCGAGAAGCAAAAGCGCGACAATGATCGCCGACCAAATGGCCAAGTTGCGGAGCATCGGGTTGCTTTTGGGTTCTTGTTCGTCGTTCATCATCACTGCCTTGTTCTTTGCCCGCGCTAAATGCTCGGAGATATGCAGCTAATGTAGGAGCGAATGCGTGAATGACAATATAGTGATTGGCAAAACTTACAGGCTGTTTTTCTCAACCACGACGGGGCGGTGCTTTGGAAAACTGCCAATCTTCTCCGCCGACGCATTTGACATTGCCAATCATGGCAGTCTGCGCATTTTCGAGGTCGGTTAACACGCGGTCGATGGCGTCACCACGCGGAGCAAGATTGATGTCTATCATCCTGAGGCAGCGGATTAATAGCCGCCGCTTCAATTCGCGGGGAAGGCCGCTGGCCTGGCAAACGATAACGTCATTTTTATGGCTTATCCTCTGCGTGGCCAGCGTGTCCGTCATCCAGACCAGTGCATCGGACGCGTCGGCCAATGCGCTTGCCGTGCGCAGCGCACGGGTTGCAGGAAATGGATGCTGCGTGCTGGCTAACCAGTTCCGCATCGCAACCCGGTCAAAATCGATGTTTGCGTTGCTGGGGTCGTTGACCGATTGAATGCCATTGCTGCCGCAGATGTCGATAAGCTCCGCTTTTGTGAATTCCAGTAGTGGTCTGACCACGCGTCCATTGCGGGCGCGAATGCCGGACAACCCATCAACGCCGCTGCCCCGCGCCAGCCGCATGAGCAGTGTTTCCAATTGGTCATCGGCATGATGCGCCGTGGCAATGTGTTGGCAATTTTGCCTATCTGCCGCACGTTCCAACAACGCGTAACGGACCGCGCGCGCGGATGACTGGAGATTGCCTGAGATCTTTTCGTCAGGAGTTAAAATGATATGCGGAATGCCAAGATTGCGGCAAATTTCGGCAACAATCTGCGCCTCGTCAGCGGATTCGGCTCGTAATTGATGGTCTACTGTTGCGGCAACCAATCTGCCGGGCACAACTTGCTGCGCCAACAACAATAGCGCAAGGCTATCGGGTCCACCCGACACCGCGCATAATAAGCGATCATCAGCACTTTCCAGCCTGTGAAGTGCTGCCCTAAAACGGCCAAGAAAGACCGGTTTTAGCGTTATTTGCACTTCGCCCTTGTTTTGCCAGATGTGATCCGTTCGGCCAAGCGGCCAGTCGCCGCATCTGGATACGCCCTTGCAAGTTCACCAAAAGCTTCGCATGCCTCAGCCGCCTTCCCAAGGTCAGTCAGAGCCGATCCCAAGAAAAACAAGCTGTCAGGCGCGCGGTCACCACGCGGATCAGCCTTATAGTTGTCGTAGAAAACCTTCACCGCAGTCGCTGGTTTTTTGTCATCCAACCATGCCCGGCCAAGCAAATTGCGCGCATAGCTTGCGCGTTTGTGTTTGGGAAATTTGGCCAAGGTTTCTTCAAGCGTTGCTTGCGATTCCGGATAGAATTTGGCTTCCCATAAGCGGAAGCCATAACTGTAGCCATCCTCGAACGCATCGCCGCTGGCGGGGCGTTCGATTGCGGCAACCGCGGCGACGCGGGCCGGGTTTGGCTTAGCGGTGGTAACAGGCTTTGTCGGAACTACGCCGGCTTTAGTTTTCGGCGCTGCCGCTGCGGGCGTTGCCGTTGGTGCCACCGTTTCAACGGGCGATGCTGGCTGGGTAGCCAGTTGTGTCTCAAGCGCCTTCAGCCTGGCTTCAATTCCGCGCATATTATTGCCTTGCAATTCGACCTGACCAGTCAGAGTCGCAAGTTGCGCCTCTAACGCATCCACACGCGCGGTCAGATCGACCGTTGCGCTGGTTGAACTGTTCGTCGCGCTTGGCGCTGTGGGTGACTGTATATCAGGCTCGACAAATTTGCCGGCACCATTGGGGAACACTTGGCGCTGAACCGCCCGCATTTCCTTCTCGAGTTTGCCCACGCGCCCGTCAATGTTTGCGTCCTGCGCCATTGCAGGTGCGCTTAGCGCAAACGCTGCGCCGCCAAGAATGAAGCGCCGAAAATACATTGAGTTACTTCCTTTTACTGAAATCGAGTTGCAGCGATAGCTTACTGCAATCCCGCGATAAAGGCCAACGCTGCATTTCGGAATAAAAAAATTGAAATTCATCGGAATTTCGGGCCGTAATGACTGGTCTCACTGATTTGGGGTGGCTGCCACAGCTGTGCTGGGCGGAGGAGCTTGTTCGTCCAAGCCGACATTCGCAGCGGCTGTATCATCTTTCAGGGTCGCGACCGGCTTTGGGGCCGCCGCCTTCGGTGCTGTTGTGGGGACTGATGCCGGCGTTGGCGGCGCTGGAGTTGGGTCTAATGCGTAGCTTTTGAAAATCACATAGGCGACCAAAACTAGCGCCGCAACTGCCGCAGCGGTCCACGCCAAGGTCTTGGAAGGAACACGCGCAGGGTCTGCTGGCTCGTAATTCTGGAGCGGGGCCTCATATCTTTCATGTCCCCCGCTAGATAATTCCGCACGTAGCGCATTCACTATCGCAATATCGTCTAGTGCAACCGCGCGGGCGTAAGACCGAACAAAACCAACAGTATATGTATGTCCCGGTAAGGCGCTGAATTCCGATCGTTCAATCGATTCCAAATGTCGCATGGGCACGCGTGTCTTGGCGGCGAGGTCAGACAGGCTCATGCCCATCCGCGCGCGCGCGGACTTAAGTTCTTCGCCTACATTCATAGGCTCCGCTTCCAAACGAGGAATTTCGTCCACTGCAATCTCCACGACCCGCTCCCCCGCCTCTTCGTGCAGTCGGGCGGATAATGAGCATCAAAAAGATAATGTCAACGTGGATTGCGGATAATCAAAGATTATGCCTAAATTAATTATCCGGTTTCAATACCTTGACTAATCGCCCAAGCCGTCAATGCTTCACGCAAATTCTCTGTAGGATTGTCGAGCAACTCTTCCATTTTTGCGCAGACATCAGAATAAATGGTTGAGCGGATCATGGCCTTGATAGGCCCAACGGCGGCTGGTGTGATCGATAATCGACGAATGCCAATGCCCATGAGGGCAAGCGCCTCAAGCGTCCGTCCACCCATTTCGCCGCACACCGCGACGTCGACGTCATGGCCCTCGGTAGCCTTAACGACCCGCCGGATGAAGCGCAGTATAGCGGGGCTCAGCCAGTCATAGCGCTCTGCCAAGCGGGGATCAGCCCGGTCCGCAGCAAAAAGGAACTGGGTCAGATCGTTGGTACCAATGGACAGAAAGTTAATCTTGGGCAGCAGGATGTCGAGCGTCTCGGCCAGAGCCGGCACCTCAAGCATCGCGCCATAACGAATTTTGTTGGGTAATATTTTTTTCTGCCGCCCCAGAAATTCAATCTGGCCGTCGAAAATGGCCTTGGCAGCATCAAATTCCCATGGCTCAGAGACCATCGGGAACATGACGTTGAGCGTGCGACCGGCCGCCGCCTCAATCAACGCGCGCGCCTGCGCCTTCATCAATCCGGCGTGATCAAGCGACAGCCTCAGCGCGCGCCAGCCCAGCGCGGGATTTTCCTCTTCGCTCCTTTCATCCTTGAGGTAGGGAAGCGCCTTGTCTCCGCCGATATCCAGCGTACGGAAAATGACAGGCTTGTCGCCGGCTGCGTCAAGCACATCCCGGTAAAAGCGCTGCTGCCGTTCGCGTTGCGGCAGCGTCGCCGAAATCAGAAACTGGAACTCGGTCCGGAAAAGGCCAACGCCTTCCGCGCCAGTTGTCGCCAAAGCTGACATGTCATCGCGCAAACCAGCGTTAATCATCAACGTAACTGGCACCCCGTCTTTAGTGACCGATGCTTCATCGCGCATCGCTGCATAGCGCGCTTTTTTCTTCTGCCGATCAACAAGATCATGTTGAAATATCTCTTCTGCCGCAGACGAAGGGCGCACGATAACGCTTTTGTCGTCAGCGTTCAGCAACAGCATGTCGCCGTCGCGCACCTTGTGGCGAATGCCGCGCACCCGGCCAAGAACCGGAATACCCATGGCACGTGCCACGATCACCACATGTGCCGTAAGCGAGCCTTCCTCTAGGACCACACCGCGCAGGCGCCTTTTGTCATATTCCAGCAATTCTGCGGGACCCAAATTGCGCGCGATCAGGATGGAATCCTTCTTCAGCCCAAGCTGCGCCGCGGTGCTCATTTGCCCGGAAACGATGCGCAGCAAACGGTTCGACAGGTCCTCCAGATCGTGCATGCGATCGGCAAGCAGCGCGTCGTCAATCTGCCGCATGCGCATGCGTGTGCGTTGCTGAACGCGTTCAATTGCTGCTTCGGCGGTTAGGCCACTGTCAATGGCTTCGTTTATCCGGCGGCTCCAGCCCTCATCATAAGCGAACATTTTGTAAGTCGCGATGACCTCTTCATGTTCTCCGCCTGTGCCAAAATCTATCTGGCTCGCCATGCGGTCGATTTGCTCACGCATTTTATCGAAGGCGGAATAGACACGCTGACGCTCAGCCTCGACATCCTCGGCAACCGTGTGCTCGATACGCACATTTGGCTGGTGAAAAATAGCGACGCCAGCGGCTGCGCCTTTAACGAGTGGCAATCCTGTAAGGCTAATCGTGCCGGTCTCATTGCCGCCCCGGGCAGTTGGTTCGTCGATTAGGTCGGCGTTGGCAATGAGTTCAGACAACACCATGGCGACGGTTTGAAGCGCCTCAATCTCGACCTCTTCATATTTACGCGGCTCGACATGCTGGACCGCGAGCACGCCGACGGCCCGTTCGGAGCGGACAATTGGCACACCGGCAAAACTGTGAAAGCGTTCTTCACCCGTTTCCGGGACATAACGGAAATTCGGATGCGCCGCCGCTTCATCTAGGTTCAGTGTTTCGACATTTTCAGCAATTGTCCCAACGAGACCTTCGCCCAGACCCAAACGCGTAATATGCACCGCAGCTTGGTTCAACCCGCGTGTCGCAAACAGCTCAAGTGCGCCATCGCGCAATAAGTAAATCGAACACACTTCGCTCGAAAGCGCTTCGCCGATTATGTTGACCACATGATTCAGCTTACCCTGCGCATGGTTTTTCGAGGCCATCACCTCGTGCAGACCAGTCAGGATATTACGGGCAGAACGGGTAGCGCTTTCCATAGCCCGCACCTAGCAGAGACCGAGAGGGCAAGCGATACCCAGTATCAAATTATTCTTAGGGT
>Ga0208327_1000121_pt1 | contig 20160 bp, 15 predicted proteins | sample LakMenEpi26Jun08_FD_150733 | JGI IMG/M metagenome (GOLD analysis project Ga0208327, IMG submission 150733) | Freshwater microbial communities from Lake Mendota, WI - 26JUN2008 deep hole epilimnion (SPAdes) | ecosystem: Environmental > Aquatic > Freshwater > Lake > Epilimnion/Euphotic zone ...
GGGTATTGACTCGCTCGCTCCCGCGAGGCTCGCCCTGACGGGTTTGCCTGCGGCAAATCTACCCAAGCCGCTCCCGCATCTACGTGTTGCCCAGCGCTCGCGCCTTCAAAAATCAGCAAATGTTCTTCAGTGGCCCTCATGGTATTTAATCAGCGGTTCCCTAGGGTTCCCTAGATCTTCACCGGGTCGAGTTGCCAGATCTCGCGGGCATACTCGGCGATGGTGCGGTCGCTGGAGAATTTCCCCATGCGGGCCGTGTTGAGGATCGCCATCTCGGCCCATCGGGCCTTGTCACGGAAGGCCGCATCGACACGCTGCTGGGCATCGCTGTAGGAGCGGAAGTCCGGCAGGCAGAGGAAGGGATCGTGGTGAATGAGATTATCGCGGAGCATGTTGAATACCCCGGCGGGCTCGTCGGGGGTGAAGTAGTTTGATCCGACCCAGTCGACCACGGCGCGGAGTTCGTCGTGGGTTGAGAGGAATTCCTGAGGATTGTAACCCTTCTTCCAGAGCGCCTCCACTTCCTCGACAGTCATGCCGAAGATGAAGATGTTCTCCTCGCCGACCTCCTCGCGGATCTCGACGTTGGCCCCGTCAAGCGTGCCGATCGTCAGCGCCCCGTTGAGCGAGAGCTTCATGTTCCCGGTTCCGGAAGCCTCCTTGCCGGCGGTCGAGATCTGCTCGGAGAGGTCGGCGGCCGGCACGATCTTCTGGGCGAGAGAGACGCGGTAGTTAGGCAGGAAGACGACCTTCAGCTTCCCCTCGATGCGGGGATCGTTGTTGATCTTCTCCCCGACGGCGTTGATCGCCTTGATGATGTTCTTGGCGAGATCGTAGCCCGGAGCCGCCTTGGCCCCGAAAATGAAGACGCGGGGGCAGATGTCGAGATCGGGATCCTGCAGGAGTCTCCGGTAGAGCGCCAGGATGTGGAGAAGATTGAGATGCTGGCGCTTGTACTCGTGAAGGCGCTTGATCTGGACATCGAAGAGGGCCGTGGGATCGACCTCGACTCCGCACTCCTGCCTGATGATGCGGGCAAGATCCACCTTGTTGGCATGCTTCACCTCCATGAACTGCCTCTGGAATTCGGGGTCCTTGGCATAGGCCTCCAGACCGCGGAGTTCGTCGAGGTTGCGCTCCCAACCGTGACCGATCTTGGAAGTGATGAGGTCGCTGAGGCGGGGATTGCAGGCCAGGAGCCATCGGCGCGGGGTGATGCCGTTGGTCTTGTTGTTGAACTTCCCGGGGTAGAGCGCGTCGAACTCGGGGAAGAGGTCGCTCTTGAGGAGACGGGTGTGGAGGGCGGCGACGCCGTTGACGGAATGGCTGCCGATGACGGCGAGATTGGCCATGCGGACCATCTGGTGATCACCCTCCTCGATGAGGGAGAGTTCGCGCACCTTCCCGATATCGCCGGGCCACATCCTCTCGACGTCGGCAAGGAAGCGCTTGTTGGCCTCGAAAATGATCTGCAGGTGACGCGGAAGCACCTTGTGGAAGAGCCCGACGCTCCACTTCTCGAGCGCCTCGGGAAGCAGCGTGTGGTTCGTGTAGGCAAAGGTCCGCGTGACGATCGACCAAGCCTTCTCCCAAGGCAGTCCGTAGACGTCGTGAAGGAGTCTCTGGAGTTCGATGACGGCGATGGCGGGATGGGTGTCGTTGAGCTGGATCGTGGCCTTCTCGGGGAAATCGTTCCAATCCTCATTGCTCCTCCGGAAGCGTCGGATGATGTCCTTGAGAGAGCAGGCGACGAAGAAATACTGCTGGATGAGGCGGAGTTCCTTGCCGCTCTCGGTGTTGTCATTGGGATAGAGTACCTTGGAAACGGTCTCGCTCGAGTTCTTGTCGTGCACCGCCTCGTCGTAGCCGCCGCGGTTGAAGGCCTCGAAGTTGAAATCCTCCGCCGCCTTGGAGGACCAGAGTCTCAGGAAGTTCACGGTCGTCGTCCCGTAACCCGGAATCGGAATGTCGTAGGGAATGCCGATGAGTTTCTTCGTCCCGGTCCACTTCGGCACGTAGTTGCCGACCGTGTCGAAGACATTCTCGACCACTCCGTAGAGCTCGATCTCGGTGGTGTGCTCGGGGCGGACGATCTCCCAGGGGGTGCCGTATTTCATCCAGTCGTCGGGAAGCTCCACCTGGTAGCCGTTGCGGAACTCCTGCCTGAAGAGGCCGTACTGGTAATGGATGCCGTATCCAATCGCCGGCAGGTCAAGCGTCGCCAGCGAGTCGAGGAAGCAGGCCGCCAGACGGCCCAGACCACCGTTGCCGAGGCCCATGTCGTATTCCTCCTCGCGGAGTTCGTCGATGTCGAGTCCGAGTTCCCTGATCGCCTGGCTCATGTTCAGGTAGACATCGGCGCTCTGGAAGCTGTTGATGTAGAGGCGCCCCATCAGGAACTCCAGGGAGAGGTAGTAGAGCCTCTTCACGTTGTCGTTCCTGTGCTTGGTCTGGGTGGCCATCAGGCGCTCGATGATCACGCACTGGACGGCCTTGGAGGTGGCCAGCCACCAGTCGCGCTTGGAGGCGGTCTTGGTATCCCGGGCGAGACTGAACTTGAGCTGATTCTCGATCAGGGTCTTGAGACCCTGGACGGAGGTGTCGAGAGTCGAGTGGAATTCGGTTGGTTGGGTCATGAGGATGGCTGGAATGTCTTTGGGTCAAAGAGTGCGGTGAAACCGTGTCCTGAGAGATGTTCCCATAGACTGGGCAATCTCCCGATTAAACACGGCATCGCATACCGGAAGCAAACCCTGTTCCAATTTCCCGACAAGTCACGGGGCTTGGATTGTCCACCCCGGTCCTGTTAGGATCCATCCAACATGAAGTATCGTACCCTGCAGGGATCAGAACTCAAGATCAGTGAAATCGGTTTCGGACTCTGGACCGTCTCCACCGGATGGTGGGGCACCTACACCGATGACGAGGCAGTCCGGCTCATGCGTCTGGCCGCCGACCTGGGGATCAACCTCTTCGACGCGGCCGACACCTACGGCAACGGTCGCAGCGAGGAACTCATCGCCAAGGCCTTCCCCGGCAAGGAGCGGGACCGCATCGTGGTCGCCACCAAGGTGGGATATGATTTCGTGAACCACGGCGACGGTCGCCGCGGACAGAAGGAGATCCCTCAGGATTTCTCCCCCAAGGGGATCCGCCATGCCGTCGAGGCGGCCCTCCAGCGACTCGGTACCGATCACATCGATATCCTACAGCTTCACAATATCCGCGAAGAGCAGGTCCTTGACGACTCCCTCTGGGAACTCATGCAGGACCTCCGCGCCGAGGGAAAATTCCGCCACGGCGGCATCGCCCTGGGCCCCGCGATCGGCTGGATCGGTGAGGGAGCCTCGGCCATCGCCCGGAGGAAGCCCGATGTCGTCCAGCACATCTACAACCTTCTTGAGCAGCATCCCGGATCGGATCTTCACAAGGTTGCCGAAGCGACCGGAGCCCCGACAAAGTTCCTGATCCGAGTTCCCCACTCCTCGGGGATGCTCGAGGGCAAATACACGGCCGACACCGTCTTCCCCCCGAACGATCACCGCAATCATCGCCCGAGAAGTTGGCTCATCAACGGGGTGAAGAAAATCGATCAGCTCCGCTTCCTGGAGCGTCCCGACAGGACTCTCGGTCAGGCCGCCATGCTCTGGCTGCTCCGGGATCCGCGCACCCTCTCCATCCTCCCCAACATCTACAACGAGGAACAGATCCGTGAATTCGCCGCGACCTCCGAATGCCCCCCGCTTCAGGATTCGGACATGGAACGGATCAAGGAGCTTGTCGCCGCGCATTTCGGACTCGAGCCTGAGGAGCACAAGTTCAAGGGCGAGATGGAACTCCCTGCCGACCTGGCAGCCCAAATCTCCTGACTTTTCACACCCGCAATGAACCGCTCCCCGCATCCCTCCACCGGGGAGTCCCTTCCTGCCGAAAGCCATTCCGGGAATCCTCCGGAGCTTCTTCTTTTTGATTTTGACGGGACGGTGGCCGACACCCTCGAGATCTCCCACGGCATCCTCAACGACCTCGCCGCCGAGTTCCGCTTCAAGCATCTGCCCCGCGAGGAACTCGAGGCGGCGCGCGCAATGGGGACACGACAGTTCATCCGCCATCTCGGGATAAGTAACTGGCGGGTTCCGAGGATCGCCAAGAGGGGGCTTCAACTTCTCCATGAGCGGATCGAATCGGTGAATCCCATCGAGGGGATGCCCGAAGTCCTTGCCCGACTCCATGGTCGCGGCCACCGCATCGGCATCCTCACCTCCAACTCCGAGAACAACGTCGCCGCCTTTCTGAGCAGGCACGACCTGCCCTACTTCCACTTCGTAAGGACCTCCTCCAAGCTCTTCGGCAAGGCCTCCCAGATGAAGAAGATCATCAAGGACGAGAATGTAGCCCCCGCCAATGCCCTCTATGTCGGCGACGAGACACGCGACATCGAGGCGGCCAAGGAGAGCGGACTCCGGATGGCGGCCGTCACCTGGGGATACAATTCCAAGGCCGCACTCGAGGCGATGTCACCCGACCACCTGCTTCACAAACCCGCGGAACTTCTCCTGCTCGGAGGTGGAGAGTCATGAAGACAGCCTCCACCGCACGACTCAGGCTCGACCAGCACCTCCACGAGGCGGGTCACTTCGATTCCCGGGAGAAGGCCCAGCGGGCCATTCTGGCGGGTCAGGTGACCGTTGGTGGAAGGATCGCCGACAAGCCAGGTACCAAGATCTCCCCCGAGAGCGAGATCCTGATCACCGGACGTGACCGCTATGTCGGCCGCGGCGGCCACAAGCTCGAGGGTGCCCTGACGGGGTTCGGGATCGATCCGACCGGCTTGTCGTGCCTTGACCTCGGCTCCTCCACGGGGGGCTTCACCGACTGCCTTCTCCAACACTGGGCATCCCATGTCACGGCGGTCGACGTGGGCCGCGGCCAACTCGCCTGGTCCCTCCGGCAGGATCCCCGCGTCGAGGTCCGCGAAGGGATCAACGCCCGCTACCTGAACTCCTCGGATTTCGATCGCCGCTTCGATCTGATCGTCGGGGATCTGAGCTTTATTTCATTGACGAAGATCCTGCCCGCCGCGTTTGAGTTGCTCCACCCGGAGGGCGTCATGATTGTGCTGATCAAACCCCAGTTCGAACTCTCACGCGCCGATGTCGGCAAGGGGGGCATCGTGCGCGATCCCGTCGTCCGTCAGCGTGCCGTCGAGGCCATCCGCACCTGGGTCGTCAATGCCGGCCACCGCTTTGACAACGTGATCGAATCCCCCCTCCCCGGAACCTCCGGCAACATCGAGTTCCTTGCGCTCCTGCGTCGCGGCGACTCGTCAACCCCCCTTCCCTCATGATCATCGGACTCATCGCCCACGCAGGCAAGGAGGGGGCCGAACCCCTTGTCCGTGCCGTTGCCAAGGAACTGACGGGGCGCGGGGCACGTTTCCTGTTTGAGCGGGCCACGGCAGCCCTCATCGGAGAGGATTCCGCTCTCGACGAGGCGGCCCTCGCCGAACAGAGCGACATCCTCCTGGTCATGGGCGGGGATGGCAGCATCCTGCGCGCCCTCCACCGCTCCGGAGGCCATATCCGTCCGGTCTTCGGCATCAATATCGGTTCCCTCGGATTCCTGACCTGCGTCGGTTCGGACGAATACCTCCGCGCGATCGACACCCTCCTTTCCGGAAACTACCTGCTCAGCCACCGCAGCCTACTCGACGTGGAGATCGCGGGACCGGAAGGAATCACCCCGCTGGAGAGGGCCCTCAATGATGTCACCATCAGCCGCGGCGAGCGCTCCCAACTCGTGAAGCTCCAGGCATCCGTCTCCGGCGCCCCGCTGACCGAATACCATGCGGACGGACTCATCGTGGCGACGCCGACTGGCTCCACCGCCTACTCGCTTGCCGCCGGGGGCCCGATCCTGATGCCCGACAGCGGGGCGCTCGTCATCACACCGATCTGCCCCCACGTGCTCAGCAACCGTTCGCTGGTGATCTCCGACAAGAGCGGGGTCGAGATCGGCTCTGTCGGAAACAAGGAGGTCTTCGTCTCCATCGACGGAAGGGCGCCTCACGCGCTCAACCCCTCACAGCGGGTCATCCTGCGCCTCTCCCCTCAGACCCTGCCGCTCGCGATGATGCCCGGCACCACCTTCCCAGACATCCTCCGCCAGAAGCTCAAATGGAGCGGCAGCAACTTGTGACCATAAGATGAGTATCCTGACATCCTCCCTTCGCGAGAAGGATATCAACCTCTCACTCAGGGCCTCCGGTCACCGCGATGCCGTGGAAGAGATCCTCGCGGCACTCCGCGGGGATGAGCGGGTGAAGGATTGGGAAAAACTCAGGGCCACCCTCGCCTCATCCATACCCGACAACTCTCTCGGGGAGACTCCCTCTGCGACTTTCCTGCATCACTGCCGCTCGGAAAGCGTCTCCGATCTTGTCATTGCGGCCGGACGCAGCGAAGCAGGCATCGTGATTCCGGGCCAGGAAACAAAGGTGCGCCTGGTCTTTGTCGCGGCGATTCCCGGAGCCCTCAACAACGAGTATCTCCGCATTCTCGGCGCGATGTCGCGCGTCAGCATCGAATCATCCGCGATGTCGGAACTGATAGGGGCCCCTGACGCCCCTTCCTTCATTGCGATTCTGGAGAAAGGATGCCGCCAATGAACGATATGTCTGCCAATCCACTTCTGGAGGTCCGCGACCTCAAGGTTCACTTCCCGGTACGCGGAGGGTTGCTGCGCCGGCAGACCGGGGTGTTCAAGGCGGTCGACGGCGTCAGCTTCACGGTTCCCGCCGGCAAGACCGTCGGCCTTGTCGGGGAGAGCGGGAGCGGAAAGACGACCATCGGAAGAACGCTGGTAAAGCTGATCCCGGCAACCTCCGGCGAAGCCCTCTGGAAAGGCGAATCAATCTTCCCGATGACGGAGAAACAGTTCCGACCCCTGCGCCGCCGGATCCAGTACATCTTTCAGGATCCCTTTGGGTCCCTCAATCCCCGGATGACCGTGGGAGCGATCATCGGGGAGGCGCTGGAGATCCACTTCCGCGAACTCAACGCTGCGCAACGCGCCGACCGCGTCGCATCACTCCTCCGCCGTGTCGGCCTGAAACCGGAGATGATGGGGCGCCATCCGCACGAGTTCAGCGGCGGCCAGCGCCAGCGCATCGGCATCGCCCGCGCCCTGGCAGTCGAACCGGAGTTCCTGATCTGCGACGAACCGGTCAGCGCCCTCGACGTGAGCGTTCAGGCCCAGATCGTGAACCTGCTTCAGGATCTTCAGGAGGAACTCGGTATTGCCCTCCTCTTCATCGCCCACGACCTGGCCGTGGTGGAGCACATCAGCGACTCGGTCATAGTGCTGCACCGCGGGAAGATCGTCGAATCAGGCGACGCACGCCGGGTGCTCGAACACCCCGGGGATCCCTACACCCGCGAACTGCTCGCCGCCGTTCCCCGAATCGAGGCCTGACCCCTTCATGAACACTCTTCTTCTCGCCCGCAAGTTCCGCGCCCTCAACAAGCCGCTCTTCATCCTGATGCTGGCGCTCTCGGCCTTCGGAATCTACGCCATCTACAGCGCCACCTGGATGCGCGACACCCCGTTCTGGGCCAGCCAGATCCGCTGGATGCTCATCTGTATCCCTGTCTTCTTTTTCGTCGCCTTCAACGACTACCAGTGGGTCCGGATCGGCGCAGTTCCCATCTACATCCTCAGCGTCATCCTGTTGATCCTGGTCTTCTTCATCGGGGTGAAGGTCTTCGGTGCCCGGAGTTGGCTGAATCTCGGCTTCGGGAATTTCCAACCCTCGCAGTTGGCCATCTTCGGGGGAGTCCTGCTCTTCGCCTTTTTCCTGAGCAACTCCGACGAGATGCACCCGGCACTCCGCATCCTGGCTTGCCTCGGGATCACCGCGATCCCCTGCGTCCTGATCCTGATCCAACCCTATCTTGGCGGAACGCTGGTCTGGCTCCCCGTCCTCTTCGCCATGCTCTTCACCGCGGGCATCCAGGTCCGTTACCTCGTCGCCATGATCCTCATGGGCGTGGCCCTGATGCCGGTCGTGGTCAATTTCGGGCTCAAGCCCTACCAGAAGGACCGTATCCTTATCTTCCTCGACCCCTCGCTGGATCCCCAGGGGGCGGGTTGGACCATCAACCAGTCGCTCAACGCCATCGGTAGCGCCGGATTCTGGGGCAAGGGATTCAAGGCTCCCAACACACTCAACGAACTCGGTTACCTCCCGAGTACCATCGTCCACACCGACTTCATCTACTCCGTCTTCGGGGAGCAGCACGGATTCCTGGGTGCCTTCCTCCTGATCTCGGGCTTCGCCCTGCTCCTCTTCTGCGGTCTCTACGTTGCCACCCAGGCACAGGATCAGCTTGGCAGGCTTCTGGCGGTGGGGATCGTGATGCTACTCTTCACCCACATCTTCATGAACATCGGGATGACCGTGGCCGTGACCCCGATCACCGGACTCCCCCTCCCTCTGGTCAGCTACGGGGGATCCTTCCTGCTCATCACCATGGCCTGCCTCGGCCTTCTCCAGAGCATCTGGATCCACCGGAAACTGGTGTACTGATAGGTCATCGGTGATGGGGAATAGGTAATAGGGCTTCTTTCCCGCGCCCGTTGCCCGGGTCTGGATCACTTTTCCACCTTTCACTTTTCCACCTTTCACTTTTCACTTTTTCCCATGCGCATTCTCTCAGGCATCCAGCCGACGGGCCTTCCCCACCTCGGCAACTATTTCGGCATGATGAAGGCCGCCATCGAACTGCAGGAACAGGGAGAGGCCCTCTACTTCATCGCCGATCTCCACGCCCTCACGACGGTTAGGGATCCCGAGGCCCTGCGGCGCAACTCACGCGAGGTGGCGATCGACTTCCTTGCCTGCGGCCTCGATCCGGCCAAGGCCTGCCTCTTCCGCCAGAGCGACATCACCTGCATCCCCGAGCTTGCTTGGATTCTCTCCACGGTCACCCCCATGGGCCTGCTGGAGCGTTGCCATTCCTACAAGGACAAGCTCGCCAAGGGGCTCCATGCCTCGCTCGGCCTCTTCTCCTACCCGGTCCTCATGGCCGCCGACATCCTCGCCTACGACAGCGACGTGGTCCCCGTCGGCAAGGACCAGAAACAGCACCTGGAGGTCACCCGCGATATCGCGGTCAAGATCAACGAACTCTACGGCGAGATCTTCAAGCTTCCCGAACCGCTCATCCGTGACGAATCCGCGGCAATCCCAGGAACCGACGGGGCCAAGATGAGCAAGAGCTACGGCAATACCGTGGAACTCTTCCTCGAGGAGGGAGCCCTCAAGAAAAAGATCATGGGAATTCAGACCGACTCGACAGCCGTCGAATCGCCAAAGCCTCTGGAAGGCTCCGCAATCCTCGGCATCTACCGTCATGTCGCCTCCCCCTCCGACTTCACGGCCATGGAAGCCGATTTCATGTCGGGAGGAATCGGCTACGGGGACTTCAAGAAGCGTCTCCTCTCGGCGGTCCGCGATTACTTCGCCCCGATGCGTCAGCGGAGGGATGAATTTGCCTCCGACCCCGCCGAGGTCGACCGCATCCTTGCCATGGGAGGCGAACGCGCCTCAGCAATCGCCGCGCCCGTCATGGATCGCCTGCGTAAGGCGATCGGCCTGCGTTAGCGAGTCTCGGGCAGAATGCCCGCTTGACTGCGGCGCGAGGGCTGATAACTTATGACTCATTGACGCGGGGTGGAGCAGCCCGGTAGCTCGTCAGGCTCATAACCTGAAGGTCGTAGGTTCAAATCCTACCCCCGCCACCAATTTTTCATGGGAGTATACCGCGTGTATATTTTAACAAACCCAATCGGCGAGCGATATGTAGGTCTTTCGCAAAATGTTCTTGTTGGCCTTGAACAACACAACAGCGGCCTTTCCAAGTAAACCAAGGGAAATGGGCTATAGATTTGGATTCAGAGCGGTTTAAATAATTCAAGAGCCGTTCTTTGTGGCGGCATGGGGAACTCAGCAGTGTCTCATCGCACGGGTAGTAGCAGAAAACCAAGCCGCTGTGGAGATGCGCGGAAGACTGCGACGGAGTCGTAGCCCGGTCGGCACCACCGCTTGCCGGGAGCAAGTGGCGTCAAACTACAACCGCTCGCTTGCTCATGGCTGATCAACCCATGGCGCTCCCAAAAAAGACGACCACATCTTTACTTAAAACACGTTAAACCGCTCTAGGAGTGAGAGTGAAACTGTTGCGATACAGCGGAAATCAGGGAGCAACAACGACCCTTGCTATAAGAACTGATGACTGAAATTACTGCGTAATTTCAGTCCCCACGCCTTCTTCGGAGAAAGCTTCAAGCAGCACCGCATGGGGCGTTCCCGCTCCCAGGAAGTGAACTTTGCTGAGTCCTTGGGCGAGTGCCTTGGTGGCGGAGCGTACCTTGGGGATCATTCCGCCGGCGATCACTCCCCGATCGATGAGTTCCTCGGTCTGCGATGCGGTGAGGCTGTGGATGAGGGAGGAGTCATCCTTGGGATCATGCATGAGCCCGGGGACATCGCTCAGGAAGATGAGCTTGGTGGCCGGAAGCGCGGCGGCGAGGGCCGCGGCGGAGACATCGGCGTTGATGTTCATGGGCTCCCCTGTCGGCAGGGCCCCCAGCGGCGAGATGACGGGAACAGCACCTGATGAGAGAGCCGCAAGGACGGGAGTGGGATCGGCCTCCTCGGCCTCGCCGACGAAGCCGAGATCGACTTCTTTTCCGTCGGATTCCACCACCGGGGGAAGTTTCCGGGCGGTGAAGACATCACGGCCCGAGATCCCGACCGCTTTCACGCCGAGCCTGGACAACTGGGCGACGATGCCGGGATTCACCTCCTCGTCGAGGACGGAGCGCACGATCTCCACGGTGGCCGCATCGGTGACACGCAGTCCGCCGACAAAACGGGGAACCAGTCCCTGATCCTTCATCCGTGCATTGATCGCCTTCCCGCCGCCGTGCACGAGGACGACACGGATTCCGACGGCATCAAGGAAGGCGACGTCGACAAGGAAGCGCTCCACCTGATCCTCGGCCTCCATGGTGCTCCCGCCGTATTTGATCAGGAAGATTCCGCCGCGGAATTTCTGCAGATAGGGGAGCGCCTCGATGAGCGTCTCGGCGCGCTGGCGGGATGTGATCTGCGATGGCATGGATGGTGTTTACAGCGAGAATTCGGAGAGGTTCAGACGGACATACTCCTCGGTGAGGTCAGTCGTGAGCAGGTGGGCCTCGCCCTTGCCGAGATGCAGGTCCACGAGAACGGAGAATTCCTTTTTCGCCGCGATTTTCCGAAGCGTTGCCTCGCCCTTGGCATCCTGGCACCCCATGCCGTTCCTAGCCGCCTTGATCCCGTCATAGGCGATGTCGACCTTGTCGGGATCGAGTGCCGCACCGGCATATCCGGCGGCATCGAGGATGCGTCCCCAGTTGGGATCGCTCCCCGCCCAGGCGCATTTAACGAGCTGCGAGTTGGCGATGGCGCGACCGATCCGATGGGCGTCGGCTTCGGATCTGGCACCCTTCACGGTGAGTTCGATCACCCGCGAGGTCCCCTCCCCGTCGGCCACAATGGCGCGGGCAAGGTCGGCGCAGACAGCCTGCAGGGCATCTGCGAAGGCTTTCTTCTCCGGTGCGGTGCGGATGGCGACCTTGGAAGCACCGTTGGCAAGGGTCAGGACGGTGTCGTTGGTGCTGCAGTCGCCGTCGACGGTGATGCAGTTGAAGGTCCTCCCGGTTGCCTCGCGAAGGGCCTTGCGCAGGAAGGCCGCCGGCACCGCCGCATCCGTGGTGATGACACAGAGCATCGTCGCCATGTTCGGCGAGATCATGCCGGCCCCCTTGGCCATGCCTCCGATGCGGAAGGACTTGGCCCCCACCCTCACCTCGTAGGCGGCCTGCTTAGGCACGCTGTCGCTGGTCATGATCGATTTGGCGGCTGCAAGGGCGGCGGCTGGCGCGGCCTTTAGCGAAGCCGCGGCCTCGCGGATCCCGGGGAGCATCTTGGGCAGCGGAAGCTGAACCCCGATACGCCCGGTGGAGCAGACCAGCACCTCGTCGGCATGGATGCCGAGGGCCACAGCGGCGGAATTGGCGCACTGCTCGGCGGCGCGGAGGCCGGGCGTGCCCGTGCAGGCATTGGCATTGCCGCTGTTGAGGAGGACCGCACGCGCCTTACCTGAGTCGAGATGCCTCCGTGAGAGGAGAACCGGGGCGGCCTTCACCAGATTGGTGGTAAAGACACCGGCCGCGGTGGCAGGAGTCTCCGATGCCACGATGCAGAGATCGCTCCGGAGCGGACCCGTCCGCTTGATGCCGCAGGCGGCGGCGGCTGAGAGAAATCCACGGGCGGCGTTCACGCCACCTGCAATGCGTTTCAGGTTTTTGCTAGAGGAGGAATTGGAGGAACTCACAGGGATAAAGGGGATGGGTGGAAAAAAGTGAAAAGTTAGAAAGTGAAAAGGCGAAGGAGATGAAGCCGGAAGGTCAAACAGTGAAGGAGAGTACTACCCCAAAGATGCCGGGTCAGGAATCAGGAGATCCCAACTTTTTCATTTTGCATTCTTCCTTTTGCATTTCTCACATCAGCCCTTCGGTCTCCGCCAGTCCCGCCCTGATATTGAAGCACTGGACGGCCTGACCGGCGGCGCCCTTCACGAGGTTGTCGATCACTGAAAGGATCACGACCCGTCCGGTCCTCGGCTCATCGTAGAGGGCGATGTCGCAGAAGTTCGTTCCCGAAACATGCTTGGTCTCCGGCGCTACATCCCGGATCCGGACAAAAGGATCGGAATCATAGGCGGCAAGGAGTGCCTTCTTGAGATCGGCGGCTGTTCTTCCAGCCGCGGGAGTCGCCACAATCGTGGTGTGGATACCCCGATTCATCGGGGCCAGATGCGGAATGAAGGTCATGACGACCTTGTAACCTGCCGCATGGGAGAGTTGCTGCTCCACCTCGGAGAGATGCCGGTGCCTGGGCAGTCCATAGGCCCGCATGTTCTCATTGCACTCGGCGTACAGGTAATCGACAACGGCTTTCCTCCCCGCTCCGCTCACGCCGCTCGCGCTGGAGGCGACGATGCCATCGGGATCGAGGAGTCCGGCCCTGAGAAGGGGGATGAGCGGAAGCTGAATGCTGGTCGGGTAGCAGCCTGCACAGGCGATGAGCGGCGACTTCCTGATCGCATCCCGAGAGAGTTCGGGGATCGCATAGATCGCATCCCTCAGAAGCTCCGGTGCCGGATGCTCTCCCCCATAGTAATCCGCGTACACGGCGGCTTCCCTGATCCTGAAATCGGCACTCAGGTCGATCACCACCTTACCCGCCTTCACGGCAGCCACCGCATACTCGGCGGCCACTCCGTGCGGAAGTGCCAGGAAAACCACCCCGGCATCGCAGGCGGCCACCTTGGCAGGATCAGCCTCGGTGAAGACCAATGATGAAATCTTCAAACCAGAGAAGCGCGGCATCACCTCACCAAGGAACTTGCCCTGATGCTGCCGGGAAAAGACAGAGGTCACCTCGGCCGACGGATGCCGGTCAAGCAGGGCGCAGAGTTCCTCGCCCGAGTAGCCGCTGGCACCGACGATCGCAACCTTCCGGAGCGCCGGATCAGTCTTGGAGGAAGTGGAAGTCATCATGGAAGTACACTAGTAAACCTGACGAGGAGCGCAACGGTCGAAAAGGGGTGCATCGCGAGATACCCTATAAAAAAAGCCAGGGAACCGATGGGCTCGCTTGCTACGAATCCAAGCCGGAGCGCGCGCATTTGAGGAGATAGCTAGTCGCCCAAGCGCCAACCGTAGCTGAACCTACTGCAAGCGTAGGACAACAACGCTAGAACTCAAAAGCCCAAGCTAGGGTGCAGGGATTTTAGATGCAGGCCTAGGCGCGCGAGGGCTTGCGTAGTACTCCTACGCCAACCGAGCAGCAACACCGCCAACGACAAGACACCAAGTCCGGGCGCGGGGATTTTGAGGAAATAGCTAGGCGCCCAAGCGCCAGCCGTAGCTGAACCTACGGCAAGCGCAGGGCAACAACGCTAGAACTCAAAATCCCAAGCCATTACTCTTCGCCCTTGGAGAGTTTGGTCAGCACCGAGAGATCCTCCAGTGTGGAGGTATCCCCGGTCAGTGACTGACCGCTGGCGACCTGCTTGAGGAGGCGTCGCATGATCTTGCCACTGCGTGTCTTGGGGAGCAACTCGGCGAATCGGATCTCGTCGGGCTTGGCGATGGGTCCGATCGACTGGCCGACGTGGTTGCGGATCTTGTTCTTGAGATCCTCGCTTGGCTTGTGACCTTCGCGAAGAACGACGAAGGCAACAACACCCTGCCCCTTGATCTCGTCGGGACGGCCGACGACGGCCGCTTCGGCCACGGAAGGATGACTGACCAAGGCACTTTCCACCTCGGCCGTGCCGAGGCGATGACCGGCAACATTGAGGACATCGTCGATACGGCCGACGATCCAGAAATTCCCCTGCTTGTCGCGGCGGGCGCCATCGCCGGTGAAGTAGGCACCCTTCACCTCGCTCCAGTACTGCTGGCGGTACCGTGTCTTGTCGCCCCAGATGCCGCGAAGCATCGAGGGCCAGGGCTTGCGGATCACAAGCTTCCCACCCTGACCGTGGGGAACTTCCCTTCCCTCGTCATCGACGATCGCCGCATCAATCCCGAAGAAGGGGAGCGTCGCGGTTCCGGGCTTGCAGGGGGTGGCACCGGGAAGGGGCGTGATCATGTGGGCCCCGGTCTCGGTCTGCCACCAGGTATCGACGATGGGGCAGCGCTCGTGGCCGACGTGCTTGTGGAACCACATCCAGGCCTCGGGGTTGATGGGCTCCCCGACGGTTCCGAGCAGGCGGAGAGAGGAGAGGTCGTGCTTCTTAAGGTACTGGTCGCCCCACTTCATGAAGGCTCGGATGGCCGTCGGGGCCGTATAGAAGATGGTGACGCCGTAGTCGGCGATGAGCTTCCAGAAGCGGTCGGGCTCGGGCCAGTTGGGAGCACCCTCGTACATGAAACAGGTCGCCCCGTTGCTGAGGGGTCCGTAGACGAGGTAACTGTGGCCTGTGATCCAGCCGATGTCGGCGGTGCACCAGTAGACATCATCCTCCCGGAGATCGAAGACATACTTGGTGGTGGCGTAAGTGCCGACCAGGTAACCGCCCGTGGTGTGGAGAATTCCCTTGGGCTTTCCGGTGGATCCGCTGGTGTAGAGGATAAAGAGCGGATGCTCGCTGTCGAGATGCTCGGCAGGGCAGTCGGCGGAGACATACTCCATCTCCCGGTGCCACCAGACATCGCGCCCTTCCTCGATGTGGATGTCGATGTCAGAGCGCCTGAAGACGATGACCTTCTTGACGGAAGTGTTCCCCTTCAGGGCGTGATCGACATTCTGCTTGAGGGTAACGAGTTGACCGCGGCGGTAGCCACCGTCGGCCGTGACGATCACCTTGGCCCCGCTGTCGGCAAGCCTGTCCTTGATGCTCTCGGCGCTGAAGCCGCCGAAGACCACGCAGTGAACCGCGCCGATGCGGGCGCAGGCCAGCATGGCGATCGAGGCCTCGGGAATGAGGGGCATGTAGAGAAGGACACGGTCCCCCTTCTTCACGCCGTTGCGCTTGAGGACATTTGCGAATTTGCAGACCTCGCGGTGGAGCTGGCGGTAAGTCAGAACCTTTTTGTCACCCGGTTCCCCCTCCCAGATGATCGCGGCCTTGTTCGCACGCGGCCCCTCCAGATGGCGATCGAGGCAGTTCTGGGAGGCATTCACCTTGGCTCCGACAAACCACTTGGCATAGGGGAGCTTCCAATCAAGCACCTTGGACCATTTTTTGAGCCAATGGAGTTCCTTGGCCTCGCGCCCCCAGAATTTGTCGGGCTTGGACACCGACTCGGCATGGAGTTTTTTGTAAACCGCCATGCTGCCGATGCGGGCTTTCTTGGAGAACTCAGTCGAGGGCTTGAAGATACGGTTCTCGATGAGATGGGACTCAATGTTCTTAGGCATGGGGGATAACGGTGTTGTGGTGGGGTGAAAGATGATTTTCTGCCCTTAATTTGGCTCAAGGGAAAGTTTTTCCGAACGATCTCGAGGGCATTTTGATCAAACCACTTTTCTCACTGCCCAGCGAGCCTGCTCACCTCGAACCGGAAACGCTCGTCATAGATGCCCCGGTTGTGGGTGCGGCAGCAACTCAGGCATGCGATTCTCCTGCGGGGAATCCTCACCCGTTCATGAATCTCCCCACAACCCGGGCAACGCAGCAGATAACGGCGTTTCATCCTGCGTGCCACAAAAGGGAGCTGGTGGGTGCGCCCCTCTCCGGGAATACCGAGATCACGACATGCCTGCTGCCATTCGGGACCGTGCGGGGTGAGTCGTCGCCGGCCGTGGCGATGCTGTGCAAGCAAGTGGGCAAGCTCGTGAACGAGGGTGCGATCCACTTCCTCGAGGGATATCTCCCTCAGGGCCGGGTTTAGCCAGATCTCCCGGCACGAGGCGATGGCTACGCCGGCCGTGGTCCGCATCCGGGAATTCCATCCGACCACAAGCAAAGGAGCCAGGGATGGGGCAAGTTCCCGCACCATGTCGCGGGCGCGTTGCTCCAGCACGGGATCGCGGGTCTTGGATATCCGTGATCCGGGGCGGTTCCGGGGATGATCCGGCAACTGGAAAAGCTCACTTCCCGCGAACGCGCGCAATCCTGCAAGAATCCGCCTCATGATTGTCAGCGTTGGACCTGCCTGGCCAGCACCCGCCCCAGCGCCACCACCGCATCGTCGATCTCCCGCTCGGCGGTATGGCGCCCCAGCGAGAACCGGACCGTGGAGCGCGCCAGTTCCCCGGGAACACCCATCGCCACGAGCACATGGGAGGCTTGGATCGATCCAACCATGCAGGCCGATCCGCTTGAGGCGGCGACACCTTCGAGATCGAGACCCATGAGCAGTGTCTCCCCGTCGCATCCGGGGAAGCTGACGTTCAGCGTGTTCGCGATGACGGGTGCGTCGGCGGCATTCCTGAGTGCCGCAGGCATGATCTCACGGATCCCGTTCCAGAGACGCTCCCGGAGGCCCTCCTGCCGGATGGCCTCTGCTCCGACCTTGGCTTCCGAGACGGCACTCCTCGCGGCAGCGGCCATCCCGGCGATCGCCGCGGCGTTCTCGGTGCCGGCGCGGCGCTCGTTTTCGTGGAATCCCCCGTGCTGAACCGCCTCGATGGAGACCCCCGATCGAAGCCAGAGAAATCCCGCGCCCAGCGGACCGTAAAATTTATGGGCGGTGGCGGAGAGGGCATCGGCGGCGAACTTGCCTGGAAGGCAGGGGATCTTACCGAAGGCCTGGACTGAATCGGTGTGGAAGATGATGCCCCGATCGCGGCAGAGAGCGGAGAGTTCGTGGATCGGTTGGATCACGCCGGTCTCGTTATTGGCGATCATGATGGAGGCAAGCAGGGTCTTCGGCCGAAGTGCCGCCTCGAAGACCGCCGGATCGACCAACCCCCGTGAATCAACAGGGACGATCGTCAGGTCGAATCCCTCGCGCGAAGCAAGCGACTGCATGGCATGCAGGACCGCATGATGCTCGGTGGCGGCGGTGACGAGATGGTTCTTATCGGCTCCGCGGTGGCGGCGCGCGAGACCCAGGATCGCAAGATTGCAACTCTCCGTCCCACCCGAGGTGAAGATGATCTCGTGGGGTTTGCCTCCCAGCAACGAGGCGATCGAATCCCTCGCATCATCGATGGCGGCACGGGCTCTGCGCCCGGAAGCATGGATCCCGGAGGGATTCCCGAGAACCCCCTCCAGCAGGGGAATCATCGCCTCACGGGCCTCCGTGGAGAGGGGGGTGGTCGCGTTGTGATCGAGATAGATCATGTCGGCACATGATTCCCCATTTCACTCCCGACCGGCAATGCCCCAGTTTATACCAGTTTTAGCAATGGAACCATGACAACAGATCCGGAGCTTTCACCAAGATGGTGCGAGTTGAGTGGGTTAAAAAGTTGAAGCGTTAAACCCGAACTCCGAAGTTGAGCAAAGCGATTTAACGTAATCTGCTGACCGCAAAGAAGTCTTGTCGCTCCTCGCCTGTATCAATCGATACACCCTCGGATCTCCGCAACTCCTATCGGCCAGCACCTTGCGCCAATTGACTCGCTCATTCCCATGAGACTCGCCACTCGTTGCACTCGGGCTGCCTGCGGCACTCTAACCTGCTCATCCCTTCGCAGGGTTCATCTCTTTCATCTTCGGAGTTCGGGTTAAAAGGTTAAAAGGGTCTGAAGCAATCCATAGTCACTCTCGCCCCGAAAGCTGCCACACATTGGGGGTGCAAGGTGCCGTCATCGACAGTTCCCTCAGTCCACATTGTAACGATTCAACATTCTAACCTTTTTTTGCCCGGAGCGGGTATTCTTCATAAGAAAAATGCCATAATACGCGGGACTGACCCTTTTGTCTTTTATGAAAATGTGTCATTATGAATGACCGACCCCTTTTTTGACCGACCCCTTTTTCATGAAGGACCGACCCCTTTTTCAGGGTTCCGTTGGGGCTAACCCGCCGCACCACGCGGTTGCGGGAGTCGTAGGTGACGTTCATGGGGAACTGTGAGGATATCATCAGGATGCAACGACTGCGAAGCAACGGCCAGGCAAGCAAATCACGAAATCAGGAATCGGGGAAGCATATGAAAAGGCGTCAGGTGCGGGATCCCTTTTCCGTAAATTGTGTCATTATGAATGACCTCTTTTTCCCGATGTCATAGCCAGCAGGACCCGTGACAGGCCGCAGTCGTGTTGCTCCTTCCGAGCAAGCGCGAGGGTCGTTTTTGAGCTGTTCCGTTTCGGCAAATGTAAAAAGGAAAGAATTGACCCCTTTGCTCTCCAGGGGGCAAAAGTGATCGACCTGTTCCTCGCCCTCTTCCGATCCTCCCCAATCCACGCTCAGGATGTCATTTTCCGCTCCACGCCAACGGTCAACCTATCGGGCTAAACTGTTACGCCTTTCCTAGTTTCTGCCTTTCGCGAGGCTTTTACGCTTTCGCATTGTTAAATATATTCAAAGCCACAGTCGTCCCAAGATTGCCGAGCTTAGATAGCAATTCCGATTCAATTTGCGCAGTTACTGCGTTCGATACCGAAATATAGCAATCCAGAGTTACCGATAATCCTAATGACTTGAGTGATTTGATTACGGTCGCTTTCGGGGATAGAACACAAAACCAAGCTTCAAGTTGTGCTTCCAAAAGCAATGCGCTTTCTTGTTCTTTCGCAAAACGCTTCCATCCGCCCCAAGCATAAACATGCTCTCTGCCGTTCGGAAAGGTGCGTTTCTCACCTTTTTTCCATGACTGACTTGCCACCAATGACAGTTTTTCTGTCACAACATTTGGGTCCAGCTTTTCACCCGTAATCAAAAGGGTGACAGAGCTAATGTAGTCTTTCTGTGTATTATTTGCAGGAATATCAGCCATAGAATAATAGAGAATGAATGTGGCTATTGGAACATTCCCACGCCCGTATCAACAATATCATGATACCCGTAACCTTGGCCGCTAATTTCACGATGAAGCTGCTGTTTCTCGGTATCGGACAACTTTCTTCCAATTTGTTTTTCTACGTCTTTTACCGCATCACGAAACTGCTTGTTCTGTGCTTGGTTATTTCCGGGCGTATTATTTCCTCCTCCCGAGGGACAACTACTTCCGCTGCTACTTCCATTGATTAAACTGTCTATAGCTGCCCCCGCTGCAGCGCCACCTGTGGTCATTGCTGCTGTCATTGCGGGATTTAATGCTATAGCACCACCTCCAGAATAAAGATCCGCGAAAAAGTCTGCCGGGAGACTCAGTATAAATCCGGTCGTGGCCCCGACAGTCATCCATGTAGCTTGGGATTGGGGACTCAACCCCAGAGAATCGCGGTAGTTAACCGGATTATTGGAGACATACCGATACAAATTCACATCCCCAGCGGAGAACCGGATCGGATCTGCCTGGAGGAATCTCCCCAAGCTGGCCGAGTAAACCCTATTCCTGTAATCGTAGATTCCCGCTTGGCCGAGCCATTCACGTCCTGTGAACAAAAACCTATTTCCACGCGGAGACGCGGGGAGCGCGGAG
>Ga0208327_1000122_pt1 | contig 20013 bp, 17 predicted proteins | sample LakMenEpi26Jun08_FD_150733 | JGI IMG/M metagenome (GOLD analysis project Ga0208327, IMG submission 150733) | Freshwater microbial communities from Lake Mendota, WI - 26JUN2008 deep hole epilimnion (SPAdes) | ecosystem: Environmental > Aquatic > Freshwater > Lake > Epilimnion/Euphotic zone ...
ATCTAAATTTTATTGACAGAACACCATTTTTGTGTATAAACGAAAGAATCGGTATTTATCGTTTGATTGATTTTTTCAGAGTCATCGTGATGGTTTAAACTATTGTCAATAAGTAGACGTTAATGCAAATGTTTGGGTCATTATTGAGATTAAATAGTCCTTATTGATAAGATGCGTTTCCCCTGGTATATGAAGTGATTGAAGATAAAAATATTCTTGGCAATATCCTCAAGATGATAGTGAACGGAAATCTTGTCATAGACGGTAAGATACAAAAAACTCACCCTCTCCAGAGCTAATACTTATTTAAGCATGATTATTGACAATAATTTTGGCTCTTCGGTAATTGTTACGAACTTCAAGGATTGCCTTTAGAACTTTGCTTACACTCTCATCTAGATTTTCATGATCTGTTTTGCATTCAACTTCTGGGTCAATTGGTGGTTCATAGGGATCATTAACTCCTGTGAAGTTTTTAATTTCCCCTGATCTAGCTTTTTTATATAAACCCTTGACATCTCGTTGCTCACAAACATCTAACGGAGTATTGACATAAACCTCAATGAAATTACCAATTTTCTGCCGAACTTCATTACGGATATCTCGGTAGGGAGAAATGGCTGCAACCAAAACAATTACACCATTGCGAGTCAATAATTGGGCAACAAAGCCTATGCGACGAATATTTTCGTCTCTATCTTTCTTGCTGAAACTTAAACCCTTCGTTAAGTTCTGGCGGACAATATCGCCATCAAGAACTTCAACTTTATCGCCCTGTTCCAGAAGCTTTTGCTCTACATCTCTACAAATGGTAGTTTTACCCGCTCCACTTAAACCAGTAAACCAAACAGTCACACCTGATTGTTGCATTTTTATGGGTTTTAATTCTAAATCTTAATCAATACCTTGCCCAAAAAAAGAGTATGAAGAGAGGGCTGATGTAGTAAAGTTTCTGCAACATTTATTTACAATGTGTCCCAAATTGCAGCTATCTCGACTTTACCCCCTGTAGGCTAGGTTTATCTAAGTATGTAAAGTTTTGTTACGATATTTAACATTTACTGGATACAACTCAATCTTTTGGTAGTATCATCTAGAATATATTTACTGATGATTTTTAGTAACAATAGACAAGAAATGAAGACTCAAATTAACCCAAATATGGCAAAAATCTGTACAACCCGCCCCTTAAATGCGGAACAAATTAATGAATATCACAAAAAGGGATATGTGATTATTCGTAATTTCTTTGACCGAGAAGAAATTGAACCAATTCGGAAAGCTTGTGAAGCTGACCCCAGTATTAACGGAGCGCAAACGACTGTTAATGACAAAGCAGGGGGATATTTTAAGGTAACACTCTGGTCTGAATTAGGTGATACACTCTTAGGCGTAATGCCACGGACTGCTCGAATGATAGATGCAGTAGAAACTCTTTTAGGAGGAATGGAATGCTATCATTGGCACTCAAAAATCGTCAGAAAATTGACCAATGATGGACAACTACATTTTCATCAAGATTATGCGACTTGGTATGAAGATGGTTGTTTGTTTCCCTATCATGTAACTTGTACTATTGCGATTGATAAGAGTGATAAAGGCAATGGTTGTGTAAAAATGGTGCCTGGTTCCCATAATTTGGGTCGTATTCATCGCGTTCGGATTGGAGATACTAAAGATACTCATTGTCCTGACCCATTTCGTATCGAAAAAGCGTTAGAAAAATTGGGGATTGATTATTGTGAAATGGAACCAGGGGATGCTATGTTTTTCCATTCCAATACGTTACATGGTTCCGACCCGAATAGGTCTGATAGACCTCGAACTTTAATGCACTGTTCTTACAACGCAGTCTTCAATGAGCCAATTATTCGTGAAGGACAAGAACATCATCTCTATCGACCTCTAATTAAGCTACCTGATTCTGTAATTAAAGAGGGTAAATATAGCTCAATATTTGATGGACACATATTCCATGAACCAGAGGTAGAAGGAAAACCAGGCGCAGGTGTATTTTTTCGACGGGTAGACAGCGACGTGAATTACAATAAATAAATCATCATTAATCGTTTAATTTCTTGTTAGCAATTATTGACATAATAAAAGCTATTGTCAATCCAATATAGCTATCAATTAGTCAAAAAGCAACAGGAGACTGGGATGAAATTAGGATTTTATCTCAGTCTGAACAAGCTAATGCGTGGTACCTTTTTCTTACTATTTATTAAGGAACAAAAAGCATGGAAAAAACTGAACATTGTGGAAAAATGACCACGGGGACTACAGGTTTAAATACTAGTTGGGTTTATAGTGAAGGAAAATTAAATAAAAATCGTCAATATATCGATTACGCCAAAGCTACTAGAGAAGAAATATTTCAATGCATTAATAACCCCCTTTGGTATCAGCAAAGTCTGAAAGATGTGAGTAAAGTTGTGGTGATTTTATCTTCACCCCGTAGCGGAAGTAGTCTCCTATTTCATCTCCTGAGTCAGACTGAACAATTACTTTCTCTTAATGGAGAGCATACACCTTATTACAAACTCAATGGTTACAGTTTTCCTTTTGAGAACTTTCAATCTGATTGCCTAGAAAATATCGAGGTAAGTCAAGAACAGCTTAACAATTTTTCCAGGGATTTTTTATCTGATGTCGGCGTGGGTACTCCCAGAGAAATTTTAACCCCAAAAGATTTGGAAGAATTCATCACAACTATGGCTTTAAGGCTACCGATGCAATGGCCACAATTAGGTTTATCAGCCCAGGAGTATTTTTGGCATATTAGAGAAGGATGTAACAGATATTTTCTAGAAAATCTGACTGGAAATGTATCCTCTCTAGTGATAAATATTTTAGAATCATTATCAATTCTTTCGCCAGAATTTAATCCCTTTTATTATGACCTTAAACCCTCTTTATTAAAAGCATCTTTCCCCAACACTAATATTTCAGTAGCACCACCTAATTCACATTTTTGTATTGAAGAACCCCCTTTTGTCGTTATTAAACCTCGTCGTTGTCCTACTCCAGAGGAAATTAGTAATAAACCTTGGTTATTAAAGGCTTCAATTGATGCTTTTCGCCTTCCTTTACTTAAGCAACTGTTTCCTAATGCCGAGTTTAAAATTATTCATCTGACTCGGTTTCCTGCTACTAGTATTAATGGTATTTATGATGGCTGGCATCATCAAGGATTTTTCTCTCATAATTTAGAAGGAATTGCTAATTTAAACATTCCTGGATATTCTGATGTCTTTCCTTGGGGAAAAAATTGGTGGAGTTATGAACTTCCTCCTCAATGGAAAACGGTAATTAATCAACCCTTAGAATATATTTGTGGTTTACAATGGTCTAGTACACATGAAGCAATTTTAGAAAGTTTAGAACAAGAGCAACAGTCTAATATTTTGAGGGTTCAATTTGAAGATATTATCGAATCTTCCCAGAAGCGAGAAAAAATGTTAGGTAAACTTTTAGACTTTATCGGCATCAAAGAAGATAATAGTCTGAAAAAAAGTGTTGGGGAAATGCAACCAATTATGTGTTCAGTTCCGGCCAATGAAAATAGATGGTTGAGTCGTCAATCCCTAATTTTACCTGTAATTAATCAAGACTCAATTCGTAATTTAGTCACTGAATTTGGCTATCAAAATCGAGTTTGAGGTGTCAAAATGACTCAACAACAAAATTATTAGTTTAATGAATTTTAAAGACCACCATGAAATTGTTAATTTAACTTAAAAACATGAGTAACTTAGTTTGGTTTGATGGAAAAATAACCAAAACTTATAATGAGATTTCTGTGCCACTTTTATCACAGGGTCTTCACTATGGTTTTGGTGCTTTTGAAGGCATAAGAACTAGAAAATATGCTGAAGGTTCATTCATTTTTAGATTAACTGACCACATTCAAAGATTGTATCATTCGACTAGCAAGCTCTTTTATCAGATAGAAGATAAATTTACGCCCCAGGAAATTGAACAAGCTTGTCAAGATGTATTGACTTACAATCAACTTCGAGAAACTTATATTAGACCTATCGTATATTTTGGAGATACCTTTCCAGGATTAACCCTTTCAAAAGATAATATTCATTTAGCGATTTTAGCTGTTGATTTTCCCCTCAATTTTGCCGATGGGATTAAAATAGCTGTAGCTGAACTAAGGAAAGATAGGAGAAATATGATCGTTGATGTCAAAGGGTCAGGGCAATATCAAATCTTTACTTATGAAAGGGAAAAAGCCCGAAAAAAAGGATTTAATGACGCATTCTTTCTTGATAATGATGGTAATATTGCCGAAGGAGTAGGGAGCAATATTTTCTTGATAAAAGAACATACACTATATACTCCTCCCCTGGAAAATATATTACCAGGAATGACCAGAGATTCAGTGTTACAATTTGCATCTGATTTAGGATATAACGTTAAAGAGGAACATATTTCTTATTCATCAATTGGTAATTTTGATGAAGCATTCTTTACTGGAACTGCCATAGGAATTGTCCCGATTAAACAGATTGATAACTTGATATTTAATAGTATCGAGATTGGGAAAAGTTTACAAAAATATTATTTAGATATTACGATGGGAAAAATCCCTAAATATCAAAAATGGTTAACTCAAGTTCATTTTCAATCCGTCCTGGTATAATTAAATAAAAAAATCCATATTTTGGCGGAGTAAACAAGCCATATTTTTCATAACAAACTATCTTAAAATTATCCCACTAGGAGCAAAATAATTGCTAAAATTCAAGGCTATTAAATCCATCAATCTTATTCCCGAAAAACTGCAACAACCAGCAGTCCAAAAATGGTTAACGATGTTAGGTATTAGTCTTGGTACATTGATGTTTGCTCTGGATGTATATATTGTCAATACTACTCTTCCTCAATTGGTTGAAGTTTTCCATACCAATTCTGCCTTAATCCGATGGGTTGTTTTAAGTTATTTATTAACCATTACTGCTATGGTTTTGGGTGCGGGAAGATTGGGGGATATGTGGGATAAAAAGTGGCTATATCTGGGTGGTGTGATACTGTTTTCCATAAGTTCTTTGATGTGCGGACTTGTCTGTGAGGTTAATTATTTGATCGGTTTTCGAGCCATTCAGGGACTCGGTGCTGTCTTGATTTCCGTTCTTGGATTAGCAATTATTGCAGAAGTTTTTCCCAGTGAAGAACGTCAACGGGCTCTAGGAATTATTAGTGGAATTCACTTAGTAGGGGTTGCCCTTGGACCGACGGTTGGAGAACTGCTAATTAGTTTAGCGGGTTGGCAATTAATATTTTTGATCAACTTGCCCATTGGGATTATTACAACGGCAATTGTTGTGCTATTTTTTCCTTCCTTTCCTAACAGTAAAAGGCAACAAAAATTCGATCTATTCGGGATGCTGATTATGGCAATAACCTTAGTCTGCTTTTCGTTAAGCATGACTTTTGTGCAAACAGAGGGATTTAGCAGCAAAATTACCTTAACTTGGTTAGCCTTTGCAGCTATCGGTTTTATGAGCTTTTTAGTTGTAGAATATTCTGTATCAGAACCGATGTTAGATTTAAAAATTTTCCAAGACCTTCAATTAAGTTTAGGCTTATTACTCAGTGTCATCGTCTATTCTTTTATTGCTGGTATTATGTTTATTATTCCTTTCTTCCTACAATTTGTGAAACAATATTCTAGTTTTGAGATAGGGTGTTTATTAGCAACGTCGCCCATTTTGGGGGGATTGATTTCTCCTATTTCTGGAATCCTTTGTGACCATTTTAAATCTTCTACCATCCGTTTAATCGGGCTATTATTCATAGCGGGCGGTTGCTTGGCTATTAGCACCTTCAACGAAGATTTAACGATATTAGGCTACATTTTACGAATTGCACCCTATGGATTAGGAACCGGAATATTTATATCATCTAATATCAGCGCTGTCATGGGAGCGATGACTCAAGAACGATTAGGAATTACTTCTAGTTTGTTATCTTTATCGCGGAACTTAGGACAAACTATAGGTCTATCAACCATGGGAACCCTATTTTCTAGTTTAACTTTAAGGCAATCTAATTTTTCAATGCAAATTGATCTGACAACTGCCCCTATTGAATCATTAATTATCGGGGTGCAAACAACTTTTCATTGGGCTGCAATTTTATTGATCATTGCTGTCATTCTAGGGGCTTTTTCCTGCTGGAAAGCTTCTCTTAATCAAGGGTAACTATCTTGAATATCGGAAAAAACTATGCTAACGAACGAAAAATCCCCATCCATATTTCAACCCCCGACATTTACCTCGTTTGCAGAGGAACGTCAGCATCGCCGAGAACGGTTAGCCGCAGCATTTCGTCTTTTTGCGCGGTTTGGCTTTGATCACGGCATAGCAGGGCATATCACCGTCCGCGATCCAGAACATTTAGATTGCTTTTGGGTCAATCCCTTGGCAGTCCATTTTAGTCTCATTCGGGCTAGTGAACTAATTATGGTCAATGATCAAGGTGAGATCCTTGAAGGCAACCACCCCATAAATCAGGCGGCTTTTGCTATTCATTCCCAAATTCATGCCGCCCGTCCTGATGTTATTGCAGTTGCTCATGCCCATTCAATTTATGGCAAAACTTGGTCTAGTCTGGGCCGTCTCCTTGATCCCATTACCCAAGATGCCTGTGCTTTTTATGAGGATCACAGTGTGTTTAATGACTATACTGGAGTAGTTCTGAAGGTAGAAGAAGGAAAAAGAATTGCTCATGCCCTCTCAGACCACAAAGCGGTTATTTTACGCAATCATGGACTACTAACTGTCGGTCACTCAGTCGATGAAGCGGCTTGGTGGTTTATCAGAATGGAAATTTGTTGTCAGTCACAGTTAATGGCAGAGTCGGTCGGTAAACCTATTTTAATAGACCCAGAAACCGCTAGTCTGGCCAGTAGCCAAGTAGGAAGCCATCAGTCAGGTTGGTTGAGTTTTCAACCTCTATACCAGATGATTGTACGTCAAGATACTGATTTTTTGTTGGGTTAAGGAGATTCTTTGCAACAGAACTGTTTTCTTTTGTTTGTATCTATATTAGGAGGGGTGCTAAACTCCGTCGCTGGTGGTAGTGGTTTAATTTTCTTCCCGACTCTGCTGATGACTGGTGTCTCCCCTATAAGTGCTAATGCTACAACTACAGTGGTATCCCTACCAGGGTATATTGCTGGTATTTACGTCTATCGTCAACGTTTGTCAGATGAGGGACGAATCTCTTTACTTTTGGGCAGCATTAGCCTTGTCGGTGGGATGCTTGGTGCAATGTTGTTGATTGTCATTCCTAATACTTCCTTCGACTATCTTGTTCCTTGGCTTTTACTTTTAGCAACAGTCCTATTTACCTTGAGTAATTCAATCATAACTCCCCAGGAGTTGGATTTACGAGAGATCGGTGAAAAACCTGGGAATCGGCTGTTGAAATTTCTATTGATTCAGTTTTTAATTGCCATTTATGGCGGATTTTATGGCGGAGGAATGAGTTTTTTAATCTTGGCAAAACTTAAAATATTAGGGATAAAAGATATTAATCAGATGAATGCCTTGAAGATATTACTAATGGGTTGCATTGATAGTTTTGCCGTTATTACTTTCATCTTTGCTGATCTTGTTGCTTGGCCACAAGCATTTTTGATGATGGTAGGAACTGTTATCGGTGGCTACGGCGGAGCTTATTATTCCGGTTACTTTAACCCTTCTCTGGTGAGGACCTGTGTTAGTGTGGTTGGTTTTGTCATGACGGGCTATTTTTTTCTCTTTAAATAGTCTTTGCTGAAAAACCATGAAAACCTTCAAAAACTAAACCTCTTATCCACTGAGAAATTTTCTTCAAACATGGCATAACAAGTACCTAAGAGCCAATTGTATATGTGAAATCCTCTGTTACTATTTAAGGTTTCGTTGCAAAAAGTTTAAAAGAAGAGGACTGAAAGTAAATCACAGGACGATCTATCCTTACTCCAGTAAAAAATCACTATGTTGTTAAAAATTATTTTGCCTGTAGAATTAGCGGCTGAGATTGAACCTCATTTACCGTCTGATGTAGTGACAGTTCATGTTGATAGTGACGGAAATTTTGACGATAATCCCCAAGATGCAGAAGTTTATATGAATTGGTATTATCTCAAAAAAACGACTCTCTATAAGGTATTAGCAGATGCTCCGAAACTACGCTGGCATCATACCGTTAGTGCGGGAGTTAATCATCTTCTGACTCCAACTTTTTTGGAACGGAATCTGATTCTGACCAATAGTGCGGGGGTTAATGCTATTGCTGTGGCTGAATTTGTTTTAACTTTTATGCTCTACCATACTAAACAAATCGTAGCATTACAAACCTTACAACATCAAAAAACTTGGGTTAAAGGATTAGAATTGCAGGAGTTGCTAGACAAAACCTTGTTAATTATTGGTACGGGTCAGGTTGGGCGCGAAATTGCCCAGAGAGCGAAAGCTTTCGGGATGAAAGTGTTAGGAATTCGCCGTCATCCCCAACCCTTACCAGCATTTGATCAGATAGTGGGTTTAGATCAATGGCGTTCTCTGCTACCTTTAGCTGATTATCTCGTGATTGCAATTCCTTTAACGTCAGACACTCAAGGTATGATTGATGAATTAGCGTTGCGCGCGATGGATTCCCAGGCTTACCTAATTAATGTCGCTAGAGGGGCAGTTGTTGATGAACCCGCTTTGTTAAAAGCGTTAACTGAAGGTTGGATCGGGGGTGCTGCATTAGATACTTTTGTGGGGGAACCCTTGCCACTGGCAAGTCCTTTTTGGTCTTTACCCAATGTTTTTGTTACCCCCCACTGTGCAGGAACATCTTCACAATTGCGATCGCGTTTGGTGGCCTTGTTTTTAGATAACTTAAATCGATATCTTTCCGGTTTGCCTTTACGCAATGTTGTCAATCAAAAACTCGGATACTAAATTTATTTTGGATCATCCTCACTACCAAAACTACCACCGCGTAATGCCAAAGAATTATCGTCAATACCCTTAATTAATAGATCCCCGACTTCTCGAAGAAGTCGGGGATCTGGTATCTATGTCCTGAGCATGACTACAAGCGCATTTGATGAAGCACTGTACTCACTAAATGATGAGTAATGGGTAAACTATCTACCACCATTGCCAAACACAACAGCATCATGTAGGAAATGGAATACAAAAATAACTCGCGGGCGATGGTTTTATCTTGGGGATTTTGCAACAACCGCCAAGATTTATGGACAAATACTCCCCCTAAAGTCAAGGCAATAACAGCATAGACAATGCCACTGGCGTGTAAGGGATAAAACAGTAAAATAGTCGCTGTGACAGTAATTACCGTATAAAACCAAATTTGCCTGACGGTTGCTTCATCGCCTACGACTACAGGTAACATGGGGATGCCTACCTTGGCGTAATCATCACGAATCATGAGCGCCAAAGCCCAGAAATGTGGAGGAGTCCACAAAAAGACAATGGCAAAAATTAGCCAAGCTGCCCAGCTTAAAGTATCTGTTACTGCTGCCCAACCGACTAGAGCGGGAATTGCCCCTGCTGCACCACCAATGACGATATTTTGGGTGCTATGACGTTTGAGCCAGTGAGTATAGACTAAAACATAAAAGATGATGCCAGAGAAGGCTAAAAATGCTGCTAGAAGATTGGCGCATACCGTGAGGAGGGTAAAAGAAAGTACAGCTAGGGCGATCGCAAAAATTAAAGCATCCCGGGGTTGTATCTTCCCAGACGGCATAGGACGGTGGCGCGTGCGTTCCATATCATAATCTATATCTCGGTCATAGATACAGTTAATAGTTTGGGCGCTGGCTGCTGCTAAAGTCCCACCAATCATCGTGATAATTAACAACCAGGGATCTACCTCACCTTTGGCGGCTATCCACATACTCCCAGCAGTAGTAATTAACAGCAGGGGAATAATCCGGGGTTTGGTTAGCTGGTAGTAACTTTGAACGACTTGGAGAAATGTGTCGTGTTGACGACGAGAGACATTAGTCTCAATCATGTTGGGTCTTTTTCCTTATTTTTCAAGAACTGGTCAGCAAACCGCTGGCTGTGAGGACAGAGAAATGAGATTTTATGGATTTACGCCATGAGTTACAGCAGGAGTCACCGAGTCACGAGTAAAACTGGTTTTGAATTTAGATTCTGTACCTTATTGATCTGGAATCTGCTGTAAGTTTGGTGACTGAGGAAGTAAACCATCCCGTAATGATAAAACTGTAAATACTACCAAAGTCCCCAGTAAAGTCGCACCGATAGCTTGGTGAGAAACAGTGAGAGGTTCAACTTGTAAATGTAGGCGGAAGGTAGCCACACCTAAGAGGAGTTGTAAAATCAACAAACCACCAGCCATATTTGCCAGTTTTCGCAAAGTCGGGTGCAGTGCCGGTGTCCGCCAAGAAATGAAAACAACTGCTAAAGTAGCGATAGTTGGCGGTACTAAGCCAAAAATATGGCTGTACATGACATCACAAAGTTGATAGCGAGGCGCTGCTGCAAGCAGTTCTCCTGCCAAACATTGGTGTAAAGCCCAACGCGAACCTACTATTGCACCCAGTAAACTTTGCAAGTAGACACAAACAGCAGCAGTTAAACCCACCCAGGGCAACTTTCCTACTGTTCCCGTGCCTTGATAGGGGATCAAACTTGTACCGATAATTAACAAAGTGGTGAAAAATAGTAGTGCTGTTCCTAAATGGGCGGTAACGATATCAAACCGCAATAATTCAGTTACAGTCAGTCCTCCCAAAATCCCCTGGAAGACGATTAAAAACAGGGCAAATGTGGATGCCCAAGGTAGCCACTTGGGTAAATGTTGACGATGCCACCAGGATAAACCACAAAGGGCGATCGCACTAAAGCCAATTAAAGCTGCATCAAGGCGATGAAACCACTCCAAAAACACTTGGAGATTCATTTGTTTAGCTGGAACTAATTCCCCATAGCACAAAGGCCAGTCAGGGCAAGCAAGTCCAGCATTCATGACGCGGGTAGCACTGCCTATAGCCATCAAAATCAAGGTGGCTACGCATATTTTCCACACCAAGCGACGAATCATCTCCTGGGGCTGTTGTGCTACTATTGCCGCTTTATTTTGTTGTTCTAGGACAAATTCGTTCATTAACAATACCTTCGGACCGCTTGTGCTGGAAATTGAGAATTTTCTATTTTGATTTAGTGCCAACTTATATTCACCCTAACGTATAGGTCAGAATATGGAAATCAGCCTTCCCCTATACTTTGGATCACTTTAGCTAGTTTTCGCTGTAAGATTTCGTGCTGTTTTGCAGATGGAAATAATTAACCAATGGGAATTAATGGAAATTTCTGAAAATTTTTGCCTAATTGTCATCTAACCTGGGCAAGACAACTTATCTCCCTTGTACTCAAAATTGTGTTCTTAATCAAAAAAATTAATAAAGATTTCAGACCAGCGGACACTATATCTCATTCCCTGCACTACCTTAGTAAGTAGAGTTACTTTAAAAAGTGAAGTAACTTACAGATAAAAATGCCTTTACCATTTTTTGCTTTGTTGGGTTGCGCTGTCGCTTAACCCAACCTACGAATCAAAGGTATTGAGATAAAATAGTCAATTAATCACCAAATCAGCCGTGAAAATTCCAAATGCAATCTGGACATTACTCATTGGCATTGTCCTCACACTTGCCAGTCTCTGGTACGGTCAAAATCACGGTCTGTTACCTGTAGCGGCCTCCGACGAAGCCCCTTTGGTAGATGGTCTATTCAACACCATGATGACTGTTTCTACAGGCATATTTTTGATTGTTGAAGGTGTTTTAATTTACGCTGTTATTAGATATCGTCGTCGGGCTGGAGACAATGAAGATGGACCAGCCATTGAAGGTAATGTACCTCTAGAGATACTGTGGACAGCGATCCCCGCAATTATCGTTGTCGGTATTTCTCTCTACAGTTTTGATGTGTATAACAACATGGGTGGCTTTGATCCCCATTCGGCTCATGCTGCCCCGATGATGGAAGATGCCATGAATATGCCGGGAACGGCAATGGCTGCGACTGTACAAGTATCACAGTTAAAGACAAATTCTGATGAAGTTAAAAACCCGCCAGAATTGACCATTAACGTCACTGGACTCCAATATGCTTGGTTATTCAACTATCCAGACACGGACGTAACAACGGGTGAACTGCATTTACCCATTGGCAAAACTGTGGAAATCAACATGACAGCTAACGATGTCATCCACGCTTTTTGGATTCCTGAATTCCGGGTGAAACAAGATGCTATTCCTGGTAGACAAACCCATTTGCGATTTACACCCAGAAAAGCGGGCGATTATGATCTAATTTGCGCTGAATTGTGTGGGCCATATCACGGGGTAATGAAAAGCCAAGTAGTTGTGGAGACACAGGAAGCTTTTGATAGTTGGATGCAAGAACAGCTAATTGCTGGTAAAGATATCCCTAATCAAGCGGTAGCTGTGAATTCTATGTCCATGACTGCCGATGAATTTCTCTCTCCTTACATCAAGGATATGGGCATTCACTCAGAAATTCTGCATCAAATTAAGTAGTTTACAAATTACTTGAGTTGTAGCAGTTACAAAATATAGCAAAATTCAGGCGTTACTGAATCAATAGTAACGCCTGGGAATGAATTCCCAGTCTCATAGCAAAAGTTGTCTTTTGATGACTAAATAATAGAAATACTTTTTAGTGTACTTCAGTACACTTGAGCTATTAGACCGGAACTTAAGTTCCGGGCGGGTGTGGAAGCTAACAAATAAGCTATCTGTGACTTAAGTTAACACCACTAAGGACTTTCTTTTTTTAAAATATGACACAAGCACAGTTAGAAGAAATTGCTAATGTCCCTAACCATGCTGAAGAACATGGGGAAAGGCATTGGCGAGACTTTTTCGGTTTTAGTACAGACCATAAGGTGATTGGGATTCAATATCTGGTAACATCGTTTGTTTTTTACTGCATTGGCGGCGTAATGGCTGATTTGGTGCGGACAGAATTACGGACTCCAGAAGTGGATTTTGTCACGCCTGAAGTCTACAACAGCCTGTTTACACTCCACGCCACAATCATGATTTTCTTGTGGATTGTACCAACAGGAGCAGGATTTGCTAACTATTTGATCCCACTGATGATTGGGGCGAGAGATATGGCATTTCCGCGCCTGAATGCGGTAGCTTTTTGGATGGTTCCCCCAGCAGGTGTATTACTGGTTGCTAGTTTGGCTGTAGGTGATGCCCCGGATGCTGGTTGGACTTCTTACCCACCTCTGAGTTTGGTAACAGGCCAGGTGGGTGAGGGGATTTGGATTATGAGTGTGTTGCTATTGGGAACTTCTTCGATTTTGGGGGCGATTAATTTTCTCGTCACCCTTTGGAAGATGCGTGTTCCTAGTATGGGCATCTTTCAAATGCCGTTGTTTTGTTGGGCGATGATTGCAACTTCGGCTTTGGTGTTGGTATCTACACCAGTATTAGCTGCGGCTTTGATTTTGCTGGGTTTTGATTTGCTGGCAGGAACAACGTTTTTTAACCCGACTGGTGGGGGAGATCCTGTTGTTTACCAGCATATGTTCTGGTTCTATTCTCATCCGGCAGTTTACATTATGATTTTGCCTTTCTTTGGGGCAATTTCGGAAATTCTGCCAATTCATGCCCGCAAACCGATTTTTGGCTATAAAGCGATCGCTTTTTCATCCCTAGCTATCAGTTTTTTAGGGTTAATCGTCTGGGCGCACCATATGTTTACCAGCGGTGTTCCCGGTTGGTTGCGGATGTTTTTCATGATCACTACCATGATCATCGCTGTCCCCACCGGGATTAAAATTTTCGGTTGGTTAGCTACTATTTGGGGTGGTAAAATCCGCCTCAACAGTCCCATGTTGTTTGCTATCGGCTTTTTAGCCACTTTTGTGATTGGTGGCATTAGTGGGGTCATGTTGGCAGCAGTTCCTTTTGATATTCACGTTCACGATACTTACTTTGTGGTGGCACATCTCCACTATGTTTTGTTTGGTGGGAGTGTGTTAGGGATTTTTGCGGCTATTTACCACTGGTTCCCAAAAATGACGGGACGGAAACTAAACGAATTTTGGGGTCAGGTGCATTTTGCCCTCACCATGATTGGTTTAAATATGACTTTCTTACCCATGCACAAACTGGGATTAATGGGTATGAACCGCCGCATTGCGGAATATGATCCTAAGTTCACGACTTTGAATCAAATCTGTACCTACGGATCTTATATATTGGCGGTTTCGACGTTACCATTTATCATCAATGCGGTTTGGTGTTGGTTCTATGGGGAAAAAGCGGGCAATAATCCTTGGCAAGCGCTGACTTTGGAATGGATGACTTCTTCTCCTCCTAGTATTGAGAATTTTGAAACTCTCCCGGTTTTGACTACTGGTCCCTACGATTATGGGGTGAGTGAGGAAAGAATTGAAACTGAACCTGTGTTAACTCCCCAAACTGAATCAGCACTTTAAGGGATTGACATAACCCGCCCTGAACTGAAGTTCCGGGCTAATAACTAAAGTCCGTTGAAACGGACTAGAAATTTATTTTAGTCGTCTTTAGACGACTTTCGCTATTAGACTCAGAATTCATTCTGAGGTGGGCTAGTAGTCTGTCAAGATAAAAATGATGGACTGTAGTGTGAGCGTCTCGCTCACGCGGGCAAGATGCCGCACTACCAAAAACCCGTCAAAATAAATTTGACAGACTACTAGATAAAAATGAACTAGCCCTGCCTTGAACCCATTACCAATTACTAATTTATGCAAGGTCAAATTGTTGACACGGCAAAAACTGAATTAAATCACCATACGGACGTTTCTCATCATGAGGAACATCCAGATCATCGTTTAACTGGTCTATTTATGTTTTTGGTGGCTGAGGGCATGATTTTTATGGGTTTGTTTGGTGCATACCTAACTTACCGTTCAACTATTCCTGTCTGGCCACCGACAGGAACTCCAGATTTAGAATTGTTGTTACCGACTGTGAATACTTCTATTTTGATAGCTAGTAGTTTTGTGATGCACAATGCTGATACGGCTATTAAAAAGAATGATACGAAAGGAATGCGGCTTTGGTTGGCAATTACCGCAGCTATGGGGGCGATTTTTTTGGCGGGTCAGGTTTATGAATATACTCATTTGGAGTTTGGTCTGACTACCAATTTATTCGCTAGTACGTTTTATGTTTTGACTGGTTTTCACGGCTTGCACGTTACCATCGGTGTTTTAGCGATTTTAGCAGTTTTGTGGCGATCGCTTACCCCCGGACACTACAGCAATGAAAACCGCTTCGGCATTGAAGCAGCGGAAATTTACTGGCACTTTGTAGACGTAATTTGGATTATTTTGTTCGGATTACTCTATTTACTCTAGGTATTTATTACTTAGTTGTTCACTCCACTCGAATAACCTACAATCCCCCCCAAGGGGGTTTTTTTGTTTGTACTGGTTATTATTTATGGTATAAGTATATAGTAGGTTGGGTTAAGCGACAGCGCAACCCAACATTATCAAAATTATCAAATATTTTGTTGGGTTTATTTGCGTCAACCTAACCTACAATATAAACGAACCACAGAGGCACAGAGGACACGGAGGGAAGAAATATTGGTATGTTAGACATTGTTTGAAAAGTAATTACTTAAAACTAAATTCACTAAAGGGAAAGGAGTCAATTCTCACATCTACATTCATACCTTTCCTCACCGCTTTTATTACGTATCTGATTAAAATAGTTGCTTTATTTACGCCATGATGTACTAGTACACTGGCGAAATTGCACTAAGTTTGTCAAAATTTATCATGGATGATTTTGAACAACATCAAATTACCAGTGCTAGTAATCGTCAGATGATCAATAAACCCCGCAAACGCATACCAAAAGCTGCTGGACTGAATCAGCCTCCTCAAAGTGTAACAAATAAGAATGTTAAAAAACTACCCAAACGTCATCAACGGCGTAGTTGGTTATCGTCTACGTTGGCGCTGAGTCTGTTGTTAAGCAGTGCTGGTATAATTATTGGTGTTGGTTGGATGAGTGTGCTATTTATTTTAAATCCTGCCCAGGTTAGCTGGGTGAATGATTTTTTACCAAAATGGGCAAAAATATCTACAGGTAAACGAGAATTACCGGAAACAGTTACAGCTATTGAACTCGGTTTAAGTCAAAAACAACTTCTATCTGGCGAAATCATGCCTTTAGATGGTCAATCAGAGGAATCTTTTTTATTACCAATTTTCCAAAAACGCCAGCATTGTCAGTCTAATTGTCAAGAATTGGTAGAACTGAGGATCTATAAACTTTCTCAGGATTTGGAATATAAATTTCAGTCAAAAAAATACTACTATTTAATTACTAAATTACCTGTTATTGGTCTATCGAAAGGTTTTATAGAATCCTCTTCAGGTGTGGTTATTTCTGAATCAGACAATCAAGAAACAAAAATACATTTACCTCTAACTAAGGTGAAAGCTTTTACAGATCCTCACCTGTTTCCAGGATCTTGGTTTTATTTGCGGGGTGAATACAAAAATAACGATAATAATATTACCTATGGTCAAGTTGTCTATTACAATCCTACTCTCAAAAGCTTACAAAAAATGTTATCTTGGAAAACCCGCAATGGGCAGTTACCTAAATGGCAACAGATAACGGGTAATGATTCAAAAGATTTAATTATTGATCAAACGGTAAATATAGAACCAAATTTGCAAGTTTATCAAGTTAAACCGAGTCAGTTAGTGGCTAATTCTATTTATCTGGAAGCAATTAATTTCCAAAAACCTGCCGTTAATGAATTTGCTTTTCAACAGTCTCTGTTATTAGCCAGAAATGGACTTTGGACTCCTGCTTTTACATGGTTGAAATCTTTAGAAAAACAGCGTAAACAGCCTTTTTCAGCAGCAGCACGGGCGCAAATAGATGTCATCCGCTTACATTCGGAATTTACAAGAATGCAGGCTGATAAAAATTGGGCAAGTCCTCACCAACAAGTTACAGCAGATATTATTGATGGTCGTTGGGAAAAGGCTTTGCAGGTATTGGAAAATTCACCTGATAATGGTCAAGAAATTACTAATTTATTACAAACTGATAAGGGGAGAATTTGGAATCGGGCTGCGGTAGCGTTGCGACTTAATCCTAATCGTCGCGCGGTTTTAGCTTGGGTATCGTTAATTTTTAAGGTGCAACGGGGGGAAGAAAGAGCTAATGCTTGGTTGCAAGCACAACCGAATATTAATGCGGAAACACTTAACTATATTCAAGGTATTTTAACTCAACTTGATGATGATAAAATTAATGCCTATAAAAGTCGAATTATTGGCACTGTAAAACAAGTTAGTCGCATTAATGAGGGGGATTGGTTGCCAATATCTCTGCAAACTGATTTGAAAATTACTAATAATCAAGTTTGGTATCAGGTGGAAGTTAGTGCCTTTCATGATGGTATGAGTTGGTTAAGTTATCCGTTTGCTAATTTTGACCAACTGCAAAATCAACCTCGAAAATTTTGGCGCAAACTTTTGGGGGTTAGTTCTGACCCCAGTATGCAGGTTATTGTCTGGAAACCTAATGGAGAACAGGAGGTCACTAAAACTACTATTCAGGCTGTACAAGTGAGGGGACAGAGTTTACGGTTGTTAATGTTGGGTTCTGCGTTGCCTGAACGCAAGGTTAATTCTTTCCAGCCTCGACCTTTAGCTCTGACTGTGGATGCGTTAACATGGGTAGAACCGTCTCCAGTAACTGTGAAGGACTTATATCAACAACAACCTAAGTTAGTGGAGTCCATTCTGCCAGTTCTATGGCAAAAATTACAACAGTCGGGTGATTTAACTGCTGGTGTGATTCCTGATTTTCAGGAAATGCGCGAAAAAATGGCTGATTGGCCAGTTCAATTGGCTGATTTGACGAATGATCAACATCAGGAGATTGTGCTAACTATTTCTGATCCTGCTATAGCCTCCTTAAATCAGTTCGATGGTAATACTTCAAAACCGACAGATAATCAAAAACGTCCCCGGACTCTCATCTTTTCGGCAGATAGTAATGTCATTTATAGTGATTTTGCCCGTGCAAACCAGCAAACGCTAATAGCGATCGCTCAACTTACCGATGATCAATCTCTAGCGTTACTGGTAGAAAATAGGCAGGGATATAGTTTGGAACGTTGGTCACAAACTAATCAGCGATTTGAATAGTTATCACAGATCCTAATTTATGCTTCGTCGCTAGGAGCTTCGATTTGTTCGCTTTTGAGATTTTGCAATTGCTCTAAAAGAGAATCTACCTCTGCTTGTAAGTTAATAAACTTAACTTGCTGATCGCCTTGATAGTACGCCTTCGTTAACTTCTCGACTAAGTTAGCGTGGGATTCACATTCGGAAACACTGGATGACATAGTAGACATAGTTGTTGGCATTAGAAATTTAACTCACACCATTTAGAGATAGTATAATATACTTATCTTAATCTTTGTTAAGACATTATATAGTTTTTATCATAAGGATATCCGGTAAGTGGGAAACAAGCGTGGCTTTAGCCCTGAGAGGGAAGCGACACAGGCGGTTAAAACCGCCTTGAATATTTTTTCATTATTACGGTGTTCCGCAACTAACATATAGACTTGAAAAGTGGGATACTTATTCAAAAGCATTCCCAATCGTAAATCCTTAATTAAGAAATTTTTAATCCTGTGACTTTGAGCCTGTCTGCTGCTAAATCTCATTGCCAACCGTGGCCAGGGCTGATAGAAGCCTATCGTCAATACTTGCCTGTCAGTGAAAAAACCCCTGTGGTGACTTTACTGGAGGGTAACACACCTTTGATTCCCGTGCCAGCGATCGCCGAACGTATTGGCAGACAGGTGAAGGTGTATGTTAAATATGATGGACTTAACCCCACTGGTAGCTTCAAAGACCGGGGGATGACAATGGCAATTTCTAAAGCAGCAGAAGCAGGTGCTAAGGCTGTGATTTGTGCCAGCACTGGTAATACTTCTGCCGCTGCCGCTGCCTATGCTAGACGGGGAGGAATGAAACCCTTTGTGCTGATTCCCGATGGCTATGTGGCTTTAGGTAAGTTGGCACAGGCGCTACTTTATGGCGCAGAGGTGTTAGCTATTAAAGGCAATTTTGACCGCGCTCTGGAAATTGTCCGGGAAGTGGCAGATAGTTATCCTATTACTTTGGTAAATTCTGTCAACCCCTACCGCTTAGAAGGACAAAAAACCGGGGCTTTTGAGGTTGTTGATGCTTTGGGTGATGCTCCCGATTGGTTATGTATTCCGGTGGGGAATGCGGGCAATATTACAGCATATTGGATGGGTTTTTGTCAATATCATCAAGATGGTAAATGCGATCGCCTACCGAAAATGATGGGTTTTCAAGCCGCTGGTGCTGCACCTTTGGTCAATGGTCAACGGGTGGAACATCCTGAAACCATAGCCACAGCCATTAGAATTGGGAATCCCGCCAGTTGGGATAAAGCCATTGCAGCGCAAACAGCCAGTCAAGGAAGATTCCGGTCTGTGACTGATGAGGAAATTCTCGACGCTTACCGACTTTTAGCATCATCGGAAGGGATTTTCTGTGAACCGGCTAGTGCGGCTTCTGTGGCTGGTTTGTTACAAGTAAAAGACGAAGTTCCTAGTGGTGCAACGGTTGTTTGTGTCTTAACTGGTAATGGGTTAAAAGATCCAGATACGGCTATTAAACACAGTCATGCTCAATTCAAACAGGGCATTGATGCTGATATTAAGGCTGTGGCGGCGGCGATGGGATTTGAGTAGGTAGCCAGCCCCAGATAAAGGGCGATTGTAGGCGATCGCTCTTTCCTCTATTTTAACCCCTTTATACTCAAAACGGCTTGATTGTTTGATTCTAAACGTAGGGGTAAAGCAAGAGCTTCATTGGTGTCAACTTAAGCTCAAATCCCTACCACATCTCGTT
>Ga0208327_1000124_pt1 | contig 19662 bp, 20 predicted proteins | sample LakMenEpi26Jun08_FD_150733 | JGI IMG/M metagenome (GOLD analysis project Ga0208327, IMG submission 150733) | Freshwater microbial communities from Lake Mendota, WI - 26JUN2008 deep hole epilimnion (SPAdes) | ecosystem: Environmental > Aquatic > Freshwater > Lake > Epilimnion/Euphotic zone ...
ATGCTGTCCATTGCCGCGTTGGCAAAGCTCGACTTAGAACCACTAAGTCTGCGCTTTGCCGCCTTGCACTGAACAGTATGGCCTCAAACCGCGAAGGTGGATTTAAGTGGTCCTGACCCTAATTATAAATTCGCTTGAAACCTCTTCGTGAAAGTGACAGTCTTGTGACAGGGAAGAGGAGAGAGAAAATGGCAAAAGCCCAAGAAGCCCATCTGCGCGCGTATAAAAGCTATTCAAAACGCATGTCTGACCATGTCGCCATTGCTTTGGTCGTGTACACATTAATGCTGATTTTTTTGGTGACGCCGACGATTGAGTCTAGCGGAATGTCGATTTTTCCCTATTTTGTCTTGGTCCTTTTGGTCGCGGCCGTCATTCCGTTGTGCCGGAATTTGGAGCGGCGTTGGCAGGCACAATGTGCGACTGCCCATCCAGACGACGGACTGGACACGCAATATTTTGCCGACCGGTTGAAACTGTGGGTCGCTGCGATTGCTATTCCGGCTGTGTTGGCGGTGCTATTCACGGTTTTTTGAAGGCCGCTTGATTGACGCTGTAACGGCCCGCGCCTAAGCGGGAATCATGCTGACACCACAACATGCGCTTGATCGCGCGCAAAATCTCGTTTCCCAAGCCATGAAGGCAGGCGCTGACGCGGCGGATGCCGTCTATGTCTGCGATGCCTCGACGGAGGTGCAGGTGCGGCTTGGCCAGTTGGAAGATGTCGCCCGCTCCGAAGGCGAAGATATCGGCCTGCGTGTGTTTGTCGGCCAACGCTCCGCCACCATTTCATCATCCAACATGAACCCGGACATTCTTGCAGGGCTCGTCACCCGCGCTATCGATATGGCAAAGGAAGCACCGGAGGACCAATATGCTGGCCTCGCGCCGCAGGATCGTTTGTTGACGGGTGCTGTTCCGGATTTTGATAGCGATGACGGCCTTGACCCGGACCCAGCCCTTTTGCGTGCGGCTGCGTTGGAATGCGAAGACGCGGCGCGCTTTGTGCCCGGCGTCACCAACAGCGAAGGCGCAGGCGCCAGCGCCGGACGCAGTATCTTTGCGCTGGCCACCAGCCATGGCTTTGCGGGCGTCAAATCAGCTTCCGGCTATGGCATGTCGGCCAGCGTGCTTTCGGGCGATGGTGATGCCAAGGAACGCGATTATGACTGGCGGTCGGCGCGTCATCTTGCTGACCTCGACAGTCCATCCAACATTGGCACCCGGGCAGGTGAGCGCGCGGTCAAACGGTTGAACCCCGGCATGGTCAAAAGCGGCCAGATGCCAGTCGTGTTTGACCCACGCGTTGGTGGATCATTCGTTGGCCATTTGCTCGGCGGCATCAGCGGCTCGGCGATTGCGCGTAAAACAAGCTTCCTGCTGGAATCGCTTGGCGCGCAGTTATTCGACAGCAGCATTTCCATTATCGATGACCCGCACCGGATGCGCGGCCTTGGTTCACGCGCCTTTGATGGTGAAGGCCTGCCCACGACGCGCCGTTATATCATCGAAAAGGGCGCGTTGACGGGTTGGTTGATGGAAAGCGCGTCGGCGCGGCAATTGGGGCTGGAACCCACGGGTCACGCCAGTCGCGGGATCAGCGGTGCGCCAAGCGTCAGCCCATCCAATGTGCATATGGAGGGCGGCAGCGTGAGCGTCACGGAACTGATCGCCGATATCAAACATGGCGTATATATCCATGAACTCGCAGGCCAAGGCGTCAACCCGGTTACGGGCGATTACAGCCGGGGTGCCGCAGGTTTCCTCATCATCAACGGCGAAATTGCGGGGCCAGTGAGCGAATTCACCATTGCAGGCAATTTGAAGGACATGTTTGCGGCCATGACTGCGGCCAATGATCTGGAATTCACACGCAGCATGAACGTGCCAACATTGCGTATCGACGGCATGATGATCGCAGGTGCCTGAACGGCAGCTTGACCGCGCCGCCGTTGTAGCCGCCACGCAAGAGGCCGCGGCACTGGCCTTTGCCAGTTGGCGCGAGGGCGCGGCGGCCGACACGAACGTGTGGGACAAGGGCAAGAATAACCCTGTCAGCGACATCGACATGGCGGTTGACGCCTTTCTCACCACAAGGTTGCGGGCCATTTTGCCGGAGGCCGCGTGGTTGTCGGAAGAAACCGTGGATGACCCGTCACGGCTGGACGCACGATTATTGTGGCTCGTCGACCCTATCGACGGCACCCGCGATTATGTGCGTGGGCGCAGCGGATGGTGCGTCTCGGTGGCTTTGGTGGCCGATGGCCTGCCGGTCTTCGCTGTGATGGCCGCGCCTGCGCAAGGCAAAGTCTGGGTGGCGGCGCACAATGAAGGCGTGACCTGTAACGGAGAGCAGCTTGCGGGCAGCACCCGGCTAGACTTCGCCGGATCACGCGTGCCTGCGGATGATTTGCCAAAACTGGATGCTGATCTGGTGACCGTTACCAAGCCCAACAGCATTGCCATGCGCATGACGATGGTCGCTTGCGACCGTGCGGATCTTGTCGCGACATTGCGATGGGGCAATGAATGGGACATCGCTGCGGCGCATCTTGTGGCGCAGGAGGCCGGCGGGATTGTTACCGATGCGTTGGGGCGACCTATAAGCTATAACAAACGCGAACCGTTGGATTTCGGCTTGATCTGTTGCGCGCCGGGGATTCATCAGGCGGCAGTGGCACGCCTGTCGGGCAGGGCGGCGCAACTGCACGCCTCTGGCTCCAGGGTTACGGACAGGTGGGGTTGCTGTTAGAGTGCTGTTGTCGAAAGCTCTAACGCGCCCGCGTCCATAAAGCATCGCGGTTCATATATCGCGGATTGTTCGCGACCGCATCGACAAACGCCTTGCGCACCCAGCGGAATTTTTCTGGCCGGCTGGTGAAAATCCGTTGGTCCCAGGCCTGCGCATCGGCAGCGCGGACCTTGCGGGCGATTTCGCCGTAAATCCCAGCCGCTGACAAGACCGCCCAGCGGGCCCGCAAGGGCAAATGCTTGGCACCAACGCGTGCCGATGCCTCATATTGTTCGGCCTCATCGGCAAGCCAGCGGCCCATCAGCGCCAGTTTTTTGCGGTTATGCGGCTTCATATGTTCGCCGGGCCCGATATCGAGCATAGCGAGCCAGTCATCGGGCAAATAGCACCGGCCAGCAGCGTCATCCTCCGATATGTCGCGGGCGATATTGGCGAGCTGAAACGCAAGGCCAAGGTCGCAGGCCCTATCGAGCGTGGCGTCATCATCGGCTGGCACGCCCATAACCACCGCCATCATCACGCCAACCGCGCCTGCGACATGGTAACAATATTGATACAGGTCACTTTCGCGGCGCGGGTGCCAGTCGGCGGCGTCGAGCGCAAAACCTTCGATCACATCCTCTGCCATGCGCGGGGTAAGGCCACATTCGCGCGCGACCACGCCCAAGCAGTCAAAGGCTGGGTCGCCCGTGGGCGTTCCGGCGAATGCCATCGCGGTCAATTCGCGTATTGCCTGCAATCGCACCTGCGGGTCCGAGACAGCCTCCATAGCGCCGCCATGGTCTTGCCCATCGGCCATGTCATCGCATTTGCGGCACCATGCGTAGAGCAGCCACACCCGCTCGCGCGTCGTCCGGTCGAAAAGGCGGCTGGCGAAACGAAAGGATTTCGACCCGCGCGAGATGCTCTCTTGCGCAAAGGCGATGAGTGCAGGGCGGTTAAGCATCATTCCTCCCCGTATCGGGGAGGAGTCACAGGTCATCCGCCTTCATCTGGAAAATCGTTTTGTGCGGCACATAGGCGGCCATTTGGGCCAACAACCCGTCCAGATTATCATCCACAATCATAATCCCGGCATGTTGTGGCCGGATGAAACCAACGTCGATCATTTTCTGGTTAAACGCGATCAACTGGTCGTAAAACCCGGCGACGTTCAAAAGGCCAACGGGTTTTTGGTGATAGCCAAGCTGTGACCAGCTAATCGCTTCCCACAATTCATCCATCGTGCCCACCCCGCCGGGAATGGTAATAAAACCGTCGGACAAGTCCGTGAAGCGTTGCTTACGCTCGTGCATACCCGACACCACATGCAGCTCGGTACAGCCCTTGTGCGCGACTTCTGCCCCGACCAAAGCCTCGGGGATAATGCCAATCACTTCGCCACCTGCTTCCAGCGCGCTATCTGCCACTGCGCCCATCAGGCCAAGCCGTCCGCCGCCATAGACAACACCAATGCCGCGTTTGGCCAACGCCTTTCCGACTTCGCGGGCGACATTGATATATAGGGGATTTTCAGGCGTCGCTGACCCGCAATATACTGCAAGGCGTTTCATGAATTTGCGTCCTCTAGCATTAATGCGGCTGTTGCTTTTGCGCTGCCCACAACACCGGGGATGCCAGCGCCGGGGTGCGTACCTGCGCCGACAAAATACAGGTTCGATATCGCGTCATCGCGGTTGTGCGCGCGCAAATAGGCCGATTGCCAGAGGACGGGTTCAAGGCTGAACGCGCTGCCCAAATGCGCTGACAAGTCGCGGCTAAAATCTGCGGGTGTATAATGGAACTGGGTGATGATGCGGCTTCGGATATCGGGGATCAGGCGGCGTTCCAGCTCGTCCAATATCCGTTCTTTCATCGCCTCACCCACATCGCCATCCCAATCATGCGGCGCTTTGCCCAAATGGGCGACGGGTGCGAGGGCATAAAAGGTGGAGCAGCCTTCGGGCGCAAGGCTGGGGTCGGTGATGGTCGGGTGATGCAAATAGAGCGAGAAGTCCTTGGGCACGACACCATATTTGAAGATGTCGTCGAGCAACCCCTTATAGCGCGGGCCGAACAATATCATGTGGTGCGGGATACCCGGCCATGTGCCCTTTATGCCCAAATGCAGCACGAACAAAGAAGGCGACCAGCTTTTACGACGAAGGGCGTTGCTTGCCCGTTCGCCACGCTTGTTACCGGTCAACAAATCTTTGTACGTGTGCATCACATCGCCATTTGATGCCGCCATGTCGCAATCCATGCGCCAACCCGATTTTGTGCGCACGCCTATGACCTTGTCACCGCGTGTTTCAATTTCTTCGACCGCATCGTCCAAACGAACGGTCCCGCCAAGCCGTTCGAAATGCGTCACCATGGCATTGACGAGGCGGTTTGTGCCGCCCTTGGCAAACCAGACGCCGCCTTCTTTTTCGATGGTGTGGATGAGCGCATAAATTGCGCTGGTACTCATCGGATTGCCGCCAACGAGCAAGGTGTGAAACGACAGCGCTTCGCGCAATTTTTCATCTTTGACGTAAGAAGAGACAATCGAATAAACCGAGCGCCAGGCCTGATATTTCATCAGCGCTGGCGCGGCCTTTATCATGGAGGCAAAGTCGAGAAACGCAACCGAACCAAGCTTTTGATAGCCCTGTTCATATACGCCCTTTGAATATTCGAGAAACTTGCGATAGCCCTCAACATCTTCGGGGTTTAACTTCTCGACCTCCGTTTTCAGCCCCGGCGCATCGTTGGAGTAATCGAAATTCGTACCATCCGGCCAGTTGAGGCGGTAAAATGGGAACACCGGCATCAATTCAACATCGTCCGCCATCTTGTGACCAGACAGCGCCCATAATTCTTCCAGGCAGGGCGGATCAGTGATGACGGTCGGGCCACCATCAAAGGTAAAGCCATCCTTCTCCCAATAATAAGCACGGCCACCGGGCTTGTCCCGCGCTTCGATTATTGTGGTCGATATACCTGCGGACTGCAGGCGGATGGCGAGGGCGAGGCCGCCAAAACCGGCACCGATAATGGCGGCTGTCTTGGTCACCTTTTCTTGCTCCGGATCGCTTTTATCGCCCGTCCTATGGAAATCGGTGGCTTACCGGAGAGGATCCGCGCCTTATCCCCAAGCGTCGTATTTCCAGCGTAAAATCGCTCGATCAATCCGGGCGTTAGCCGGTAAAATCGTTCCAATATCTTATACCGGTCCGCACCATCTGCGCCGCGGAAGAGCATACGGTTCAGAATGCGGAAGAATTTGCCCTTACGCCAATGCTCCTCCGCCCGTTGACGCAGCGCGAGGTTCAATTTGTCACCGTCAAGTTCCGGCTGCTCTGCAATGAAAATCGCATTGCGCACGGCGTCGGGCAGGGAGTAGCTGGTGACGGGTTGAAAAAAGGCACCCCGCGCGCCGGCCTTGGCGGTCCGACCGCTACCACTATTCCAATAACTTTCCAGATTGCCGCCCATGACAACCGGTAAAACGCCATTTTCCTCTCGCAAGATGCGTTCGACTTTCCAGCCTTTTTCGTCAGCATAAGCCGCCAGCCGTTGCCGCAAAATGCGCGGGTCATGGTCGGGCTTGTCGCTATAATAAGTGTCTTCGACAAACAGCTTGTCCATAGCAAAGGGCAGGACGTAAACGAAACGATAGCCGTCATGTTGGTCCACCGTGGCGTCCATGACGATTGGCTTGGTGATGTTGTGCGGCTCGGACAATTGCATCAACTGACCCGTGAATTTTTGCCAACCGCAGTCGAGATGATTCAAATCGCCAGCGCCGCGCACATCGATAACACCGCCTGCGTTGATCCGCTGCGCGCCGTCGAGCACCACGAGACGCGGCGAAACCGCTTTCACTTCACGGCCAAGCATTAAGGAAGATGCCGGCAGATTATGCCGCAAAACCCAATCGAGGCGTTCAGATTCGATGGTGTAATAAATGTTATCAAGCGACCGGCTATGCGCGGGAAATTTTACGTCATAACCCGACCAGCCATAAGTGACCAAAGGCGCAGTGAGCCAGCGATGCTCTGGCAAAATGTCGCTCGCGAAGTAGCTCCAGATATGATTGCCGCCAAAGCTTTTGCCTTGTTCGATGAGTACAACATGTAACTCGGGCCGCGTCTTGGCAAGTGCCAGCGCAATTAGCCCGCCAGCTAGACCGCCACCAACAATGGCAACGTCGCATTTGATGTTTTCGAAAGTCACGCCAATGTCCTAGCGCAGGCATTTTGCAAGGGAAAGGGCCCTGCCACTGTAATGCACAGCTTTCTAGGGTCAGGACCACTTAAATCCACCTTCGCGGCGTCAAGACGCCCTTCGGATTTGACCCATACTGTCCATTGCCGCGTTGGCAAGCTTGGACTTAGACCCACTAAGCCCTGCGCTTGCCGCCTTGCACTGAACAGTATGGCCTCAAACCGCGAAGGTGGATTTAAGTGGTCCTGACCCTAAGCCGTCATTTTCACCAGCGGCGCGATGGAGCAATATTTTCTACATGCTATTCAGGCCTAAGACAGGTAGAAGAGGAGCACGGTTCGCAGCGAAAGCTGCTGCATATGGGGGATGAACATGCGTAAAAAATGGCTTTTGGCGGCATTTGGGTTGGTCGGGCTTGTGGGTGCAGTTGCTTATACGCAGCGCGACACAATCGCGATGGCGCTTATTGGTCGCGCCGCAGATGGCGCTATGGCGCGCAACGTGATGGCGGATTTGCCGGTTGATCAACTGCATGTCGGTTTCTGTGGAACAGGTTCCCCCTTACCAAGCCGCGATCGCGCCGCCGCCTGTACTGTGGTTATCGCCAATGGCAGGCTGTTCGTATTCGACATGGGTGAAGGTTCTGGTGAAACATTGTCCCTGATGGGGATGCCGCTGGATAAAGTGCAAGGCGTGTGGCTGACGCATTTACACAGCGACCATTTCGAAGGCCTTGGCCCATTTACCTTGCAACGCTGGGCAGGGACGAGCGCCAAAACGCCTTTGAAGGTGTCCGGCCCTAGTGGCGTCACTGAAATCACTGACGGGTTGAACGCGGCCTATCGCATTGATTCCACTTACCGGGTTGCGCATCATGGCGAAGCCGTTGTGCCGCCGTCCGGCTTTGGTATGACAGGCGCGGCTATCCAGCCGGGGACAGTGTATGCGGGCAACGGCGTCCGTATCACGGCGTTTGCCGTCGATCATGACCCAATCACACCCGCATTTGGCTATCGCGTCGATTATAAAGGCAAGAGCGTCACGATCACAGGCGACACGGCGTTTACGCCGAAACTTGCGGTTGCGGCCAAGGGTTCGGATCTGTTGGTGAGCGAGCTGCTTTCCCCGCGGATCGTCGCTACGCTCGCCAACAGCGCGCAAAAGGCTGGCATGGCCAACCGCGCCAAAATTTTTGACGACATCCAAAATTACCATATCAGCCCCGAACTGGCCGCCGATGTTGCCACGTCGGCCGATGTGGGCATGCTCGCCTTCACGCATATTGTGCCGTCTGTACCCAAATTGCTCGAGTTTGCGTTATTGGGTGAAGCGGGCACCCGTTATGACGGGCCAATATCGGTCATGCATGATGGTGATGTTATCAGTATATCCGGCCCGAAAGCGTTCAAAACGCGCAATTTGCTAAAGTAATCGCAAAAAGGCTAAGGCCACGATATGGATAGCTTGCTTGTCTTGATTTTGTCTGCTGCCGCAATGACGGCGATTGTGGGAACACGCTATTTGCTTGTCAGCGGCGCGTTCGCTTGGGCAACCAAGATCCGGGAACCCGGACTATATGCTGGCCTTGATGTCCAGATTAAGCGCGAAATCGGCTGGAGCCTTGCCAGTGCTGCCATCTATGGCATTCCTGCGGGTATTGTTGCCTGGGGCTGGGATAGCTTTGGCTGGACGCAAATATACACCGATATTGGCGCATTTCCTTTTTGGTATTTGCCCGTGTCGGTTTTTCTTTATTTGTTTGCGCACGATACGTGGTTTTATTGGACGCACCGCCTGATGCATCGACCATTTTGGTTCAAGGCTGCACATGCGGTTCACCATGAAAGCCGCCCGCCGACCGCTTGGGCCGCAATGGCCTTTCATCCATGGGAGGCGTTGTCCGGCGCGTTCGTCATACCCGTGCTGGTTTTTCTTATCCCCGTTCATGTTGGGGCATTAGGCGCTGTGTTAGCGATCATGACGATTATGGGCGTGACCAACCATATGGGGTGGGAATGCTTTCCCAAATTCATAGTTAATGGCAGGTTGGGGCGCTGGCTGATAACGGCGACACACCACCAGAAGCACCATGACGCATATAGGGGGAATTATGGTTTATATTTCAGGTTTTGGGACAAAATGTGCGGCACTGATCTTGGCCTCGGCGATTGGAGCCGCCGCCCTCACGAGCGCGGCTGAGGCAACAGCATCCCCCGCAACGCTTGAGGTGAGTATTTATGGCCTGCGCAGTATGAAGGGCAATGTTCTGGTCTGCGTTACCGCAAATCCCCGCTTTTTCCCCGACTGCGGTAAAGATCCGAAAAGCTTTCGCGCCACTGTGCCAGCGCGCGATTCTGCGCAGGTTTCCTTCCGCGGCATTACCCAAGGCACCTATGCCGTAGCCTTGGTCCATGATGAAAATGGCAATAGCAAAATGGACATGGCCATATTCGTTCCGAAAGAAGGCTTTGGTTTTTCGCGCAACCCCGCGATCGTCACTGGGCCGCCGAAGTTCAAAGCTGCCGCTTTTGCCATTGATTCCCCCGAAGTCAGCCAGCGGGTTAAAATGAAATATATGCTCTAACGCGCATTCCTGTGGTATCAGAGGAACTTAGTGACTGTTTGGTCGTTCACATATCTGGTTCAACGGGAGCATTTCATGAAGATCTTTAAACACTGCGCCGCCGCCTTGTGTTTTGGCGTCGCGCTTTGCGCCCCCGCCTTTGCTCAAGATGGCCAAGTGCCCGCGGACGAACGCCCCAATCGCAGCGTATTTTCAGGTGACTGGGTGACGGTTGGCCTTGGTGCAGGCTTAAGTCCCAGCTACGATGGGTCCGACCAATATGACCTTTTTCCGGCACCGCTTGTTCAAGGCAGCGTCAAAGGCATTGACTTTGGCGCGCGTGGCCCGGGGCTGTATGTTGACCTCATCGCCGATGGCAACAGTGAAAATGATGTGAAATTCCTCGCAGGCCCTTTGTTACGTTTCCGCATGGACCGCAATGGCAATATAAAGGACCCCGTGGTCCGTTTGCTGGGCAAGGAAGATGTCGCTATTGAGGTCGGTGCCACCGCTGGGGTGGCATTCTCCAAAATACTGCATCGCTTCGATGTCGTAACCATTTCCAGCGACATTCAATGGGATGTGGCCGGCGCACATGAGGGCCGCATCATCAGCCCAAGCATTTCGTATTCGACGCCATTATCTATGGCGCTATTTAGTATGTTCAGCCTGTCGGCAACGCATGTAGACGGCAATTACGCCGACACCTATTTCAGCATCGATCAGGGCGGCAGCATCGCGAGCGGTTTGCCGGTATTTGACGCGAAGGGCGGCTGGAAAAGCTATGGCGCAAGCCTGCTCGGCGCGGTCGATTTATCAGGCGATGCGCGTGACGGCGGCTGGGGAATCTATGGTTTCATCAATTATTCCCGGCTAACCAACGATGCCGCACGATCACCCGTCACATCGCTGCGCGGCGACGCGGACCAATGGTTTATGGCGGGCGGTATCAGCTACACCTTTTGACGAGGGAGCCGCGCTAGAGCGCGTTTATCGGCAATCTTAGATAGACATGCCCGCCCGGTGATGCCGGTGGTAGCGCGCCCGCTCTGATATTCACCTGAAGCGCTGGCAGGATGAGTTGCGGCGCCTCCAATGTTTTGTCGCGCGCGGTCCGCATGGCAATGAACTCTGCTTCGCTGATGCCATCATGCATGTGGACATTATGCGCGCGCTGGTCGGCAACGGTCGTTTCCCAGACAAATTCGCTTCGCCCTTTGGGCAAATAATCATGGCCGACAAAAATGCGTGTTTCAGGCGGCAGGTCGAGAATCTTGCGTATGGACCCGTAAAGCGCGTGCGCGCTTCCGCCGGGGAAATCAGCGCGCGCGGTACCATAATCCGGCATGAACATGGTGTCGCCGACAAATGCCGCATCACCGATGACATAAGTTACACAAGCGGGTGTGTGGCCGGGCGTGTGCAGAACGTTGATTGAAAGGTTACCAAGTGGCAAACTGTCGCCGTCCTGTACCAAGCGGTCGAAAGCTGCGCCGTCATGGGTGACATCGTCGGCTTCAAACAATGCGCCGAATATTGTTTGAACCTCTGTAATCTGCGCGCCAATGACAACAGGGGCACCCGTGACTTCGCGTAGATGATGCGCGGCCGAAAGATGGTCGGCATGGGCGTGCGTTTCCAACACATAGATGATGTCGAGACCCTGACCTGCCGCCGCCGTGAGCAGCGCATCAGCGGAAGTTGTTGCTATGCGACCATTACGCGGCGTGAAATCGAGGACGGGGTCAATGATCGCGGCTTTTTTCGTGGCGGGGTCGTAGACAATATAGCTGACGGTATTGGTCGCATGATCGAAAAAAGCTTGGACGGACGGATGCATGAGTCGTCTCCTTCTTCGTTTATATTAGCACTTGCTAAATTAGATTAAAAGCATATAATGACATAATGTTTGATATGACCCGTTTTGACCTCAGCCTGTTTGAGGAAAGTGCTGGCCGCGCCGCGGCGTTGTTGCGTCTGCTGAGCAATGAAAAACGGCTGATGGTCTTGTGCCAGCTTGCCGATGGCGAACTATCGGTGAGCGAAATCCAATCGCGCATTGGCCTGTCGCAATCGGCCTTGTCGCAGCATTTGGCACTTTTACGTGACGAAGGCGTTGTTGCGACACGGCGTGAACGCCAAACAATCTATTACCGTGTCGCCGATCATGCCGCGATGCGCATCGTGCAGACGCTGGCCGAACTCTTCTGCCCACCCGAAATGAGTACGCATATATGACCGCTCTACTTCACCCACTTACACCGCAACAGGTGCATGAACGCCTGGATACCGGACGCGCCATCTTAGTCGACATTCGGGAGGCAGATGAATTTGCCCGCAGCCATATCACTGGCGCCCAGTCACAACCGCTGTCGACATGGGAAAAGGCACATCTGTCGGTTGATCCAGACGCCGATGTCATTTTCACCTGCAGGTCGGGTATGCGCACCGCTGGCGCCTGTGATCGCCTTGCCGCGCGGGTGAACGGCGATGCCTTTGTCCTGGAGGGCGGGCTGGATGCATGGGCCAAGGCTGGCTTGCCCGTGGCAACTAATGCCGACGCGCCGATGGAGATAATGCGTCAAGTGCAGATTGCCGCAGGTTCGCTTGTGCTCATCGGCGTTGTGCTTGGCTTTCTTGTTTCTCCTGCATGGTTTGGTCTATCCGGGTTCGTCGGGGCAGGGTTGACCTTTGCTGGCATCAGCGGATTTTGCGGCATGGCACGATTGTTGATGCTTGCCCCGTGGAACCGTGTGAAAGCCAGCTAACATGGCGATGGAGACACTGTTGCTTGCCGGACTTGGCGGCGCCTTAATTGGGCTGCTTCTGACCTTATTTGGCGGTGGCGGGTCAGTATTAGCAACGCCGTGGCTGATTTATGTTGTTGGCCTTACGGACACACACGCTGCGATTGGCACATCAGCAGCGGCGGTCGCGGTGAATGCGTCCATCGGCCTTGCCGCGCAATCACGGGCAGGGCGAGTCAAATGGCCTTGCGCCATTACCTTCGGGATAGCTGGGCTCGCAGGCGCGCTTGTGGGCGCACAATTGGCAAAGCAAGTGGATGGTGACGCATTGCTGATGTGGTTTGCAATTGCGATGATCGCCATTGCAGGCTCCATGCTCATTCCAAAGAAAAGCGATGGCGACCCTGCTGTGCGTCTTACGCCTCCGATGGTGCTGAAACTTGCGCCGGTTGGCTTGATTGCCGGTCTTGCCGCAGGGTTTTTCGGCATTGGCGGCGGTTTCCTCATTGCGCCGGGGCTGATGGCGTCTACCGGCATGACCCTCGCCAACGCTGGCGCATCCTCTTTGGTGTCGGTCAGCTTGTTTGGCAGCGCAACCAGCCTGTCTTATGCCGCGTCAGGACAGCTGATCTGGCCATTGTTCGGTGCGTTAGTTGTCGGCGGTGCAGGCGGAACACTGGCGGCATTGCCCTTGGCGAAGCTGCTGGAAAAACGCACCGCAATTGCGCGCACGATATTCGCGTTGATGGTCATCGCCGTCGCGATATTTATCTTGCTGGACTGACTGCGCCGCCTCGGCTATCTTATTTTTATCCCCGGGGAGTCGAACGACTGAGAGGCGGTGCTGATATGCCCGCGACCCGCTGAACCTGATCCCGTTTGCACGGGCGTAGGGAGGTGAGACCGCAGCCAGTCCGGGGGACTGGCGAAGACCGAGCCCGGTCTTCACGCTTACTCGCTCTCCTTATGATATTTTGGAGAGAGATAATGGCAGACGTTCCCGCACGCACTGAGATTGGCGTCACCACTGGCCCTATTCGCGGCAGCAAGAAAATCCATGTTGGCCCGTTGAACGTCGCGATGCGCGAAATCCATTTGGAACCTAGCTCCGGCGAGCCGCCTGTGCGCGTGTATGACACTAGCGGCCCCTATACCGACAGCAACGCCCGCATCGACATTAGCGTTGGCCTTCCCGAACTGCGCCGCCCGTGGATCATGACGCGCAATGATGTGACCGAAGTGACCCAGCGCGAAGTAAAGCCCGAAGACAATGGTCAGCTTGGCCCCGACCGCAGCGGCGGCGTCGCGCCATTCCCTAATGTCCGCAAGCAAGTGCTCCGTGCAAAGCCCGGCATGAACGTCAGCCAAATGCATTATGCGCGTAAGGGTATCATCACCCCTGAAATGGAATATGTCGCGGAGCGCGAAAATCTGGGCCGCGCGCGGCTTGCCGAATATAAACGCGATGGCGAAAGTTTTGGCGCGTCGATCCCCGATTATGTCACGCCCGAATTTGTCCGCGACGAAATCGCCCGTGGCCGCGCGATCATCCCCAACAATATCAACCACCCTGAATCCGAACCGATGGCGATTGGCCGCAATTTCTTGGTCAAGATCAACGCCAATATTGGCAACAGTGCGGTTGCATCGAATGTGGCGACTGAGGTCGACAAGATGGTCTGGTCAATCCGCTGGGGCGCGGACACCGTGATGGACTTAAGCACGGGCCGCAACATTCACGACACCCGCGAATGGATCATCCGCAATTCGCCTGTTCCCATCGGCACCGTGCCGATTTATCAGGCGCTGGAAAAGGTCGGCGGCGTGGCCGAGGACCTGACCTGGGAAATCTTCGCCGATACGTTGATTGAGCAAGCCGAACAGGGCGTCGATTATTTCACCATCCACGCCGGCGTCCGCCTGCCCTATGTCCCATTGGCGGCAAAGCGCATGACCGGCATCGTGTCACGCGGCGGCAGCATCATGGCGAAATGGTGCCTTGCGCATCACAAGGAAAGTTTCCTCTACGAACGCTTTGATGAAATCACTGAGATTATGAAGGCCTATGACGTTGCCTACAGCCTTGGTGACGGCCTGCGCCCCGGCAGCATTTACGACGCCAATGACGAGGCGCAGTTCGCCGAACTCTATACGCTGGGTGAGCTGACGAAGCGCGCATGGGCGCAGGACGTTCAGGTGATGATCGAAGGGCCAGGGCATGTCCCGATGCACAAGATCAAAGAGAATATGGAAAAGCAGTTGGAGGCGTGTGGCGAGGCACCATTCTACACGCTTGGACCGCTCACCACCGACATTGCGCCGGGCTATGACCATATCACCAGCGGCATTGGCGCGGCGCAGATCGGTTGGTATGGCACCGCAATGCTGTGTTACGTCACGCCAAAGGAGCATTTGGGCCTGCCAGACCGCGACGATGTGAAGGTCGGCGTGATCACCTATAAGCTTGCCGCGCATGCCGCCGACTTGGCCAAGGGCCACCCCGCCGCGCAAGTCCGCGACGATGCATTGAGCAAGGCGCGCTTCGAATTCCGCTGGCGCGACCAGTTCAACCTCAGCCTCGACCCCGACACCGCGGAGCAATATCACGACCAGACGTTACCTGCGGAGGGCGCAAAAACCGCGCATTTCTGCAGCATGTGCGGACCGAAATTCTGCTCGATGAAGATCAGCCAGGAAGTGCGGGAATTTGCCAAGCTGCAAAACCAGTCAGCGGATAATTTCGTCGCCGCCGAAGAAGCAGAAGCCGGCATGGCGCAAATGAGCAAGGTCTATGACGAAACCGGCCGCGAGCTATATATGGGCGCGGGCGACCGGGAGCATGATTGAGGGTTAGGCGGCCGAATTAATGTCGAGCTGTATGTGAGAATGATGGCAGTATTTGCGTGGTTAAATCTATCTGCTAGTGCCGTGCCTAACGGAGAACATCAGATCGCAATGGATTCGTAATGCCTGCTCTTGATTGGATAACGGTTCGGGGCTTTAAGAGCATCGCAGCCATCGAAAAAATTCGGTTGACCCCGATAAACTTGATTATTGGCGCGAATGGTTCGGGTAAATCAAATTTTATCAGTGCATTTTCGTTTCTGAATACGATTCGCGAAGGTGGCCTACAAAATTTTGTGAAATCGGCAGGTGGAGCAGATAGATTGCTTCACTTTGGAGCCAAAACAACCTCCTCAATGAGATTTCACATATCCTTTAGTGGAGAAGCAAATCAGTATTTAATCGACCTCATTCCAACCGATGATGACTCGCTGGTTCCATCCAATGAATCCTGTTTTTTCTGGAACAAGGCTTATCTGGCACCATATGAGTCAAAATTGCATGGCACTAACAATGAAGCCGGCATTAGCGGCGCGCAAAGCCAAAGAGTTGAGCAGTACGTTCGAGGGCATCTGGACCGTTGGAGATTATATCATTTTCACGATGTGGGCCGATTTTCGCCAATAAAGAAAAGTGCACCAATTGACGATAATAGAGCGTTAAGGCCGGACGGCTCTAACCTTGCCGCGTTTTTGTATCTTTTGCGTGAGAAACATCCTGCATCCTATGCGTTGATCCGCAGTTCTGTGCAAAGTGTTGCTCCTTTTTTTGATGACTTTGTCTTAGAGCCACGTAGTTTGGAGAATGACCAGATAAGGGTTGAATGGAAACACAAAGGTTCTGACGATTATTTTGATGTTTCTGCGTTTTCGGACGGAACTCTTAGATTTATTGCATTGGCAACTCTATTTTTGCAGCCTGAAGAGCTTCGTCCTTCTGTAATTATCGTTGATGAGCCAGAACTTGGTCTTCATCCTTATGCAATTGCCATTCTGGCTTCGATGGCGAAATCTGCCTCGGCAAAAACGCAAATTATATTGTCGACACAGTCTGCTTTGTTACTTGACCATTTCGAGCCAGAGGACGTTTTGGTTGCAGATCGCGTCGAAGGCGGCACCATATTAACCCGTCTCGACGCCGACAAATGGGATGAGTGGTTGGAAGAATATAGTTTGGGCCAGCTTTGGGAGAAGGCTGAATTTGGCGGCAGGCCCGGGGACGCGACCTAAATGGCACGGCTTTTTGTTCACGTTGAAGGCGAAACAGAAGAAACTTTCGTCAATCAAATTTTACGTCCTCATCTGGTTAACGCTGGATATCATAATGTGTCCGCTAAACTACTCGGTAATGCCCGTGCTCGAACCCACCGGGGCGGCATCAGAAACTGGCCTTCCGTGCGACAAGACATCCTAAGGCACCTAAGAAGTGATCAGGAAATACTGTCCACGGTAATGGTAGACTATTACGCTTTGCCTAAGGACAGCGATCATGCTTGGCCCGGTCGCGACGCGGCTCCAAATCTCTCCTCCCAAGAAAAGGGCCGTCTCGTTGAGGAAGCTATCTCCGCCGATATCGCCGAAAGGATGGGAGTTGCTCCTGAGGCGTCCAGATTCATACCATATGTGATGATGTATGAATTTGAAGCGCTGCTGTTCAGTGACTGTCAAGCATTTGCGGACGGAATTGGATTGCCGGAACTTGGACCTCAACTCTCTGTTATTCGCTCGGCTTTTTTGTCTCCGGAGGACATAAATGACTCGCCCTTAACCGCACCATCGAAACGAGTGACTGCTTTAATTCCGAAATATCAGAAGCCGCTGTTCGGAAATGTTGCAGCCCACTCTATTGGGTTGGAGTCGATCCGTGCCGAATGCGCCAACTTTTCTGATTGGCTGACAAGGCTTGAGCAGCGAGTCTTCTTGTAGTTCTCTGAATTTCTGGCGACACAACGCTAATCACCGCCCCCCCCGCCACCAACCCCTCCACCAGCCGCCGCAGCACTCCCGCTGTCCAAATTGTCCCGCGACCACCACATAAGCGCTGGTGATCGGGAGCATGATGAGGGTTAGGCGGCACCCCGCCTAACGCGTAATCGCTTTCTCGATCCACAAACGTGCATCGGGGAAGCTGCGTTCGACCTCTGGCAAGTCGTTGACGCACAGGAATTTGATCGCGTCCCATTCGCGGCCACATAAATAGCCGCTGACATCATCGGCGGACCAACTGTCGGTCGCGCCGACGGGGACGTGCAGATAATCAAGCGTGTCCAAAATGGCGGCGCTTCCGTCGGCAAGGCAGGCATGATTATGCAGGCTTTGCGGCAGAAACTGCCCCGCATCGCGAAAGCGATAGCTTGCATTGGTGATAAACGCGTCGCGATATGTGTCGAACAATAAAGCCATAACCGAACGCAGCATCGGGTGGACGACATGCGCGCTTTCGAACACGTGGTCGGCGGTATAGCCAATCATCTGCGCGGCGTTGATCTGGTTAAAATGGTTCAGCAGGCTGGCCTCATCACGGGCTGCGCCGCTTGCGGCAAGGTCGCTGTGGTCCGTCCACTTACCGCGCAGCACGGGGCCATCGGCGGCAAAGAAATCCGAGCGCGTGACTGGCGCGGTCAGGAAAACATCATCGTTGAAATATAAGAAATGTTCGGCCAGCCCCTCTATGCGCCACAACATCGTTTCAATCGATAGCGAGTTAAACGTCGGCAACGCGTCCTCATGCCCTGCAAAAATATCGCTGTGATCAACGATGCTGATCTTTGCGGCGAATTCGGGGGGAAGCTGCATGATTTCGGGCGTCTGATTATCGGTCACAATCCAGATGCGCCGCACCCACGGCGCGTTGTTGGCGATGGAACGCACGCAATAATTCAGCTCGTCACTGCACAGCCACCGATGGGGGTTGGTGCCATTGTCATGCAACGGCGCTTTTGCCCCCGTTTTGGCCAGCGCATTCGCCTTTGCGAGATAATAATCGCGGTTTAACTTCAGCGCCGGGTCTGCCCCGTCCACCCAAGTTATGACTGCATCAACTTCAAACATCAGACCGCTCTGCAAATAACAAGTGTCGCGCCTTAGGAGTGTGCGGGGGTTTTGGGAAATGGAAACTGTGGGTGGGGGGTGATGTACTTGTCGCCGTAATTGTGGTCGCCCCAGCGCAGACGTGATGGGCACCAGCCTTCGCTGGTGCGACGGCGTTTTTTGCTGAACGGGTTGGTTAAGGGGGATGACGCATGTGTCACCGGAATGCCTAAGTTTACAAACATATACGCAAAACGCGGTATTTCTGTAAACTTACCTCAACTTTTCGAGGTTGTCTTTCCGGGTCCGAAAGCCGGGGTGGGGATCAACACGTTCAAAGAGCCGGTCGCGCAAAAGGTGCGGGCGTAGCGCACAGAATCTCAAACCAAATCCTACATTGCAAGGGGTAATTCGGCGAGAATAATTAAGTGCACTGTCAACGAAATTCGGAATTCCTATATATGTGCGCAGGCGGCCGTGAGCATGATTGAGGATTGGAATAATTTACCGCCCTGAAATATTTTATTCTGCCTCTGAGATATCTTTAAAGCTTTCAAGAATGCACATCGGCGAAATATCTGAATGGTCGGGGATGATAGTTTCAACAACCTGATTTAACAGTTCACCACTATTTTTAAACGACTTTAGGGGGGGGAAGGTGTTTTTGACGAGTTCTTCTAAGTCATGCCCTCGCATTTCTAATAGTGATTTTGCTACTTCAATCTGTTGGGATCCTACGTAAGTGCATAAAACTGTATCAACATTGTCTAGGTCGGCGCGGTCAAGCAGCAGACACTGCACTTTAGTGCTTAATGCTTGAAGTTGGTCTCCGGTTAGCGAACTGAGGCTCATATACTGCCAGTCATTGCCAATTACCTTTTCCGCTACCGGTCGATCCTTTTGCATCAGCAAAGCGGCAATCAGTATCGGATCGAGTAGACAATTTTCTATGGAGTACCGTAGATCACTAGATAGCACTCGGACGCGCTCGTTTGCGCTGTTTTTTCCATCCCAATCGATAAGTCCATAAACGCTTTCGTTGCCAGCTTTCGTGAGGCTGTTCACGATTTTCTTTACTTGGGCGCAGCCGCCACCATCATCGCCGGAAGAGTTTCGCTGACCTACGCCAATGAAAACTAATGAACGTTCGGTTTCGATCTTCGGAGCAAATTGAAGGTACAGTTTTTCATACCGCCTTGCGTCGAGATCACTTTCCACGAAGACTTGTCGACGGCTATCAAAATTTATCGACATTGTCGGTATTTCCGCGGTCAATGCAGCAATTGCACGCCTTTTAGTCTCTTTTGTCAGTCGGTTTGTAACTGGCTCTAGAAGATAAACCGAATCTTCCGGAGAGACAGCAATTGTCGATGGCGAATGTGTTACAAAGATAACATCGATGCCATTTTTTTTAACCAGCGTCTCGTTAATGATGCTCATCAGTCTTCGACACATTGATGGGTGAAGGGGTGCGTCAATCTCGTCAAAAAGAAGCATATTTGGCCGCTGTGTTACGGTTCTACTGTCGGAAGCGTG
>Ga0208327_1000126_pt1 | contig 19549 bp, 15 predicted proteins | sample LakMenEpi26Jun08_FD_150733 | JGI IMG/M metagenome (GOLD analysis project Ga0208327, IMG submission 150733) | Freshwater microbial communities from Lake Mendota, WI - 26JUN2008 deep hole epilimnion (SPAdes) | ecosystem: Environmental > Aquatic > Freshwater > Lake > Epilimnion/Euphotic zone ...
CACAGAACAGATCATCAATCGATTTTGCCCCAATGACGCCGAGCATCGCTTGCCGGTCGGATGGGGTTAGCGGTAAATAACGCATTACAATCTCCATAGCCCGCGTCGCGAGCGGATTATGTTAAAGCCCGTCGACAAATGCCTGATACGCGGCGGCGTCCATGAGGCTGTCGAGCTCGCTGCTGTCGCTTAAAGTCAGCTTGAAGAACCAGCCTTCGCCTTCGGGGTCGCTGTTCACGAGCGCAGGGTCGCCTTCCAAGGCGTCATTGCCTTCAATGACCGTGCCGCTGACGGGCGCGTAAACGTCGGATGCGGCCTTCACCGATTCGACGACGGCTGCATCGCCGCCCTTTTTAAGCGTTGCACCTGCCGCAGGAACTTCGGCAAACACGATGTCGCCCAATTGGCTTTGCGCATATTGCGTGATGCCGACTGTTGCCGTATCGCCGTCAACTTCGATCCACTCATGATCTTCGGTGAAATAACGGGTCATGCTTTGGCTCCTTTGCGATGATAATGATGTGGGATGAAGGGTAGATTTGCGACGGTAATGGACACGCGCTTGCCGCGCACTTCGGCTGCAAGCATGGTGCCGACGGCGTTATGGGCCGCATCAACATAGCCCATGGCAATCGGCGCGCCGACGCTTGGGCCAAAGCCGCCGGAGGTAATGACGCCCACTTGCGCTTCGCCTACAAAAATCGGTGCGCCTTCGCGGACAGGCATTTTGCCTTCGACAGACAGGCCGACCAACTTGCGGGCGGGGCCTTTGGCAAGCGCTTCTAGGATACGATCAGACCCAGCAAAGCCACCTTCCGCACGGCGGCGTTTGGAGATGGCAAAGGCGGCGTTGGCTTCGACGGGCTCCAGTTCAGGGTTCATGTCATGACCGTAGAGCGGCAAGCCCGCCTCAAGCCGGAGCGAATCACGTGCGCCAAGGCCAATCGGCTTAACCTCTGGTTGCGCACATAATTGGTCTGCCAATGCCTTTGCGTGCGTTGCGGGCACGGAGATTTCAAAGCCATCCTCGCCCGTATAGCCCGAACGGCTTATCCAAAGCGGCTCAGGGTCGGTTTTGGGACCCCAGAAGAATGAACCCGCCTCCATAAAATATAGCGCGTCCACGCCCGGCACGACACGTTTCAACGCATCAACGGCCTTGGGCCCTTGCAACGCCAACAATGCGCGATCTTCCATATTGTTGATGGTGATTTCGTCGGGCAGATATTCGCGCAGATAGCCCATATCATCCCACTTCACTGCGCCATTGACGACGACATATAGCCCCATGGGCGCCGCCGTAATCATCATGTCGTCCAGCACGCCGCCGTCTTCGGCCAGCAAGAGCGAATAGCGCATCTTGCCTTCTTTCAGTGCGGAAATGTCCCCGGGGACCAGCGCTTCAAGCGCTTCGGCGGCACCATCGCCGGTCAGCATCAACTGACCCATATGGCTAACATCGAACAGCCCGGCATTTTCGCGCGTCCATATATGTTCGGCCATGATGCCTTCATATTGGATCGGCATGTGGTAGCCCGCAAATTCGACCATGCGCGCACCCTTGTCACGATGCCAGGCGTCGAGCGGCAGTTCCAATATTTCGATAGGTTCGAGTTCGAATTCGTCTTCTTCGCTCATATCAGTCCGTTCAAAAGATGCAGCGACCGGCGCTGGATAGCGCCAAGTCTGCTGCCCCCTCTGTCACGGGTACCTGAGAGCTTTATCCGCGATATGCGCCATGCATGGCGTATATGGCAGGTTACACCTTCGGTGGCGTATCTCAACCAACGGCAAAGATAAGCGCTTTCCAGAGTGTCGCAAAAGCCGAAGCGGTCCTTTTGCCTGAGAGATTCCGGGGCGGTTGCTCCTTCGGCGGTCCCTTTAAGGGACGCTCTCCCGCTTCGTCAGCGACGTTTCCCCATTGGCGTTAGCATTTTGCAGAGTCAACCCGCGAGCGCGCGGATGGAATCATTTTCGTGGATAAAAACGCCTTCGTCGGGCGTATCTGCCAAGCCCGTGATGGCCTGTGCCAATATATGAGATGGTGTGGAGGCATATTTCCGCATCGGCCCAATCATCAGCCTGTCGGCAAATGGCGACAATAAAATCCCTAATGACTCGCCCGGACGGTGCGCGTCGCGCTTGCCACCCGTCAACAGGCTTGGGCGCATGATATCAAGCCGTTGAAAGCCAATGTTGCGAAGCCCCTGCTCCATCTCTGCCTTGGTCCTAAGATAGAAATTGCTGCCGGCTGGCATCGCGCCTACCGACGAGACCGTTATGAAATGTTGCGCTCCGGCCTCATGGCTGGCCGCTGCAAAGGCAAGCACCAGATCATGATCGACGGCCCGGAAAGCCGCACGCGACCCTGCGGTGCGTATCGTAGTTCCCAAGCACGAAATGGCGACGGCCGGCTTGATTCGCGTTACAATCGCTGGCCAGTCATCGCTTGGGGCAACATGCTCATGCAGATTGGGGGTTGCTTGCGCGGCAGGTCGACGCGACACCAAATGGACCTCAACGCCGTTGCGGGCCAGTAAATCCGCCAACTGCTTTCCGACCAAGCCCGAGCCACCGGCAATGACGATTTTCGATTTCACGCCGCGTTCCCGCAAAGTTCGCGGTGCCGGTCGGTGGCGTAACGATCGGTCATCCCGGCCAGAAAGTCGCCGATATGGCGACTGCGCGCCGGGTCTTGCTCTGGCAGATTCTCGCGCCATTCGGGTGGCAGCAGCCGAACATCATTTCGATAGACCCCAAACAGTTCGCGCACGATCTTCGATGCCTCCACCGCCGCCGCAGTCTGCGTGGGGTGATGGTAGAGCTTTTGATACATGAATTTTTTAAGCCGCCGCTCACGCGCTGCCATTTCAGAGGAAAACCCACCAATCATGACGCCAGCTTTGCGCACATCATCGGCAGATCTGACCCCGAGTTCGTCTATGCGCGCGCGCGTGGATTCAATCACATCATTGACCATCACGCCAATCTGCTCACGAGTCAGCTCGCCGATCAAGCGGCGCGGCCGAACATCGGGGTAGCGGGCCAAGATAGCCTCCCAACGGTCCGCCACAAACGGCAGCTCAAGCAATTGGTCCATGTCAAGCAGCCCTGCCCTGATGCCATCGTCTATATCGTGATTGTCATACGCGATATCGTCGCTGATCGCCGCGACCTGCGCCTCCAACGAAGGCCAATCGGTCAGATTTAGGTCAAAGCCTGCATTCACTTCGGCCAAGGCCCAACCGGGGTTGGCAACCGGACCATTATGTTTGGCCAGCCCTTCCAGCAGTTCCCAGCTTAAGTTTAATCCAGGCCATGACGGATATGGCGATTCAAGCAGCGTCAGCGTCCGTAGCGTCTGCGCATTATGGTCGAACCCGCCAAAGGGCTTCATCGCTTCTTCCAACGCATCCTCGCCCGCATGACCGAAGGGCGGATGGCCAATATCGTGGGCCAGACACAAGGCCTCCGTCAGATCCTCATTCAAGCCCAGCGCGCGGGCGATCGTCCGGCCAATTTGAGCGACCTCAAGACTATGTGTCAGGCGGACCCGAAAATGGTCGCCATCGGGGGAAATAAAAACCTGCGTCTTGTGGCGCAGGCGGCGGAACGCGATGGAGTGAATGATACGGTCGCGGTCGCGCTGGAAAATATCACGTGGTCCGCGCACATCGCTTGACGGTTCGGCATGTAGCCGACCTCGGCTATGATCAGGAAAGGAAGCATAAGGGGCAAGATGCGACATGCCGCGCTTATGCCGCCAACTGTCCCCAACCGGAAGCCACTATTTTGTTTTCAACGGATTAACGACTTCGCCAATCTCGCTTTTCCACATAAAGGCGTCACCACCCGCCTTTTTATAGTCGCCTTCCCATTTCCTTGCGGCTTTCAGGTCGGGAAACGGACCAACCAACAGCCGGTCTGTCCTGCCCCATTCGGACGTGTATGGGTTCCGGGCCTTGAGCAATGCCGAATATGTTTTGTTGAGTTTGCGATAATCAAAGCCAAGAGCATTGGCGTTTCCTGCCGCAATCTGCACCCAGTAGCGCGCGGGATGGTCCTTTTGGGCTTTGGCCTTCGCCAAAACCTTGGGATCAACCTTGGCTGGCTCTGCCGTCGCCTTGGGTGCCAGTGGTTTCAATTTTTTCAGATCGACTGGAACTTGCGAAGGTTGCTGTTCGCTTTCCGGAATATCAATGGCCTCCACAATTGCGCCCAGATCAAAGATGGATGACGCAACCAGCAACGGAGGCACGGGTTCAGGCGCTTGCCCGGCAACAGCAGCGGCCTGCGATATAGGAAGCGCCTCTTTTATCGACCCACCGCTTTGGGTTGGTACTGGCGCAATAACAGCGGGCACAGCAGCCGTCGCCGTCGGTGCCGGCGTTGTGGCAGCAGGCCTTGGCTGAGGCTCTGCGGCAACTGCTGTCTTGGCCTGCGCCGGAAGTGGCGCAGGTGTCAGCGTGCTTGCAGGCCTTGGCAATGCTGCACTGACCAATGGGCGCGCGGTTTCGGGCACCGGCAGCGCATTATTGCTAACACTGGCAATCCGAGAGGCTTGCGCTTCCTCGGTCTTGGCGCGCGCGGTGGCCGTGCCAAGGCGGGACGTGTCTGTCTTGGGCAGCTTTTGTGCTTCGGGAATATTGGCGACTACCGCCTGAATTTCCGCCCGCTCCTGCGCCTTTTGGTCGCGTTTACGATCAGGCTTCGGGGGGTTTTTGCTATCACGCGCTGGCGTAGATTTTGGTCCAAGCGCAGCGCCAGAGGGAATAAGGCGATTATTGCCGGACACGACAGGCGTCTGCGGTAACGTCGATGCAATTCGGCGGACTTGTTCACTGTCACGCCCGACCGCTTGGCGCGTCGGGAAATGACCCAAATGTATTGCCGCCGCCTTCTGCGCAGCCGTCAGGGAGGGCATCAGCCGGAAAAAACGCTCCATACGCAGCGCCGAACTTGTATCCATGAACCCTTGCGCGACTTTCGTCGATTCACGCAGCTCCCCACGCGCCGCAAGCATGAACGCCCGGGCACGCCATGCAGGGGAACTGTTGCGTTGCAGCAGCGGCACCAGCATCGCGTCGGCGGCTTCTTTTTGCCCCGCCAGAGACAAGGACACCGCTTGGCGGATAATGAGGTCATCCGAGGTGGACGCTGTCCGCGCCAATTTATAATCCTGCTGCGCGCGGCCAAAATTTCCCAATAGGTCAAACGCCAATGCACGATCCAACGCAATCGACCGCTCATTCGCGCCAAGGCGAACGGCTTGATCAAACAACCGCAGTGCTTCAAACGGATTTTCAGTGCGCACGGTCGCCGTCGCCAGACCTGACACAATACGGCTGTTCCCGGGGCGAAGCGCATTGGCACGCGTGAAGAAGTTCAAGGCGGCGTTGGCGTCCCCCAAGGCAAGCGACGCGTTGCCAGCATCGGCCATAGCGTCCGCATCGGAGGGATTAAAAGATATACGGCGCATGGCCGCACGCAACTCGGCTGCACCAGCGGGCTCCGAACTTATTGGTGCAGCAGGGGTTGCCTGGTCAAATGCCTCAAGCGCGCCTTCATCAACGGCTTGCGCAAACGCGCCCGATGATAAAGCGAGCGCACAGACTATCCCTGCATCACGTAACATTGTCACATTCATTCGCCCTTATTTGAACGCCAATTTCCGGACGCAAAGCATGATTACGCAATGCTCCGACAAATGGTTGCCTAAACCGGACGAAATGACACGGCGCTGCTGACGCAGCTTAGGGTCAGGACCACTTAGGAGTTGTTCTGCCTATCGAGGAAACGCGGAACGCCGGTGCTGCTTGCACCATCATGGTCCTTGTCATCTGCATCGTCGGACCGGGAAAGACCGCGAGACAGGTTCGACATGCGTTCAAACAACGTCCCCCCTGTTGGAATGCGGGGTGCCGCACGCTCAGGCGCCTGTGTTACATCGACAGGTGCAGGCGATGACGCATTTGCGTTCTCATTTGCGTCTGCCGGAGCGTTCAGTTCAAGCGCATCTGCACCTGCCCAAGAATTAGAGGAAAAGGTGCTCGACCCGGACGACTGTTCTTCGCCCTCTGCAGTGGCGTCTTCATCAACTTCTGGGGCTTCGAAATCGCCGCCGAGGACCAAGCTGTCGTCTTCTAAATCGATTTCTGGTTCCGCAACCGCGTTTGGTTCTTCGACTGGCGCGGAATTGTTGGTTTCAAATAAAGCCGGTATTGGCGCAGGGGCCTCCGCAATTGGCGCCGGTGCAGGACGGCTAAACGAAAATGGCGTACGCGATTGCGTTGCGGGTGATGCGCTCAGGCCTTCATTGTCGATACCGGTTGCAACAACCGAAACGCGAATTTTGCCGTTCAGGTTTTCATTGAACGCCGAACCCCAGATTATGTTTGCATCGGGGTCAACGAGCTCACGAATATGGTTCGCAGCTTCGTCAACTTCCATCAGGCGCATGTCTTCGCCGCCAGTGATCGAGACGATAACGCCCTTTGCGCCTTGCATCGACACTCCGTCGAGCAGCGGGTTGGCAATCGCCCTCTCCGCAGCTTCAAGCGCACGGCCATCGCCTTCGGCCTCGCCAGTGCCCATCATCGCCTTGCCCATTTCGTGCATGACAGAACGAACATCGGCAAAATCGAGGTTGATGAGGCCAGGCATAACCATCAGGTCCGTGATACCGCGAACGCCCTGTTGCAGCACTTCGTCGGCCAACAAGAATGCCTCTTTGAAGGTCGTGTTCGGGTTGGCGACCAAAAACAGGTTCTGGTTCGGAATAACGATGAGGGTGTCAACATGCTGTTGCAGTTCGGCAATGCCTGAGTCTGCCGAGCGCATGCGGCGCGATCCTTCAAAAAGGAACGGCTTTGTAACAACGCCAACGGTCAATATGTTCATTTCGCGCGCAGCCTGCGCAATGACGGGAGCGGCACCCGTTCCGGTTCCACCGCCCATGCCAGCCGCGATGAAGCACATGTGGCAACCAGCCAAAGCAGACTTCACTTGCTCAATTGTTTCTTCTGCAGCAGCGCGACCGACCTCTGGGCGCGAACCAGCACCAAGACCTTGCGTAATCTCGGGTCCAAGCTGAATACGATAGTCCGCAGGCGAGGCGTTCAGTGCCTGCGCATCGGTATTGGCGACAAGGAAATCGACGCCTTCAACCTTCGCCTTTATCATATTGGCAACCGCATTTCCGCCAGCACCGCCAACGCCAATCACGGCAATTTTCGGCTTCAATTCGTCAACCATAGGTGGTCCGATATTGATGCTCATAATTTTATCCCCTTAGCCTCTTTGGCTTGTTCGAATTTTACATGCTTTTTACACAAAAGCGTAAAGCGCACACCAGAAAATTACCCTTTTTGCACAGGTTTCTGTCAGAAGTTCTCACGAACCGCCCGTTTTAGCCGTTCAATCAAACTTGGTATCGATCCGCCCAAATGTTCGGCGCGCAAATCATAGCCCGATTGCAGTTCGATCCGATCCGATGCCGCATAATGAATCAACCCGACGAGCGTTGAGAATGCGGGCCCCGAATGCGCCTCGGGAATGCTGATAAGCCCGGCGGGACGCCCGATGCGGACAGTGCGGCCTAATGCGCTCTGCATATGTTCGGCGGCACCCTTTAATTCCGCGCCGCCGCCGGTCAGGACAACCTGATGCCCGGACGGCCCCGTAAAGCCGAGCGTTTTCAACGCCTGCGCAACTTCGGTCACAATTCCGTCGACACGCTGGCAGACGACCGCATTCAACTGCGCCTTGGTGATGCGTGGCGCTTGATTGCCGGGTTCAACGCCATTTTCGTCCGGGCCGATGTCGAGCACTTCCTGATGATCGCGTGGGCTGGTCAGCGCCGAACCATGAAAACATTTCAGCCGCTCCGCCTGCGCGCGGCGAATACCAAAGACCGAAGCGATATCGTCGGTGATGTCCGATCCGCCTTTTTGAATGGTTTCGAGTCCGACCAGCATCCCGCCAATGAACACCGACACGTTGGTCACTGCTGCCCCAAATTCGACAAGTGCAACGCCAAGCTCCCGCTCTTCGGCCGTCAAACAGGCAAGACCTGTTGCAACCGGTCCGACCACAAGCGAATCAACATCCAGATGTGCGGAGCGCACCGTCATATCCATGTTGCGGACGGGTGATTGGTCGGCAAGGATGACATGCACGTCAACGCCAAGCCTATCTGCGTGCAGCCCAACCGGATTTGCTACACCGCCAACACCATCGAGCGCATATAATGTAGGCTGAATATGCAACGCAATTTTGCCGCCCGTCTGGATATTGGCGCGTCCGGCCTGAAGCAGTTCATCGACATCGTCTTGCGTGATGCGGTCGCCGCCCAGTTCCATTTCAACGGGCGCCAACATGCTATCGAGCCCGCCCGACGACATGCCGACCCAAGCGCGGTCAATGTTCAGACCAGCAATACGTTCGGCCTGCTCCACCGCGTGGCGGACAGACAGTTCGGCCTGTTCGACATCCGCAATGCAGCCACGGGTTACGCCGCGACTTTCGCGCTGACCAGTGCCCAGCACCAGCAGATCGCCATTTTCGGTTTGCCGTACGATTAATGCGGACACCTTGGATGAACCGATATCAATCGCCGAAATCAGCCGTTCGGCACGCGTCGTCTTCATGCCGTTAGTCCATTGTTTTTTGATGTGATTTCGTTGTTTTCGTTATCATCGTTGTTATCCGCTTTAACAGGTTTTGCCTTTGGTGCTTTGCGGAAATAGGCGCGATCGGGGTCGCGTAGGTCAAAATGGATGAGGTCGCGGCCAAGCAAACGGTGGACACCGTCCAACCGTGCAAAGTTCAAAAGTGCTTTGGCAGCTTCCGCCTCACCCTCTGGCAAAGCCAGCGTTTCGCCCGTCTGGAACTGCAAGTCCCAGCGTCGGTTACCTATCCAGCTTGCGCCTGAAACCTGCGATTTCAACGCCGAGGCATTGTCGAGCAAGGCGTTTAACGCTACGATATGTTCATTGGCCTCATTGCCGTTCAACGTCGGTAAATCGCCGCCCTCACCCGCGCGGACATTTGCCAGAACGATCCCGTTCGCGTCGATCAGCGAATATTTTCCGTTCCGTTGCCATAGCGCCGCTGGCTTGCGTTCAATGATCTCCACCGCCAACGTATCGGGCAAGCGCCGCGAAACGCGGGCGTCCTTAATCCACCCATATTGCAGCAAGTCCGCGCGTATTTTGTCGATATCCACCAAGGGCATAGCGCGGTCTTTTTCGGCGAGCACCAATTGATAGACTTTCAACTGGTCCACCCGTTCCATGCCCGTTACCGGGACGCGCTTTACTTGGAAACCAGCCTTGGCGGCCAGCGCGGCATATTGTTGATAGGCGGCGGCGGTCAGGCCAGCATATTGGGCGGCGACCAAGGCAAGCAGCGTGAGCACCGCCAATATGACCCAGGTAACAATCCGCTGCACCTCCTTTTCAGTCAAAGGCAGTATGCGTATCAACGTATCAACCCAAGAAGCTTGCAGCACCTTTTGCCGTGGGCTTGGGCTTTTTGCCTTGCGTTTTGCGGGCGCTTTACGTGCGGCACCAGCCATTATGCCAATGCCCCTTTAACAATCAGCGCCTCTTTAACGATCATGTCCACAAGCTGTTCGTAGCTGATCCCGACATAACGCGCTTGTTCGGGCACAAGGCTTGTCGGCGTCATGCCAGGCTGGGTATTGATTTCGAGAACGAAAACGCCATCCATGCCCGCTGCATCATCCCAGCGAAAATCGGTGCGCGAGGCGCCCTTGCAGCCAAGCAATTGATGCGCACGCAGGGCCGTGTCCAACATATATTGGGCAATATCCGCAGGGATTTCCGCAGGGCAAATATGTTCAGTCAGGCCGTCTGTATATTTCGCATTAAAATCGTAAAAGCCGCTCTTGGGCTTCAACTCGGTCACGCACAACGCTGTGTCGCCCAGCACTGCCACGGTTAACTCGCGGCCTTTGATGAAGGGTTCAGCCAGCAACCGGTCAAATTCCTGCCACGGCCCTTTGGCATCGCGCGCAATCGGGTTGCCGTAATTGCTGCCTTCTGTAACGATTGCCACCCCGACCGAGCTGCCTTCGTTCAGAGGTTTCAGCACATAAGGGCGCGGCAGCGGATCAGCCGCATATAGGCTTTCGCTGTCCAATATGGTGCCTTTTGGCATCCGGATTCCGGCGGGCACGAGACACTGTTTCGTCAGTTCCTTGTCGATTGCAATGACGGAGGTCACCATGCCGCTATGCGTGTACGGAATGCCCATCAAATCCAGCATGCCCTGCACCGAACCATCTTCGCCGGGAACACCGTGCAAGGCGTTGAACACAACGTCAGGGCGAAGGCCTGCAAGGACTTGTGCGACATTACGGTCCATGTCGATGCGGCTGACCTTATAACCAAGCTTTTCAAGCGCATCGGCCACATCATTGCCGCTCGTCAAGGACACAGACCGTTCGTTCGACCATCCGCCCATCAACACCGCGACGTGCATTTGCTTACTCATTTCGTTTCACCCACGCGCTGTATTTCCCATGTTAACTCAACGCCCGAATGCGCCAATACGCGGGCACGGACTTCTTCGCCAAGCGCCTCAATATCTGCGCTGGTCGCATCGCCGGTATTAATCAAGAAATTGGTGTGTTTTTCGGACACCTGCGCGCCGCCAATCTGAAGACCCCGGCATCCAGCCGCATCGACAAGTTGCCACGCCTTATGTCCATCAGGATTTTTGAAGGTAGATCCGCCAGTTTTAGAGCGCAAAGGCTGCGATGCTTCGCGCGATGCGCTAATCCGGTCCATCTCAGCTTGGATCGCTTCGGGTTCGCCCGGATGCCCCTGGAAACGTGCCGCCACAACGATTGCACCATCGGGCAGTTCGGAATGACGATAGCAATAATGCATATCTTCCACCGACAAGGTCACCAGCGTTCCGTCGCGCATCACCACATCGCAATCACGCAATATGTCTTTTACCTCACCGCCATAAGCGCCCCCATTCATGCGGACAAAGCCGCCGACTGTGCCGGGGATCGAGCGCAAAAATTCTAAGCCAGAGATGCCATTGTCGCGCGCAGTGGATGAAACCAATATGCCCGACGCACCCGCGCCGCACGCCAGCGTCACCGCATCCGTGCAAGTGACCTTGGCAAAGGCCTTGCCCAAACGGATGACAACGCCCCTGACACCGCCATCGCGGACGATGAGGTTCGAACCCAGGCCAAGCGCCATGACAGGCGTGCGAGAACCAAGTTCGCGCAAAAAGGATTGCAGGTCGGCAACGTCCTTTGGTTCAAACAGAACATCCGCGCAGCCGCCCGATTTGAACCACACCAACGGCGCCAACGGTGCGCCTTGGGTCAAGCGGCCTTCTACATGCGGCAGAAGCTGCGTGGTCATGCACGCGCTGCCTTTATGGCGTCGGCGAGGCCAGCAGCCCATTTGGTGATGTCGCCAGCGCCCAAACACACGACAATGTCATGGCCCTGCACCACCTGCGCCAACTTGCGTGCCAAGTCGCCTGCGTCCGCTACAGTCGCGGCGGAACGATGCCCGCGCGCCTTAATGCCGTGCACCAGCGCGTCTGCATCTATGCCGTCTATCGGACCCTCACCTGCGGCGTAGACCGGCGATATGAACACCATGTCGGCATCATTAAACGCTTGTTGGAAATCATCCATATGGTCGCGCAATCGCGTAAAGCGGTGCGGCTGTGCCACGGCAATCACACGACCCTGCGCGCCTTCGCGTGCAGCAGACAGCACGGCGCGGATTTCAACGGGATGGTGGCCATAATCGTCGATGATCGTGACTGCCCCATCAACAAGGGCTACTTCGCCGACCTTGGTAAAGCGCCGCTTAACGCCACCGAATTTGTCAAAGCCATGAGCAACGGCCGCATCGCTCATCCCCATTTCAAGGCCAACCGCAACAGCCGCCAGCGCATTTTGCACATTGTGGCGGCCCGGCATGGGAAGGTCGATGCCCTCTATCGTCCGTTGCGACCCGTCGCGGGCGCGGACTACGACGTCGAAGCTGTTACCGCCGGGATGCGGCGTGACATTTTCGCCGCGAATGTCGGCCTGCGCCGAAAAGCCATAGGTAATGATCCGGCGGTCGCGGATCTTGGGCAATATCGCCTGCACCTCGGGATGGTCGAGACACATGATCGCCGCGCCATAAAATGGCACGTTTTCGACAAATTCGACAAAGGCGTTTTTGATTGCGTCGAAATCACCATAATGGTCAAGATGTTCGGGATCGATGTTGGTGACAACAGCAAGCGTGCCATCAAGCCGCAGGAAGCTGCCGTCGCTTTCGTCCGCCTCAACCACCATCCAGTCGCTGGCACCCAGGCGCGCGTTAGAGCCGTAGCTGTTGATGATACCACCGTTGATGACCGTAGGGTCAATGCCGCCATGGTCAAGCATCGCAGCAATCATCGATGTCGTCGTCGTCTTGCCATGTGTGCCAGCCACGGCGACCGTGTTTTTCAACCGCATCAATTCGGCCAGCATTTCGGCGCGGCGAACCAAGGGTATGCGCCGTTCCAAAGCGGCGTCGCGTTCTGGGTTGCCTTTCTTCACCGCAGTCGATGTGACCACCACCGCTGCCTCGCCCAAATTTTCGGCGCTATGGCCAATCATCACCTTGATACCGCGTTGGCGCAGGCCATCAATGACATAGCTGTCGGCGATATCGCTGCCTTGCACTTGGTAGCCCAAATTGTGCATGACCTCGGCAATGCCCGACATGCCGATGCCGCCTATGCCGACGAAATGCACAATGCCGATATCGGTTGGAACACCTCTCATGATGCAATCTCTGTGGCAAGTGCGGGGGATGGGCTGAAAGCACCGCTGGGTTGGGGTTTTGATTTTATGCCATGCATGATGGGGGCGCGACCGAAGGATTCGACCAGGTCGGCAAGATCGGCAACCGCATTTGGTCGGCCGCAGTTTTTGGCGGCCTTCGCTGCATTTTCCAGCGCACCGGGTTCCAACGCGATCTTCTGAATCTGCTTGGCGAGTTCAACCGCAGTGAAGGAGGGCTGCGCGATTGCGCGCGCGGCGCCGGCGTGCACCATTTCCTTGACGTTATAGCTTTGATGATCATCGGTCGCGCTGGGCAGCGGAACTAGTATCGCGGGCCGTCCAGCGCATGTCAGCTCGGCAATCGTCGATGCCCCGGCCCGCGATATCACCATATGCGCCCAGCCAAGCCGTTGCGGCAAGTCAGGCAAATAGGTCGCCAGCTCAGCTGGAATGTCATGGGTGGCATAAGCGGCCCGCACCGCGTCAATATCCTCAGCGCGGCATTGCTGCGTCACTTGCAAACGCCGCCGTAAATTAAGCGGCAACATCGACAACCCATCAGGCACCACATCGGACAGCACCGTCGCGCCCTGGCTGCCGCCGGTCACCAGCACGCGGAATATGCCGTCGGCCAATAAAGGCGGATAAGGCTGGTCACGTAAGACAAGCACCTCTTCACGGACTGGGTTGCCGACCAGATGCACCTTGCCGGCATGACGCGGCGACAGGCGGAGTATGTCGGGATAAGAGGTGGCGATGGCGTTCACTCGCCGCGCGGTGAAACGATTCACGCGGCCAAGCACGGCATTTTGTTCATGAATAATCGCTGGTATTTTCTCGGCAAAGGCACCCAGCAATGCCGGAAACGCCGGATAACCGCCAAAGCCGACCACGGCGCTGGGCGCAAAATTTTCGTACAGGCGGCGCGCCATAATACGGCCTTTGGCAATCGCCTTTATGCCGGGAATCCAGCTCGCCGGATTTTTGGTAATACGTCCAGCGGGCAAGATATGCGTGGCCATCTTATCAGGGCAGCCCGGAATTTTCGCACCGCGCGCATCCGTGATCAGCGCCACATGATGGCCGCGATTGATCAGTTCCTGCCCCAACGCAAAGGCAGGAATCAAATGCCCTCCAGTTCCGCCAGCGGCCAACACATAATGCCGAGAAATGGTCATGACCTGTGTCCCTTCACCATATAAAGCGACCGGTCAAGATATGGGTTTCGCTTCGTCAATGCGAGTATCAGGCCGCAGGTAATCGAGAGCGCCAAGATAGACGATCCGCCGTAGCTAATGAAGGGCAAAGTCATCCCCTTTGACGGAAAAACACCCAAATTCACGGCGATGTTAATCATTGCCTGTCCGCAAAATTGCGCACCAAGGCCCGTGACCGCCATGACCACAAACTGGTCTTTCTCATCCAGCAAGCGGATGATGATGCGGACCAAAATCGCGAAGTATAAAAGGGCGATGACCATGCAGGCCAAAAGGCCGAATTCTTCACCGATGACCGAGAATATATAGTCGGTATGCCCCTCAGGCAGAGAATATTTCTTGATACCAAGCCCCGGGCCAAGGCCAATGAAGCCCCCGTTGGTTAAGGTCGCCAGCGCCATCTTGTCATGCGTCAGCCCTTCCGTACCAAAAATCCACGCGTCTATCCGCTGGGTTGCGACGGGGTAGAAATTATAGGCCAGCAGGATGAATACAACGCCGCTGATCACGAGGAACCACAACCGGCTTGCAGGCACGCCAGCGACCATCATCAGCGCAAACCAAGTGCCCATGAACAAGATTGTTTGCCCAAGGTCCGGTTGAAGCAACAGGAAAAAACACACAAGGCCAGTGGCGATGCTGGTCAGGACAAGAACGGGTAAGCTTGGGTCTTTTATCCGCCAGCTAATAATCCACGCCATCATGACCGCGAAAAAAGGCTTCAGAAACTCAGACGGCTGAAGCCCCGCAAAACCAGGGCCAATCCATCTTTGTGACCCGTTCACCTCGCGTCCCAATAGGGGCACCAAAGCAAGCAGAACAAAAAAAACGCAGAAGCCGTAGACCGCAAAGCGTTGCGCTTGTGCACGCGGATACATCGACACGAGAAGCATGAGCGGGACCCCAATCAGGACCCACATCAACTGCCGATAAAAGAAATAAAGCGAAGAAAGCTGCGTCGTTGAAGACGACAGCCGCTGCGCACCCGCTGGCGACGCCGCAGCGACGGCCAGCAACCCAATGGCAATCAACACCATCATCAGCGATAATAATACGCGATCGAGTTCCCAAAACCACACGCCCAAGGGCGAACGGTCGCCACGGCCCAAGCGGTTGGCAAAGCCGATTTTGCCGGTTTTAGCCGCAAGGACCCAGGGCGCCTCTTTTGGATCGCTCATAACGCTTCCACAATTGCGCGGAACGCATCGCCGCGGGCTTCGAAGTCTTTGAACTGGTCAAAGGACGCACAAGCGGGCGAAAGCATGATAACGTCGCCCGGCTGTGCTTGGGCTGCTGCCGAATGCACCGCTGCGCCCATCATCTCGCTGCGTTCGACAGGCATGTGCGGCGACAACAATTCATGGAACAACGGACCAGCTTCGCCAATTGTGTAAGCCTTTACGACATGGCCAAAATTGGGGATGCATTCGTCGAGATTGTCGGTCTTTGGCAAGCCGCCGACGATCCAATGCACGCGCGGATAAGCGGCCAAGGCGGGCGCAGTAGATGCCGCATTCGTTGCCTTGCTGTCGTTGATGAACAATACGCCGTTGCGTTCGGCCACAACTTCCATCCGATGGGCAAGCCCGTTGAAGCTGCGCATCGCTGGCCGCCATTGGGCCTCAGTCACTCCAAGCGATTCGACGATGGCAATGGCCACCGCGATATTCTGCAAATTATGGGGCCCTTGAAGCGAAGGCCATTCGGCCTGACCCGTTACCGATTGCGGATCGGCGAGATGCACACATTCCGCGCCACGCCGCGCAAGCACTTCGTTGTAAACGCGTTCGGTATCAGCGTCGCCTTTGCCAAACACAGAAAACTCTGTGCCCGTCTGCATTTCAAACAGCCGCGCCTTCGACGCCATATAGCCGTCATAACCATCATAGCGGTCAAGATGGTCTGGCGACAGGTTGATGAGCGCAGCGGCGTCGCACGCGAGGCTGTGCGTGATGTCAATTTGGTAGCTAGAAAGCTCAAGCACATAAACGCCGCCTGCGGGCAATGGCACTTGCGATAAAATTGGCAGGCCAATATTGCCTCCCATGCGGACCGGAATTGACGCGCTCTCCAGCAGATGATGCACCAACGCCGTCGTGGTGGATTTGCCATTGGTTCCTGTAATTCCCACGACACGATGCGGCGGTAGGTTCGGCCGCGCCATCGCGAATAATTCTATATCGCCAATCAGCGGGATGCATGCCGCCTTTGCCTTATCAGCGATAGGGTGGCGGTTGATGGGAACGCCGGGCGAAACGACAATGGCCTCATAGCCCTTTAAGTCGCTTAGCAACGGATCGGCAATCGTGGCGATGTCTGCAACCTTGGCCCGCGCGCCTTCGTCATTGTCCCATGCCAAAACTTCGGCCCCGCCCGCGACAAGCGCGCGTGCCGCCGAAAGGCCGGAGCGCGCAAGTCCCAATATTGCGAACTTCCGGTCTTTAAAGGCAGGGGTAGTGATCATCTGAGTTTGAGGGTTGATAGCCCCGCAAGCGCCAATACGAAAGCCACAATCCAGAAGCGAATGACAACGGTCGGTTCGGACCAGCCAAGCTGTTCAAAATGGTGGTGAATCGGTGCCATGCGAAAAATGCGCTTGCCAGTCCGCTTGAACCAAAACACCTGAATGATAACAGACAGCGCCTCAATTACAAAAAGCCCGCCGATGATGGCAAGAACAAATTCATGGTGCGCCACAACGGCAATAGCGCCAAGCGTTCCGCCCAAGGCAAGGCTTCCGGTATCGCCCATGAACACCGCCGCAGGCGGGGCGTTGAACCACAAAAAGGCAAGGCCAGCGCCCACAATCGCGCCGCACAACATCGCAAGATCGCCCGCCCCCAAATAGAATGGAATACCCAGATACGCGGCATATTTGGCGTTGCCGACCATGTAGACGATCAGCATGAACGCGATTGAGGCGATGATCACGGGCATGGTGGCTAATCCATCAAGGCCGTCGGTCAAGTTTACTGCATTGCCGAATGAAACGATCACAAACGCCCCAAAGGGCACATACCACCACCCAAGGTCGATGACGGGGCCGTTGACAAACGGCAGGTATAAATTTCCACCCGATTGCCAGACAATCAACGATACCGCGACGCCGGCAATGGCAAATTCCCACAACAACCGGACTTTGCCGGACACGCCCTTGTGGCTTCGTTTCTTGACCTTGTCATAATCGTCGAGAAAACCGACCATGCCAAAGCCAGCGGTCACCAATAAACAGGCCCAGACATATATGTTTTTCAGGTCCATCCACAAAAGCATCGAAATGCCGACCGACACCAAAATCATCAAGCCGCCCATTGTTGGCGTACCGACCTTGGCCAGATGCGATTGTGGCCCGTCACTGCGAATGGGTTGGCCCTTGCCCTGACGCACGCGCAGCATGCTGATAAAGCGTGGTCCAATCAGCAGGCCGATAATCAATGCCGTGGCAATCGCCGCGCCCGACCGGAAACTTAAATAACGGATAAGGTTGAAAATACCCGGAAATCCAAGATATTCGGCCAAAACATATAACATCAGTTTTCCCCACCCGTCAGCGCGCTGACGATGGTGGAAAGTCCCATAGAATTGGAACCTTTGACCAAAACCGTGTCCGATGCGCAAAGATATTGTTGCAGGACGCCAAGTGCCTCCTGCGCGGTCGCGCAATGCGCGAATTCCTTCGGTCCCTCAACCCCTGCTTTCAACTCTTCGGCGAGAATTTCCATCTCTTTACCGACGAGGATCGCAAAATCCACCTTTGCGGCGGCCAAGGGCACAGCAAGCGCACGGTGATAATGATCACCCTTGTCGCCCAATTCCTTCATCGAACCCAAAACAGCTATACGCCGTCCGCCGCCCGACAGTCCCAACTGGCCAATCGTTGCCGCCATGGAGGCCGGGTTGGCGTTGTAGCTTTCATCGATCACATGCACATTGCCGCCAGATATGGCCACATCATGCCGCGCGCCACGTCCAGATAGGCCGCCCATTTCGGCCATGGCCAGGCCCGCAGACGCCAGATCACCGCCAGCGGCCATTACCGCAGCCAATACCGCCATGCTATTGGCAATCCAGTGCTCACCGGGTTGCGACAAATTGAAGGACAACATCGCGTCGCACACTTTTGCGGTGATAAGCGTGCCATTGTGGGCCGTATTGAGATGGTCGATAACCCGGACATCGGCGTCGGGGCTGAAACCAAAGGACAAGATCGTGTTGGTGTAGCGCTCTGCCGCAGCACGCAGACGTGGATAATGCACATTGTCTGCAGGCAGGATCGCCGTGCCGCCTTTGACCAAGCCTTCGAATATCTCTGCCTTGGCGTCGGCAATGCCACTTTCATCCTTGAAAAATTCAATATGCGCAGGGGCGATGGTGGTGATGATGGCAACATCGGGCCGGACAATATGGCTCAGCGCGCGCATTTCACCTGCATGGTTCATACCCATTTCGAATATGCCAAAGTCGCAATCTGCGGGCATCCGCGCCAGACTTAAGGGGACGCCGACATGGTTGTTGTAGCTTTTAACCGAACGGTGCGCGCGGCCGCGTGAACATCGGTCCAACGCGGCAAACAACGCCTCCTTCGTCCCTGTTTTGCCCGCAGAACCAGTCACGCCAATAATCTTTGCCTTGGTCCGTGCGCGCGACGCATGTCCCAATGCCTCCAATGCCTGCATCGTATCGGCGACACGGATATGCGGGTGCGGCACTGGCTGCGACACAATTGCGCCTGCTGCGCCATTGGCAAATGCCTTGTCGACGAACAAATGCCCGTCGGTCTCTGCGCCTTTCAACGCCAGAAACAAGTCGCCTGTGCCGATTTCACGCGAGTCAAAGGCAACGCCAGTGGCATCAAAATGCCCCGACGCTGTGCCGCCCGTCGCCGCCAGCAGTTCTTCGAATGTCCACAATGGGGTCATGCCGCGCATTCCCGCGCAACTTCGACATCGTCAAAGGGCAAAACACGACCCATGATGATCTGTCCTTGCTCATGCCCCTTGCCCGCGATCAGGACGATGTCGTCCGGCTCGGCATGTTCGATGGCAAAGGCAATCGCGTAACGCCGATCGCCAATTTCATGCGCGCCCTTCGCACCCGCCATCACATCCGCACGGATAAGCGACGGATCTTCGCTTCTCGGGTTGTCGTCGGTGACGATCACAATGTCGGAATCCGCCACGGCCACCGCGCCCATTTCCGGACGCTTGCCGGTGTCGCGGTCGCCGCCTGCACCAAATACGGTAATGAGCTTGCCCTTGGTATGGGGACGCAAGGCCGCAATTGCCGCGCGCAAGCCGTCGGGTGTATGTGCATAATCAACGTAAACGGGCGCGCCGCTTTTGGTAATCACCGCGCGTTCCAAACGTCCGCGCACTGGCTGCACCCGCGCCAAATGCGACAGCAGGCTTTCGACCTCTCCACCGCTTGCCATGACCACGCCAGCCGCGACCAAAGCGTTGGCGGCCTGATACGCACCGGTCAACGGTAGCTTCAACTTGTGCACATC
>Ga0208327_1000127_pt1 | contig 19526 bp, 18 predicted proteins | sample LakMenEpi26Jun08_FD_150733 | JGI IMG/M metagenome (GOLD analysis project Ga0208327, IMG submission 150733) | Freshwater microbial communities from Lake Mendota, WI - 26JUN2008 deep hole epilimnion (SPAdes) | ecosystem: Environmental > Aquatic > Freshwater > Lake > Epilimnion/Euphotic zone ...
TGGCGCAACCATTTCGCCGATTTGGACTCTCAAGCAGAGACCCTCGCTGACGAACTGCGGCTCGCCAATGCGGACCTGTATGGCGCGATTACCGAACGGCTGCGCGTAAAGCATCAGCTTTCCATTCGCATTTTGCCGTTTGACGTAATGCCAGACCGGCTCCGCCGCCTCGACCTGCACGCACGGCAGCTGCAATTGTCCGAGCTGCTTGACCCCGCCAGCCGCACCTTTGCCGCTGCGTTGCAGCTCGGCAATCTGGAGGCAAAGGCGGAGATTGACGCGCTTGTCGCCGGAGCATCCTTCTCCGAACGGGCCGCCGAACGGCTTTATCGTCGCCATTTAAGCAGCTATTTTGCTGCCGCTGTGATGATGCCTTATGCGCGATTCTTGCGCGCCTGCGAAGCGACAGGTTATGACATCATGCTTTTGCAGCGGCGCTTTGGCGCAGGGTTTGAACAGATCGCCCACCGTCTGACCACATTGCAGCGTGTGGGCCAACGCGGTTTGCCGTTTTTCATGTTGCGCATTGATAAAGCAGGGCAAAGCAGCAAACGCTACGCTGGTGCAAGCGCATCGCCATTATTGGCGACCGACCGGCGTTGTCCTTTATGGCATGTGCATAATGTGTTTGCGCGGCCCGGGACGCTCATGCCGCATCTGGTGGAGTTAGAAGATAGCAGTCGTTGGTTCACTTTGTCGCGTACCGTGCACCCGCAAACTGCGGTGAGCGGCAGTGTGGAGGCAGAGTTTGCGATTTGTCTCGGCTTGGACGCAAAGCTCGCCGCGCCATTGGCCGCCGCCCGTGGTATGGACCTTAAAAATGGAGTGGCGACGGCGATTGGCCTTGGTTGTTCCGCGTGCACGCGGCCGGAATGCTCTCAAAGAAGTGCGCCGCCTGCTGGCCGGGTGCTGGTATTCAATGAACGCGAACGCGGTATGTCGCCTTTTACCTTTGACCAAATTGCCTGAAGCCCCCGATGGCGGGCAGCCTCCAATTGCGGGCTTAGTTCAGCGCGAGCAACTCTGCTGGATCAATGCCTGCGCGCTGCATTTGCGCCTTTACGTCGGGCCAAACATTCTGAACGAAATTTTCGCGCTCAAAACTCCGCAGCTTTGCAATGGCGCCCCGGGCTACAAACAGGCCAACGCCACGTTTAACATCGACCAGGCCGCTGTCCTGAAATAATTGATAGGCCTTGGCCACGGTCAGCGGATTTGCGCCCTGAACTGCTGCAAATGCACGCACGGAGGGAAGCATTTGCCCCTCTTTATAATCGCCGTCGAGGATCGCCGCAGCGATCACGTCACGTAATTTTAGATAAACGGGTTTTGCATCATTTCTCATCACATGCTTACTGCCATAATACAGTATGGCGCGTCAAGCATGGGTGGATTTAATAGGTCCTGACCCTTGTAGTCATGGCCATTGACGGATGATGTCGCTTTGCACGGGGCGTGGGCGTTCTTCCAAGCCAAGCGCCGGGGTGCCGATGAAGAACATGCCCGCTATCCGCTCCTCGCCCTGACAAATGGCGGCGTGAACCACAGGGTCGTAGCTTGTCCATCCTGTAATCCAGCTACCGACAAAACCGTGCGCATGTGCCGCATGCAGTAAATTCATACCCACCGCGCCCACGCTCATCTGCTGCTCCCACAGCGGAATTTTATGGCTTGGTTGCGGTGCAAATATCAGCATGATGAGCGTTGGGGCCATGTAAGCAGACGCAATGGCCGCTTCAATTTGCACCGGGCGAGCGTCCGGGTTCGCGGCGCAGAATGCTGCTTTCAACACGTCCGCAAAGGCCGAGCGGTCAGTGATCTCGACAAAACGCCACGGGAATAATTTCCCATGATCGGGGGTACGCATCGCCGTTTGAAGTATTCGGTCAAGCTTCCCGCCGTCGGGGCCAGGAGCGACCATATCGCGTGGTTTGCCAGAACGGCGGGTTTCCAGATAGGCGGTGACAGAGGAAAGATCGTTGAACATGACACTCCTTTCGACGAAATTCGACCCTTTCGGCAATAAAATTCTTCACACACGCAATTTTTTCGGTAGGTTCCTGGGCAATCGTCCCATTCAACGGGATTTTAAACAAAACAAAGATGAGGGGGTTCGCTCGATGGCGACATCATATGCGCAAGATGGAGATGCAGCAGGGACATTCCTTGGCCATCCCAAAGGTCTTTTTGTATTATTCTTTGCTGAGATGTGGGAGCGTTTTTCCTATTATGGGATGCGCGCGCTGCTGATTTTCTATCTGACCAAACACTGGTTGTTTTCGGATGAAGATTCCGGCTTCATATACGGCGCCTATACGGCATTGGTTTATATTACGCCCGTTCTTGGCGGGTATTTAGCGGATCGCTATCTTGGGCAGCGAAAGGCCGTCACCTATGGCGCTGTTCTGTTGACCTTTGGCCACTTCCTCATGGGATTTGAAGGTTCCGGGGGCCAGGATGCAGCTTCGCTGAACATCTTCTGGCTCGCATTGGCATTTATCATCGTCGGTTCGGGCTTTTTGAAGGCCAATATCTCAGTGATCGTCGGGCAGCTATATTCACGCACGGATGTGCGCCGTGACGGTGCCTATACCATTTTCTACATGGGCATTAACCTCGGCGCTGCGCTTGGAGCGCTGCTCTGCGGCTATCTGGGTGAAACCTATGGCTGGTCTTATGGCTTTGGCGCGGCGGGCGTGGGTATGCTGCTTGGCCTTATAGTTTTTGTTGTATTCAAACCATTGCTGCTTGGTCGCGGTGAGCCGATAAACCCTGAAGCGTTGAACAAGACGGTTTTGGGCATCAAACTTGAATGGCTGCTGTATCTTGTTGGCCTTGTGGCTGTCGTCATTTGCTGGTGGTTGGTGCAAAACCAAAGCGTTGTTGGCACATTGCTTGGCATCGCTGGAACGATCTTGATCTTGTACGTAATAGGCATTGCGACCTTCAAATTTGTTTATGGCTCTTTTTCCGCCGCACCGCAGCTGCCGTTGATGCTTTTTGGCCTTGGCGGTGTCATCTCAATTGTGGCTTTTGTCGGAATGTTTTTCGAAGCATTTTCGGATTTAGTGGCGCAAAATGTTGCACTCGCAGGTTTTGGACTGTCGTTGCTTGTTGTCATCTGGCAATGTATTGGCAAACCAAATCATGACCGGGACCGCATTTTTGCGGCGATGTTCTTGATTATCGGTTCGATCCTGTTCTGGGCGTTGTTTGAACAGGCCGGTTCTTCGTTAAACCTGTTTACCGACCGCCATGTGGACCGTGCGGGCGTTCCGGCGTCGGTGTTCCAATCCTTAAACGCCATCTATATCGTTATGCTGGCTCCCTTGTTTGCATGGCTATGGACATCGCTTGGTCGCAAGGGGCTTGAGCCGTCGGCTGCGGCAAAATTCGGCCTTGGTATTGTGCAGCTCGGCATTGGTTTTCTCGTCCTTGTGGCTGGTTCGGCTGCGGCAGGCGCGGACAGCATGGTTCCGGTGCTGTTCATCTTCCTGATCTATTTGTTCCACACGACTGGCGAATTGTGCCTGTCGCCAGTTGGCCTCAGCGCGATGAACCGGCTTGCGCCTGCACATCTTGCATCGTTAATCATGGGAACATGGTTTTTTGCATCAGCAACTGGGAACTTTGTCGCAGGCTTGATTGCTTCGGCAACGGGATCAGAAGCGGCATCCGGCGACGGCGCGGGACGTGAAGTCGTCATGGCCGTGTATAGCCAGATTGGCTGGATTGCGATTGGCGTCGGCGTGGCCGTTGTCGTCATCTCGCCGCTTATCAAAAAACTGATGCACCTCGACACCTTGCGTGACGATGGGCCTTTGGAAGGCCAGGCTGAGGCAGGTGAACCTGCCGCCGCTGGCATTCACCCAACAAACCGGAGTTAAATAATGGCAATCTCGAATACATTGCGCAGCGCATATTTGGTGCTGCCACTGGCCCTGATGGCGTGTTCCAACGCCGAAGGTCCAAAGACCGCGTCGGCCACACCGGCGTCGAAGCCTGCGGAAAAGGCACCAACGCCGTTTCCATCCACCTATAAGGCCTATCCCGGTGTCGCGACGGCCATTCGTAATGTCACTGTATATGACGGCGAAGGTGGCAAGATCGACAATGGTGTGGTGTTTATGACCGGCGGCAAGATTAGCAGCGTTGGCGGTCCGGATACGGCTATTCCGGCGGGCGTGAATGTGGTCGATGGTGCCGGCAAATTTGTGACGCCGGGCATCATCGATATTCACTCTCATTTGGGTGACTATCCATCGCCATCGGTTGAGGCGCATAGCGACGGCAATGAAGCCACATCGCCCACCACGCCCGAAGTGTGGGCCGAACATAGCGTATGGCCGCAAGACCCTGGTTTCAGCCGTGCGCTCGCCAATGGCGGCGTGACGGCGTTGCAGGTATTGCCGGGTTCGGCAAACCTGATGGGCGGCCGGTCAGTCGTCCTGAAAAACGTCTATGCCCGCACGGTGCAGGGCATGAAGTTTCCTGACGCGCCTTATGGTTTGAAAATGGCGTGCGGTGAAAATCCGAAGCGCGTTTACGGATCCAAAGGCCGTATGCCGTCAACACGCATGGGCAATATCGCCGTGAACCGTCAGACATGGATCAAGGCGCAGGAGTATAAGAAAAAGCGCGATAGCGGCAAAGAATTTACCCGCGACCTCGGCATGGAAACATTGGCTGGCGTGCTGGATGGTGACATCTCGATCCAGAACCACTGCTACCGCGCCGATGAAATGGCGCTCGTCCTCGATATGGCCAAGGAATTTGGGTATAAGGTATCGACATTCCACCATGCGGTAGAAAGCTACAAAATCGCTGATCTGTTGCGCGACAATAAAGTCTGCTCGGCTGTTTGGGCTGATTGGTGGGGCTTCAAGATGGAGGCGTATGACGCCATTCCTGAAAACGCAGCCATCCTGCATAATGCAGGTGCTTGCGTCATCATCCATTCCGATGATGAAAATCAGATTCAGCGTTTGAACCAAGAAGCGGCAAAGGCGCAAGCCGATGGCCGTCGCATGGGTTTCAACATTAGCGATGCCGAAGTCATCAAATGGCTGACCTACAACCCTGCCAAGGCGCTTGGTATTGATGCCAATACGGGCAGCTTAAGGGCTGGCAAAATGGCCGATGTTGTGTTGTGGAACGGCAACCCGTTGAGCGTCTACGCCCGGCCAGACAAGGTCTGGATCGATGGTGCGTTGATGTTTGATGCGAGCAACCCCAAGATACGTCCAGTCAGCGATTTTGAGCTTGGCCAACCCGGTGAAGGAGATGTGAAATGAGGCATTTCCTGTATGCCGCCGCTGCTGTGGCAGCCTTTGCAACGCCTGTTGCCGCCGAAACCATTGCCATCACGGGGGGCCGCGTCGTGGTCGGGGATGGCAGTGCGCCGATTGAAGGTGGCACTGTTGTTATCCGCGACGGTAAAATCGTGGCTGCTGGCGCGCGTGTCACCATACCAGCGGGCGCACGCCAAATTGACGCCACGGGCAAATGGGTGACACCAGGTGTATTTGCCGGTTTCACTCGGCTTGGCCTAGCCGAAGTGGACGCGGTCAACGGCACCAACGACAAAAGCGGCGGTAAAAGCGGTTTTTCCGCGGCTATCGATGTTGCGCCTGCCATTGATCCTTTTAGGTCGCCTTTTGCCGTCAACCGTGCGGCGGGTGTGACCCGCGCTGTGGTTGCACCAGAGGCTGCGGACAATATATTTGCAGGGCAGGGCGCGATTGCCGATCTGGGTGCGGATGGCAATCCGGTCACAAAAGCCCGTGCGTTCCAGTTTGCCGAGTTCGGTGAAGACGGAGCTGCGTCTGCGGGTGGAAGCCGAGCGGGAACGCATCTGCACTTCCGCGCCATGCTGCGTGAGGCCCAAGATTATGCTGCTGGACGTGGCACATTTGATGACGATTTGTTGAAGGCTGAGGATGCCAAGGCGTTGTTGTCCGTCCTTCGCGGTGAAACCCGTTTGCTCATCCATGTTGAAGGCGCAAACGACATGCTTCGCCTGATGGAATTGAAACGGGAATTCCCAGCGATTAAAGTCGTGTTTGTGGGCGTGAGTGAAGGTTGGCGGGTCGCCCGCGAACTCGCACAGGCTGGCATTCCTGTCATCGCGTCCGCACTCAATGATTTGCCTTCAACATTCGAAATGCTGGGTGCGACGCAAAGCAATATTGGCCGGATGAAAGATGCCGGGGTTCAGGTTGCCATTGGCATGATCAACGACCGGGATTCCCACCAATTGCGCTACACAACGCAATATGCCGGCAATATTGTGAGCCTTCAATATGTGCCTGGTGCGACGGGTCTGACCTGGGATGAGGCATTTGCTGCGATCAGCTCGGTTCCCGCAGAGATCATGGGCGTTGGCGACCTTCTTGGCAGCTTGAAAGCAGGTCGGGCGGCAGATGTCGTGGTCTGGGATGGCGACCCTCTCGAGCTCTCAAGTGCCGCTACGACGGTTATCATAGATGGAGTTGAGCAACCGCTCACCAATCGTCAGAATCGCCTGCGTGACCGTTATGCGCGGCCCACGGAAGGCGATTTGCCAAAGGCATATGATCGTTGATTATGTAACAGTATAACGGGCCGTTCTATCTGGGGTAAGGAGGTGGCGTTTTGGACGATTATCTAACATTGGCCGCCGCGAGCCTATTGTTCGTCGGTAGCCATTTTCTAATGTCGCATCCGTTGCGCGCCATACTTGTGCGTCGGCTCGGGGCGAACGGGTTTATGGCCGTCTATTCGGCCATATCGCTCATTACTTTTGTTTGGATGATTATCGCGTTCGGGCGCGCGCCCAAGGCCGATGGGCTTTGGCCTGTTGGCGATGTCGTCTGGATACTCGCGAGCGCGCTTACACTAATTGCGGCGGTGCTGTTTGCGGGCTCGTTCATCCGCAACCCGTCGCTTCCCGGCGTGCCCGACGCATTGGCCGCACAAATGCCCTCTGGGGTATTTAGGGCGACACGGCATCCCATGATGTGGGGCTTTGCCTTATGGGGGGTGGGCCATATTCTCGTTGCACCACGCATTGACAATTTCATCTTCGCAGGCAGTCTTGTCTTCTTGGCTTTGGTGGGTTCCAAGGCGCAGGAGATCAAAAAAACTAAGCTGATGGGCGGTCAATGGGCAACGTGGTTACGCCGCACGCATTTCTTTGTCCGTCCCGCCGCATTGTTCCGTGTGGGCATCGGCCCATGGGTCGCAGGTACGTTGATCTGGGCTGTTGCTACATGGGCGCACCCTTATTGGGGCATCGCTGGCGCTGGCCTGTTCCGCTGGATTGGCGGTTAATTCTCGGCCTAAAGCCGAACCATCTTCATACCCCGCTCGCCATAACGCGGACCTGACGTGCCACCGCGCGGGGCGGCTGCATCCAGCTTGGCAAGATCATCCGTATCAAGCGCAATATCGCTAGCCTTTGCGCTATCTTCCATTGTCACACGGCGTTTGAAACCGGGAATCGGAACAATATCGCTGCCTTGCGCCAATATCCATGCCAGCGCGATTTGTGCGTGAGAAGCCGCATGCTTCGCCGCAATCTCGCCCAGAACGTCGACAATACAGAGGTTGGCGGCAAAATTGTCGCCCTGAAAACGCGGATCCTGCCGCCGCCAGTCATTTTCGGGCAATTCATCAAGGCTTCTGAACGTACCTGTGAGAAACCCGCGACCAAGCGGGGAGTAAGGGACAAAACCAATACCCAAATCGCGGCAAGTCGGCAGAATGTCATCTTCAATATCGCGTTCCCACAGCGAATATTCGCTTTGCAACGCAGAAATCGGCGCAACAGCAGCCGCGCGACGAAGCGTTTCTGGGCCCGCCTCGGACAGACCGATATGCTTGATTTTGCCTTCGGTGATCAGGTCCGCCATCGCGCCAACCGTTTCTTCAATCGGTACATTGGGATCGACGCGGTGCTGATAATATAAATCAAGGCAATCGATGCCGAGGCGTTTCAACGTGCCTTCAACCGCAGTCTTGGCATTCATGGCTGATCCGTCGACGCCAACAATATTGCCGCCGTCAAATTTGAAACCGAACTTGCTAGCGATGATGAGGCCATCGCTTCTGCCTTTAATCGCTTGGCCGACCAGTTCCTCATTCTGGAACGGTCCGTAAATTTGCGCCGTGTCGAAAAAGTTGATGCCAAGGTCGATGGCACGGTGAATCGTCTTGATTGCCTCATCCGGGTCGGCATCTTCGCCATATGTGATGTTGCCGCCCTTGATCATGGGCATACAGCCAACGCCGAGTGCGGATACTTTTAACCCATGACCCAGTTCACGATATTGCATTGGCTTTTTCCTTTTCAGATGCCTCTATGGCCGTAGCAAGCGCCACGTCCATCTGCACATTGCCAGTTGTGCGGAAAATGTCCGGTAGCGTTTCGACAGCGATTAATAGGGCCAAAGGTTCAATCGGGATACCAAGCGCCAAGCAGATAGGCGCGATAGACGTTATGAAGCTGACCGAGCCGGGCAGGCTGACCGCGCCCATGGAGGTCAACGCGGCGATGAAGATTGCGAAGCCATAATCGAAGCCGCTGAGTTCCACCCCAAACCAGTTGGCAACATACAACGCGACAGCCAAGTTCATGGCTGGCCCAGTGACGCGCAACAAAGCGACAGCCATAGGCAGAACAAGGCCGGCGGTCGATTCGCGCACACCAAGCGCCTCAGCCTTTTTCAACATCAGCGGTAAACTCGCGAGTGACGATTGTGTCGATACCGCAAAGGCTTGGACCGGTGCGATCTGTCGCGCATATTCGCTAAAGCGGACCTTTCCGGCAAAAGTTGCGACCAGATATGCAAAGCCGCCGACGATGATGCCGACGATGGAAACCGTGACGATGTAATGGGCAACTGCACCCAGTGCCGCGAACCCCGATCGTGCGCCCACGACAAAGGCCAAGGCAAATACGCCGATTGGTGCGAGTTTTAACACCCATTCAATGACTATAACCATGGCATCGGCAAGCGCGCTGAAAAATCCGGCCATTTGCGCCCTTGGGCCTTGCGCCAGACGCGTTATCGCAAAGGCAAATACTAAAGTGAAGATCAGAAGCGGTAGGATCGAATCATTTGCTGCCGAGGAAATGGGATTAGTCGGCACCAGTGCGACGATAAAGTCGCGCAACGGAGGCTGCTCTGCCACCGCTGGGGCGCCTGTAAGCGCCGCACGTAACGCCGCCGCGCTTTCCGTTGGCATTGGCCATAACGTCAGCAATGTCGGCGTCAGGAGGGCCCCCATGGCCGCCGAAAGACCCATCATGACAACAATCCACGTGACGGTCCGCGCCGCCATGGGGCCAGCGCGCGCCGCCTCTGCGCTTTTGACAATGCCGGTAATCAGCAGCGCCACGACCAGCGGCACGACGGTCATTCGAAGACCGTTAAGCCACAAGGAGCCGACGATATCGAGCCAATAGGCGATTTGCGTTCCAATGGCAGGGATTATCGCGGCAGCGAAAATTCCTAGGGCAAGCCCTATCACGAGGGCGAGGAGAATACGTGTAGCGTTAGACATAGCATCGGGTCTTGCCAGCCAGTCGCTCCCTATGCAAGGGAGAGGCATGGCAGTGCGGAAAAAACGTTGAACAACCGCAAAAGAGCAGGAACGCAAATGGCGCGCAAATATTTCGGAACGGACGGCATCAGAGGGCGCAGCAACGTCGGTGCTATGACACCGGAGATGGCGATGAAAGTCGGCCAAGCAGCGGGCACGCATTTCCTGCGTGGTGGGCACAAGCATCGCGTCGTCATTGGCAAGGATACGCGCTTGTCCGGCTATATGATTGAGAATGCTTTAGTGGCTGGCTTCACGAGCGTTGGCATGGATGTGGTCCAGTTTGGCCCGATTCCGACGCCTGCTGTCGCGTTGCTCACACGGTCGATGCGCGCGGATCTGGGCGTGATGATTTCGGCCAGTCACAACCCATATGAGGATAATGGCATTAAGCTGTTCGGTCCCGATGGCTTTAAGTTGTCAGACGCGGACGAACTGGCCATTGAAGCTTTGCTGGATGCGCCGCTTGCATTGGCGGACGCGGCTGATGTGGGGCGTGCGCGGCGTATTGAAGACAGCCGGGGCCGCTATATTCATGCGGTAAAGGCATCGGTACCAGAACATATCCGTTTTGACGGCCTGCATGTGGTGCTCGATTGCGCCAATGGTGCGGCTTATCAAGTCGCGCCGACCGCGATTTGGGAATTGGGCGCAAAAGTAACGTCAATTGGTATTGAACCCAATGGCAAGAACATCAATCATAAGGTCGGATCAACCCATGTCGTGACGTTGCAGGAAACTGTGGTCGCAGCGGGTGCCGATATCGGCATTGCGCTTGATGGCGACGCTGATCGCTTAATCGTTGTGGACGAACATGGTCGCATCGTAGATGGCGACCAGATCATGGCATTGCTCGGCAGCGCCATGAGCCGCAGCGGCAAGCTGACTGGCGGGGGTATTGTTGCGACGGTGATGTCCAATTTGGGCCTTGAACGCTATCTGGAAACACAGGACTTGCGCCTCATTCGCGCGAAAGTGGGTGACCGCTATGTCCTTGAAGAAATGCGTAAGCACGGCATCAATGTTGGCGGTGAGCAATCGGGTCATATGATCATGTTGGACCACGCCACGACGGGCGATGGCACCATAGCCGCGTTGCAGGTGCTGACCCAGCTTGTCGCCAGCGGGAAGCCCGCAAGTGAAGTGCTGCACTTGTTCGATCCTGTTCCCCAACTACTTAAAAATGTTCGCTTTTCCGGCGGCAAGCCGCTTGATAACCCAGATGTTCAGGCCGTTATTGCAAAGGCCGGGGCCGAACTGGCGGGCAACGGCCGTTTGGTGATCCGCCCGTCGGGGACTGAACCGGTTATCCGCGTGATGGCGGAAGGCGATGACGCGGCGCAGGTTGAGCGTATTGTGGATGGCATTTGCGACGCGGTAAGGATCGCCGCAGGCTAATGACCAAAGGCACGACCGCCCGCATATTGATTATCGCTGGTTCCGACAGCGTTGGCGGCGCTGGGATTCAGGCGGATATCAAGACGGTGACGATGCTTGGCGGCCATGCGATGACGGCGGTGACAGCCATTACCGCGCAGAATACGCTGGGCGTCGATGCTGTGCACATGGTTCCAACGCAGATGGTGATTGACCAAATTAGCGCAGTCGTTAGCGACATTGGCGTGGACGCAGTCAAAATCGGAATGATTGGCAATGCGGACACCGCGCATGCGGTGGCAGACAGTCTTTCGGACCAGTCTTTCCCGATCATATTCGATCCCGTCATGGTCGCGACGAGCGGCGCGGTTTTGGCGGATGCGGATACCATAGCCGCATTTGAACGGCTTATGCGGCTTGCCACGCTGACGACGCCCAACCTGCCAGAGCTGGAAGCTTTGGGCGGTAAGGATGCTTTGCTCGCACGGCGGTTTCCGTTGTTGCTGAAGGGCGGCCACGCGGACGGGGATGATATCATCGACGAACTGCATCTTGCGCCTGGGCAAAGCGAAATTTGGCGCGACGCGCGCATACACACGCGCAGCACGCACGGCACCGGATGCACATTGGCCACGGCCATCGCGACGGGCCTTGGGCAGGGGATGGAGCTTGTCCCCGCCATAGAGCGCGCACGCCTGTTCGTGCGGCTCGCGCTGCGTGATGCGCCGGGGCTTGGGCAGGGTCATGGCCCTATGGGGCATCAATCGGTGCGTGAGGACGCTATGGTCGCTGGCCCGTCGCTCAATCATGTGACCGTGGGTTGCCGCGATTATGCGGCGTCGTTGGACTTCTATACGGCGCTTGGGCTTCCGTTAATCGTTGATAGCCCGTCCAGCGGCTATGCGCGATTACAAGCGCCCAATGGCGTCACCTTTTCCATACATCAACGTGACGATATCGCGACATCGACCATAATTTATTTTGAAAGCAAGCGCCTCGATGCGTGGGTAACGGAGCTGGTCAGCCAAGGCTACGCCTTTGAACAATTGCCGCAGGATGAAAGCTGGGGCTGGCGTGAGGCGCGTTTGTTGGATCCTGCGGGGAATATGGTGTGCCTCTATAAAGCTGGTGAAAATCGGCGCTATCCTGCTTGGCGGATATGATTTTCGGCGTCGACGAGGCCGGGCGTGGGCCGCTTGCGGGGCCGGTGGTCGCGGCGGCGGTATTATTGTCCAAACCGCGTCCGTCTGGACTGGACGACAGCAAGAAACTAACCGCCGCGCGCCGTGCGGAGTTGGAAGCCGCGATCAAACGCCGCTGCCAATGGGCGGTTGGCGTTGTCGAAGTTGAGGACATTGACCGCCTGAATATTTTTGGCGCAACAATGCTGGCCATGACCTTGGCGGTGGATGCCTTGTGCGTGAAACTTGGTTCTGATCCGCTTGAAGTGCTGGTGGACGGCAACATGACGCCAATGGGCCGATGTCGCGAATGGCGTTGGACAGCGCGGGCAATAGTCGGCGGTGATGCCATTGAACCCTGCATTTCAGCGGCGTCAATTATCGCCAAAGAGCATCGTGACCGGATAATGTGTGCCGCCGCCGAGCAGCATGCGCATTATGGTTGGGAAAAGAACAAAGGCTATGGCACGCCTGACCATTTGGCCGCGCTGCGGGCGCATGGTCCGACGCCTTTGCACCGGAAAAGCTTCGCGCCGGTCGCACAACTGCTTTTACTGTAATTTTTTTGGGGCAGTGAGTCCTTCGGGTAACACCACTAGGGGTTGAGTCTGCTTAGATTCGCAAGACTCCACATATTGTGCCGGACTCGTTTCGTTCCGCCTATATGACGGCAACATGACCGCTGTTCTGAGGAATCCCGAACCATCAACGACCTTGACCCAAGGGCCGTGCTGACTCATCGCAATTTGGTAAGCGCCAAAGGGAGCACGCAATGGGTGTTATTGAGAAAATTAGACCAGCAACAAAAGCAAAGCTGGCACCGGCACACGAACTACCGCGTAATCAGATTTTGCGGATGGACTGCATTGCGGCCATGCGCTCCTTACCAGATTGTTCCATCGACATGGTCTTTGCCGATCCACCCTATAATTTGCAACTGGGCGGGGATTTGTTGCGCCCTGACAATAGCAAGGTCGACGCTGTCAACGATGAATGGGACAAGTTTGCAAGCTTTGCGATTTATGACAAATTCACCCGCGAATGGCTGGCCGAGGCGCGGCGTATCTTAAAGCCCAATGGCTCGCTTTGGGTGATTGGTAGCTACCACAATATCTTTCGCGTTGGCACGGCGGTGCAGGACGCTGGATATTGGATTCTGAACGACATCGTTTGGCGCAAATCCAACCCAATGCCCAATTTTAAGGGCACGCGATTTACCAACGCGCACGAAACGCTCATTTGGGCATCGAAAAGCGAGAAGTCGAAATATACCTTCAACTATCGCGCGATGAAGACGTTGAATGACGAACTTCAAATGCGGTCCGATTGGTTGATTCCGATTTGTGGCGGGCAAGAACGGTTGAAGCGCAATGGTGTGAAGGCCCACCCAACGCAGAAACCCGAAGCACTGCTGTATCGCATTTTGCTGGCCTGTACGAAGCCAGGTGACGTGGTCCTTGATCCGTTTTTCGGAACGGGCACAACCGGTGCGGTTGCGCGGCGTCTTGGCCGTGACTGGATTGGCTGCGAGCGTGAGGCCGTCTATTGCGAAGTCGCTGAGGAGCGCATTGCGGCGGCATTGCCACTGGATGAAAGCGCCATCAAAACCATGCAATCACCAAAGTCTGCGCCAAAGGTCGCCTTTGGCCAATTGGTTGAGGCTGGCTATCTTAATCCCGGCGCGAAACTGTTTGACCGCAAGCGTCAGTTTGAGGCGATGGTGCGCGCCGATGGATCTATCCTATGCGGCGTGGTGGACGGATCGATCCACAAGGTCGGTTCTAGCATTCAAAATGCGCCAAGCTGCAACGGTTGGACCTATTGGCACTATGCCGCCGCCGATGGCGCAATGAAGCCGATTGACGACCTGCGCCAAACCTATTTGCTCGCAACCGAGCCGTGACAAAAATCTATCTTCGCCCCACTGGCTTCGTCGAAAGTCCCCAGCGGTACGAAGGTGAAAGCTTGCGTTTGGCGGGAACCATGCTGTGGTTCTCGCAACTCGAATATATCACACGCGACCTAAAATCGACGCAGCGGCAATTGGTGTCCGTTGGCCAATGGGATGCTTTTGCGGCGGCACTTCCGCAGTCTACCCGCGAACGGTGCGCGTTACTGCTCGACCGCATTACGGCTCCCCGCGCTCCACTGCAGTTGGGCACACGTAGGATCAGGCTTGATCAACCGCATGTCATGGCGATTATCAATGCGACCCCAGACAGCTTTTCGGATGGTGGCAAGAATTTAGACCCCGAAATTGCGGCCGAAGCGGCCATCGCGATGTCTAGCGCTGGTGCGGCCATCATTGACATTGGCGGAGAGTCTTCGCGGCCCGGGGCGCCTTTGGTCTTGGAAGGCGACGAGTTAAATCGGGTCGTGCCGCTGATCCGCAGGCTCGCTGGAGCTGGGGCTGCGATCTCCATCGATACGCGCAAGGCGTTGGTGATGGAGGGTGCATTGCAAGCTGGCGCGACGATGATCAATGACATCTCGGCGCTTTTATACGACGATCGCGCCGTCGAAGTCGCGCGCAAGGGCAATGTTCCTGTGGTCCTGATGCACGCCCCGAGCCAAAGCAGCGACCCGCATAAAGACGGTAAATATGACGATGTCGTATACGATGTGTTCGACTGGCTTGAACAGCGGGTTTCGGCGGTCGAAGCTGTAGGGTTGTCGCGTGAAACAATATTGGTCGATCCGGGTATCGGGTTCGGAAAGACACTCGCCGATAATCTGGCGATCATCAACAATCTGGCAATCTATCATGGACTGGGTTGCGCCTTATTGTTTGGCGCAAGCCGCAAAAGATTGATTGGTGCGCTTTCAAATGAGGCGGGCGCAACCGATCGTCTTGGCGGTTCAATCTTCCTCGCCATGAAAGCAGTGGAGCAGGGCGCACATATTGTCCGCGTTCATGATGCTGCCGAAACCGTGCAGGCTATTCACGTCTGGCGCGGTCTTCGCGATGCGGCGTTGACGGCGCCTATATAGTCTACAGTCCTTTGGCGGCCTTGACCCCGTGCCCAATGGCGGGCAACTTCATGGCGGTAAGGAGAGAGTTAAAATGCTGATGAAATATATCATTGGGTACATCGCAACTGGCATCGCCTTTGCGCTCATCGATAGCGTCTGGCTGCGGACCATGTACACGCGGCTGTATCAGCCAGAAATCGGCGAAATGATGATGAAGAATGGTTTCCGTTTGGGGCCGGCCATCATTTTTTATCTGCTGTATATTTTGGGCATGATGATCTTCGCTGTCGGGCCAGCGCTGCTGACGGGCAAGTGGCAGACTGCGCTCATTTGGGGCGCGTTGATGGGCTTCTTTTGCTATATGACCTATGATTTGACCAATTATGCGACGTTAAAAGTGTGGAGCATGAAAGTCACCATACTCGACATCATTTGGGGCACATTTTTGACAGGCTCTGCTTCGCTGGTCGGCTTTTGGATTACGCAAGCTTTGCTTGGCAAAAGCACTTAGGGTCAGGACCACTTAAATCCACCATCGCGGCGTCAAAATGGCCTCAAACCGCGAAGGTGTAAGTGGTCCTGACTCTAAGCGGCATCGCTGATCCCAAGGTCAGCAAGCTTTCGGTACAAGGTTGACCTGCCGATACCCAATCGGCGGGCAACCTCGGTCATCCGGCCGCTATAATGACCGATAGCAAGCCGGATGACGTCAGCCTCAATTTCTTCGAGCGAACGCATGTTGCCGTCATGTTCATACAGCGTGACGCCAATACCGTCATTTGATCCGGCACCGGCGGACCCACCATTGCGGGGAACGCCAACGGTTTGAGAAATCTGCGGAAACTCCTCTGGCGTCAGAGCGTCGCGATCGCACAAGACAGCGGCGCGAAACAACGCACTTTGCAACTGACGCACATTGCCGGGCCAGTCATAGCCGCGCAACATAATGAGTGCCTCGTCTGTGATTCCAAGGCTACGAAGACCAGGCTGGCTTGCCATGCGGCCCAGGAAATGGCGCGCCAAGGCAGGAATGTCCGATGTGCGTTCGCGCAGCGGGGGAATCGTTAGCTGGACGACATTCAGCCGGTAATAAAGGTCTTCCCGAAATTCGCCGGTTTCTAGCCTGTCGGAGAGGTTATAGTTGCTGGCCGATATAAGGCGTGCATCAATACGGTAACTATGGGCCGCGCCAACGGGTGAGATTTCGCCATGCGTGAGTAAACGGACCAACCGGACTTGTGTGTCGCAGGGAAGCTTGTCGACTTCATCAAGAAACACAGTTCCGCCTTCGGCCTGTTGGAAAATGCCAATATGGCGGTCAAATGCACCAGCAAAAGCACCTCTTTCATGCCCAAAGAGAACAGAGTTCAGCAAAGTATCTGGAATCGCGCTGCAATTTACCTTCAGATATGGCAATTTTGCGCGCGGGCTAGCGGCTTGAATGGCATCTGCGACAACTTCCTTTCCAACGCCATGTTCGCCTTCGATGAAGATTGGTGCGCGGCTGCGTGCGGCCTTGGCCGCGATCGCCAGCGCCGTTCGAAACGCAGGCGCGGAGCCGATGATTTCCTCAAACGCCAACGGTTGGCTGATTTTTTCGGTCAATGGGTATAGTTCTCCCAAAGCCATGCTTTTGTCCGCAGCCATGCGCAATGCGGCGATGATCCGTTCGGGCGCGACAGGCTTTAGGATATAATTCCACGCACCAGCACGCATTGCGCCAATGGCATCCTCGATCGACCCGATTGACGTCATAAGCAACAGGGGCAGGGCAGGGCGGCGGTCCTTGAGTTCGGATATAAACGACGCGGATTCAGCGCCAAGTCCGCATTGGTCTATGAGGATTGCGTCCAGCATCATGCCGTCCTGCGTTCCCAGCAGGTCAATTGCCGATTCGACATCGCGCGCAAATATCGTGCGCCATCCCGCACGCGATGCAATGGCCGAAACCAGCCTGCATTGGGCTGGTTCGTCGTCCATAAGCAACAATAACCGTGTATCTCTTTCTTGCATGCGCCGTCCATTCATGGTCCTTGCGCATGCTGGTAACGCAAATGGGTAAAGAGCTAATTAAGCAGTCATGATATTTTCTTTGTTCATCGTGCTTGAGCATTGGAAAATCACCAGTTAAGGCGGTTGCGTAATATAATTCTACACGGAGGCTGTTTTGACAAACGATCATGACCTTGGACCCGCAAAAGAAACATATTCGGGTTTCGTCACATTTTTCAAATGGGGTACAATTGTTACCGCGATTGTTACCGCTATAGTAGTATTGATCATCGCAAGCCGTGCTGCTTAAGTGGTAAAGATTGCTGTACTAAGGGAAACCACTCCCGGCGAAGCCCGCGTTTCTGCATCCCCTGAAACCGTCAAGAAATTCATTGCGCTTGGCGCGACAGTTTCGGTCGAAAATGAAGCAGGCGCAGGGGCATCCATTGGTGACGGCGATTATGCAAATGCGGGCGCTGCTGTGGGAAATCTGGCTGCGGTCCTGAAGGATGCGGACATTGTTTTGGGCGTTCAGGGACCCGATCCAAAGGCGTTGAAGGGCATGAAGCCCGGCGCTTGGCTGGTTGCCGGACTTGACCCCTTTGGGCAGCGTTCACGCGTTGATGCTTATGCCAAGGCGGGCGTAGAAGCGCTGGCGATGGAATTCATGCCGCGCATTACGCGTGCGCAGTCGATGGACATATTGTCGTCGCAATCGAACCTGTCGGGATATAAGGCGGTGATTGAGGCGGCGTCGGTCTATGGCCGGGCCTTCCCAATGATGATGACCGCCGCTGGCACCATTAGCGCCGCGAGGGCGTTCATCATGGGTGTTGGCGTGGCCGGGCTACAGGCGATTGCCACTGCACGCCGTTTGGGCGCTCAGGTTTCGGCAACCGACGTGCGCTCTGCTACGAAGGAACAGATTGAATCCTTGGGCGCAAAGGCGATTTTCGTTGAGAATGTCGCCGGAATACAAGGCGAGGGCGCTGGCGGATATGCGACCGAAATGTCGGACGAATATAAGGCAGCGCAAGCCGAATTGGTCTCCGCGCATATCGCCAAGCAGGACATCGTCATCACAACCGCGTTGATTCCGGGCCGTCCAGCACCGCGTTTGGTGTCTGACGCGCAAATCGCAAGCATGAAGCCGGGCTCCGTCATTTTCGACCTTGCCGTTGCGCAAGGCGGCAATGTCGAAGGGTCCAAGGCAGACGAAATCGTCATCAAACATGGTGTCAAAATCATTGGCTATAGCAACACGCCAGCGCATTTGGCGGCGGACGCATCGGCGCTGTATGCGCGCAACCTGTTTAACTTCCTCTCCGCTTTTTGGGACAAGGAAGTTGGTCGCCCTGTGTTGCCGGATGAAGATGAAATTACCGCAGCAATTCGCCTGACCAAAGATGGCAAGGTTGTGAATGAGAGGTTGTTGGGGTGAGCCAAAAATCCAACCCTGTTTGGGCAGTGGCGACCATCGCTGTATTTTTTTTAGGATGGCCAGCCTATCAAATGGTTACGCGCGTTAGTGACATTGAACGCGCCGAATTCAGGGTTTTGTATGCAGGTGCCCGCGACCGGCTTGATGCATTTTCTGGCTGTCGGTTCGCGGTTGGAAAGTCGACAGATCCGGCAAGGCTTGACGTCCAGATCGAGCTCCAAAAGAAATTTTCTGCTTTGCGGGGTAACATTTCTGACAGCCGCTTTTCGAGCGATCAAAAGTTATTGGATCTCGAAATTCAGTTGAAGAACCAGAATCCACAAACAGAGATGGAAGATGAGACCGTCAGATGCGCGCGCTTGTCGCCTTTTGCGTCTGCTAAAGAGAAAGAAGTGAGCGCATCGATTTCTGATGTTGAAAATTTTTTAGAAAAATATTGAGGCGGGAAAAATGGGCTTTATTTCAATTTTATCCATCTTCGTGATGGCCTGTTTTGTGGGCTATTATGTGGTCTGGTCCGTCACCCCTGCGCTGCACACGCCGTTGATGGCGGTGACGAACGCGATTTCTTCCGTCATTATCGTCGGTGCTTTGATCGCGGCTGCGGCAGGGGGATCACCGACCGCCAAATGGCTTGGTTTGATCGCCGTGGCCTTGGCCAGCGTCAATATCTTTGGTGGCTTTGCGGTCACGGCGCGCATGCTCGCCATGTATAAGAAAAAGGAGCGTTAAGTTGGAACATGTTGCTCCTCCCGCTTGGGTCATGCTCGCTTATTTGATTTCGGGCGTATTTTTTATATTGGCGCTGCGCGGACTATCGTCGCCTGCAACATCGCAACAGGGTAACCGCTTTGGCATGGCCGGTATGTTGATTGCCGTGGTCACTACCTTAGTCACGCATGAAGTCGCGTCGCTGCCTGAAATCCTCGGCGCAATCGCCATCGGGGGCGGCATTGGGTGGGTCACGGCACGCAAGA
>Ga0208327_1000131_pt1 | contig 19337 bp, 20 predicted proteins | sample LakMenEpi26Jun08_FD_150733 | JGI IMG/M metagenome (GOLD analysis project Ga0208327, IMG submission 150733) | Freshwater microbial communities from Lake Mendota, WI - 26JUN2008 deep hole epilimnion (SPAdes) | ecosystem: Environmental > Aquatic > Freshwater > Lake > Epilimnion/Euphotic zone ...
GTTCATGCGTTGGATGTGGTTGGTTTTTTTGGATCTTCATTTACCCAAGTATCCCAACTCTCCTTCGCATGAACAACCTCCTGAAACTTCACACCTAGGAGAGGGAGGTTTCCCAAAGCATAGTCGATCGCTTTGCCCATGGAACTGCGAGGCAGATACCGTCCCTCCTTCTTCAGCAAGGCGAGAGCGGACTCGATACGCCGGTAGATTGGGACACTCTGAGCCGAGCGAACCGCTTCTCTCAAAACTGGACCGGCCTTTTCCTCCCGAAGCCGGGCCTCCACACGGTAGAGATGGCCTATCTGACGCAGGATGAAGCCTGCTTGTCGGGGAGCCTGTTCGCGCGCTTCGTAAAACTTGCGCCGTGCATGAGCCCAGCATCCGGCCAGAGTGATGGAGCCATCATGATCCCTCGCGAAGCTCGGATAAGCTGCGTAGGCATCACATTGGATCGTTCCAGTGAAGTCCACGGGGATGATGTTTTTCAGACATGGCGCTCCTCGACTGGGCTCCCACTTGAAGAAGACATCTCCTCGCGGTCGACAGGTCGTCCAAAGATAGCCCAGTTTGGTTTGACCATGACCGGGAGCAAGATAACTCACCGGAGTCTCGTCTATTTGAACATACCCCCCGGAGAGAACCTCCTTCGCCATGATGTCATAAATCGGACGCAGCCACTCAGCGCAGAGCCCCATCCATCGCGCCATGCTTTGCCGGGGAAGACTCACCCCATGACGATTCAAAAAGATGCTCTCCTGCCGGTAGAGCGGCAGATGGTCGCAGTACTTGCCCACGATGATGGCGGCCAAGAGTCCCGGTGCCGCAACGCAGCGCTCCTGGAGCGCCGGCGGTAACTCCGCCACCACCGGGGCGCAATCGAGATCTTTCCTTGAGACATACTTGTTGCGGATAAGCCGCCGTCTCAGGAACTTCGCCGGTTCATAATCGAGTTGCTCACTCACCTCAGCTCCGATCAAGCGCCAGGCATGTGGCGCCTCTTTGACCTCCTGCGGATCAAGGATTTCATCAACCACGGGCAGATCACTCGGCCACCGCTCCCGTGGATTGCGGCGAGCTTTCTTTTTGCCGGGTAGCTCAGCCTCCTCTTCCAGGGAGGCGTCGCCTTTTCCCAAGGGAGTTCCTCCCTCACTTCCTCCAAGAAGAAGTTCCAGTTGATCCGGACTCATCACCTCGCTGCCCCTCCCAAATATGCGCCGAACCAAAAGATCAACCTTCTGACGAAGAAGTGCGTTTTCCGCACGAAGGGAGGCACTCTCCGCTCGAAGAAGAACGTTCTCCTTCCGCAGTTCTTCAATGATTTTGGCCTCCTCAGTCACTGACTTTTATCCAGCAAGTAGCGTGCCACTTTCTATCACTTCCTCTCATCCCTCTCGTACCACGCCCTCATCCTCCCTCCTCTCAAATCAATCCCATCTGTCAGCATCGCCAAGGCCTCCGGCCGCAGGGTCAACTTGCTCTTCCCCTCCACACTCTGCGGCCATGAGAAGGTCCCTTTTTCCAACCGCTTGCTCAATAACCACACCCCGCTCCCATCGTAATAGAGGATCTTGAGCCTCGTTCTCCTCTTGTTCCCAAAGACAAAAAGGATCCCGCTCCGCAACTCTTCAGAGAGGACTCCCTCCACCATCGCGGTAAGTCCTTCATACCCTTTGCGCATGTCACATGCTTCCACGGCCACCAGCACCTTGAGCCCTCCGGTAAAACTCAACATCAGCGTATCCCCCCAAGTTGCCTCAGCACTTCCACCGCAAGCATCGCTCCCTTCCGATCGGCTACTTCCATTTCCGCTCCTCCAATCCTCACGATGAGTGGCCCTCCTTGCTCCATGTAGTCTCTCTGCTCGGGCACTACCGCTTCCACCCACTGCACTCCGACCCCCATCCCTGGCGCTTTTTGATCACTCAGTGTTCGTTTTTTCTTCTTCTGTATCCACGATGCCAGCGTCGTGTACTTGATCCCATACTTCTCCGCAAAGGCAATCCCACTCATCCCGCTCCTCTCGTATTCCTCAAGCAATACCTCCCTTCTCTCCCTCGGCGTCCTCACTCGCCCCAAACTATCCTGGATGAGTATTTGTTCAACAGGCTCTGTTATCGTAGGCGTCATACCCCTACGCTACGACACCTACGTCATCTCTTCATAGTGGTGCTCCGCGTGACGCTTACGTCGTATCGAACTAGCCCAGACTTATTAAGCCTCACTTCGACGGGCGTAGACGTATTGAATCAAAGAGGTTCGCCCTTGGATGTGTAGAACCGTTACTTGCATGCATGCGCCATTGGCATCTTCCAAGATAAATGGCTCACCTACAAAGAATTGAGCCGGCTGCTGTTCACCGCCACGGATGGCAATGTTGTCTGCATAAAGGTACATTCGGTTACTAGTATCCAGAATCGGATTTAGCCGTCCTTCTAGACCGGGAATGTATCCTGTACTGTGACATATGATTGAACCGGTGTTTTCGTTTGCAGGGAGAGTTGCACGAAGACTGTCAGCTGGATCCCATTCGGAGAATATGGCGCCAGGTCGGTTAGGATGAGCAATGAGAACCCGCAAAGCGCGGCGGGTTTGGAAGGTGAACTTGGCGATGCCAAGGTCGGAACTTACCGAATCTTTGCATGTACTGTTGTCTGCTAGTGCTGTGACCTTGGCTCCTTCGATAGGGTTACCCTGCTCATCAAGTACGTGCACAAACGCTTCGGCAGGATTAATGCGTTGGAGTGACTCAACAGAAAAAATGGCTTTCCTCAGCTGTTCTGAAGGAATAGTGCGGTCGGCACGAATAAGTTTTTTTTGAATGATTTTGGCGAAATCCTCCGGAGATCTGTCCTGAAGAGAGACATATCCAGTTGTAGGTAAAACGCCAGGGATCTCAGTGCTATCGAAACGAGCGGGCAATATATACTCTTGAGACTCTTGAAAGGCCCGGGACTGCATGGCCTGACGTTCGTGTGTTGGCCACAGTTTTCCAGCGTAATGCTGGGATATAAACATGATCGTGTACAAAGCCTTGTTCTGGTAGACATCAGAAAGATGGTCATACAGGTTCTTTCCCCAAAGGGTATCCTCTTCAAAGAGATCGTAGAAAACCTTAATACCAGAGTTTCTGAGTATGTTTGCTACTTTATCGACGTATGGTCGATCCTCTCCTGCGAAGGAGAGGGCAATTTCAAACTGCACATCACGAGTCATAACGGCACTCTAAGTACATATCGCTCTGGAAATATTATATATGAGTTTTATAGCTCATTGCACTTTAGCCACTGGATCAGAATTGCTGCTAATAAGATTGTTGAGTTCGTTGTCTTCAATTGAGAAGCTCATTGCTTTTTCATCTTTTACCTCATGAAGTGCTGCAATGAGCCAGTGTGAGTCATATGTTTTACACAGCATGTACTTTGAATTGTCTCTACTGAACATAGGGAGCAGCGCTCCGCTTGGATCATACCCAGGCTTATGGTGTAGCCTTGCAAAAATCAGTTGAAGCAGTTTTGCAACACCCATTGCATTGTGGCCCAAATCTTTGTTAAGGACTCTCACGCGAACAAAACCAGCACGAAGAGAAATCACAAGCTCGACTTCTACTGGAGAAAATGGACCCGTAATAAGACAGGTTGCAGTTGCACGCTTGAACTGCAATACCTCCGCCTGATTTTCACTACTTTTCCAAAATTCAGTTTCTCCAATATTGCCTGAAGCCGTCAGATACTCATCCTTCTGAATCCTAATCTTTGATACTTGAAGTGTTACGGATTGGCTCATTGCTGTATCTAACGTCATTAAATGGCCTATCCGTTGAAAATCTGCTGAGTGATGTGCCAGTAGTGAAAGGCTTCTGGGTTGCCGCCTTTTAGTCTGCTGAGCGAGGACCAGGGTGCATTGATGGTTTGATCTTTTAGCGCCTCGATATTTGCGGAGTCGAATCGCATCTCATGGATGCGCAGCTTGGGCCTCTTCTGGATCCAGGCCGCAAGGGCCGCAGCTTTGCCTGCTGCGGTGCGTGCTTCATCTTTCCGAAAGGGTTGGTTGAGGAGGTGGTTCTGGAGGTTCCGCACTCCTTCTTCAAGGAATAGACCGTGTTCGTTTCTGGTTCCGCCCTTGAGATCGAGTTGGCTGTAGAGAAAGCCTGTTTCGATTGTGTCGTTGAGGGTGTCCTCGAGCGTGAAGCTGGCGTTACGGTACTTGAGCTGTTTGGCGTGGAGGGCCTCGTAGACTTCAGCGGCAATGGAGAGGTCTGATGCGGCGTCAAAGAGGGCGGCGACATCAAAGAGTTGCTTGACGATATCGGTTCTGCGCCGTGCATGATGCAGGATGCCGATCGTGTTGGGGGCGTAGGCTGTGAGTTTGTCTCCAAGAAGGCTGTCGATGCTGGGAATCGATACCTTGACCTCTCGCTCGGCAATGAAGAATGGGGCGACGATGGCGACAGGTTCGCAGTGGAGGGCCTCCTCTTGATCAAAAAGTACATCAAGAAGGATGTGATCCTGTTTGTCTGAGAGGGCGGAGGTGTAGAAGAAGCGGAAATGCTTTTTGGGCGGCATGTCACCGTCGCGTTGGGCGTCGTGATCGTAGGCTGTGAAGGGGTAGAGGCTGCTAACCGTTTCGAGAAGGCTGGTCAGATCGGATGGGGTAGCCTGTGTCACGATATCGATATCGATCGACAGCCGTCGTGCAGGGGAGATCCTCAGGAGGAGGCTGGTACCACCCTTGAACTGAAGGGGGAGCCCACCTTCTGTGAGATGCCCCAGAAGCTGGAGGGCGACGATGGCTTTCTCCAGCATGATGGGGTTAGGGCTTCCCAACTCCTTGGATTGGAGCTGGATCCAATCCTTCTGAAAGCAGTCCCTGGAGATCATGAGGAGGACTTTGGATTAACCAACGCGGATTTTCTGAAATATTCCGCGTTAATATATTCAACCAACTCCTTGCCTGTGGGGCGGCGCTCCAAGGCGTAGTCCAGAAGCAGGGCAAGTTTCAGCCGGTACCGAGTGGCGACATTGTCGAGAATTCGGTGAAATTCCCCAAGATCCATCAGGTTGAGAATTTGGGATTCCAAGAACAACTCCACGAGGATGCCCTCAATGGAAACGAGGTGCTGTTCGTGAGGTTGGTTGGTAATCAGGGGGCGGATGATTACTGTTCGGGGATCCCGGATGGAAAAGTTTTTTGCAGCTTCGTTCCGAGGATTGATAAAAACGGTGTAGCCGACATCACGAAGGCGCTCTCCGACGCTTTCCATGGCATCACGGTCTGTGTGGACGAAGCTGACAAACTTGGTGAGGAGGTTGTGGCCGTGTGCTTGGATTTGCTCCGTCGACCAGCAAGAGAAATTGAGCAGGGGGAACTCTGTCTGCAGCGTATGGACCAGTGAAGCAACAGAGGATGGGGGCAGGGTAAAAGCCTCCGACAGGCCGGAATACCACCCCCTTCCAGCGCTATAGATGAGGCCTTTGGCAACAGCTTCAACCAGATAGACTCTCAGCGAGGTATCTTTGATTAAGAGACCTGCTTCTTGTGCGGTTTCTTGAATGGTCTTGTAGGAAAAGTACGGCGTCCGGGCCTTGAGGATGCTCAGAACACCGAAAAAGAGAGCCTGTTTATCAAGCAGGTCGAAGTACTCAGGATGATCAGGATCGTTGTCAGGCTGAAGTACGCCTTCGTAACGGTAGTCATAAGCCTCTCCAGGCGAAGCCGGTTGGAGCCGGGCAAGCTGACGGGATGAGAGGTGGGTGATGATATCCGTGTAATGCCCGTTACCATCGGAACGGGTGAAGACAAGATCTACAGCGAGGAGCTCCCCGTTGCTGAGAGCCCGGATTTCTCCGCTGCCACGGTAGTGAGTGCCTTCCTGAGTGGAGAACTCTGCAAAAACCTTTTTCCCATGCAATTGATCCCGACTCAGCTCGGATTTGAGCCAGCGAATGCGGCTCTGAGCTGAAGGGATGGAAGAGGGTGGCGGATACATCTTTGCCCCCCAAACGTATCCTTTCCTCAAAATTACGGCAATCGTGCCCTGTCTATGGGGAGCGTGGCCGGCGTGGAGTCTGGCTTTTGGGGGATTGGGAAAATCAAAGATTTCGCGGGAGGGGATCACCCCAAAGCGGATTTCCCCCTGGCGACTGCTATATCAACGGGGTGTCGAGGCGTAGCGGGGCACTGTAGCTCTCCGGAATGGTAACAAAAGGTAACAAAAAGTTTGCGGGATCTGCGGGAATCCGCGAGAGCGAGAGAAGAAAGAAAATCGCCCGCAGAGCCTCTATTTATAAGCCTCAAAGAGTAAACGAGACCGATTTTTAAGTGGTGCGCGATACAGGGTTCGAACCTGTGACTTCTTGCGTGTGAAGCAAGCGCTCTACCGCTGAGCTAATCGCGCATGGTGCGGGGAGGGATGAGGATTAGAAATCTCCTGATCTCTTCGGGCAAGGAGATAACGCGATGGGGGACGAGATGAATCATCCCGACCTCCGAAGATTTTCCGGGGGATCCGGCGCCCTGCGGGTAATCACTTCATGAAAGGACGGGTGGGAATGAATCCCTCCCCGGAACAACAACAAAAAAGAACACAATGAAGACACTGATCAAAGCCGGCGCCATGCTCGCCATCATCGCCGGTCTCGGACTGGCGGCAGCCTCGGCCGCTGAGAGCGCCTGTGCAAAGTGCTGCAAGACCAGCTGCAGCTCCTGCATGAAGTGCTCGGACGGCAAGTGCGCCTCTTGCTGCAAGAGCTGCTGCAAGTAAGCGAATCGTTCAGCGGGGCGGGGGTGGGACCGAAAAAAGCCTGCCTCCCCCCGTTGATCTGCTAAGGTTCCACCCTTAAGGTTCCCTTGAACCTCGATCATCGTCATGCACCCCGATAACGACCTCTCCTCACTCTTGCAGGGTTGGCGGCATGACGTGGAACCCGGCTCCGGATTCAACCGCTCGGTATGGTCGCGGATCGAGGCCGCCGAGAGTCGCAAGGGTGATGGCATTGCCCGGCTCTTTTCCTGGGTGCAGCAACTGGCCAGCCCGCGCATCGCCCTGACCACGGCGGCGATTGCCCTCTTCGGGGGAATCCTGCTCGGCGGCATCCAAGCACGCACCGCACAGGAAGAACGCTATCTTCTTTCGCTGAAACCTTCGGCGGCGGTCACATTCATCCGCTGATCCCTCAGTCATGAAACGCGGCATCCTTGCTCTTCTGGCGGTGATTGTCATTGCTGCAGGAGCATGGTTGGCCGCCAAGCATCTCCTGCAGGGTCCTCCCTCGGCTTGGCTCTGCCATGAATACGCCCTTACCCCGCAGCAGATGAGCCGCGTGGAGGCGCTTCAACGCGAATACGGCAGTCGCTGCGGCCCCTGCTGCGATCAAATGTGTGAGGCGAACGCGCGTCTCGAGGATCTGGCCCTTGGCTCCTCAGCCGTGACCCCTGCACTTCGCGCGGCTGTGGCCGAGACCGACCGCATCCGCACCGCCACGAGGATCGCCATGCTTGATCACTTCTACGCCGTGGCCGCGGAACTCCCGCCCGATCGTCGCAGGGAATACCTGCTCAAGGTCCTCCCGCTTGTCATCGACTCCTGCGGTTCACGCTGATGACCGCCTCCCGCCACCCCGATCACGAGAGCGGCGCTCTTGATCGTGAGGCAATGGAGCGTCTTGCCGCCGGCGAGGATCTCGCCCTGAACGGAATCATGGAGCGCTGGAATAACCGCCTTGTCGCCTACCTCTACCGATTCACCGGCAATGAAGCCACGGCGCTTGATCTCGCCCAGGAGACCTTCGTGCGCCTCTATCAGGGTCGCCTGAAGTTCCGCCCGGGGAGTTCCTTCCCGGGTTGGATTTTCGGTATTGCCGCCAACCTCGCCCGAAACCATCTGCGCTGGCGGCAACGTCACCCGACTCTTCCCATGGAGGAGGCGGAGGAAGGTGCCTCTGTCTCGGAAGTGGATCCCAGCCTCTCCGCCGAAGCAAGCGAACGGGAGAAAGCCGTGAGGGAGGCCGTCTCCGCCCTGCCTTCCGATTTGCGTGAGGCCTTGGTGCTCACGGAATACGAACATCTTTCCCACGCCGAAATCGCCGCGATCGCCGGGTGCTCCGTAAAAGCCGTGGAGCGTCGGGTCAGTCGTGCGCGCGTGATCCTGCGCAAGGGGCTCTCCCGCTACTTGCAGGGCTAACCCAACAACGATAGGCAATAAAAAAGGCCGACCGGATTTTCACCGGCCGGCCCTCTCAGGATGTTTTAGCTTTAGTGATAGGTGCAGTGCGTGAGGGTGCCGCCGCAATGTGTGCAAGAGTGCTTGAGTTTGCCCGTCTTGAAGAAGGTAACGATTGCAGACTCGCAGTCGGGGCAGACCATCACCTTGCTTTTAACGGGAGCGTAGGCACCAGGGTGCTTTGCATAGCCCGGGTTGTAGGCATGCTCGACCCAGACCATCTTGCATTTGTTGCAGGTGACGGCGTTGGCCGGCGGTGTCGGCGGTGCCGTCTGACAGGCGGTCATCAGGATCGCGATGCCCAAGGCTCCAGAGAGGAGGAGTGATTTGAGGGTGATGTGTGGTGTTTTCATGACAATGGCAGGTTCGCCCCCTTCTTGAATCGTCACAATTGGCGCGACCGCTTATCCGCTCTTAAGTAATCGAATTAGGAAAGCGTTCTTTCAGAGCAATGGCATTGGACAACAAATGATTGACTTCAATCATATCCACCAAGAGACTGGCCGACCATGCGTGTTGCCAAACACATCGTTGAGGCCCGTCGTTCGCGGCTGACAGAGCTCCTTCTGGAGCGCGGTTACCTGCCGATCAGCGAGCTCTGCGAGGAGTTGGGCGTCTCCGAGGCGACCGCCCGACGTGATCTCACCGCACTGGAGAGCGAGGAGAGGATCACCCGCACCTACGGCGGGGCGCTCGGTGAATTCAACGCGACCTTCACCTCCTTCCGCGAGCGACTGCGCGAGGGAACCGATGCCAAGGGATCCATCGCCCGCGCGGCGGCCTCACTGATCAGGCCCGGAATGCGCGTCTATCTGGATGCCGGCACGACCGCTTTTGCGATCGCCCAGGAACTGCGGCGCCATCTGCCCGAGCAACTCACGGTCATCACCAACAACCTCGCCCTTCTGGAAACACTCGGCTCCCTGCCCGGAGCGAAGACGATCCTGCTTGGCGGCCAGCTTCTTGAGCGCCAGTCGGTCCTGCTTGGGAACGAGGCGGTGAAGGCCGCTGCATTGCAGCAGATCGACATTGCCTTCCTGAGCGCGCAGGGAATGAACGAACAGGGGCTCTGGAACTCCCAGCGCGACATCATCCGGCTCCAGCAGGCCGTGATGAAGCGGGCGGTCCACTCCTGCTTCTGCCTCGACCGCACCAAGCTGGGCCAAACCGCCCCCGACCATCTCGTATCATGGCCGAAGATCCACACCCTGGTCAGTGATCTCTCCCTTCCCGAACTCCGCCAAGCCGGGATCACCCTGAAGCCCGGCGTCCTTCTCCACTCTCAGTCCTGAAAATTCACCCCTAACCTTCCAATAGCCTACAGCCTAAAAAACAGCCGTCGAAAGACGAGAGACGAGAGTCGCGTGTTCCCCGATCACCCATAACCTATTCCCGATAACCCATCGCCCATCACCTATCCCCTATCACCTAACCCACATGAGCACCCAAGACATCATCCTCATCGCCAACGGCGATCTCCGCACCACCGCCAACCAGAAATGCGAGGAGGCGCAACAGGCCATGGAGGCCCTGCTCATCAAGGCAGTTGAAAAGGAAGGCCGCTCGATCCGCCGCGGTCACGGCTTCGATGCGAAGAAAGGCCACAGCTTCATCGACAGCCAGAAGTACGGCATGGAGGTCTTCCGCAACATCCCCAAGGACGCCCCGATCATCGTTGCCGAGGCTGTCTGGCAGTACAGCCACCATCTCCTGCAGGGACTCCTTACCCATCAGGGTCCGATCCTGACTGTCGCCAACTGGAGCGGCACCTGGCCAGGCCTCGTCGGCATGCTCAACCTCAACGGCTCCCTCACCAAGGCGGGTGTGAAGTACAGTACCCTCTGGAGCGACGACTTCAGTGATGAGGCTTTTCTCAAGGGACTCCGCTCATGGCTGACCACCGGTAGCGTCACCCATGTCACCCCTCACGTGAAGGCCTATGATAAGGCCGGCGTTCCCGCCGATGCAGAGAAGCTCGGCACCGAATTCGCCAAGAAGTTCCGCGACCACAAGGAGATCATGGGTGTCTTCGACGAGGGTTGCATGGGCATGTACAACGCGATCATCCCGGACGAGCTCATCCACAAGACCGGTGTCTTCAAGGAACGCCTCAGCCAGTCTGCACTCTACGCCAAGATGCTCACCGTCAAGGACGAGGAGGCGCGCGCCGTCTACCAGTGGCTCCTCGACCGCGGCATGACCTTCAAGTTCGGCCCCAGCGAGGAGAACGACCTCACCGAGAACCAGATCCTCCAGCAGTGCAAGATGTACATCGCCGCCGTCCGCATCGCCGAGGAGTTCGGGTGCGCCACGATCGGCATCCAGTACCAGCAGGGCCTCAAGGACCTCGCCCCCGCCTCCGACCTCGTCGAGGGACTCCTCAACAACGTCGAGCGTCCCCCCGTTTATGACGAGGTGACCGGCAAGGAACTCTTCGCCGGCGAGGCGCTCCCGCACTTCAACGAAGTGGACGAGTGCTCCGGTCTCGACGGACTCATCACCTACAAGCTCTGGCGCCAGCTCGGCTTCGCGCCCGAGAACACGCTCCACGATCTCCGGTGGGGCCGCCACTACACGGGTCCCGGCGGCAAGAATCTCTCCGAGACCCTCGACGCCTATGTCTGGGTGTTCCTCATCTCCGGCGCCGCACCTCCCGCCCACTTCATCGGCGGCTTCAAGGGAACCTCGAGCGAGCGCCAGCCCTCCATGTACTTCCGCCTCGGCGGCGGTACCGTCAAGGGCGTCAGCAAGCCAGGCTGGATCGTCTGGAGCCGTATCTTTATCGACGGGGGCGAGCTCTGCTACGACACAGGCCTCGGCGAGATCGTCGAGTTGCCGCAGGCCGAGACCGAGGATCGCTGGAAACTCTCCACGCCGCAGTGGCCGATCATGCACACCATCCTCCCCGGCATCAGCCGCGACGAGATGATGGCCCGCCACAAGGCCAACCACATCCAGGTCGTCTACGCACCCGACAAGGAGGGCGCGAAGAAGGGCCTCTTCGCCAAGGCCGCCGCGATGCGCGAGCTCGGCATGAAGGTCGCCATCTGTGGAGAGATCTGATCACTACTGGACCTGTTAAAACGTTAATAAGTTGAAAGGTTAAAACGGATTCATCTTCCGCCTACTGCCTCCCGACTTTTTCACTTTCTAACCTTCTAACCATTTTCACTTTCTCAATCATGTCTTCCGAACTCACCCAGAAACTCATCGGGCTCTGTCACGACCTCGGCCGCGAGGAGCGCGGGATGGCGATCCTCGGCGAGGGGAACGCCTCGACCCGTGTCGATGACGAGACCTTCCTTGTGAAGGCGAGCGGGCACTGCCTCGGCACGCTTGGCGAACCGGGATTGACCCTCTGCCGCTTCTCGACCCTGCTTCCCCTGCTTGAGGGAACCTGGGCCGACGAGGACGTGGAGCGCCTGCTGCTGGAGAGCCGCGTCGACAAGAACGCCGCGAAGCCCTCCGTCGAGGGACTCTTCCACGCGTACCTCCTGTCGCTTCCGGGCATTTCCTTCGTCGGCCACGTTCACGCCATCGCGGTGAACCAGATCCTCTGCTCGCCCCGCGCGGAGGAGTACGCCACCAAGCGCACCTTCCCCGACGAGATCGTCTGCTGCGGCACCGAGTCGGTGCTCGTTCCCTACACGGATCCCGGCGTCCACCTCGCCCGCGCGATCGCCTCGGGGGTGAAGGACTTCATCTCCCGCCGCGGCGAACCGCCGCGTATCATCCTGCTCCAGAACCACGGGATCATCGGCCTCGGAGGCAGCCCCGCCGGCGTCATGGCCTCGCTCATGATGGCCGAGAAATCGGCGAAGATCTTCGTCGGCGCCGCGGCACTGGGAGGACCCGTCTTCCTCACGCCCGAGAACGTCGCCCGTATCTCGGGCCGCTCCGACGAACACTACCGCCGCAAGGTATTAAAACTCTGACGAGAGGGAGAGGCTATTAGGCTGAAGACTTTTAGACTGTTAGGAAAACCCAAGAATCCAAAACCCAAAAAGAACCTGCCAACACGACTGAAGAGTTCCCCCCGTTGTCCAGCCTCTCACCATTTCACCTTTTCCTTCTCCCTCCTTCAGCCTTCAGTCTAAACCCCTTCAGCCTTACTCGCCCCTCTCCCCATGTCTTCCCACACCCACTATCTGGCCATCGATCTCGGTGCCGAGAGCGGCCGTGTCATGCTCGGCACACTCTGGGACGGGCGCCTGAAGCTGGAGGAGATTCACCGATTCTCCAACGGGGCTGTGATGATCAAGGGATCGCGCCGCTGGGATCTGCTCCATCTCTACGCGGAGATCGTGGAGGGCCTGAAAAAAGCTGGAGCCCGCGAATTGCCGATCCGGTCGCTGAGTTCCGATTCCTGGGGTGTCGACTATGCGCTCATGAAGGGCTCCGAGCCGTTTCTGGGCGTTCCCTACCAGTACCGTGACGAGCGGACGGACGGTTCCTACGAGCGCCTGGGCGATGTCACGAGGGAGGAGGTCTACGCGACGACCGGCATCCAGTTCATGACGCTCAACACGCTCTGCCAGCTCCATACGGATCTGCTGCAGCGCCCCGAGATCCTGAAATTCGCCGACCGATTCCTGCTGATCGGCGACACGGTGAACCATCTCCTCGGCGGCGAGCCCGTGGCTGAGGAATCGCTCGCCAGCACGACCCAGCTCTTCGATCCGGCGAAGCATGACTGGGCCCGCCCTCTCATCAGGCGACTCGGACTTCCCGAATCGATTTTCCCGAAGGTCGTCCCTTCCGGCACCGTCATCGGAACCCTCACGGAGGAACTCCAGTCCGAGACTCGTCTCGGTCAGGTGAAGGTGGTCGCCACCTGTTCGCACGACACCGGGGCCGCAGTGGCGGCTGTTCCGGCAAGCGACGACGAGGGATGGGCCTACCTCAGCTCCGGCACCTGGTCGCTCCTCGGCGTCGAGTCGCCGACTCCGGTGCTGACGGAGGAAGCAAGGAATCTTCAGTTCACCAACGAGGTTGGCTACGGGGGAACAACCCGGCTTCTCAAGAACATCACGGGACTCTGGATCCTTCAGGAATGCATGCGCTTCTGGCGCGAGAGCGGCCATGAGCACACCTACACCGATCTTGTGAGCATGGCCCTTGAAGCCCCGGCGCTTTTCTCGCTCATCAATCCCGGCGACCCGCGCTTCCTGCGCTCCGGAGGAAGCGCCGCCTCGGGCGGCATGCCGGCGCGCATTGCCGAGTATTGTAGGGAGACATCCCAGCCTGTTCCCGGATCGGTGGGTGCGATCGCCCGCTGCATTCTCGAGAGCCTCTCCCTGCTCTACCGCAAGAGCCTCTCCGAGCTGGAACAACTCACAGGCAAGCCGATCAACCGTCTCCACATTGTCGGCGGCGGCACCCGCAACGAACTTCTCAACCAGTGCGCCGCCAGCGCCACCGGGCGGAAGGTCATCACGGGCCCCGTCGAGGCGACGGCCGCGGGGAATATCCTCATCCAGGCCATCGCCGGAGGAGCGGTCTCCTCGCTGGCAGAGGCCCGGGCCATCGTGGCCCGATCGTTCCCTCAGAATACCTACGAACCGCAGGAACCCGCGGTCTGGGAAGCGGCCTATGGACGCTTCACGGCCCTGCCATGAAGCGACGTTAAAGTCGTTAAAAATGTCTAGTTGTTAAAAAGTTCAAAAACCTAAACCTACAAACCCTGAAATCCAAAAAATTGCAGCCCATCGTCACGTTCTAACACTTCAACCTTTCACCTTTTAACCTCAAACACCATGCCCTACCAACCACTGCCCAACCTCTGGGATGACGCCAAGGCCTCCGAGCTCGATGCCGTCGACCTGCTTGTCTACCGCTCCAACCTGCTCGGCTCCGACCAGCGCATCACCAACACCGGAGGCGGCAACACTTCCTCCAAGATCATGGAGAAGGATCCCCTCACCGGTGAGTTGGTCGAGGTGCTCTGGGTGAAGGGCTCCGGCGGCGATCTCCGCACCTCCAAGCGCGAGAACTTCTCCTCCCTCTATCAGGAGAAGCTGATCGGTCTGCAGAAGAGCTACGGCGCCCGCGCCGACAAGGGGCTGAAGTCCCAGGCCGAGGACGACATGGTCGGCGCCTACGCCCACACGACCTTCAACCTCAATCCCCGCCCCTCCTCGATCGACACGCCGCTCCATAGCTTCCTGACAGGCAAGTGCGTGGATCACATGCACCCGAACGCCGTCATCGCCGTCGCGGCGAGCAAGCGTTGCCAGGAGCTGACGAAGGAGATCTTCGGCGGCGAGATGGAGTACGTTCCCTGGATGCGCCCCGGCTTCGAGCTCGGTCTCGCCATGCAGGAGATCGAGCGCAAGAATCCCGCGATCAAGGCCATCATGATGGGTCAGCACGGCTTCATCTCATGGGATGACGATGCCAAGACCTGCTACGCGAAGACCCTCGCCTTCATCGACAAGGCCGCCGCCTACATCGAGGAGAAGTATGCCGCCAAGGGTGGAGACGCCGCCGCGTTCGGCGGTGCCAAGTACCAGTCGCTCGACGAGTCAGCCCGTGACAAGGCCTTCGCCGCCATCCTTCCCTGGCTCCGCGGTCAGGTCAGCCAGCAGAAGCGCTTTGTCGGCACCATCCAGTCCGACGAGAAGATCCTCCGCTTCGTGAACTCCAAGGATGCCGCCCGCCTCGCCGAGCTCGGCACCTCCTGCCCGGATCACTTCCTCCGCACGAAGATCAAGCCCCTCTACGTCGACTGGAATCCCCAGACCGAGGATGTCGCGGCACTCAAGGCCAAGCTCTCCGCCGGCCTCGACGCCTACCGCGCCGACTACGCCGCCTACTACGACCGCTGCAAGCACGCGAACTCCCCCGCGATGCGCGATCCGAACCCGACCGTCATCCTCATCCCCGGACTGGGAATGGTCGCGTGGGGCAAGGACAAGAGCGAGAGCCGCGTCACCGCGGAGTTCTACAACTGCGCAGTCGAGGTCATGCGAGGCGCCGAGGCGATCGACGAGTATGTCTCCCTGCCCCAGCAGGAGGCGTTTGACATCGAGTATTGGCTCCTCGAGGAGGCCAAGCTCCAGCGCATGCCCGCCGAGAAGGAACTCGCACGCCAGATCCACATCGTGATCGGCGCCGGATCCGGCATCGGCAAGGAGACCGCCCGCCGCCTCGTGAAGGAAGGGGCGCACATCGTCTGCGTCGACCTGAACCAGGCCGCCGCCGAGGCGACCGCCAAGGAGATCACCGACAAGTACGGCATCGGCATCGGTGTCGCGGGCACCGGAGTCAGCGGCTGCGGCCCGGCCATCGGATTCGGCGGCAACATCACCGATCGTGCCAGCATCCGCGCGATGCTTGACCAGGTCGCCCTCGCCTACGGCGGATTCGACGCCATCGAGGTCACCGCGGGCATCTTCGTCCCGAGCGACACGACCGGCCACATCCCCGATGACAAGTGGGCCCTCACCTTCAACATCAACGTCACCGGCAGCTACCTCGTCGCCGACGAGGCCTCTCGGACCTTCAAGGAGCAGGGGCTGCGCGGAGCCATGGTGCTCACCACCAGCGCGAACGCCGCCGTCGCCAAGAAGGGCAGCCTTGCCTACGACACCTCGAAGGCCGCCGCCAACCACCTCGTGCGCGAGCTTGCCATGGAACTTGCGCCGCTCGTCCGCGTGAACGGCGTCGCCCCGGCGACCGTCGTCCAGGGGAGCGCGATGTTCCCGCGCGACCGGGTCATCGGGTCGCTGGCCAAGTACAACATTCCCTACACCGACGACGAGGCGACCGAGTCGCTCGTGAGCAAGCTGGCGCAGTTCTACGCCGACCGCACCCTCACGAAGGCCCCGATCACCCCGGCAGACCAGGCGGAGGCCTACTTCCTCCTCGTCAGCCAGCGCCTCAGCAAGACCACCGGACAGATCATCACGGTCGACGGCGGCCTCCACGAGGCCTTCCTGAGGTAGGGGAAAGGCAAAAGGGAAAATGAAGAATGAAAAATGAGGCGATCTTTTCGTTTAAGAGTATCTTTTCCGAAGGGGTTGCCCTTTTTCATTCTTCCTTTCCCCACCCCCTTTCAATGATCAGTTGAAAACCTGACTGCCATCCGCGGCCCTTTTTCATTCTTCATTTATCATTCTGCATTCGCCCGATGCGCATCTCCCTCTTCGTTCCCTGCTTCGTCGACCAGCTCTACCCGAATGTGGCCTGGTCGGTGGTGCGCGTGCTCGAGGGGTTGGGCCACGAGGTCCTCTTTCCCGAGGGGCAGAGCTGCTGCGGGCAGCCGCCCTTCAACTCAGGCTACTGGGACGAGGCCCGGTCGGCGGCCCGCGTCACGATGAAGGCCTTCCGCGACGCCGAGGTGGTTGTCGGGCCTTCCGGATCCTGCGTCACGATGATCAAGGTCTTCTACCCCGATCTCTTCAAGGGGGAGCCCGATGAGCTCGAGGCACGGGAACTTGCTGCAAAGACCCACGAGTTCTCGAGCTTCCTTGTGAATGTGCTCGGAGTCACCGATGTCGGGGCTAAGTTCGACGGCAAGGTCACTTTCCACGACGGATGCCACGGTCTTCGTGAACTCGGTATCAAGAGCGAGCCACGAGCCCTGCTGGCCAACGTGAAGGGGCTGGAGTTGGTCGAGATGAGCGAGGCCGAAACCTGCTGCGGCTTCGGAGGCACCTTTGCCGTCAAATATGCACCGATCTCGACCGCCATGGATGAGGTGAAATGCGCCTCCATCCTTCAGACTGGCGCCGGCACCGTGGTTTCCAACGACTCCAGCTGTCTCATGCAGATCCGCGGGATGCTGGAGAAGGAGAAGAGCGGCATCCGCAGCCTCCACCTCGCGGAGATCCTCGCATCGAAGTAACCCATGGCCACGCAAGCCGCCGATTTCCAGACGCTTTCCCGCCGCTACACGGCGGACAAGGGCTTCCGTGCCTTCATTCAGAAGGCGCTCGGCGGCTATTACAAGAAGCGCGACGAGAACAAAGCCAACTTCCAGGACTGGCAGGGGGCACGCGATCTCGCTGCGGAGACCAAGTACGAGGCGGTCAACCATCTCGACAAATACCTCCTCGAGTTCGAGCAGAAGATCACCGCACGCGGCGCCAAGGTCTTCTGGGCTCCCAACGCCGAGGCCGCCCGCGAATACATCCTCAAGATCGCCAAGGAGAACGGCGTCCGCTCCATCATCAAGTCGAAGACGATGACCAGCGAGGAGATTCACCTGAACGATGCCCTCGAGAAGGAGGGGTTCGGCGTCTTCGAGTCGGATCTCGGCGAGTACATCGTGCAGCTCCGCAAGGAGGCTCCCTTCCACCTTGTCTTCCCCGCGATGCACCTCACGCGCGGGCAGATCAGCGACCTCTTCCAGAAGGAACTGGGTTCCAAGGCGACCGATGAACCCGAGGAACTGACCATGATCGCTCGCGACGTGATGCGCCGGAAATACTGCGAGGCCGACATGGGCATCAGTGGCACGAACTTCGCCGTGGCGGAGACCGGCATGATCTCCATCACTGAGAACGAGGGGAATGCCCGCCTCACCACCTCGCTTCCCAGGATCCATGTCGCCCTGCTCGGCATCGAGAAAGTCCTGCCGCGCCTCGAGGATCTCTCACTCTTCCTGCCGATGCTCGCGACCGCAGGTGCCGGACAGACCATGACCTGCTACAACACCATGTACTCCGGGCCCCGCCAACCGGGCGAGCCCGATGGGCCCGAGCAGATGCACATCGTCCTGCTGGATAACCGCCGCACCGAGCTCCTCGCCGATGCGGAGCAGCGTGACGCGCTCGGCTGCATCCGCTGCGGCGCCTGCCTGAATGTCTGCCCGATCTTCAAGAACGTGGGAGGCTACAGCTACGGAACCACCTACGGCGGTCCGATCGGCTCGGTCATCACGCCTCACCTGCGGGGTCTCAAGGACTGGAAGCACCTCTCCGCCGCTTCCTCGCTCTGCGGCGCGTGCACCGAGGCCTGCCCGGTGAAGATCGATCTGCACCATCACCTGCTGCAGAACCGCCGCAACGGCGCCAAGGCCTCCCCGGCGGTCGGTGAGAAAGTCGCTTTCGGAGGCTTCTCCCTCATGATGGGGCATCCCGCCCTCTATCGCCTGGCCGTTGTCTTCGGGCGTATCTTCCAACCGCTTCAGGGTTTGGTGAACGGGACGATCCTCGATCCGCTCCGCGCCTGGACCGGCTCGCGGAACTTCCCGAAGCTTGCGCCGAAGTCTTTCCACGAGCAGTGGAAGAAAGAACGGGGAGGGAGGAAATGAATCCCGGCCGTTCCATCATCCTGAACCGGATCCGCGAGGCACTGAGGAACAATCCCGCCCCGCGTCCCCACACTTCCCATTCCCAGGCCGATGCCGCGGCCGAGACCCACGGCCATGCCCAGCGCGAATGGCTTCCCAAAGTCGGCGCCACCCTGCCCGAGCAGATCGACCTCTTCGCGAGGATCTCCGAAGGGCTCAAGACCGAGTTCCATCGCGTTCCGACCATCGCCGCCGCACACGATCTCCTGAAGCAACTTGCCGCAGCGGGTGGTTGGAAGAAGATTGCAAGCCACTCCCATCACGACACGGACTCACTCCTCCAAGGAATCGATCTACCCGTTGTCAGGACAGAGAAGGGATACGGGATCGACGACCTCGAGTCATGCGATGCCGGAGTCACCGGTTGCGAGGTTCTTGTCGCCCAGACAGGCGGCGTCATGGTCTCCGTCGAGAGCGCCGGTGGCCGCGCGCTCTCCGTCCTCCCTCCTCATCATGTCGTCATCGCGCGGGCCTCGCAGATGGTTCCCGACCTCACCGCCGCCTTCGAGCACGTGAAGAAGCGCTACGGCAAAAACTTACCCTCCTTCATGTCGTTCATCACCGGCCCGTCCAGGACGGGGGACATCGAGCGTATCCTGGTGCTTGGAGCCCACGGACCGAAAAGGCTGACCGTCCTTCTGATCGACTAGGCGTGGAGACTCAATAGTAGGTTAAGCCGTTGGATGGGGGGTTTGGTAGACGGCGGCATAATACCATTTCCATGATTAGTCTGGTGGAATTGGCGAAGGGATTTTGGTGATGGGCTAGGCGGAAGACCGAGGGCTATCTGAAGATAACCCGAGGGATGACAACAACGCCCAT
>Ga0208327_1000132_pt1 | contig 19298 bp, 20 predicted proteins | sample LakMenEpi26Jun08_FD_150733 | JGI IMG/M metagenome (GOLD analysis project Ga0208327, IMG submission 150733) | Freshwater microbial communities from Lake Mendota, WI - 26JUN2008 deep hole epilimnion (SPAdes) | ecosystem: Environmental > Aquatic > Freshwater > Lake > Epilimnion/Euphotic zone ...
TACACCTGGAATGCTATTTAATGTTTCAGCTAAAGTATTTTCTCGTTTTAATGAAAGTTCACGGCCATTTAAAATTGAAATGGGGACCACCATTTGATCAGAGCCAACACCTAAAGGATTTCCAGTTACTGCCGTGGTGGGTATAGTTAAAGTTCCTTTATCCGCAGCTACTGCCGGAAAAGTAAACATAAAAAATAATGCACATGTTATTTTTTTGAGCTTCATTTTGAAACCTCTTCAATAAAAAATTAGTAAAGCAAACGTCCTTAAAAGATTTAAGGAGGTAAATTAAATTTAATTTAATACTGAAGTTTGAGGTGGGGCGCGAGCAGCAAAGTGAATTGCTGTGAGAGATTCATATGAATGAGATTGGACTACAAATACCGTGTAATGATTTAATTCTTCAAGATTGAAAACAAATTCACTATCATTAATATGCTGAAGTTTTGCGAAACCAATACATTGAGTACAAGAGCTCAGATCTGACTTGTGAGATTGGGTCTTTTGGGTGTGTTCCTGTATATGAGAAATTTCATGCGCAATCGCTGCTTGCTGGCTAAAAGCAAACAAAAAGATTAAACATAAAATACTATAGAGGCGCTTAAACATAACGGCAGTTTAGCACAGATTTATTTAAAAAAAATCCCGTGCCCTAGCCTGCTCGAACCCTTTTTTTCAAGTAAAATAAATTTATGAAATCCATCGCCCTTATTGACGTTAATAACTTCTATGTCAGCTGTGAAAGGGTATTTAATCCTAAGCTAGAAAATAAACCAGTGGTGGTATTAAGTAACAACGATGGTTGTGCTATCTCCCGTTCTAATGAAGCTAAAGAACTTGGCATTAAAATGGGTACACCTTGGTTTAAATTTAAAGAGTTTGCCAAACAAGAGAATGTCACAGCCCTGTCATCTAACTACACACTCTATTTAGATATGAGTCATCGCGTAATGACGTTGTTGTCCAAATTTAGTCCTGACCAAGAAATTTATTCCGTGGATGAATCATTCCTAGACCTAAGCTCATTCAAATCCAAAGATCTCATTAAGTATGGCCAACAAATTAAAACTAAAATTAAACAATGGACAGGATTACCTGTGTCTATTGGTATAGGCTCAACCAAAACATTATCTAAATTAGCTAATCACATTGCAAAAAAGAATCCATCATTTAAAGGTGTATGTAATTTAAATGTCATGGATGAAGACACGCTTGAAACCTGGATGAGTCATTTTCCTGTTACTGATGTTTGGGGGGTTGGTAGATCATTAGCGCCTAAACTTAATCAACTTGGCATTATGTCTATCCTAGATTTAAAACATGCAGATCCAGACTATATACGTCAACAATTTAGTATTGTCCTTGAAAAGACAGTGCGTGAACTTAATGGTGTGATGTGTATAGAATTAAAAGATATAGAAGAGCCTAATAAAGAGATTATCGTATCGCGTTCTTTTGGTAGACGAGTGAGAGACAAACAAGAACTCATAGAGGCTGTGACTTCATATACCACCCGCGCTGCTGAAAGAATGAGAAAACAAGAGTCAGTCGCTACATCCTTATACATCTATATTAGAACAAGCCCACATGATGATAAGAAACAATATGCGAATGGAGTCAACATTCCCTTATTTCAACCGAGTGATGATTCAATGGTATTAACCAATGCAGCCTTATTGGGATTGGATTATATTTACCGTGAGGGTTTTGATTATCAAAAAGCTGGTATTACATTATGTAATTTAACTTCCAAACATAAAATGCAAGGCCATTTATTCAGCGATACGATTTCAAATTCTCGCATGAAGATCATGGACACCATCAACCAAAGATGGAAAGGTAAATTAAAGTTAGGTAGTGAAGGTGTAACAAAAGAATGGGAAATGAAGGCTCAATTCAAATCAAGGAACTACACAACTAACTGGAATCAGCTAATCATCGCGCACTAAATCTAGATAGCATCCTAATGAGTTAGATTGTATTGAGTGATATAAACAGCTATACCTGCGAAATATCCAATTAAAGCTAACCAACTAATTTTTTTAACGTACCAAAAGAATGGTATTTTTTCTAAGCCCATTGCAGCGACTCCTGCAGCTGAACCAATAATGAGTATGGATCCACCTGTGCCTGCACAATACGCCATAAATTCCCATAAGAAACTATCAGCCGGATATTGAGTTAAGTCATACATGCCCATTGAAGCTGCGACAAGAGGTACATTATCAACAACAGCACTCAATAATCCCAATAACGTCACAATATAATCCTGACGACCCACTGTTTTATCTAAAAATTCAGAGAATGAGTGAAGTATATGGCTATGCTCGAGTGTTGCAACTGCTAATAAAATACCGATAAAGAAAACAATGGAAGTCATATCAATTCGATGCAAAGCATGGGCTAGAGTGAATTGCTGTTTGTCAGCATCGTCCTTCTTGTAATGTATCAAATCCCCTACCAACCAAAGAATTCCTAATCCAAAAAGGATGCCCATAAAAGGTGGTAAATGCGTCACTGTTTTAAATACAGGTACTAAAATCAAAATACCAAGCCCCAAATAAAACATGGTATTTCGCTCAAAATCAGATGTCAGCATTGAAGAGGCGCTGTATGTTTTAGTTTGCGTTGAAATAAGTTTGCCTCGCATGGCATGACTAACAAACAATAACGGTGCAATGAGATTAGCTAATGAGGCCAAGAACAATCCTTTAATAATCGCTAGTGTTGTAATCTGCCCACCAATCCATAACATGGTCGTTGTAACATCCCCAATAGGAGACCAAGCGCCCCCTGCATTAGCAGAAATCACTACCATTGCTGCGAATAGGAGACGATCTTCTTGTTTTTGTAAAAGTTTTCTTGTGAGAGAAATCATGACAATAGTGGCTGTTAAATTATCTAAAACTGCACTTAAGAAAAAGGATAGGAATCCAACTATCCACAATAAATGTGAAAGTTTTTTAGTTTTAATGCGAGATGTAATAACTTCAAAGCCATTATGCGCATCAATCACCTCAACAATGGTCATAGCACCAATTAAGAAGAAAACAATTTCTGCGGTAGAAGCTATAGATTCACTTAGTTGATGACCTACGAGGTTATGGTCACCTGTTGAAACTGCGTAAATAGTCCAAAGCAAACCTGCTCCCAATAGTGCGGTGGCTGATTTATTGATTTTTATAGAATGCTCAAGTGTGATTGCGGCATATGTAATTACAAAAATAATAATGAGAGCACTAAGCATGGTTATTAATTAACAAGTTATTGGTTGAAATAGATTGTAGCAGAATAAACGAACGTCAATAATTTTACCGCTTATAGAGTCTGCTGAGCAGTAAGCGATTCATTAAAGGTAAGAGCATATGAGAAATTGTAAGAGCCATTAAAACAGAGAAAATGATATTTAAATAGTTAATTTGCAAATGCTCAAAAAGAAGAAAGTAGGAAAAGAAAGTAACTGGCAAGGTAAAAGCTACTAAAAACATTAAGTCTCTTAAAGACTTAATTCCAATATTAATTAATGCTCTAAGACCATGTAAAAAACAGAAATAGAAGGTAAACCAATAAACTGGCTGCAGAAGACTAGCAAGAATGATTGTAACTATAAACTCGAAGGCAAGAAAGAGCTTATCTTTTTTGGTAATAACCTTATCGAGATAAAGCAAAATTAAAAAACTAGCTATAAAGGCAATTGTAATAAATTTAAGCATAACAAATACTTGAAGGTTTATATCTGAATTTGTTAAAGCATCAAAAATTGATTTAACTTCTTTTTCAAAAAAAATGACAGGGAGTAATGTCATGACAATACCCCATGAAATCTTCATGCTTTGAGGGGCCTGACCTAGGTGTGAAAGATCGCTATGACCAAAATGGAACATTGACATTAAAAGTAAAAGTACTAAACCTAATATGGGACTTTGAAACCATAAAATAAGCCCCAAAAGAACAATTGATAAATAAATTAAGAAAGCTAGAGCTTTGGTTTTAAATTTAGGAAAAGTTTTCCATATGATAATGGAGTCAGCAGCTCCATGAGAGACACCAAAAGACATAATAATTAGAAATAAGATTGCGAGAGATGAATTGATGTCGGTAATATTCAAAAAACTATTCTGTTGAGAAATAAATATTAAGAAAAAACTTAATATCAAATAAAAGAACTGGTGAATTCTGACTTTACTTAACATATAAGTTTATTAAGCCTCTAAGCATTACTAATTTTGGTAATTTTAAAATAATCACTAAATAATCGACCAGTCTTGATTGGTCAGATAAAAATCTTATAACAGATGAAATAGGAACTTTGGTAAAGAAAACCTTAAATATTTCAGGGGCTTTTTTAGGATTGGATCTCAATACAGAAAGAAAGATTTTATCTAGCCAATTTGTAAGATAATTTTCTTTGTGATGAATCATGTCATAGCAAAATTCTTTTTTTGTCTTTATTTGGTTCGCCCAGAGAGCGATTCGAGTGAATGCATACCCGGAAGCAGGTCTAGATGCTCCTGCAAAGTTCCCAATCCTAAAATATTGCTCTTCCATTTTCCTGTCAATATATGGTGACATCGGAAGAACAGCTTGCTCTGTTCTTGTTATTTCCTTTATATCAAACTTTTTTAAAGTAAGATCATGTATCTTTCCAACTTGCTTGAAATTTATCTCGGATGAGAAAAAGGTTGTTTCTATCAAAGCTTTATTTTTTGAGAATGGAAGAATATAAGTAAAAATGACATTTTTGTTCGACTCAGAGAAATCCATCAATGTCACCACATTATCATCAAATATATTTTGATTTGAAATAATCTCAGAACCCACAAAAACTTGCTTCAAAGATGGATACTTATCATCAAATATTTTATTGGGCCTGCTATCTATTACATTCTTAAGTAATATTTTTTTAGTCTTTAATTTAACTTCCCAACCATCATGATTTTTTTTAAACTGTTTAATTGAATGGCCTCTTTCTACCTTAATTCCTTCTTTAGTAATCTTTTTATATAGTTCGTCTAGAATGGATTCTGAGCTATAACATGCATACCTGTAACTACCAAGATCAATCTTATAAGATTTGTTTTTAACCTTAATTTCTATTTGCGCCCATTCTTTTTTCGGTTTTACACTGAAGCTTTTTTTAATATCAAATAATCCTGGTCCTGACCAAAAGCTGTATGTTTTATCATTTTTTAAGTGGGTATTTTTTTCAATTAAAATGAAATTTTTAATTTTTTTACTAAGAAGAGAATTTCCAAGAGTTAATCCAGATAAGCCAGCGCCAATAATTCCAATATCATATTTTTGTTTCATATATTAAAAGTGAGCATCTGGAAGTGTCATTATGAATTTATGCAGATTCTTATCATGAGGCTTTAATTTAACTTTAAAAGTAAGTAAAAATTTAGTAATAATCTTAAAGGTAATCAGCACCTTACATAAGGTATTCACATAGCATCTTTTTTCTTTATGTTGATATTGTGTCTGAACTAATTGATGTCCAATTTGTTGGTATAGTGCAGAAGCTAATTTAACAGCAAGACCGGCACCTCGAGGGAGATGATCAATCGCTTTACTGGCACTGGCAAAGTAAATATTTGCTAGGTTAATAAGTTTTTTTCGGGTGAAGTCTATTTTTGCTGCAATTTCCTTTGTTGGGTAGGCTATTTCTTTAGCTGAATGTTTACCAATGAGGCTCTCAGGTAGATAGATCCTATTTCGTAGACTGTCCTCATAAATATCTCGAGAAATGTTAATCAATTGCATAGCAATGCCTAAATCAATTGCAAAATAACGCATTTTTTTATCTTTTACGCCGAAAATGTCACACACCATTAATCCCACTGTGCCTGCAACTTGGTAACAATAAACAATTAAGGCTTTTTCTGACTTGAATGAAGTAAATTTAATATCGTATATTTGTCCATTCAAAAAATTTTTTACAAGCTTTTGGTTCGGCCAATTTTCCTTTGGAATATTATTTAATACGCTAATGACCGGATGAGACTTGCCTTTATTCCATGCGCTTATAAATATAAGAAGCTTTTTTTTAGCAACATTTAAGTTTTTAGCTTCATCAACCATGTCATCTATTTTTCGACAGAAGCTATAGATAGAGTAAATCGCTTGCATTTTAGCGTTATCAAGAAAAAAAGAGGCCCAATAAAAAGTTTTTCCATGCTTACGCATCAATAAACTGTTCTTCATACTATGGAATCAATTTATCTATGACTTTGGCTGAATTGAGGACACCTGGAACACCAGCGCCCGGGTGAGTTCCAGCACCTACATAAAAAAGGTTCTGATATAAATCATCCTTATTGTGCGTCCTGAACCAAGCAGACTGTCTAAATAACGGCGCAATAGAAAATCCTGAGCCAAAAGGCGTGTTGTAGTCTTGAAGAAAATCGTCAGGGGTCATAACAAAAGATTCGCAAATATATTCACTAAGTTTTGGCATCATGGTTTGCTCTAGAGCCTTAATAATAGATTGTGTAAATATCGGCGCTTCTTCTTTCCAGTTAATATTTCCTTTCAAATTTGGTACTGGGACTAACGCATAAAAACTATCGCAACCTATTGGGGCAAAATCAGGATCAGTTGCTGTGGGTCTATGAAGGTAAATAGAAAAATCCTCGGATAATTTATAGCGATCAAAGATATCACTAAGCAACTCTTTATAGCGAGGCCCCATCCAAATAGTATGGTGAGCAATATCCTCATATTTAACTTTTGTTCCAAAGAAAAGAACGAACAAACCCATGGAGTGCTTGGCTGTTTTCTTTATAAATTTATTATGCAAGGAAATTTTTTTATGTTCTATTAAATTGGTATTTGTATAAATAGGATCTGCATTTGTAATTAAATAATCAGCCTTATAAAATTTACCTTCCTCAGTTTCTATGCCTTCAACCATTCTGTCGCGAGTAACAATTTTCTTAATTTCACTATTAAGAAATATATTTACACCCTGGCGCTCCATCAGCATCTTTAATTGAGATATTATTTCTCCAGTTCCTCCCTTAGCAAAAAATACTCCCCATTTTTTTTCAAGCGCGTGAATAAGAGCATAAATTGAAGTTGTATTAAAAGGATTACCTCCAACAAGTAATGGCTGAATTGAGAAGGCTTGCCTTAAATTTGGATGGTTTAGATAGCTTGATACAAATTGATAAACAGATTGATAGCCCTTTAACTTAATAATATCGGGGGTATATTTAATTAAACTGCTTAATTTATGAAAAGGCTGATCAGCAAGCTTAAGGTAGCCTAATTCAAATATTTTCTCAGCATGCTGAAGCATTTTAAGATAGCCATTTACATCTCTAGGCTCAATGGCTTTTATTTGTTCTAATAATTGATCTTGATCTGGGCCATAATTAAAAAATGTCCCATCATGAAATCTAAAGCGATACCAGGGATCCAAAGGAATAAATTTAATGAAATCATCAATTTCTTCATTAAAAATTTCAAATAATTCCCTAAAAAGATAGGGTGCGGTAATGACTGTAGGGCCCGCATCATAAACAAAGCCATTACGATTAAACTGCCTTGCTCTTCCGCCAATTTGATCCAATTTTTCATGCAAATCGACTTCATAACCCTTAGCCCTCATACGCAAAGCTGCAGCGATTCCCCCAAAACCACTTCCGATTACAATTATTTTTTTATTTTGCATGTGTAAACTGGCTAGCTTTTTTGTTTATCTCTTCACAAAGAGAAGAAATAATAGGTCTGATGACGACCGGCATAAGGTGTAAAGAATTTTTAATATTTTCTAGTATCAATTGAATCCTATCAATTAAATCATCTTTAATATTTGAAGATATTAAAAATTGCTTAAATTCAGCTTTATTTTTTTTCAAAAAATTAATTTCTTTTTCAGAAGACTTTTCTTTAACTAAAACTACCAATGCATTCATTCTTTCAAACTCAATATCTGTAGGAATTTCATTTGCTTGGTTCAATAAAATATTTTCCAAGTCATTAACAATTTGATAGGCAAGCCCTAGTTCGTCTGTCATTTTTCTTAAATTAATATAATAAGGCTCATCTAGCTCAGCACATTTAAACATCCCCATCATAGGTAAACAAATAAGGGGTGATGTTTTTGCTGTAGCCAGACTTTTATACTCTTCCCAGCCTAGACTTAAGAAGCTTGTGTTGACATCACCTGACTGGCCAAAAACAATTTCCTTAACGGTGCCTGAAAGTAACCCTAGTAAGATATTTTGATGCCAGCCCTGCTCAATTTCAGTAATTTTTTTAAAGGACTCTGCTATTAAATAGTCGCCAGTGCATATAGCAGCTGGTATACCAAAATTTTTCCATACACTTACCTTGCCTCTTCTGATTTCATCGCTGTCACAAATGTCATCATGCAGAAGCGAAGCGCTATGAATTAACTCACAAACAACTGCCCAAATAATTGCTGTATGTTTTGACAGTCCTAATGCTTCTCCGGTAGAAAGTGCCAAGTGAGAGCGCATTAATTTTCCTTCCGACCCTCCATGCCAATTCAGCCATAGAGATAAATTTTTCTCGTTCACCTCGAAAGACTTGGCTAGCTGTTTTTTAACACTCTCTAGTGAATCACTTTCGTTTGAAATCATAATGAGTCTTATTTAAAAGAATATATGTATAAAATATATCTGTTTGTCAAAGACTTAACTAAGCGCCAATTTCTGATTTTCTTTGCGCAATAATATAAATCAAAATCCCGAAAACTGATTTAGCAACTATATCAACAACAGTGAACCCAACCTGAACACTGACGAATGCGGACAGACCAAATAAAGGTAGGATATAAACAAGCGGATAAAATGACCATGACAGGATAATAAGTAGTCTCGTTTTTTTGAATAATGGCTGAACAACTAAAGGTTGAGTTTTAATTGATGCGCCGACCCCTTTAATCATTTCATACAATATATAAGAAAATGGAATCATCGCTAAAACCCACCAAATAATCTTAGCAAATCCAATTGTAAGGGTTTCCCCAGGGTAGCCCAATAAAACCATAAGCGCAGAAGCTAACGTTAACCCTAGGCCTTTTTTGTATGTTTCCGTATGAGGCAATCTTAAGACCAATACAAATTCTAGAAGCAATAAGGGAACGGTTAATAGCCAATCAACATATCGATATGCATTATTAAATTGCATGCCACTTTGTATCACTAAACCATCCTTCAATACATAAGCACTGTTGAAGCTCTCAAAAATTCTTAAGTAATGGTAAGTTGTAATTAAACAAACAAGTCCCGAAAGGGTTAATGCAGTTTTGTATGCGGGTGAAACTTGTGACCTTTGCAGGAGGAAAAATACGGTTGATGCTCCAAAAGCAGCGATTGCAAAAGAGATCGCGTTATATACTAAATTAAACTCATCTATGCTCATGGGGTTAGTGTATCGATATTAATTATCTTAACCTATTGATATTATTAAATTTAATTAGTAAAAATAAAAAAACTGTGCAGCCTAAGCTGCACAGTTTTTTAAAGACATTACATACTTATTTTGATTCTGATACTGCTACAGACCAAATAATTACACCGAAAGCAATTTTGTTTAAAACGTCAGCTAAGTTATAGATGATGTTTAATGATGCCATGCTGCTTGCAGGATCTGAACCAGTTAAATAACCAAAGTAATAGCCTAATGGATAAATTGCCCAACCAAATGTAACAATTAATCGCATTGTATGGAAGGCTTTTTGAACTGTTGCTGGAGCTTTATTTGCAGCGATTTTACTTGCTTCACCAGCAAAAATTTCGTAAAGGATATAGAACCATCCAAGCATACCAACAATGAATGATGTCATAACATCGGCATAACCAGCCTCACCGACATAACCTCCAACAAGCATTACTAATGTACCAATTACAAGTCTCCAAAAGACGCCTGTAGAAACTTTCGTAATCGCTGAAAGAATTAAATAGAATTCAATCATTAATAAAGGCACTGTAATTAACCAATCAATATATCTATACACTGTTGGTGTTGATCCTGTTGCAATCCACACGTCACGCATATAGAAATAGTGAACAGCTGCTACTAATGTAACCAGTCCAGATACAGTAAGAGAAGTTTTCCACTTACCTACTACGCGATCTCTTTCAAGAAAGAAAAAAGCAGTTGAAGCAACTAATGCCATTGAAATTAACCAAAAAGTAATGCCAACAAAATCACTTGATTGGAGAACTTGGGCTGAATGGCCCTCTGCAAAAGCTAATGTTGATAAGCCTAATAAAGACAAACCTAATAAGCTCTTATTTTTTACCGATTTAAAAAAACCTTGAAACATAGGAACCTCCTAATGGTTGATAGAAAACAACTTTCAAGAACTAAAATAATTAACTGGTGTTTTAGTAAATTATCTATAGGTCAGTTTAGCCTGTGATTTGAATTTTTCAAAACACTTAAATTTTGTTTCATGGTTATCATTAACCATAATTAAATTATGGAAATAAATAAATGTGCTTTACTGTGTTGATTTTTATAAAAAAAGCATAAGTTAGATCAGTTAAAATTTATTTCGACATCAATTTTTTCTAAGTTCGCCCCTCCTTTTTTGTTACTTACTATCCTTGAAGAACATGCAGAATGGAGGGGTTCTTTTACTTTATACCTTCCACAATAAATCTTCAGCGTAAATTGTAATAAAGTCACCTGAAATGGCTCAAATTTTTGACAGTTAATAAACTGCTATCTATAAGCTACATTTTTTTATATTTTTATAAAAAATGAATTTTTATTACCTTTTGAACTCTAGTTAAGAAGCAATAAGCTGAAATATTGCTCGATCGGCTCCAAATTTTTCCCCCGAATGGTTTGGAGCCTTTCTCTTTTTAAGATTAATAAATATGATAAAAATTCTTTACGATCAACATTGCAGCCTTTGTTCAAAAGAGATTAACTACTATAAATCAATCGCACCGAAAGGCGTTTTCTTATGGTGCAATCTTCATACGCATCATGAATTACTTCGTAAATATGGAATTACACAGAAGGATGCTTTATTAAGTCTTCATGCTATCGATGGAAAAGAGAGACTTTATAGGGGTGTAGATGCATTTTGTCTTATATGGAACAACCTAAAAGGCTGGAGATTATTAAGTTTTATAATCAAAATGCCATTAATTTACCAACTGATTAAAGTGTTCTATTCATACTTCGCTCTATGGCGCTTTAATAAAATGAAATACTGCAGGGTGAATTAGTTGCCTTTAATCGTCGGCATCGATGGATGTAAATCTGGTTGGTTTGCAGCTTGGCAGAATCAAGAGGGGGTTATTGAAACTGCTATTTTTCAAAGCATAAGTAATCTCAAGAATTTTTTTATTGGGACCAATCAGTTAATCATTGGTATCGATATACCCGTCATCTTATCGGAAGTGATGCCTCGACAAGCCGATCAATTAGCTAGAAAACTTCTTAGTAAAAAAGCCTCTTCTGTATTTACAGCGCCAACACCAGAAATGCTAGATCAACCGAATTATGAGAAAGCATCCCTTGTATCTAAAAAACTTATTGGGAAATCCATGTCACTTCAATCTTGGTATTTATTTCCCAAGATAAAGGATGTCCAAAATATACTTCATTATGAGAATATAAAAGTATTTGAAATACATCCGGAGCTAAGCTTTAGAGCTATGAATAATGAAAAAGTAATCCTTGAGAGCAAAAAGACAGATGAAGGGTTTAAAATAAGGAAATCTCTTCTTGATAAACATTTTCTGGATTTAAATTTTGATGCGATCCGAACTAAATATCAAAAAAAAGATGTAATGGATAATGATATTTTAGATGCCCTCGTTGTTCTATGGAGCGCTAAAAGAATAGCAAATAATCAAGCTTCATATATACCAAAAATACCTGAGAAACCAAACATGCAGATCGTTTACTAATGGTTTACCTCATAAAAATTATTATCGCCGTCTTGGTAATTATTCTTGTTACTGAGTTAAGCAAAAAAGATACAAAATTAGCTGCACTCTTGTTGGCACTGCCAATTATTTCTTTTACTGCTTACACGATGATTTGGTTTGAAAGCAAAGATACAGAGAAAATTGCTAAATTAGCCAATGAAAATTTTATTTACGTATTGCCAGTAATGCCTGTGTTACCTTTATTTAGTTGGTTACTTAAAAATGGTTACGGCTTCTTCACTTCAATGATGATGGTAACAATTCTTATGATCATACTTTTCTATGTGTTGCAAAAAATACTATGAATGATCTCACTATTTCTTAATACGTGAACTTTTAGCAGCTCTCTCGTAAAAATTATCTGGCTTATTTTTCACCCAATTAATAAACGTTTGCATATCGGAATGGTTTCTTAATGACTCTGCAGTATTCAATATTTTAGCGAGTTCATTTTCATTAAATAAAGCGTGGATTTGTTTATGGCAGATTCGGTGAAGATATTCCGTAGATTTACCACCTTTAGATTTTGGAATTAAATGGTGCGCATCTTTTTGAGACTCTGGAATAACCCTGCTACATATTGGACATATTATAGGATCCGGAATGACCTCTGATAATATAGGTGGTAGAAGTTTTTTTCTAATTTTTCCGATCATGCTTAATTTTTATGACGCTTACATCGCTCTGAACAGTATTTCACATCATTCCAAACAAGCTGCCACTTCTTTCTCCAAGAAAAAGGCTTTTGACAAACTAGGCAAATTTTTGTCGGTAAGTTTTCTTTTTTTACCATTCCCATAATAATTTAACGGCTAATTTTATATTGAGTAACGCAGTGATCTCGCTTAATGTCAGGCGATCTTAGTTTTAAATGCTTACTTGATCGCTCTTTAACACGCTTTCTCCACAATCGATAAGATGAAGGCTTAAGGTGCTTTTGCATGAGCCTCATTAAAGAAGGCTCATCTAGTTGATACGTCTTTAAGATGGCTTCAAAAGGTGTTTTATCCTCCCAAGCCATTTCGATCAGCCTGGAAATATCTCCTTCGGTTAATAAAGTCTCTTTTTTTGACATCCGGCCTAATTGAATAAATATTTAATAAAAGCGGCAATACCTAATACATAAAATGCTGAACCAAGGCCGCATCTAAAAGCCATATGCCAATTATATTTACATTTTTTCTTTGCCATTTTTTTATCTTTCATATTAATGAAGTGATCTAGATACATTTCTTACTTTTAAAGTTCAATACTATTTGATCTACATTTGTATATCGCTATTCTATACTGCCAAAATTCATAACCCTAAAAACTTCTGTCAAACGATCATATACATTAAAATTTCTACTTCTTGGGATATTAGCTCAGCTTTATATAGAAAAAATAGTTAGAATTCACTATGACTACATTTAAAAAAATACCCTCATCAGAAATTACACCTGAGCATATTTATAATGACCGCAGAAATTTTATAAAAAATTTAGGTCTAATTTTAAGCTCTACTGCACTATCCACATTTACAAACACGGGTTTCACTGCGCTTAATACTCTCCCTTCCTTTATTCAATCAAAAGACCATGGTAATGAAAAGCTCACTTCTTTTAAAGATATTACAAGCTATAACAATTATTATGAATTTGGTACTTCAAAATCAGATCCACAAGATCATGCGCATTTATTAAAAATTGACCCATGGTTAATTTCGATTGAAGGCTCTGTAGCGAAACCATTAAAACTTGATATAGATGAACTCATAAAGCTCATACCAATAGAAGAACGCATCTATAGACTTCGCTGTGTTGAAGGTTGGTCTATGGTGATTCCTTGGATAGGTATTCCATTAAATTCGTTACTTAAAAAAGTAACGCCAACAGGAAATGCTAAATATGTTGAATTTGTATCTCTTAAGCGCCCAAGCGAAATGATTGGGCAAAAAGATGACATGCTAGATTGGCCATACACGGAAGGACTAAGATTAGATGAAGCTATGCATCCACTCACTATCTTGGCAGTGGGTTTATATGGAAAAGTTTTACCAAAACAAAATGGCGCACCTATTAGGTTGGTAGTCCCTTGGAAATATGGCTTTAAAAGTATCAAGGCAATTACTAAGATTAGATTAGTAGAAAAAATGCCTATATCTACTTGGATGAAAGCCAATCCCAAAGAGTATGGATTTTATTCCAATGTGAATCCTGAAGTAGATCATCCTCGATGGACACAAGCTACCGAGAGAAGAATTGGAGAAAGCCTTTTATCTCCTAGACTTAAAACGCAAATGTTTAATGGCTATAAAGAAGAAGTAGCTCATCTTTATCAAGGTATGGATTTAAATAAAAATTTTTAATTCGCCTTGAAGTTAAATCCAATCTATATCAAACGCTTTATTTTTATTTTAGGTCTTTGGCCTATTCTTTCTATCGGCATAGATATATTACAAAATAATCTTGGAGCTAATCCCATAGAGTTTATTGAACGTCACTTCGGAAAATGGACGCTCATTTTCTTATGCTTAACTCTTAGCATGACACCTTTAAGAAACATTACAACGATTAGTCAGTGGATTCTATATAGAAGAATGCTAGGGCTTTTTGTATTTTTCTACGCATCAATTCATCTATTTTGCTATATATGGCTTGACTATCATTTTGCATGGATCGATATCAAAAATGACATTATTAAACATCGCTATGTGCTTGTAGGTTTTTTAGCTTGGCTTTTATTACTTCCATTAGCTTTCACTTCTTCAGATAGGATGATGAGAAGACTTAAAGTAAATTGGAAAAGATTGCATCGCCTTATTTACCTCATAGCTATACTAGGTGTACTTCATTTTGTATGGCTTGTAAAAAAGGATTTAACTGAGCCACTTATTTACGCTGTCATAGTCTCTCTATTACTTATATTGAGATTAAATATTTTCAAGCGTAAAAAAAATTAACTATTGAAAATACTTTTCCAAATAGATACAACCTCAGCCGGGTGATTAGTAACTTCAGAATACTTTATTTTTCCATCTAATTTAGTCTCAAGACCTAATTGATGTTGAAGCTCTCTATATAATCGATAAGCGCTGATGAGTTTTTTAGCTGTGAGAGCCTCCATTAAATTTTGCTCACTAAAAAGATTAAGTAATCCAATATTGCCTATATTTTGAGTAAGTGCCTTATTTGAAGAACCAAAAGCTAATATAAAATATTGCACAATAAATTCAATATCAATAATGCCACCACGATCTTGTTTTAGATCGAAAAGCTCATGATCGACTTTGTGTTTCTCGAGCATTTTTTCGCGCATATCCAATACGTCTATCTTTAGCTGCTTTATATCTCTTTGCATTTCTAGAATATCTAATCGAGCCTTTTCAAATTGCTTGCCTATACTTTCATCTCCAGCGCAAAAGCGCGCACGGGTAATTGCTTGGTGTTCCCATGTCCAAGCTCTCTTTGATTGATAATCTTTAAAAGCATCAATAGAACTCACCAATAGACCACTTGCTCCGTCAGGTCTTAATGCAAGATCTATTTCATAGAGAATGCCTGAGGATGTGTAAGTGTTGAGCCAACTATTAATCCTCTGTGCAAATCTTGCATATTTTTCTGCCATGCCATCTCGCTTGTCATCATAGATAAACACAATGTCTAAATCCGAGGTATAGCTCATTTCTTTACCTCCGAATTTCCCATAAGCAATGACAGCAAAGTTAGGTAGATCATTTTGCTCTGGATACATATGACGCCATACCAATAAGAGCGTTTCTCCTATAAGTAGGTCAGCAAGCTCAGTTAAGTAATCAGAGAGATTTTCAACTGACACATCACCTATGACTTCTAATGCAGCCAGCTTAAAAATGTTAGCGTGCTTAATATTGCGCATGATATTCATTTGCTGCTCAATATCATCTTTAGCTTCCAATAAATCTTTATGAAGCTTTTCTTTTATTGCCACAAAATCTGGCTTTGTATAAAAATGATTAATATCAAGCAATTCATCAATCAATATCGGATGCTGAATAAGATATTGCGTAAGCCATGGGCCCGCTTTAGATAGTTTAATAAGTATCTTTAATGCACTTGGATTTTCTGTGAGCATGGCGAGATAACTCGCACGCCTACATATACTCTCTAAAATTGAAATGATTCTGATGAGCGTTGAATCTGAATTAGGATCAGAAGCTGAAGAAACTTCATGGATAATTAAAGGCATGAGGAGATCAAATCGTTGTCGACTTACTTCAGGTAAATGTAAATAACGTGAACTACCCTTTAATCCTTGAAGAATCTGATAGGTTTCATCAGGTAATTTAAATCCTAAGTCCTCTAGATGCTTATATGCATCTTCTAAAGTTAAAGCGCTATTCCATAGCACTTTAGTTAAATTTAATTGCGGCGAATCTTCATCTTTAATTGTTTCTTTAAAAACCTCATCAAAATAGAATTCTACGTTTGCTCTGTGAATTTCAAGATCTTGATAAAACATATTCCAGTCTTGGTAATGCATAGACTGAACCACTCTTAATTTACCTTCATCTGTTTTTGGTAGCTCTTGCGTTTGCATATCTTCCATATACTGAAGTCTATGCTCCAAATTTCTTAAGAACTTATAAGCCTCCGTTAATGACTTAACTCCATTTTTAGATAATAAATTTTTAGCTTCAAGAAGTGCTAATGCAGGTAAAAGCGATTTAAGTCTTAGTGTTTTATCTTGGCCACCTCGTATCAATTGATAAACTTGCGCAATAAACTCAATCTTACGAATACCGCCTCGACCCACTTTAATATTTTCTTGGATGCCCTTTTTATTTACATCATTTTGAATCTGAGTTTTTAAATCACGCATAGAATTCAATGCACCGTAATCTAAATATTTACGGTAAACAAATGGCTCAATAATTTTAGTAAGCTCTATTTGAGGTCCTACAATAACGCGACCTTTGACCCAAGCATATCTTTCCCATTCTCGCCCGTATTTTTGATAGTAATCTTCTAGCATTTGATAACTACATACAATCTGCCCCTCAGAACCAAAAGGTCTTAATTGCATATCTACGCGAAACACAAACCCATCTTCTGTCACATCATTAAGGCTCGATATGATTTTTTTGCAAAGTTTAATAAAGAAGCTTTGATTGCTCATAGGCTCCTTACTTTCAGTACCTCCCTCTTCTGGGTAGGCAAAGATTAGATCAATATCAGATGACACATTAAGCTCTTCTCCACCTAACTTTCCCATGCCGACAATACTTAATTGCTGCTCTTCACCCCTTAATCCTATAGGAGCACCATGAATAAACTTCAGGGCATTGAAATGAAATTGATGTGCATGAATGAGAGTGATTTCAGCAAGCGCTGTTACTGACTTTAAAACTTCATCTAAATCAGCTAATTTATTAAGATCGCGAAGAATAATATTTGCTATCACTTGCTGACGAAGTATACGAAGAGATTTATTTAAACTAATCTCGTCAGAAATTCGGCGGCTATCTAGCCATGATTCCATTTCTTGCCGACTAAAAGGATGACTAATATGCTGAAGTGAGAATTGCTCAAGCGCTTTATCTGCCTCAAATAGCCTTTTTATAAAAGGTGAGCAGTGATAAGTATAAGTAAGGTCTCTACTTAATAGTTGATTCAATAGTGATTGATTAGATGTAGACATGTAGCATTTAGTTAATTCGTATTCTTCATAACTTAGAAATTAACACAAAATTTAGCTTTTGCTTGCACACCCTTTAAACTCCCAGCTAAAATGTGTTTTTAGCTACACCTCCAAATTTTACAAATATCGAATGTGCTATCAATAAACCTTATGCTACGACAAATTATAATTTTTTCATTCTTTGTACTGACTACATTAGTCCCATTAACTTCTTCTGCAAATGGAGAGTCTACTTATAAAGCGGTTTGTATAGCTTGTCATGCTGCCGGTATGAATGGGGCTCCTAAATTTCAGAATAATCGCGACTGGGCTCCTATTATTAAAGAAAGCAAGGTTCATGTAATTGCTGAAGCATATAACGGTGTGAGAAAAATGCCGGCAAAAGGCGGGAAGCCTGATTTAACTTTAGAAGACTTTTCTGGGGCCTTAATTTATATGGTGAATGCTTCTGGCGGCAACTGGAGCGATCCTACCGAACAAGAGTATATAAAGATTAAAAATAAGCTGTCGAAGCTTAGTAGCAAAAAATAATAAAGCTAAAAGTCTCTAAAAGTTTTGACGCTTTGTAAGATAGCCCTATTACCGCCTTACCAAAAATCTATCATTAGGACTTACCATTACCCTTGATAGGTTTTGCTATTGATAAGTAATACTTATCACATACTTAAGAACAATTCATTGGATTTATCTAAACAAGAGACATAGAATTTGCTCATAGAAACTATTTGTGAGGAAATGAAAATGAAATCAAAAAAAGAAATTAAAACATCTAAAATTTTAGAGAAAAATGAAAATTTAAAAAATTCAGAAATGTCAAAAAATTCAGATGAAAATAATTTTGTATGTAAACAGAATGACAAAGACTGCTGGCATAGATATTCGTCAGCAATGGGCGATTGCGTTTAATTACTTGTGAGAAAACTATGAAATATAAAAATAAAAATGAAAGCAATGTCAACAACAACGCTACAAATATTAAAGCATAGAAACACGCCCATAAATTTCAGCGCATTTTTTCAACAATATTGATGCCCAAATGTTTTCCTGTTGTACCAATCGCAATATGAACAAACTTTGTCTTTCATTTTTGAATAAGGAGTTCTCTGTCTACGTTGGAAGGTACCCTGACAAACTAAGGTAACATGTAGAGGTAACAAACGTGATTCATAATAAAGGTCTTCTACTAGCTTATAAAAATTAGGGTTGGCAAAGCGAATTTTCTGGTTCAAACTATTGTGCCAACCCTCGGCATCATTATTTGTACGCACAACTCACATGAAAGCTGAAATTCTTCAATTACAGAGCAAAAATCCAGATAATTTGGTTGAGAGTAAATTAAACATTAAGTCCCCATTTTATTTGAACGAAATGTGAACTATCCCACTTTCTATCTAGAAATTACTGCTGCACATTCGGCAGTTAATGGAACGACGAGATGTTTTCCGTGAACGAAGACAATATTGCTGCCACTCATAACGTCTCAAGATACTCATTGTCAAGGGAGCACGTTATGGTAAACCACTCATTATTTTCAAAAATGCCATGCCATATTAATTATTCCTTTTTTTACTGGTACAACAAGTTTAAGGTCACAATTTGAGAATCGAGAAATCTGATCTGAAATTTGCCTTTACTATTGGAAGGATATCGAGCGGAAATCTCCACCTGATTTTCAACAAAATTATGGAATCCATTTACACCCGTGTGTTTATGAGT
>Ga0208327_1000137_pt1 | contig 19144 bp, 17 predicted proteins | sample LakMenEpi26Jun08_FD_150733 | JGI IMG/M metagenome (GOLD analysis project Ga0208327, IMG submission 150733) | Freshwater microbial communities from Lake Mendota, WI - 26JUN2008 deep hole epilimnion (SPAdes) | ecosystem: Environmental > Aquatic > Freshwater > Lake > Epilimnion/Euphotic zone ...
CGGAGGCCTGGGGAGTCTTGGCTCTCCCCTCCCTTAACAAGAGGGAAGTTCTTCAGCCAGAAAGTTACGCTGCTTCAGACCTACAAGGTCGCCAAGGGAGGATCAAAGAGAAGCGCCCGATGGAACTGATGGTTGTAAGAATGGTGGTTTTTTTGAAATTCTTGCACCTACCCTACCAGTAAAAACACAGCATTGAGGAACCCTTCTTTGCGATCGTTGCGTCCTTTGCGTGAAACTCATTCCGTATCTCCTCCGGAACATTTCCCCACTCCCAATAGCGAAGAGCCAAATAACTTCTCTTCAAGTCGCAAGGTGTGTTAACGATATGGCATCGTGACGTATCCTGTTTCTCATGCTAGGGACATCCTGATCGTGGATGACGAGCCTCCCGCCCGCTACGAACTCATGCGGATGCTGCGAAGGACCGCCCCGGATGCCATGGTCCGGGAAGCAGGATCGGTGAAGGAGGCGTTTGACGAAATCTCCAGGCAAATGCCGGATCTTCTGTTCCTCGACATTCAGATGCCGGGGAGCGACGGCTTTGAACTTCTCGATCACCTCGGCAAGAAGAGACCTCCGCTCGTCTTCACGACGGCCTACGAACAGTTTGCCTCGCGTGCTTTCGAGGAAGATGCGCTCGACTACCTGCTGAAGCCGTTCGACGAAAAGCGCCTGGCCAAGGCACTTTCACGCATCGGGACTTCAGCGAACAGGGCACCCAAACTCACCGAGGGCGACTCGATCCTGCTCAAGATCAACGGGGACTGCCTTCTTCTCCCCGTCGAGCAGATCGATTTGATCGAGGCCACGGACACGGGAACACTCATTCACTGGAACGGATGCTCCGGACGCATCTGCAGGACGATCGGACATCTGGAGGAACAATTGGATCCGAAGATGTTCTTCCGATCATCGCGGGAAAGCCTCATCAATCTCCGTTCCATTCTCTCCCTCCGTACGGATGACAAGGGAGACCTCACCGCCCACCTTTCAGGAAACCGATCGGTGACCTTCTCCCGCCGTCAGAAAAGTCTCTTTCAGAAAACGCATAAGATTTGAGTGGGGGATTCCCACGGGGCAATTTTTCCGCAGCGCTGAGACTGTTGCTAAGAATCCTCCACTTCCCTTGTGGCATCTCATTGGTCTGGCGGCCCTCCCTGGCCAGCCATCCACGCGCCTTCTGGCACTCGGACTTCTCACCCTACGGCTCGAATGACATCGCCTTGGCGAGGCAAGCAAAGCTGCGTCCCCACGCACCTTTTGTCTGCCGATGGCTGGCCCGGCCGTTGCTGTGCATCCGTTACGGCTCCCGGATCAGGCATCCAAGTATCTGCTGATACTTGGACTGCTCGCCCTTCGGCTCGCATGACACCCGGAGGGCATGGGGATGGCCGAGGGAGCCTTCGCTTTGCGAAGCCTGCAAGGTGCCACTCTCGGAGGAGAGGGAAGCAAAGCTGCGTCCCCACGCACCTTTTTCCTTCCCGACCACAAGATCTTGTGTTGAAATCATTCCAAGGATCCGGATTCACACAATGCTTTGCCCCAAGTGTTCCTCCATCGACGACAAGGTGATCGACTCGCGCTTGTCCAAGGATGGCACCAGCATCCGCCGCAGAAGGGAATGCCTGGCCTGCGAAAGCCGCTTCACCACCTACGAGCAGATCGAGCGCGTGGAGTTGCTCGCCGTGAAGCGGGATGGACGCCGTGAAGCGTTCGACCGTCAGAAGCTCCTTTCCAGTTTCATCAAGGCGTGCGAGAAGCGCCCCATCTCCATCGATGTCATGGAGGAGTCGGTCAATGCCCTCATCAACGACCTCGAGTCGGATCAGGACCGGGAAATCTCCACCAAGACCATCGGCGCCCGCGTCATGGAGCGACTCCACGCGATCGACCCCGTCGCCTACGTGCGCTTCGCCTCGGTCTACCGGCGCTTCGAGGATATCGGCGAGTTCATCGAGGAGATCCAGTCCCTCGAGCGACGCGCCCCCCTCTCTGACGACCAGAAGGAACTCTTCAACAAAATCACCTGATCTCCCCCCACGATGATCGCACTCAGTGACGGCATGCCCTTGGTGGCCCTTCCCGATGGAAGGAACACCACCTTCGACAAGCGATGGATCACCTCCTCCATCCGCTCTGCCGCGGAGCATGCAGGATACAGCCGTTGGTGGCTGGCGGAGCATATCGCCGAGAGCGTCTCCATTTACCTGAAGCGTGATTTCGTGGCGAACAGCGTCGAAATACCAAACCTTCAGAGCGCCGTCCTCAGTGTCCTGGAGTCGCTGGGATTCAACGACGTGGCCGAGCATTTCCGCCTCCCCGATCCCCCCGTCAGACTCTCCCTCACCGAAATCGCTCACGAAGCCGGCGAAGGATACGAACTCGCCTTCTTCGGCCTGCTCGGCAACCGTCTCCAAAGTGTCGCCGAATCGCACGCCGCACGACTCGAGATCCTGGATCTCACCGGGTGTGTCCGCCTGCTCGGTAACCGCAGGAACCGGGCCCGCGTTCTCCGCGAGGAGATCGTCGACTTCATCCGCCAGCACGGTCAGGCCGCTGGAAACACCCGCACGGGAGAGCCTCTGGAGATTCAGCTGAGCTGAGAGGAGCCAGAAGGCTTTTAGGGAACTGCACCCGCGGGAACTATGCTCCTGATCCAGAAAACACGCCCTTGGGTTGAAGGGTTTTGCCTTTTCTATTTTGCATCCCCTCTCCATTTTCAGCGAGTCTCTCCCTCCCTCTTCCTTAATCCCCTCAATCTTTCAGCCTTAAGCTTTTAGCTTTTCATCCCTCCGCTTTCATCTTTCAGCTTTTTCCCTGATGACCCTCTTCGAGAAGATCGCCGCACGACAGATCCCCGCCGACATCATCGCCGAGGGCCCCGATTGGATCGCCTTCCGCGATATCGCTCCGCAGGCACCGGTTCATTTTCTCGTCGTTCCCAAGCGCTGCATCCCGCGCATCAATGAAGCCCAAGCTTCCGATACCGAACTTCTCGGCACACTCCTTTCAGCCTCAGCCTCCACGGCCCGTCAGGAAGGCCTCGGCGACTCGGGTTACCGCATCGTGATCAATAACGGACCCGATGGAGGGGAGACCGTTCCGCATCTGCACATCCATGTGCTGGGCGCCCGCCACATGACATGGCCTCCGGGCTAAGCGCTCTGCGCTTAATCAAGGCTTTTAGGCTGTGCTTTTAGACGGTTAGGTCAGAGTCTGAAGACCCATCAGCTCTGTTGAATCTCATCGCTGATAACCATCCAAGGTTTTCCCCCTTCCTGATTTCCTGATTTCCATATTATTTTCTATTCACTCCACATGAGATTCTACACCAAGCGCAGGAAGATGCCCTCGATCACGATCGTCTCACTGATCGACATTCTCGCGATCCTGCTGATTTTCTTTATCGTCACGACGACATTCCGGGAAAAACTTCCCCAACTTCAGATCAACCTCCCTGAATCGAAGAGCGCAGCCACCGCATCGAGCGAGCCCAAGAAAGCCGTCCTGCTCCAGATCAAGGGGGCCGATCAGATCACCCTCGACGGCAAACCGGTCACCGCTTCCAGCCTCCCCTCAGCGATCAGGGATCTCCAGAAATCCAATCCCGGTTGCTCCATCACCATGCAGGCTGATAAGGAGGCTCCGTTCGGAACCGTCGTCTCCGTGCTCGACGCCCTCCAGGAAGCCGGCATTAAAAACGTCCCCGCGGTCGCCAAACCCATTACCAAATGAGCTCCCGGAACAAGGGCAGGGATCGTCGACCCAAGCCGCTCGAGGTGGTCAAATACGGTCACCCCGCACTGCGCAGCAAGGGGAGACGGATCGAGAAGATCGATGACTCCATCCGCACCCTCGCCGAGGAGATGATCGTCACCATGTACGAGGAGGATGGCTGCGGCCTTGCAGCGCATCAGGTCGGCAGATCGATCCAGCTTGCGGTCATCGATGTCATGCCCGCCAAAGAGGACCGCCCCAGCCGTGCTTGGATGAACGGACGGGAACTCGAACTTGAGTCCCTCATGCCGCTTGTCATGATCAACCCCGAGGTCCATCCCGTCGGCAAGGAGCGTTCCCGGGAAATCGAGGGATGCCTCAGCATGCCCGGGCTCCATGACGAGGTGGAGCGTCCCGCACGGGTCCGAATCGTCTGCCAGGACATCGACGGCAGCACCCTTGACTTCGAGGCCGAGGGACTCCTCTCACGCGCCGCCCAGCACGAGGTCGACCACCTTCACGGGATCCTCTTCATCGATCACCTCACTCCCGGGGAACTCACTGAGCATCAGCCGCTGCTTCGCAAATTCCAGGCCCAAACGATCGGGTTCTAGGGCCCGGGAACTCGCTCTTGAAGATTCAAAAGAATATCACCCTGCTTGAGGAGATCCTCTTACCAAGCGCGGAAATCATCGGCGACCAATACGAGGCTTACAAAAACCACGTCTACCGGGTTCTCCACTTCTGCTTTGCCTTCCATGACTGCCGCGGCGATGACGAGGCCAAGCTGGTCACTGCGGCCTGCTTTCATGATCTCGGAATGTGGCCGGGTGATGTCATCGATTACCTCGCCCCCTCGATCGACTTGGCTCAAGCATACCTGAGGGAACGCGGTCTTGAGTCATGGATTCCCGAGATCACCATGATGATCGATCTTCATCACCGATTCCGATCAGCGCCCCCATCCCCTTGGCCGCTCGTCGAGGTGCTTCGCAAAGGGGATTGGGTCGATGCCTCCATGGGGATCCGGCGATTCGGTCTTCCCCGTAGCGTCATCAAGGAGGTGCAAGGCGCTTTCCCCAATCTCGGCTTTCATGGGAATCTTGTGAGGATCACCTTAAAGGAGTTCTGGAACCGTCCCCTGAATCCCCTGCCGATGATGAAATGGTAGGCTCCTCTTACGGCTGAGAAGTTCCGGCTTTCTTTACGCGGGCTTGCCGATGGCGAAGACACGGAAGCCGATCTCCTTGAGCTTGGCGTGCGGGAGGATGTTGCGTCCATCGAAGAGGAAGGCTGGCTTTAGCATGCCGTCGTAGATCTTCTTGAAGTCGAGATCCTTGAACTCGTCCCACTCGGTGAGGATGGCGACGGCATGGGCTCCATCGCAGGCTTCCATGGCGGTATTGACGACGACGAGATTGGGGTTGGTTCCGGTGCCGAGGACCTCGGAACGGATCTGCTCCTCCCCGACCTGGGGATCGTAGACAACGACCTTGGCCCCTTCGGCGAGAAGGTCGCGGCAGACGGCGATCGCAGCTGTCTCACGGGTGTCGTTGGTGTCCTTCTTGAAGGCGAATCCCAGGATGCCGACGTGCTTGCCGTTGACGGTGTTGAAGAGGTCGCGGACGATGCGGCCACTGAAGCGTGCTTTCTGCCAGTCGTTGATCTTCACCACGCTCTCCCAGTAGGCGGCGACCTCGGGGAGGCCGAAATGCTGGCAGAGGTAGGTGAGGTTCAGGATATCCTTCTGGAAGCAGGAGCCGCCATAGCCGACGGAGGCCTTGAGGAACTTGGGTCCGATGCGGGAGTCCTTGCCGATGGCGCGGGCAACCTCGTCGACGTCAGCGCCGGTGGCCTCGCAGAGTGCCGAAATCGAATTGATCGAGGAGATGCGCTGGGCGAGGAAGGCGTTGGCCACGAGCTTGGAAAGCTCTGAGGACCAGAGATTGGTGGTGAGGATCTTCTCGCGCGGGATCCAGCGGGCGTAGATGGAAACGACTTTCTCGATGGCGGCCAGTCCCTCGGGGGTCTGCTCGCCGCCGATGAGGACGCGGTCGGGATTGTTCAGATCGTCGATGGCCGTTCCCTCGGCGAGGAACTCTGGATTGGAGAGGACCTGGAAGGTGCCTTTCTTGGAGTTGGACCGGAGGATGGTGAGCATTGCCTCGGCGGTCTTCACGGGAATGGTGCTTTTCTCGACGATGACCTTGGGGCCGACGGCCTCCTCGGCGATCATGCGGGCAGCAGCCTCAATGTACTTGAGATCAGCCGCGCGTCCGGCGCCGACTCCATAGGTCTTGGTCGGGGTACCGACGCTGACGAAGATGATGTCGGATTCGCGGATGGCCTTGCGGACGTCGGTGGAGAAGAAGAGGTTTCTCCCCCGGGCGGATTCGACGACTTCCTGAAGGCCGGGCTCGTAAACGGGAAGGGTGTCGGAATTCCAGGCGGCGATGCGCTTCTCGTTGGGATCACAGACTGTGACCCGGATGTCGGGGCACTTGGCGGCGATCATGGCCATGGTGGGACCGCCGACATAACCGGCGCCGAGACAGCAGATGGTGGTGGACATAGGAAAGGCTGAAGGTGAAAGGCTGAAGGCTAAAACCTGAGGTTTTTAATGCGGGAAAAGGACCGGCTACTTTGCGAGGGCGCCCTTGAAATACGCGATTGTCTTTTCAATACCGGCTTCGAGGGAAACTTTGGGTTCCCAGCCGAGGGTTTCCTTGGCGAGGGTGATGTCGGGCCTGCGCTGCTTCGGATCGTCGGAAGGGAGCGGGAGGTGGGTGATCTTGCTCTTGCCGCCGACCTTCTTGAGGACGAGTTCGGCGAGCTGAAGCATGGTGAACTCGCCGGGGTTGCCGAGGTTCATGGGGCCGACGATCTTCTCCTGCTCCATGAAGCGCATGAAGCCGTCGACGAGGTCGTCGACATAGCAGAAGGAGCGTGTCTGGGAGCCCTCTCCGTAGACGGTGAGGTCCTTCCCCTGGAGGGCCTGGACGATGAAGTTGGAGACGACGCGGCCATCGTCGGGGAGCATGCGGGGGCCGTAGGTGTTGAAGATGCGGATGACGCGGATATCGACGCCGTTCTCGCGGTGATAGTCGAAGAAGAGGGTTTCGGCGGCGCGCTTCCCCTCATCGTAGCAGGAGCGCAGTCCGATGGGGTTGACATGGCCCCAGTAGGCCTCGGGCTGGGGATGGACGTTGGGATCCCCGTAAACCTCGGAGGTGGAGGCCTGGAAGACACGTGCCTTGACCCGCTTGGCAAGGCCGAGGCAGTTGATGGCCCCGACCACGGATGTCTTCATGGTCTTGATGGGATTGTACTGGTAGTGCGGGGGGGAAGCGGGGCAGGCGAGGTTGTAGATGCGATCTACCTCGAACTTGAAGGGGTCGATCACGTCGTGACGGACGAGCTCAAAGCGGGGATTTCCAACGAGATGCTGGATATTGGCCTTGCGTCCAGTGAAGAAGTTGTCGAGGCAGATGATGTCATGTCCCTGCTCAATGAGGCGATCGCAGAGGTGGGAACCAAGGAATCCGGCACCGCCGGTGATTAAGATACGCATAGAGAAAGTTTAAACGCCTTAATTTAAGGGAGAAAACCCTGAAGGGGAAGAAAGAACCAAAGGGAAAGTGAAACTAAAAAAGACGCAAGTTTAGCCATCTGAGCTGTGTTTCATCCTCCATCATTGACGCCACTTCCCTCCCGGGAAACTGTGGCTCACTTTCAGGGCTGTTCGATGCGCTTTGCAGGCCCGGTCGTTTCTTCGTACCCGTTACGGAAGTCTACCGCTCTCCTTCCAAGGAGCTTGGTTCTGACTTCTGCCCCGCTCCCTGCCCCCATTTCTCATTTCTCATTTCCGCCCTCGCCCCCATCATCCTTCATAATTCCCCTATCAGGTCCCATACACCCCTTTGCTACCATAGGTGCCATAGTATTTTCCGGAGTAGTAGTAGGCGTAGTAGGCTCCGTGGCCGGAGGGGAGGCAATTGAAGACGATGCCGGCTGGTTGGATGTGGATTTCCGAGAAAGCCTTGATGGCGCGGGTCACCATCTTGCGAGGAGTCATGAAGGAGCGGACAACCAGACAGACGACATCGACGTTCGGCGCTACCAGCAATGTGTCACTGACCGCCAGAATCGGGGCCGAATCGATGACGACACGGTCGTAGGTCTTGAGCGCCTCGGCGAGAAGGTCGCGCAGAGGTTGGCCTGCAAGAAGTTCCGAGGGGCGCGATGAGCGTCCTCCCGCGGTGAGGATAGAGAGCCCCTCGACCTGGCAAGAATTAACGGCATCGGCAAGTTTCGTTTTTCCCAGCAGGACCTCCGAGAGTCCCGGCTTGCGATTCATGCCGAAGAAGATGCGGGAGACGGAGGGCTTGCGAAGATCGGTATCGATCAGCAGGGTCTTGAGCCCCTGCTGGGCCAGGGTGGTGGCGAAGTTTGAAGAGCAGAAGGATTTCCCCTCGGAGGGGTGGGCACTGGTGAGGAGGAAAGTGCGCTGGTTCTCGACACGCGCATTCATGGCGATGGAGGCTCGAAGCGAGCGGAAGGATTCGGCCACCAAGCCGCTGCGGTTATCCTTGACGACGAGTTCGCCTCCCTGCGGCAGGGCCGTGGCCATGTGGGGATGACCGATCATGGCAAGCGATGGCCTGATCACGTCATGGATGGCGGAGAGGCGATTGGGAAGGGGGAGGGCCCGGTCAAAGAGGATCTCAACTCCATTCCTAAAGGCGGTCCGCAGTTCCTGCCACTGTTCCTTGGAAAAGAGGCCGTATCGGGACGTGGAAGTTCCTCCAATCTGCGGGATGGCTGCCACGACGGGAATGCCGGTGAGATGCTCGACCTGATCGACGGTCTTGATGCTTGTATCGAGCTTGTGGAGGCCGATGACGATTCCGACTCCCAGCGCCAGTCCCGTCATGATTGCCTGAATCAGAATCTTGAGAGGCGGCTTGCTGACAGGGAATGCGCCTGTCGCCTTCTCCTGGAGTTGGACGGGGGACTGGGAGAGTTCCTTGGTGACATCGACCTCCTTGATACGGCCGATGACGGCGTTGTAGAGAGCCGTGTCGCTCTCGAGCTCGCGCTTGAGGTCGTTGTACTCGATGGATTTTCCGGTGATGTCCAGAAGTCTTTTCTCCGCATTCTCACGCTCGATCCTGGTGGATTCCTGCTGGGCGGCGAGACTGCGGCGCATCGACTCGAGAAGCCCCACCACATCGGAGAGGACCGACTCGATCTCCCGGTTACCGAGATCGAGCTGGGTCTTGATGTTGATGTAGAGGGGATGCTTGGCGCGGTAACGCTGCTGCGCGAGGGCGAACTGCTTCTCGAGCGCGGAGCGCTGCGCCAGAAGCGATGCCACCTTGGGCTCGCCCGCCACGGTGGGAAGGCGGAGAAGTTCCTCGGTCTTCCCCTTGTTGGCACGGGCGACCTCAAAATCGCTGTTGATCTGGGTGAGCTTCGACTGGATGCCGCTCTGGCGCGTGGAGAGTTCGTTGATCTGGGACTGGGCCTCGGTGAGCATGGCCTCCATGGAGGCGGCGCGCTCGCGCTCGCGGAAGTTTTGCATTCCTTCCTCGGAGGCCTTCATTTTCTTACGAAGCCGGTCGGATTCCTCCATCAGGAAGGTGCTGGCCGAGCGGGTGGCCTCGCTCTTCTGGTCGCGGACGTAATGGAGATACTCCTCGGCATAGGCGTTGGCGAGTTTGACGGAGATGTCGGCATTCCGGGAGGTGACGAAGATGTCGATGAGGCGGGTGTTGAGCCGGTAGCTGGCGCTCACCATGCCGGTCAACGCCCCCGCGACTCGCTCGGGTGATGCCTGACTGCCATGAATCCCCGCCGCGGAGAGGAATGCACGGTCCTGCCCGAGTTTCAGACGGTTGGCCACACGCAGGGCGAAGGGGTAGCTGCGGAGAAGGTCGACGAGTGTATTGATCATGTCGATCGACTTAATCTGCTCATCGCGCACTTCCTCGACCTTGATGCTGAGGATGTTGCTCTTCACCTGTTCGATGAAGAGGACGGAACGCGCCTTGTAGAGTCCCTGCTGGGTCGCGGCGGAAAAAATTCCCCAGAGCGTCGCCAGCATGACGCAGAGGATGATGATCCAGGCGCGGGACTTGATGGCAAAGTAGTACTCCCGCCAGTCAAAGCCGCCGGCCTCCTGGTGAGGACGCGAGTGATTGGCAGGTGATGCGGGGGATGCGGGGGGATGCGCTTGATTCATCGATGAGGGATGGGTGCGTCTTGCGTCTTGCGGTAATGCCGGATCAATACCAGCTCTCCCCGACATTGATGACATCGCCGGGCTTGAGCTCGAAGCGGTCGATACCGGTCTCCGAGAGCTTCTTGGCATTGACCTTGATGGTGCGCACGGCGTCGCCCTCGCGGCGCTTCACAAGGACATGCCCGCGATCCGCAATGCGGGTGAACCCCCCCGCCATGCCGACGGCCTCGAGCATGCCAAGTGATTCGCTACCGGCAAACTCGTAGGTGCCCGGACGACCGACCTGACCGATGATGGTGAATCGGCGGGGACTGTAGGCGGCGATATTCAGGTAGATCTGGGGCTCGACCACGTAGTCGGCGTTGTATCTCTGACGGACAAGCACGCTGGCGGAGCGCAGGGAGAGTCCCGCAAGCTTGACCTCACCTAGGAGCGGCAGCTGAACCATGCCATCCTTGCCGATCTTGGAGCGCATATTAAGATCCGGCTCGCGGTAGACGACCAACTCGATGGTATCCCCCGGTTGAAGGATGTAGTCGCCCGATGCTCCGCCATTGCCGGCAGGAACCCCTGCACCGCCTCCCCCACCTCCGGGAGCGGCCGATGAACCGAGGGGAGTTGCCTCGTCGGTCGGCTTGGAGACAGTGATGACGGCCGGGGCTGGCTCGCTGCTCTGTGGAGCCACGGGCTGATTCTGGGCAAGAGCAAGCGATTGCAGGCACACGCAGAGGATCACGAAGACGCCCGCGAAAAGAGCCGGCGGAGAGCAACGCATCCGGCGACCTGTAAGGCAATCCTGAATCAGGGCAAAAATGACCATCGTAGTATCATAACTTATTGCCGGTAAAACTACAGGGCGAAATTCAAACTGATGGAATAGACCCATTGGGGCTGATTATTGGCGCCCGAGCCGGTTTGGTTCTGGCCGCTGTTGACGGAGAGGGTGTTGGCTAGGGAGACCCAGTCGCGGATCCTCCAGTTGAGGGCGGCGTTGGCGATGTAGAAATTCTGGGGGAGTTGGGAGCTGCTTTGACCGGAATTGTCGGATAGGTTGACAAAGTTCTGCATGGTGTAGCCGAGGGAGAGATTCAGGACGACGCAGTTGAAGAACTGCTGATTCATGCTTCCGATAATGCTCCGACTGACGAGGTATTGACTGGTGAGGGTGTTGGCAAACTGCTGACTCTGGGATGCTCCGAAGGAAAAACCGGTCTTTTGCCGGGGTTGCCAGTTCAAGAGCAGGTTCAGCTCGGGCTGGATATCAGTTCCCTGCATGCCGGTGCTCAGGGTCACGGAGGTCTTGGCCGTGGGTGTGTAGGCGACTCCGAGTGTCCAGGCGGGGCGGATGCCGTCGTCGATGGCGCCCTGGATATTGGATGAGGTGATGTAGCGGGCGCCAAGGGCGGCGTCGGCTACCAACTTCGCGGTGAAGTCGTACTTCACCTTGGCCAGCGCCTGCGCATACTGGCGCGAGACGATCTGGGTACTGGTCGTGGGTGCATCGCCGGGGGCCGTCGTGGAACTCTGGAGCGACTGGGTATTGCGCCCCGCTCCGAAGACGGTGCTGATGTGGGTCTTGTCGGAGAGGAAATAAACGGGGGCGACGGTGGCAAAAAGGGCGGTGGTGTTGTTGTTGGGTGTGGCCACGGACCCGGAAAAGTTCTGGAAGCTGTAACCCGCCTTGGCGCCGATCGCCGATTGACTGGAGACGAGGTATTTCATCCCCATGTTGGCGGAGGCGGCGGTCTGCTGGTTGTTGGATCCGGAGGTGGTGTCGTATCCCGTCCCAATGGAGGCTGTGATCAGGGAATCGAAGATGTAGCGACTCATCTCGAGGATCGATTTGAACAGGGCGGTCTGGGAGAAGGGATTGCGCTGGGAGGTCGTGCCGTTGCCGGTGTAGTTCGGGTTGACGTAGTATTTGTAACCGGCGGAGTAACCCGCCGAGATGCTCCAGGGACCGTGTTCCCGGTCGTAGAGAACGGCTCCTGCTGGCGCTAGAAAGGTACTGCTTGCCGGAGCAAAACTGGTGACTCCCGAGGAGTTGGTCGTCTGGGTTCCCTGATTGGAGGTCTGCCAACCGAGCCCAAGGGAGGGCTTGAAAGCAAAGGGAGACTTGGCCTGCACTCCCGCCATGGAAGCATCCACCTCGCGCTGCACCTCGTCGGGAGTCTGCAGGGCACCGACCACGGCCCCGAGGCCATTGAGCGGGGTGATGGTGCCTCCCAGCGGGATCTGGTCCACCTGCTCACCCACCCACTGCGATCGAAACTCACTCTGTTGCACGGTCGGAACCCCTTGGGCCACAAGGGACTCAGCGCCATGAACACACAGGCCCGCGAGCAAGGTCCCGGAGAGGAGATGCCTCGCAAAGGAATGACGGCGCAACGGGGGCATCTGTTGAGGAAAAGCTAAAACAGTGAACACCTGAAAGCTAAAATGGGATTCGGGGTGCTATGAGAGATGGTGAAACCAACCAATACTACGGAAGAACCTCATATCCTCACAATCGCTTGGTTGCCCGCAGACAGGAGATGAATGTATCCAGAACTGCCAACCACTCTTCACAACTCGCCCTGCGAATGCAGGTAGGCAAGGAGGTCGGTTAGAGCCGCCTTCCAATCCTCGCCACGCATTGCAAGCACGGCCCTGAGTCGGAGAGCCTCCGTCCTATCCCCTCCTCTCATCGCCTCGGTCAAAAGTCGATGCGCGGCGCGATCATTACCCCTCTCAAGATAATAACGAGCAGCAGCAAGCGGGTCATCGGGAACGGAGACATCGCCCCCGCGAATTCCCTGCGATCCCTCAAGATCCAACTCAGGAACAGGAATCCGGAAGGTATCGAGAAGGAGACCGCAAGCCCACTCCGAAGAACCTGTGGCAGCGGCGATCACTGCACGGGTGGCAACCGCCGCCCGATCATACCGGGGGTGATCACGCAGGAAGGCTGTGATCGTTGGCCAATCTCCCTTACTCCACCAAGCCTCAAAGAAGCGACCCTGATCTTTGGTGGACAATCGATCCAAGTAGTCGGGATGGGCATCCAGGAATGAGCCGATCCCCGCTTGATTGGCTTGCCTGCACCAGAGTTGGAGTACGATCGAGAGGTCTTTCGAGGTCAACGAATTCATCCAAGCCACATCATTCACCGCGTCGTTGATTTGTTCGGCAGTGCAGAACCTTTGGGAAAGCCAACTCAATCGCAGTTCCGGTGACAGGATTGAAAGCCGGTACATTCCCTCCATGAGCGCGGGGTTCTTGGAAGCGATGGTGAGCATTGAGCCATAGAGTCCCGGCGCGCGGGCAAAGCTCCAGTTCGGCGAATGATCAATTGCCAGTCGGCGTCGCAACGCCTCTTCCCAGTATCTCAATGTCGCCTCGCTGTCCAAGGTAGCCAGCGCGGATCCCGCACGGTAAGCAGACTCAGCATACCTGGGACGCAGGGCATTCTCGACATCAAAGCACGCTGCGGCTTCCGGAACCGGACGGCCAAGTGCCACCAGCATCATGCCCCGCAGATAGGAAAGCTCCCACTCCATCGGGTATTGAACCCGAAGGCTGTCGGAAAGATCGGAAGCCTCCTGAAAGCGAACGGATTGATTAAGCTCAGAGATACGCTTCAGCCCATTGTCCGCCGCATAAGGAGGCATGGAAGCTCCACCTCCCCACTGGCCGTAAATCAAGAAACCTCCAAGGAAGATGGAGGCGATTCCGGCAAGAATGAACAGGTATTTCTGAAAACGAAACCGACCAATCGACTCTCTCCTTCCTACCGCCAGATTGACCGGCACCGTCGCCAGAAAAAGCATCCACCACCCGAGTTCGGGACTGTGCGCCGGAACATCCACGAATCCGTGACAGACCTCGGCAAGAAAGGCGCTGAACATTCCCCATCTCAAGGGCCATGAGAGGGCCCCTCGCGACTGCCTGATTCCACCGATCAAGAGGGACAAGAATGCAAAAGCCCCCAGAAGGGCCAGCGGCCCGGCTTCTTCAAGGAGGGTCAACCAGTCGCTTTCGGCATGAGCGGCGGTATACTCGGAGAGGCTTTTTTTGGCGTAAAACGGGTACACATATTCATAGGTCCCCAGACCACTCCCCGTCGTCGGGTGATCGGCAACCATGCTCAGCGTATCGGCAAAGATCTTGATGCGACCATCCTGACCGAGTTGCGGGAGACGTTCGGATGCCCCGTCGGCAGTGGGGCTTTCCCCGGCGAGGCTTCCAAAGATGCGATCCCTGGCCCCTTGAGGTGAGGCCAGGAAAAGAACAGCAGCCACCGTCGCGACTAATCCAAAAACAGGCACGGCAAAGGCGAAGCGCTTCCGATCGAGTCCGAGGACCCAAATGACAATACCCAACCCGAGAAAGAGGACGCCCCCCCGGGATTTCGAGAAAAACAAGACACCGGAAGCAAGGATCGCCGCTGAAATACCGGCGATGGTTCCCGTGATAAAGCTCCTGGAAACAAAACTCTGCAAGACAAGAGCCACAGCCACGATCGTGGCTGTAAGCATCAGACTGGCCGTCTGATTTCTGCTTGGGAAAAAACCAAAGCACGGCTGCGCTGACGGATCACTATCGAAGAAAGGATAATGCCAACCCGTTAACCAAGCATACATCGCCGCCACGGCATAGGCGGAGCAGCCGACTACGGCGATCAATGCCAGAAATTGAAGCCCCCTGCCAGAGAGAGGTTGTGAGAGCGTGGCCAGGCCGATCATGAGCGACAGCCCCATGAGCACGATCCAGTAGGCTGTTTCCCTCGGAGATAAGGAGACAAGGGATCCTGCATGAAAGGCCGGAAGCGCTTCCAGGGCCTGACGCCATTCAGTGGGTCCGGGGATCGATACCGGGAGCATCGCGAGGCAAAGCGACCCCAGAAACAGAATGGAGAACACCCAGTAGGGCCAGGGGAGCGATACCCTGGGTTTACAGAGTAGCAGGCCTACTCCAGAGATCAGAAGGAAGGCTCCGGAAGCCCCCTGACGAGGCCCACCCGCCAGGAAAAAGAAGAGCAAAATGGCACAAAGAAAAAAGCCTGAAAAGGCGTAACAGGAAGCCCCATCACCACCCGATTCCTCTTTGAGAGCGGACATGAATCCCGACGACTCACTTGATGACTTACTTGACGACTTATCGATTTGGAAGGATGCGTCTTTACTCATGTGAGATCGATCAGGGGATCACAAAGATGCAGTCAACTCTCACTTCTAGCCACCAAAAACTTACGGGAAAACATGGCCGCGGAGACGAATCTCGCCCCCTACCACTCGGATATTGGACAGGGGCAAAGAATCCATCAATTTATCAAAAAAACCTATTGACAAGGGCTTTGAGTAGAGGAGAATCATTACAGAATATGAAAAACAGCATCCCCCGATCACTGTCTTTAAGAGCAACTTTAACACTGGTTGCACTAGTCTCATTTACCGCTCCATCCCTCACCCAAGCGGCCCGCCCTAGGGCCACTCCCCCTCCAGTGGTTGCCGTGCCATCTCCGACGCCGACACCATCTCCGACGCCGACGCCGACACCGGTGCAGCCCTCCAACATCTACACAAATGCCACCACGGCCACCCCTGCCCCGATTTCCACGAATAGCCAGACTCAGTTCACAACGACAAAGTAATAGCCTATAGCATCATCCCGAAAGGCCATTAGTCCTACCCTTTAGTCCTAACTCTGACTTAGTCAAACCCCTCAAAAACATCAACCCCCCGATAAAATGAAACTACTCCCACTCGCCGTAGCAGCGTTAACTCTGACTGGCCTCTCAGCACTTCAGGCTCAGACCTACTCGACGAGCACCAATAACCTTTACAGCGTCTATTTCAATACAATGTACGCAGGTGCCATTAATGGCAGCGACGGATGGGTGGGGATTACACCCGATATTTCACCGAACAACACACAGCCCGGACCAGGAGCTATCGGCTCCTACCTCAATTATGGAAACATTCTGAACTTTGGTGGTTTAGACGGGTACAGTGTGGATACCAATAATGCGAACACTCTCCCTTACAACCAGTTCAACTATATCGCCCATCCTTTTGGCTTCGATGAGTCCCAAGGCAAGATCGTCACCGGAGTCCAACTCCAGTCCAGATTTGCCATCACGCCATCCTCGAATCAACTCGCCGATGCAACCAGTAGCCAGATGGATTCCTTTGGATTCACCCTGCAGGATCAAAGCGGCAGGTCCCTGATCAGCTTTGACCTGAATGCTTACAATAACGCCAAACTTTCGATGGGTTACAGTGTGTATGGCGCCAACTCAGGGAATGATTCCTTCACAATCGGAACTGGCAATCAGGCTTCAGATTATTTCAACAACACTATTCCTGAGAGTGATATTCTTTTTTGGAATTATAATGTCTTCAACAACCTACAACTCACGTTCAGTAAACTCGATGCTGCAACAGTAAGCATGGATGTGACCATCAATGGGATTCAACTCTTCTCCAGCGCACTGAATGGAGATTTCCATGGCCTTGACCTAACAACCATCGCAACCGCTTCCCCAACGTGGTTGCTCTATAATAATACGGTAGATTCCGAGACGGGAGTCTACACGGCTTATGGAGATAACCAGATGGCTGTTCTGGATTACTCAGTGAATCAACTGACTATCCCAGAGCCCCAGACATGGATACTCCTCGGACTCTCAGGTCTGATTGCGGTGGTGGCTATCCGCCGCCGGACCAATTCCTAAAAAATAGACTGATCTTTAGAAAGGCCGTAACGCTGACGCGTTACGGCCTTTTTTTATCGGGATAGCGATCACCTCAGGAAGGAAGACAAGATACGGATCCCAGTGCCTAGGCCAATCCCTCACCTTCATCTTCGGAGCTCGGGTTGAATTTCCCTAGACTCTCGGAAAGATACACAGTTGCTAGTTTCCCCTGATCAGCCCCAGAAGCCGTTCCCTTGTAGGCCCCGGGCCGACCATCGCGAGGCAGAGTGAGCGGCGGCTGAGGACTTGGGAGGCGGCCTTCCGGATCTCCTCGGGAGTCACCTTCGCCAGGCGCTCGTAGACCTGCTCGGGGGGGAAGATCTTCCCGTAGGTCAGGAGGGAGGTGCCGAGTCGGTAGTTCTGCGTCGCGGCACGCTCCAGAGCCATCCGACTGGTTCCGATCGAGTAATCGCAGGCACGCTTCAGTTCGGCAACCGACGGTCCCTTCGCGGTGATCCGATCGCATTCCTTGAGAATCAAACCGAGCGCCTTGGCCACATTCTCCCCGTCCAGTCCGAGTGCGACTTCAAAGGCTCCGCAATCGGAATGGGTCGAGAGGGAGGTACTGACGGAGTAGCAGAGGCCACGCTTCTCCCGCAGCTCCTGGAAGAGACGGGAACTCATGTTCCCGCCGAGCAGGACATGAAGCAGGGAGACCGCGTAGCGTCGGGGATCCTTGGCCCCCACACCGCGGAATGAAAGCGCGAGCTGGGTCTGCTGGGATTCCCTTTCCTCGATGACGATCCTGGGGGTTGTCTGGCGAGCGGGAGGCTGCAGGCGGCGGGGAGATGATCCTTTCGGCAACCTGCCGAGGAACTGCTTGGCAAAATCCATCACCTCCTCATGCTCGACCGCTCCTGCCGCAGTCAGAATCGTGCTCCCGGCATGGTAATGGGACTTCAGATGAGTGATCAGATCGGTACGGCTGATGGAGGAGAGACTCTGCTTTGTGCCGGTGATCGGCCGGGCAAGGGATGCACCCTTCCATGTCTCGGCAGTCAGCAACTCCTGGACATGCTGGGCCGGTTCGTCACGGATCATCTCGATTTCCTCGACGATCACTCCCCTTTCCCTTTCCACCTCGGCACTCTTCAGAAGCGAGTTGCAGTACATATCCGAGAGCACCTCGGTGACGCGTTGAAGATGATCGGCGGAGGCCGCCGCATAGTAGCAGGTGCGCTCCTCGGCAGTGTAGGCGTTCAAGTCGCCCCCCACCCCCTCGATCTCTTCGCTGATGCGACGGGCAGCGCGCTTCTTCGTCCCCTTGAAGAGAAGATGTTCGAGGAAATGGGAGATTCCCCCGACTCGGGCGGATTCATGGCGGGCACCGATGCCGCACCAGACCCCGACGGCGACGGTCTGCGAAGCAGGCATCGCGCAGGTGGCGACGCGAAGCCCGTTGGGAAGGGTCGAAACTTGGGGATTCATCGGAATGATACTTCCTGCATTTACTCCGCGCCTCTGCGTTTGCTTGCCCGGCCGTTGCTTCGTATTTGAACTCGGGCTTTCCCAAGCCATTCGCCCCTGACGGGGCTGCTTCGCAGTCCTATCAGCTCCCGCCAGTCGCTGATTTGTTACGGCTGCGCGAAACTTTTCCTTATTCTTCATTTTTCATTTTGCCTTTCCCTCTTTCCTCCCCTTGCCCGGAGCAGGGCCTCGGCCATGACGACGTCATGGGGCCAGGTGACCTTGAGATTCGGTTCGTGATGCTCGACCAAGGAAACCTTCTTCCCTGCGGCCACGGCAACCGAGACCTCATCGGTAGGGTTACCTGACACGGCGGCAAGTAGATCCCTGATCTCTGCCGCACAAAATACCTGGGGAGTCTGCATGGCCCGTAGCGTGGTGCGATCGACAGTGCCCGCCGCGCATCCCGATGCATCGATCCGATGCAGGGTATCGGTCACCGGAACCGTCAATGCGGAAGCCCCTTCCTGTGCCGCCATCTCAAGGCAGCTGGTAATGAGATCAGGAGTGATCAGGGGCCTCGCCGCGTCATGGATGGCGACGAGTTCAACTTCGGGCGAAAGCGCTTCCAGGCCACGGCGAACCGATTCATGGCGATGCTCTCCTCCGGGAATCACGGAAGTCAGTTTCGAGATCCCCTCAATGCTCGCGATCGTGCGGAACTCTTCCTCCCTCCCGGGGGGAACGACCAGCACGATTGCGGAAACGGCGGCTGTCCCTTCAAAGGCGGAGAGCGTGTGGGCGATCAAAGGCTTGCCGGCCAGCAAAACCGTGAGCTTATCCCCGCCGAAACGGTTACCTGACCCGCCGCCCACGATCACTGAGGCGGAAGAGGGAAGCGCGGAACGAGTCATGTTGTAAGGGAAGCGCTGATTAAATCGCATAGAGGCCGTTGCGGGAAGAATGGGCCGCGGGTAAGGCGGCTTGGCGCGAGCATCCCCGCAGTGGGCTGTAAGCGCCAAGCCAACACAGCCCCCGGC
>Ga0208327_1000139_pt1 | contig 19100 bp, 16 predicted proteins | sample LakMenEpi26Jun08_FD_150733 | JGI IMG/M metagenome (GOLD analysis project Ga0208327, IMG submission 150733) | Freshwater microbial communities from Lake Mendota, WI - 26JUN2008 deep hole epilimnion (SPAdes) | ecosystem: Environmental > Aquatic > Freshwater > Lake > Epilimnion/Euphotic zone ...
ATGCGCAAACTCCTCATCCACATCCAATCCCTCCTCAAAAACGCCCACCTTCAACCAGCCTGAAAAAACACAGTTGCTTTGCGCCCGTTGCGTGAAAATATCATCTTTCAATCAACCCACTGCAAACAGCGAGGCGCCAGTTATTTTCAGGCCCCTCACCCCGTCAGTCCTCGGAAGGGATTTAATCAGCGCTTCCCTAGCTCAGGAACCTGATCGTGAAGGGGTAGCGGTAGTTCTCGCCGTTGCTGGTCTTCACGGCGGCGATGATGATGCAGGCGAGCCAGACAATGAGCACGATTGGCAGGATCACGAAGCCGATCAGCACGAAGCAGAGAACTCCTGCGATCAGGCTGTAGATCGTGTAGGAGATCTGGAAATTGAGCACCTCCTTGCCGGTCGAATCGATTTCCGGGCTGTCGGCCCTCTTCAAAAGCCAGATCACCAGCGGTACCACGATATGGGCCAGGGCGAAGCTCAGGATCAGTCCCGAGAGGCCCGAGAGATGGAGTCCGATGCACCATGAGCGGGCCGATTCCGAGGAAGATGCCGGGATCATCTCGATGGTCGGTTGGGATTTTTCCGGGCGGTTGAGGGGAGGAGGCGTGTCCATGGATCAAAGAGACATCCGACCCGCCCGTTTCGCAAGGAACAAGTTGACCCATGCTTGATAGGGGGCCCCTTTCATCCCTCATAATTCATCCTTCATCCTTTTTCCATGGTTGCCAAGGAGGCCTCCGTTCGGTTGACTTTCCGAACGTCATTTTTGGCCCATCCTTCTTTCTATGAGCGAACGCAGAGTTGTCATCACCGGTATCGGAGTCATCAGTCCTGTTGGTTCTGATCTCGATACCTTCTGGAAAAACCTGACCGAAGGGCATTCCGGTATTTCTCATTACCAGTCATTCGATCCCGTCGGATTCGATTGCCTGATCGCTGGCGAAGTGAGGGGTTTCGAGGGGGCACAGTGGTTCAAGACTCCGAAGGATGCCCGGAGGGCCGACAGGTTTGCCCAGTTTGCGATGGCTGGAGCCAAACTTGCCCTCGACGATGCAGGTCTCGATCCCGAAACAACAGAGAGGGAAAGATTCGGTGTCATCGTGGGGAGTGGCATTGGAGGTTTTCAGAGTCTTGAAAACGAGGCGCGCAAGCTGATCGAAAAGGGGCCCACCAAGCTCTCCCCGTTCACCATCCCGATGATCATCAGCAACATGGCGAGCGGTTTGATCTCCATGGAGTACGGGCTGAGCGGGCCGAACATGGCGATTGTCACCGCCTGCGCCACCGCCAACAACTCGATCGGCGAGGCTTGGAGGATCATCAAGTTTGGCGATGCGGACGCCTTCATTGCCGGCGGTGCCGAGGCCACCATCACGCCGCTTGGTGTGGCTGGATTCTCCTGCATGAGGGCACTCAGCACCCGCAATGACGAGCCCACGAAGGCCTCCCGTCCGTTTGATAAAGACCGTGACGGATTCGTCATGGGTGAGGGCGCAGGAATTGTAGTCCTTGAGGAGCTGGAGCATGCCAAGAAGCGCGGCGCCCGTATTTATTGCGAGCTGGTCGGTTACGGAGCCACGGCGGACGCCTACCACATGACTGCTCCGCGTCCCGAGGGCGAAGGCGCCAGTCGTTGCATGCAGATCGCCATGAAGCATGCCAAGGTCACTCCCGCCGATGTCGACTACATCAACGCGCACGGCACTTCCACGCCGATCGGTGACATCTGCGAGACCAAGGCTATCAAGGATGCCTTCGGGGATGCGGCCTACAAGGTTCCCATCAGCTCCACCAAGTCGATGACCGGGCACCTGCTCGGTGCCGCCGGAGGCATCGAACTCGCCGCCTGCGCCCTCGCCATGCGCGACGGGATCATCCCTCCCACCATCAACCTCGACAATCCGGATCCCGAGTGCGACCTCGACTACGTCCCGCACAAGGCGCGCGAGGCCAAGGTCAAGGTGGCCCTCAGCAATTCCTTCGGGTTCGGCGGTCACAATTCCTCCGTCGTCATCCGCTCCTTCGAGGGGTGACCGATCCGACACCCTGATCCGATCCCGATGAATCTCAAAACCTCCACCGCGGCTCTATCCTTGGCGTTTTTCTCCCTCGGTTGTTCTCATCAATCACAAGCCACCAACAGCAATTCCATGTCCCAATCCAATCCCTCTGACAATCTGGCCAAGGGCCAGGCCTTCCTGAAGCAGAACTCGACCCAGCCAGGCGTCAAGACCACCCCGAGCGGCCTCCAGTACAAGGTCATCACCGAGGGAACCGGTAAGAGCCCTGCGGCCACCGACACCGTTCTCGTCCACTACCGCGGCACATCCATCGACGGCGTCGAGTTCGACAGCTCCTACAAGCGCAACGAGCCGATCTCCTTTCCGCTCAATGGCGTCATCCCAGGCTGGACCGAGGGTGTTCAACTCATGAAGGAGGGCGGCAAGATCCAACTCTTCATCCCGTCGAATCTCGCCTATGGATCGCGCGGTGCGGGTGGAGTCATAGCGCCCGACAGCACGCTCATCTTCGACATCGAACTTCTCAAAGTTCAGTAAGTTTCGGGATATTGGCGGATGGCTGTATTGGCCTGCGGTCGGAACGCCGAGTGCTGAATCGAGATCTTGGGAAAGTTCGAGAGACTGCCGCAGGTAGCCTGAAAGGCGAGTCGAGTGGGAACGAGTGAGTTAAAAGCATGGAGTAGAAGACCGTACGATCCGCCGCTGGCAGACCGGTACACCGCAAGCTGTAAGCAGCACCTAGCGGGGTATCATCCTTTCCACCCCGGCACGAGTCATCATAAGAACGGATCCCATTCCCCGATACTATGGCCCTATGACAATCGAGGGCTAAGAGCCTTTGGATCGACAGCCGCAAGGCAACTTCATAAAAAAAGAGGGTGAAAAAAATCCTCCTCTTGGGTTCAGGCGAACTAGGCAAAGAATTCGTGATCAGTGCCAAGCGACTAGGGTGCCATGTGATTGCCTGTGACAGCTATGAGGGGGCTCCTGCGATGCAGGTGGCCGATGAGAGCTGCGTGTTCAGCATGCTTGATGAGCAGGCTTTGCGTGTCGCCATCTCGAGATATCAGCCCGATTTGATTGTTCCCGAAATCGAGGCTATCCGGACCGAAGTGCTCCTGGACGTTGAAGAGCAGGGTTTTGAGGTCATTCCCAGCGCAAGGGCAGCGAACCTGACCATGAACCGGGACAGGATTCGTGATGTGGCCGCCGGACTTGGCGTGAGGACAGCCAAATTCAGTTATGCTGAATCCGTTGAGGATCTGATGGCCCATGCCAAATCCATCGGTTTCCCCGTGGTGATCAAGCCGGTGATGAGTTCGTCTGGCAAAGGCCAAAGCGTCGCTAAGAGCGAGTCTGATATACAAGCGAGTTGGGATTACGCCTGCCAGGGCATGCGTGGCGACCGCAAGAAGGTGATTGTCGAGGAATTCATCAACTTCGAATTTGAGATTACCTTGCTCACGATCCGCCAAAGGAATGGGAAAACCATTTTTTGCGAACCGATCGGCCATGTGCAGGAGCGCGGGGATTACCAATACAGCTGGCAACCGCAGCACATGAATCCTGAATCCTTAAAAGCAGCCCAAGAGATGGCGGCTAAAGTCACAGCCGACCTGGGTGGTGCCGGCATCTTTGGCGTAGAATTTTTTGTGACCAAGGATGAGGTCATCTTCAGTGAATTAAGTCCGCGCCCCCATGATACGGGCATGGTGACGTTGATTAGTCAGAACTTGAGTGAGTTTGATCTGCATGCCAGGGCCATTCTCGGTCTTCCAATTCCCTCGATCGAATGCATCGAGGGAGCAAGCGCCGTTGTCTTAGCCGCAAAAGAAGGCCATAACCCCACATATCTCGGGGTTGAGGATGCCTTGGGCGATAAGGGCATTGATGTACGGATTTTTGGCAAGCCGACTACCCGTCCCTATCGGCGTATGGCGGTGGCTTTAGCGATCGGACCCGATGCCCTGGCACGTGCTCGAGCGGCCGCTGCCAAGATATCGGTTCATTGAGCCTCTGATGGGGGAGAAGGCAATCAAACGAACTTACCGGGATTCAGGATATCTTTCGGATCGAGGGCTTTCTTGATGCGGATGTGGAGATCTCGGAGTTCGCAAGATGTAGCCTCGTTCCACCAGCGTTTCTTAGCCAAGCCGATGCCATGCTCTCCGGTGATCGCTCCGCCCCACCTGATGACCTGGGTGAAGAGCGCGTCGAGGACCCCTTCAATCTCCTTGGGACGCTTGGCCTGCTGCTCCTTGGAGACCATGACATTCACATGGATATTGCCATCCCCGGCGTGACCGAAGCAGGCGATCGGGAAGCCGGTCTTTTTCTGCAGTTTTTCCGCGAAGGAAATGAGGTCGACGAGGCGTCCGCGCGGGACGGCGATGTCCTCGTTGAGCTTGGTCAGGCCTGTGGCCTTGAGCGAGGCAGAGAAGGCACGTCGCAGGGCCCAGATCCGTTCGCAGCGCTCGGGGGAAGTGGCCAGCTCCACCTCGAGGGCTTTGTTCTTTGTAAGGAGGGCCTTAAGAGCCTTTCCTTCGCTGAGGACACTAGCCTTCTGGCCGTCGATCTCGACAAGCAGATGAGCCTTGCCGGGAGGGATGAAGGTTCCCTTCGCCTGCCCCGTTACTTCTTTTGGAGCATTGCGGGCTGACTGCAGGGTGAAGCTGTCCGCAACTTCCACGGCACAGGGGAGGTAGCCGGCCTTGAAGATCGCCTGCACGGCGGTGGCGGCATCGCGCATCGATCCGAATCCGGCGGAAAGGGTGACGCGGGAGGGGGGGAGAGGGAGGAGTCGCAGGGTCGCTTCGGTGATGACACCGAGCATTCCTTCGGAACCGACGAACATCCCGACGAGATCGAAGCCGGTCTTGTTCTTATGGGTGCGTCCACCGACACGGACAAGGGTGCCGTCGGCAAGTGCCACCTGGAGGCCGAGGACATAGGGTCGGGTGACTCCGTATTTTAGGCAACGAGGGCCGCCGGCATTGGTGGCGATGTTCCCCCCGAGGGAGCAGTCCTTGTAGCTCTGCGGATCGGGTGGGTAGAAGAGCCCTTTTTTGACAACCTCCGTCTGAAGCACGCCCGTGATGACGGCCGGTTCCACGACGGCGACGAAGTCCTCGCCGCTGATCTCCCGGATGCGGTTCATCCGGTGCATGCTCATCAGGATGCCACCCCGGACGGGGACGCAACCACCGACGTAGCCATGGCCGGCGCCGCGGGTGGTGACGGGGATGTTGTGCCGATCGGCATAGCCGAGCACTGCGGCGACCTCCTTGGCGGATCCGGGAGCAACCGCGATCTCGGGAAGGGAGGCGGCGAACCACTTGTCCTTCCCCAGTTCAGCGAGGCGCGCTGGATCGGTGATGACGCCCGAGGCGAGGGGGATCAGCTTGCGGAGATCCCGCTCGAGAGAAGGATGGGATTTGAAACGTGAAGCCTGAAGAGGTGAGGAGGGAATACGTTTATTGGATCCCTTCTTTTTCTTTTCAGGTTTCAACGTTGATGGCACTTGCCTCCCGGCAAGCCGTGCCATCGCTGACGGGCTGCCTTTGGCAGTCTTCCGCGTCGCTTCCCGGCGACTTGGTTCAGCCTTCAGGTTTTTCAAACCTACATCCCCATGATCTCGTAGCCGCCGTCGACGTAGATCACCTGACCGGTGATGCCGCTGCCACCGTTGCTTGCGAGGAAGACGCCGGTGTGACCGAGTTCGTCCGTGGTGCAGCTGCGCTTGAGCGGAGCGTGCTCCTCGTAGTGCTTGATCATGGCGCCGAATCCCGAGATGCCGCGGGCGGCAAGTGTCTGGACGGGGCCGGCGCTGATGCAGTTCACGCGGATATTCTTCGCTCCCAGATCGTAGGCCAGGTAGCGGGTGCTGGCTTCAAGCGAAGCCTTGGCCACACCCATCACGTTGTAGTGGGGAACGACCTTGGCGGCGCCGTAATAGCTCATGGCGACGATGCTGCCGCCGTCGGTCATCATCGGCGCGGCTTCGCGGGAGAGGGCGACGAGCGAGTAGGCGCTGATGTCGTGGGCGACACGGTAGGCCTCGCGACTGGTGGAGAGGAAATCACCTTCCAGGGCTTCCTTCGGGGCGAAGGCCACGGAGTGGAGCATGAGGTCGAGCTTCGGAGTGACCTCGCGAACCTTGCTGAAGAAAGAAGCGATCTCGGCGTCATTGGCAACGTCGCAGGGCTGAAGGAAGGTATCGGCACCGAATTCGGCCACGAGTTCCTCAACGTTCTCCTTGAGGCGCTCCCCCTGATAGTTGAAGAGGAGGGTGGCGCCGGCCTGCTTCCAAGCCTTGGCGATTGCCCATGCGATGCTGCGTTTGTTGGCGACGCCGAAAACGACGCCGACTTTACCTGCGAGGGGTCCGTTGCTCATCCCAATAGGAAGCCTGTTTCATCCCCTCCCTGTCACGCAAAAAGGAGGGCACAGGGACCATGGTTTTATGGAGAGGGTACGGGTATGACTCCTTTCTTGAGAATCAGGTTGCCGTATTTCGCCGTCGTTCCGCTCATGACGATGGCAAATGCGCTCCTGGCACGTTCATAAAAAGCGAATCGGTCGATGCGGAGCGGTGTCCCGGCATCGGGAACATGGGCATGGATAACACTCAAGTAGTTCTCCTCCACGGACGGATTCAGTTGATCCCCCTCCGCGGCCTCCATCATGACGAGCGGTGCCGCATAGCTGTCGAGCTCGAAGAGGGGGAGGATGCCGTTAAGCAGGGTGGGGATGCCAATGCCGTCCGCCCGGAGAATGCGGGGGTTGTGCGATTGCCCGGGGAAGTGGGCGTCTGCCAGGATGATTTCATCACCGTGGCCCATTTCAGCCAGGGTTTTGAGAAGCTCCGGACTGATGGCTGGGTGGATGCCTTTGAGCATGGGATCGGGTGAATGGGGTTTTGAAATCAGGACTGCCGGAGTTCTTCGTCGAAGCAGACGGCAACCTTGCCGCTTCTCCCCGATGCCATGAGCGAGTAGGCCTTGTCAACATGATCGAGGGAAAAGCGATGGAAGATGAGATCCTCAGGATGAGGGTTCCATCGCACAAGACGCTCGACAAGTTCCATCATGCGTCAGGTGGATGTGACACTGGGGGGACTCGCCCCGTTGGAGCCAAAGTTCTGACGAGAGGAGGGGCTGTTGGAGCGAAAGTTCTGATCGGGGTCAGGCGAGTGTGTCACAGAGCTCTGCTCAACTTTGGAGTTGGGGTTTATTCCTCCTTGTCTTTTTCAGTACTCATTTTTCCATTTAACTTTCAGAATCCCTCCATGGACCAGCACTTCCAGATCCTTATCAACCGGGAGTGGACTTTCCCCTGGGCCGATCGGCTCTTTGCCTTTGTCGCCGATTTCGGCGCCTGGGCTCCTTGGCTTCTGCTCCTTCTCGTGCTGGGGCTGGTTTTTGGAAACTTCCGCTTCCGTGCGGCCATGCTTGCCGCGGGACTTGCAGTCGGTCTGAGTGATGGCGTCGGGGTGAATCTTCTGAAACATGCCGTCGGCCGTCCCCGGCCAAGCCAGGTGGAACCGGGTGTCCGCGTTGTCAGGTTGGGGAAGGCACCCGCCGGTTTGCCCAAGATCGCCGGTGTCGTTTCCGAGCCACCCGTGACCTTCCCGAATGGCACCGAGTTGCCGGAGGTTCCCGGAATGCTGACCGGGGAGATGCCTGCAAACGGCCGATCCTTCCCCTCGGGCCATGCCGCCAACAACATGGCGGTGGCGACCGTACTGCTACTCTTTTTCCCCGGCCGGGGATGGCTCTATCTGCCGGTGGCCCTGCTGATCGCCTACTCGCGCATCTACACGGGCTCGCACTGGCCCCTTGATGTGGTGGCGGGAATGCTTCTCGGAATTGCCGGAGGATGGATCGCCACCCGCCTGCTGCAGTTCCTCTGGCGTAGCCTGGGACCTGTTCTCCTGCCCCGCCTTGCCGAGGCTCATCCCGAACTCATTCCATGAAAGGAAAAAACAGCAAAGCGCATCCTGTCGGTGCAAGCCGGACGGCGATGCTCATCGGCGCGGTCGCGGCCCTGACGGCGCTCCGCATCTCGGTGGCCACCGACGGTGCGTTCAACGAGAACGAGGCGTTCCTCTCCCTCTGTGCGACCCATCCTGCAGGCGCCTACATCGAGGGGGCAGCGGGCGCGCCGCTGCTGCTGACGCTTCTCAAGACTCTTGGGATCTCCGGGGTCGTGGCGCTCCGCTGGATTTCGCCTCTGGCCGCCCTGCCTCTCTCGTGGGCTGTCTGGTGGATCGGGCGTCGAGTGGCACCCCATCGTCACGCCGTGGCGCTGTGGGCCGTGCTCGGGGTGAATCTGCTTCCTCCCCTCACCTTGGCATCACTCGTCATGAATGGAGCCATGATCACGGCCACACTTCTCCTGCTTTCCGTGGTGGCCGGATGGCATGCCGCCCTCACCCGGGGATCGGCGACCATCGGTGCGTGGGCTCTCTTTGGCGTCACCCTCGCCGTGAGCACCCTCTTCTGGCAACCGGTCGGCTGGTTACTGCCCGTTGCAGCGGCATTCCGGTTTCTGAATGAGGGAGGGAAGGGTTTTCCCTGGAAGGGATTGATTGCCGCGTTCGGACTGCTCCTGATCGGCTGGATCGCTCCCATGGGTTGGAATGCCCGTCACGACTGGGTGGGTTGGAGCAGTGTCGCTGCCGGATTCGATGCCATCACGATCGGTTCCCGCTCCCTGTCGCTCGGCCTTCTTGTGGCTCTTTGTGGCGTGATCACCCCGTTTCTCGTGCGTCTGGCCTATGTCGCGCGCGGATGGGCTGTCGCCGTCATCCTCTTTGGAGGGGTGATGGCGTTGGGAAGCGGCTTGATGATGCTGGCACCCTCGGTCATTCCTTCCGGCCTTCCCTCGCCGGTCGGTGTGCAGGGTATCGGTCACATTGCGGAGGAGGTTCTCTCCCTGCGCAAGGCGCGTCCCGATGCCAAGGGTGAACGCTCCTTCCTGATCGCCTCCACGCCCGGTCTCGCCGCACTCCTCGGATCGAGGATCACCATCGATTATCCGGAGCGTCCCGGCGCACCTTCGGTCTTCGCCTCAGAGTCACCCAGTCTCAGCAGCTCCTATGCGCTCTGGCCCTCCTATCCCGATGCCGTGGCCGCGGGCGTGGTCGACACTCTCTACACCGAGGAGAAGTCAGCGAGTCCTTTCCTAGGACGGAATGCACTCTACATCACCACCGAGACCAAGGAGGAGCTGCCCCAGACCATCACCGGGGCCTTCGGGGCGGTGGGATTGCTCAAAGAGCTTCCCATCACGTGGAGCGGGCGCACGGTCACCATCCGCATTTATCAGTGCGAAGAGTACCGCACTCTTTCCCTTTGATTTTTTAGGGCTTGGGATTCAGGCGCCGCGCGTTGTTGCTGCTCGGTCGGCGTAGGAGTACTACGCCTTCCCTCTCGCGCCTAGCGCGGCATCCCGACTTCCAAGCCCTGGTAGTGCATTCCTCGCCTTAGCCTTTCATCTTCATCTTTTCCTTTGGGTCAAGGTCGCTCTGAGTCTCATTGGTTTGATAAGGTATTGGGATGAATTTGTATCACTTTCTCCTTCCTCCTCGCCAGTTGACCATCTGACCGTTATCTGTCAGACACCGTTTTTATGACCGACCTCACCCCAGAAGCCCTCGCCCGTCAGCAGATTGACGCGATGCTGGTTGCCTGTGGCTGGGTGATTCAGGACTACAGCGCCATCAACCTCAGCGCCGGAAAGGGCATTGCCGTGCGGGAGGTCCCTCTGAAGTCCGGCCGCTGCGATTACCTCCTGCTGGTGGATCGCAAACCAGTGGGCGTCATTGAGGCTAAGAAGGTCGGAACCACTCTTTCCACAGTAGCAGAGCAGTCCGGTCACTACGCGGGACAGCTTCCCGACTTCCTTGCCAAGCTCCTCCCCGTAGGAGTCGAGAGTCTCCCATTCCTCTACGAGTCGACCGGCACGGAGACCTTCTTCCGCGATGAGCGCGACCCGCATCCCCGCTCCCGTAGGGTCTTCAGCTTCCATCGTCCAGAGATGCTGGCTGGATGGATTGTCGAGTCAGACACCCTTCGCGCACGCCTTGCCCTGATGCCCTTCGCCCATCCTCTCTCCAGCCAGGGACTCCGCGCCTGCCAGTTCGAGGCGATCACGAAGCTCGAGCAGTCCTTTGCCGAGGATCATCCCCGCTCACTCATCCAGATGGCCACCGGCGCGGGAAAGACCTTCACTGCCTGCTCCTTCGCCTATCGGCTGATCAAGCACGCCGGGGCCAAGCGCATCCTCTTCCTCGTGGATCGTTCCAATCTCGGCAAGCAGGCCGCCGGGGAGTTCGCCCACTTCGTCACCCCGGACACCGGTCGCAAGTTCACCGAGCTCTATAACGTCCAGCACCTCACCTCCAACAAGCTCGACAACGTCTCCCGCGTCACCATCTGCACCATCCAGCGTCTCTACTCCATGCTGCGCGGAGAGGCCGAGATGCCCGAGGATCTCGACGAGCACTCCGTCGCGGACCTCTCCGATCTCCGCCCGAAGGATGTCGCCTACAATTCCCACATCCCCATCGAGGCCTTCGACTTCATCGTCACCGACGAGTGCCACCGCTCCATCTACAACCTCTGGCGACAGGTCCTCGAGTATTTCGACTCCTACCTCGTCGGCCTCACCGCCACCCCGGCGAAGCAAACCATCGCCTTCTTCAATCAGAACCTCGTCATGGAGTACGGCCACGAACGGGCCGTCGCCGACGGGGTGAATGTCGGCTACGACGTCTACCGCATCAGGACCCAGGTCACCGAGAAGGGGAGCAGCGTCGAGAAGGGCCACCTGATCGACAAGCGACACCGCGAGACCCGCAGCGTCCGCCAGCAGCTCCTTGAGGATGACCTTGCCTACGAGGCCGGAGAGCTCGACCGCTCCGTCGTCGTCCCCTCCCAGATCCGCACCGTCATCACCGCATTCAAGGAGGCCCTCTTCACCGACCTCTTCCCCGGACGCCAGATGGTTCCGAAGACCCTTATCTTTGCCAAGGACGACTCCCACGCCGAGGACATCGTCCATATCGTCCGCGAGGTCTTCGGACGCGGGAATGACTTCTGCAAAAAGATCACCTATCAGGCAAAGCACGCCGAGACCGGTCGCCCCGCGAAGTCTGAGGACCTCATCGCCGAGTTCCGTACCTCTCCCCATCTCCGCATCGCCGTCACCGTGGACATGATCGCCACCGGCACCGACATCAAGCCCCTGGAGGTCCTCCTCTTCCTCCGCGATGTCCGCAGCCGCGTCTATTTCGAGCAGATGAAGGGCCGCGGCACCCGCGTCCTCTCCGAGACCGACCTGAAGGCCGTCAGCGGCGCCGAGGCTGCGTCCAAGACCCACTTCGTCATCGTCGATGCCGTCGGAGTCTGCGAGAGCGACAAGACCGAGTCCCGCCCCCTCGAGCGCCAGCCCACCGTCGCCTTTGACAAGATGCTCAAGCAGGTCGCCTTCGGAGACCGCAGCGAGGATACGCTCACGAGCCTTGCCGGACGCCTTGCCCGACTCGACCGGGCACTCGACGACACGGCCAAGCAGGAGATCTGCCGCCTCAGCGGGGGCAAGTCCCTCGCCGAACTCTCCTCATCTCTCTTGAAGGCCTTCGATCCCGACGCCGTCGCTCAGGTCGCTACCGGCATGCCGGGATCTTCGGCTACAGAGATCTCCACTGAGCAGTTTCAGCAGACACAGGCCACCCTCATCGAGAGTGCCTGCCTGCCCTTTGATGATCCCGAGCTCCGCCGGCTTCTCTTTGAGATGAAGCGCGAGAGCGAGCAGACCATCGACGTCGTCACGGTGGATCAGGTCCTCTACCGGGAGTTCGACGCCGCCGCGAAGGAAAAGGCCGCCGCCCTCGTCGGGGCCTTCCGAGACTACATCGAGAAAAACCGCGCCGAGATCACCGCCCTCCAGATCCTCTACAGCCGCCCCTACAAGCAGCGCCTCAGCGAGCCGATGTTGAAGGAACTCGAGGCCAAGCTCCGCTCCGAGCACTCCGCCTGGACCGAGGACTCCCTCTGGAGCGCCTTTGCCGCCACACGCCCCGAGCGGGTGAGGGGACAGACCCAGGTGGGCCGCTTCGCCGACCTCATCTCCCTTGTCCGATTCACCCTCGAGCAGCAGCCTCTCCTTCAGCCCTTCGCCGACTCCGTCCGGGAGCGCTACGACGAGTGGCTTATGGACAAGGCCAAGGGAGGGACCGTCTTCACCCCTGACCAGCTCGCCTGGCTCAACCTCATCCGCGACCACATCGCCACCTCCCTCAGCATCGAGCCGAACGACTTCGAGTACGCCCCCTTCCACCAGCAGGGAGGCCTCGGCAAGGCCCACCAAGTCTTCGGCGACCAGTTCCCCGTGATCCTTGAAGAGCTGAATGAGGTCTTAGCGGTGTAATTTCACATATATGTGAAATTTATGGTTGAAATCACCCTCACCAGCATCCACCTTGGTTCAGCCCGACGCGTTGTCACCCTTGGATTGGATGGACGGGATCTCGCCTACGAGTTCCTGACCACTCTGAGGAAGAGCAACCCTAGGGGAGCAGAATCCCTCATCACCCGCATCCAGACCGTTGCCGAACATGACCGCTTCGAGAACGAATTTACCTTTCGCAGCGTCAGGGATGGCATCTTCGAGTTTAAGCGGCCCGGCCTTCGCCTCTATGCCTTCTACGACGAGGTTGAAGGGCTCGATCCCCAGCTAATCATCGCGACCAACGGAGGAACCAAAAACAACAAGAAGGAGCAGCAGGCCGACATCGCCCGCACCCAATCCCTCCGCAATCGCTACCTCGCCGCCAAGAAAGTCTCCACCACACGATTCAGACTCAAACTCCTCGACCATGAAAATTGAAAAGATCAAAGGGAAGAATCCCGTAGCCGACTTCTTCGCAGCCCCTCTTTCCGTGGAGGGGGAGGCGGACCTGCATCACCTCCAGTTTGCCGATGCACTGGCCGAAATGATGAAGGAACAGGGGATTTCCAAGGTGGAGCTCGCACGGCGCATGGGGGTGCAGCCCTCCCGTGTCACCGCCATGCTCTCGGCGAATGGGAACTTCACCATCCAGACCATGGTTCGGGCGGCTCGCGCCGTGAAAGCCAAACTGCATCACAAACTCGCTCCCTCCACACATTCCGTTCGCTGGTATAGCTGGCAGGACTCCGAAGTTCACCCAGCCTTCCAGGCTACAGCCACCCTCCGCAAACCCGCAGCGGTGAGTTTTAAGCTCCCCGACTACTCTCCCAATGACGACACAGCCAAAGCCGCTTAGGGCATCTCCCATTCAGATCGAGGCTTACGAGTTTCTCGATATTGAAGTCCATGCTTCAGAGCATGAGAATGCTCATAGTTCTCTTGGACTTAAGGTAAATCGGGCTTTCTCACCGCATGAAGAGGATCCGCTGAGTTGGCGTATAGAACTGACAGTTCATTTTGGAGACGAACAGAATGGAGTCCCTTCCGTTTATACTGGGATGGTTCGGATTGCCGGTTACTTCAAAGTCAATGAAGCCTACCCTCGGGAGAAGGCTTCTCAGCTCATTGAGATAACGGGTGCATCGATGCTCTATGGGGCCTGCCGGGAAATGATTGCCAGTCTAACAGCAAGAAACTCAAGGGGCATGGTGACTCTTCCCTCAATCACCTTTGTGGAGCCCAAGCCACCAACAACGGCAACGCTTTCCACTAGTCGCGTTGCCGAGGAGGCTCCGTCGTATGGGGCTAAAAAGCCATCAGGCAAAAAACAGGTGAAGAAATGACCCTCAGCCTCCAAACCTCGCCCAAAGCGGAAATCGAACCCCGATTATGCGGATGGAGGCAGGTAAAGCTGTCGAAAAGTCCCATGGATTCATCGTCTTGGGCTTAATCGGTGCGGATAAGCATAGTACACGATCACTATTAGCCTCTTTTAAGCCTATCACTTGGTTCTTACCGATGAGTGTCCTTCTCCAATCACCAACGAAACCCCGTGCATTACGCACCGTGGCGCTTCATGAGATTGCTCGGCACCATTCCGGTAATGGGAAGCTGATCAAGGGGAAGCTTCACTCAGAACCCGTCGATGGGCTTTATCCAGCCTTTAGCGCCTCCGGTCAGGATGTCTGGCACACGGAATATGGATATGAGGGAGATGCCATCATTGTTTCGGCAGTAGGTGCCCGTTGTGGGAAATGCTTCATCGCTCAAGGCCGTTGGTCAGCTATTGCCAATACCCATGTCGTCTGGCCCGATCCTGAGAAGATTGAACTGAAATATCTGTGGTATCTTCTCAATGATGAGCAGTTTTGGATTCGAAGCGGATCGGCTCAGCCCTTTGTCTCGACGAAGAAAACCTTCGAGAAGGAAATCCCCCTACCATCCCTCGACGAGCAGCGCGAAATCGTTGCCGAGATCGAGAAGCAGTTCACCCGGCTGGAAGCCGGTGTGGTGGCTCTCAAGCGCGTTCAGGGGAATCTCAAGCGCTACCGCGCTGCGGTTCTGAAAGCCGCCTGCGAAGGTAAGCTCGTCCCAACCGAGGCCTCACTCGCCAAAGCCGAGGGCCATTCCTACGAAACAGGAGAAAAACTCCTCCAGCGCATCCTCACAGAACGCCGCAAGAACTGGACAGGCCGCTGCAAATACAAAGAACCTGCAACTCCCGACGCCACCAACCTCCCGGAACTCCCGGAGGGATGGGCGTGGGCAACGCCCGATCAACTTTCTGACTTCGATGAAGGGGCGATTTGTGCTGGCCCTTTTGGTACCATTTTCAAAGCCAGAGATTTTAGACCAAGTGGCGTGCCAATCATATTCCTGAGGCATGTCGCGCCGGGACGCTATCTCACCCACAAACCCGGCTTCATGGATGAACGTAAATGGGAGGAGCTTTTTCGCCCATACTCAGTCTTCGGTGGTGAACTTTTGATCACAAAACTCGGTGAGCCGCCTGGTGTATGCGCAATCTATCCGGAAGGAATTGGGCCAGCGATGGTAACGCCTGATGTCATGAAGATGACCCCAAATCCAAGAGCTGCCTTGCCAAAGTTCTTGATGCACTACTTTAACAGCCAGACTGCTCGAGACTTCGCAACAGGTGTTGCCTTCGGAACAACGCGACTTCGGCTTACACTTCCGATTTTCCGTGAAATGCCAGTGCCTCTCCCACCCCTTGCCGAGCAAGAACGGATCGTCGAAGAGGTCGAACGCCGTCTCAGTGTCATGGAAGAGATGGAAGCCACCGTCTCAACGAACCTCCAACGCACCACCCGCCTCCGCCAATCCATCCTTCAGAAGGCGTTTAATTGAATCTGATTGGGGCTCGCAGAATATTCTCTATAGAGTAGATTAAACAATTACTCATGCCTTCCGTTTTGCCAGTTCCGATCAATCCATCTGTGCTCGAATGGGCTCGGCAGGAGGGAGGCTATGCCGTGGACAGAATTGCAGAGCGTCTCCATGTAAAGCGAGAACGGGTCGAAGCCTGGGAGAGTGGTGAGAGACCTCCCACGTTACGACAGGTGCAGGAGTTAGCCCGTTTTCTTCATAGGCCACTTAATCTATTTTTCCTGCCCTCCCCGCCGCAGGTTCCGTCTCTTGCGGCAGAATACCGTCGCTTGCCGGGAGTCACTCCGGGGCAGGAATCCCCGGAGTTGCGGTTGGCCCTACGCCAGATGATCAATCGGAGGGAAAACGCTCTCGCGCTGATGGAGGAACTCGGGGAAGAGCCGACTTCCTTTCAATTGCAGGCTCATTTGAGGGAAAAGCCAGATCAGGTCGGCGAGAGGCTGAGGGTGGCCTTGGATGTGGATGTCTCGGTGCAAACGAGATGGATAGACGAATGGCAGGCATGGCGCGAATGGCGTGCTGCAGCAGAGAAACTCGGTATCTTTGTCTTTCAGTTTCCGAAAGTTGAACTCTCGGAAGCTCGTGGCTTATCCCTGCTCCGTTTTCCTCTGCCTGTAGTGGCAATCAATTCCAAGGAATGGCCGGATTCCCGAAACTATACCCTTCTGCATGAGCTTATCCATGTGATGCTCGCCGCGGGAAATGAAGAGGTGCCCGCATTGCGCGAACGCCGCAGTGGGAAAGATTGGGAGCAACTGGAGCGATTTGCCGAGGCTGCTACGAGCTTCGCCCTGGTGCCGGAAAATGCTCTCCGTGCCGTACTGCCAAGTCGTCCCGATTTTTGGGATATCCCCTCTGTACGGCGTCTGGCTCGACGATTCCGTATCACGCCGCTGGCGATGGCAACGCGCCTGCAAACTTCGGGGCTGATGAGCTGGCCGGAGTATACAGCTTGGAAAAAAGGCTGGGATGACTATGTGGCCACGCTCCCACCACGAGGGGGCGGCTTCGCCCATCCGGTTGACAAAACCATCGGACGAAGTGGCCTCCCCTATGTACAACTCGTGCTTCAGGCCTTAGAGGCGAACCGCATCACATCTGTAGACGCCTCGAGGTATTTGGATCTCAAGTTTGAGCATTTTTCTAAGCTGCGGGACTCGTTGCGCGAAACTCCAGCACGAGGAGACGCCAATGAGTGATGGCTCTGGAAAAGCTATTTATTCCATCGATACGAATGTCCTCATGGACTGGCAATCGAGGTATTTTCCTACGGATGTATTTAGTTCCCTGATCACATGCGTGGATGAGTTGATCGCTCAAGAGCGTTGGATTTCCCCCAAGATTGTTCAAGAGGAACTAGAAGCGGTGGGAACTAGCGAATTAACAACATGGGCAAAGGCCAGGGCGAAAATTTTTATCCCGCTGGAGGAGGTTTTGGCTGAAGCATTGTCCATCCAGACCCGTTTTCCGGGTCTCATCGATTCAAAAGCAGAGCATGAAGAGGCTGATGCCTACATCATTGCACTTGCAAGGATCCGAGATGGTGTAGTCGTCACCCAGGAGACTCCGGCATCGGAAAAGCGTAATCCGAAGAGGACGCATTTTATCCCTGATGTTTGTCGAGAAATGGGAGTTCCTTGTATCAGTTTTCTTGGGCTGATGAGGCGCGAGGGTTGGAAATTCTAGTGCCATGACCGCTCCCGCCCTCGTCTCAAAGCTCTGGAACTACTGCAACATTCTCCGGGATGACGGGCTCTCCTACGGGGATTATGTCGAGCAGTTGACCTTTCTCCTCTTCCTGAAGATGGCGGATGAGCAGTCGAAGGCACCCTTCAACAAGCCCTCGACGATCCCGGCTGGATTCAACTGGGAATCCCTCTTGAAGCTCGACGGGGATGCGCTTGAGACCCATTACCGGCATACCCTTGAGGAACTCGGCAAGCGTCCCGGAATGCTCGGGATCATCTTCCGCAAGGCGCAGAACAAGATCCAAGATCCGGCCAAGCTCCGTCGCCTGATCGTCGATCTGATCGACAAGGAGCAGTGGACGAGTCTCGAGGTCGACATCAAGGGGGATGCCTACGAGGGCCTGCTGGAGAAGAACGCCGCCGACGTGAAGGGTGGAGCCGGCCAATACTTCACCCCTCGTCCGCTTATCGCCGCCATGGTCGAGGTGATGGCACCCAAGCCGGGTCAGACGATCTGTGATCCGGCCTGTGGAACGGGTGGCTTCCTACTCGCCGCGCATGACTACATCGCCAAGCACTTCTCCCTCGATCGCGAGCAGAAGAAGCAGCTCAAGAACGGTACCCTCTATGGCATCGAGCTGGTCGACAGCGTCACGCGTCTCTGTGCGATGAATCTCCTGCTCCACGGCATCGGGAGCGGAGCGGATGCAGGCGATCTTCCGGTGGTCACCAAGGATGGCCTCGCAGGGAAACACGGCGAGTACGATCTCGTCCTGGCTAATCCTCCCTTTGGCAAAAAAAGCAGTGTCACCATCGTGAATGAGGCAGGAGAGCAGTCCAAGGAAAGCCTGACGATCAACCGGGATGACTTCTGGGCCACGACGAGCAACAAGCAGCTCAACTTCCTCCAGCACATCTTCACGATCCTCAAGCAGCATGGCCGCGCCGCCGTGGTCCTGCCGGACAATGTGCTCTTTGAGGGAGGAGCCGGGGAGACGATCCGCCGAGCCTTGCTCAAGCAGGCCGATGTCCACACGCTACTGAGGCTACCGACGGGGATCTTCTACGCGCAGGGGGTGAAGGCGAATGTCCTCTTCTTCGACCGCAAGCCCGCCTCCGACAAGAAGCCGTGGACCGAAAAGCTCTGGATCTACGATCTGCGGACCAATAAGCACTTTACCCTCAAGGAGAATCCCCTCAAGAAGGCCGATCTCGACGACTTCGTCGCCAGCTTCAATTCCAAGAACCGCTTCGAGCGGACGGAGACCGAGCGCTTCAAGCCCTTCAGCTACGAGGAGCTGATCAAACGCGACAAGGTCAACCTCGACATCTTCTGGCTCAAGGACGAAGCCCTCGAAGACTCAGCCAACCTTCCGGCCCCCGAAGTCATCGCGGCTGACATCACCGAAGATCTCGAAGCCGCCCTCGAGCAATTCGCCACCATCGCCGAGGATCTGAAGGGGTAGGAAAGGCCCACTATACTCATGAAAATCCCTCTAACTGCTTTTGCGACTGTTCTGGGGGGCGCGCTGACTTTAGCCCTCGGTCAGATCATCGTTCGTGGGCTTATTGAGCCAGCTCTGGAGTTGAAGCGTCTCATCGGGACAATCGCTTTCGACTTGGATTTTCATGCTATCAAGTTTGCTCCCGGAACTCACGAAGAGCAGGAATGGAGAGATGTTTTCCGCAAGCACTCCTGTTCTCTGAGAGAAAAGCTGAATGTGATCATTTGGTATCGAGGCCTTCAACGTATTTTTAACCTTCCCCCTGAGGCCGATGTTGAAGCAGCCGCTTGTAACTTAATGGGTCATTCCAACAGGTCTGCTGGATCAGATGTAACGCCGGTACTTGGAGGTAGAGAGGCGGAGATCAAAAAACTTTTGAAGATTAAAACCTAGTCGGTTTTATCCGTGTATGAGCTTGAAACATTGGATGTGGAGTGCCCCCGTTTTTCGTACCAGGTGCTATGAGAGACTTGGTTGTGTTGTTGGGGTTTGATTGCTGCCTTGCGGAGCTGAGGCCGTAGGCCGAA
>Ga0208327_1000140_pt1 | contig 19081 bp, 19 predicted proteins | sample LakMenEpi26Jun08_FD_150733 | JGI IMG/M metagenome (GOLD analysis project Ga0208327, IMG submission 150733) | Freshwater microbial communities from Lake Mendota, WI - 26JUN2008 deep hole epilimnion (SPAdes) | ecosystem: Environmental > Aquatic > Freshwater > Lake > Epilimnion/Euphotic zone ...
TCACCAGCCCTTTCCCAAGGGCATGGGGTGCCTCGCTCGCTCCCGCTCGTCTCGCCCTGACGGGCTGCACTTCTTGCAGGCTCACCAGCCCTTTCCCAACCTCGATTAGATTCATCCTTTTTCATTTTTCATTCTGCCTTCATCCTTTCGGCCTAATGCTTCGCCGTCTTGCATCCCTTCCCGTGGTGTTGCTGTGCGTGGTGACGATCACGTTCTTTCTGATACGCCTCTCGCCGGGGGGTCCCTTTGATTCCGAGCGGAAGCTGCCAGCCGCGATCGAGAAACAGCTTCTCGCGAAGTACAAACTGGATGGGACTCTTCTGGAGCAATACTCCGGCTACCTGAAGGATCTCCTGCACGGTGACCTGCGTCTCTCGACGAAATACCGCAACCGCTCGGTCAACGAAATCCTCGCCCAAACCCTTCCGGTCACGCTCACCTTGGGAGCCACCGCGCTGCTGATCGCCATCACGGCGGGTGTCTGGCTGGGAGCCTTCGCCGCGGCGCGACCCGGAACCTTTGCGGAGGGGGGCGCCTTGGTAGCCATGCTTCTTGCCATCTCCCTCCCCTCCTTCGTGTTGGGACCGCTTCTCATCCTGATCTTCTCGATCAAGCTGGCATGGCTTCCCGTCGGTGGTTGGGGAACTCCCCTCCAGCTTCTCCTTCCCGCCGTCACGTTGGCGATTCCCTACGCCGCAGTGATCGCCCGCCTCCTGCATGACAGCCTCAGGGAAACACTGGCCGAGGATTTCGTCCGCACGGCACGTGCGAAGGGATTGACCGAACGCGCCGTGGTCTACCGGCATGCCCTCCGCGTCGCGATCCTGCCTGTCGTCTCCTACCTGGGTCCGCTCGCCGCGAATCTCCTCACCGGATCCATTGTCGTGGAGACGATCTTCCATATTCCGGGAGCGGGGGGATTCTTCGTGAATTCGATCCTCAACCGCGACGGATTCCTTCTTGGAGGAGTGGTCATTGTCTACTGCGTGCTGCTGATGCTCTTCAACCTGCTGGTGGATTTCTCCTACCGCTTCCTCGACCGCAGGATACGGGAATGATGAAAACCTTCCCCGGATCTGCAAAGGTGGCCGCCCTTGTGCTTGCGGGTATGGGGCTCCTTGTTCTCGCGGGACCCCTGGCGCTTCCGGATTCCTACCGACTCCCCTCCCCCCTCACCTACGCCGCGCCGAGCATCGCCCATCCCTGCGGCACCGACATGAACGGCCGGGATCTGCTCCTGAGGATCTTCGAAGGAGGACGAATCTCCCTACTGGTCGGCATCTGCGGCGCGGCCATCAGCCTCTTCATCGGAACCTCCTACGGCCTGATCGCCGGATCCGCGGGTCGCGGCACCGACAATGCGATGATGCGCCTGGTTGACGTCCTCTATTCGGTGCCCCGGCTGATCTTCATCCTCATCTTCATCAATGCCTTCAACGAACGCCTCCAGCTTGCCGCGAGCAGTCAAGGATGGGAGTGGCTCGTGGGCTCTTCGCGACTTGTCATCCTGATCCTGAGCCTCGGCGTGATCGAATGGCTCACCATGGCACGGATCGTCCGGGGCCAGACGCTCACCCTGCGGGAACGCTCCTACGTAGCCGCGGCCCGCGTGCTCGGCGAGGGATACTGGACCATCCTTCGGAAACATATCCTTCCGAATCTGGCCGGGATCATCCTCGTCTACCTGACGCTGGCCATCCCCTCGGTCATCATCGATGAGGCGTTCCTGAGTTTTCTCGGACTCGGCGTGCAGGCCCCCCAGTCGAGTTGGGGATCACTCCTCGCCGAGGGGGCAGCCTCGATCAATCCTCTCAAGGGAGCCTGGTGGATGCTTCTCTTTCCCTCACTGGCACTGCTGAGCACCCTTCTCGCCCTCTACAGCCTCGGCGACGCCATGCGACGGAAAATCGGGGCAAAGGGAAACTGAGAAAGCTCTTAGTCTGAAGGCTGAAGACTGAAGGATGTTTGGAATAATCCAGACTGCATTCCTTCAGAACAAATAATTCACAGGGATAAAAGGGATGAAGGGGATTTTTCTTAAAGACGCAGGGAGTCTTTTCCTTGTAATACCATTTACGCGATTAGTCTGGTGGAATTGGCGAAGGAATTTTGGTGATGGGCTAGGCGGAAGACCGAGGGCTATCTGAAGATAACCCGAGGGATGACAACAACGCCCATCGCCGAAAGAACCAGCTGATGCTACCGGAATAAGAGTGGAGATGGTATCAGTTACCATCCCTTTTATCCCCTTCATCCCTGTGAGTTCTTAACGCCTTGCCCGATGTGGAGCGACCGATGCACGATAGGGGCATGAGTGAAGCAGCAGCACGATCCATCGTGGAGCGCCTGCGTGCCAAGGGATTCGAGGCGCTCTATGCGGGTGGCTGTGTCCGCGACCGACTCCTCGGCCTGACTCCCCACGATTACGACGTCGCCACCAACGCACGCCCGGAACAGGTCGAGGCCCTCTTCCCAAGGACGGTTCCCGTGGGGGTCCAGTTCGGCGTGATCATTGTCCTGGAGCAGGGAGCGGAGATCCAGGTGGCCACTTTCCGCGGCGATGGAACCTACCACGACGGGCGTCATCCCGAGAGCGTCCGCTACACCGACGCCGAGGGTGACTCGCGCCGTCGCGACTTCACGGTGAACGGTCTCTTCCTAGATCCGATCGAGGAACGGATCCTGGACTTCGTGGAAGGACGCCGGGACCTCGAGTCGCGTCTTCTCCGCGCCATCGGCAATCCCTCGGAGCGCTTTGCCGAGGATAAGCTACGCCTGCTCCGCGCAGTTCGTTTCGCAACCACCCTAGGATTCGAGATCGATCCGGACACATGGAGGGAGATCCTGGTCTGGTCACCGGAGATTCATGCAGTCAGCGCCGAGCGGATCCGTGAGGAACTGGTGAAGATCCTACTCTCACCCAACCGCCTGCGCGGCTTCGACCTTCTCGACGAGAGTGGTCTCCTGCGGCAGGTCCTGCCCGAGATGGAGGCGCTCAAGGGATGCGACCAGCCTCCGGAATTCCACCCCGAGGGCGATGTCTTCGTCCACACGCGCCTGATGCTCTCGATGCTGGCGCCCGATGCCTCGCTTCCGCTTGTGCTTTCCGTCCTCTTCCACGACATCGGAAAACCCGCCACGCGCGTGGTCGATGAGACCAGTCGCATCCGCTTCAACGGACACGAGGGTGTAAGTGCTGGAATGACCCTCCGCCTGCTCCAGCGACTTCGCTTCCCCAATGAGGTGATCGATGCCGTGATCCCCGCAGTACGTCTCCACATGAGCTTCAAGGATGTCCCGAACATGCGGGTCGCCACCCTGAAGCGCATGATGGCGCGCCCCACATTCGAGGAGGAACTCGAACTCCATCGCGTCGACTGCCTCGCCAGCCACGGAATGCTCGATAACCACGCCATGCTCATCGCGAAGCGGGAGGAATTCGGCCGTGAACCGCTGATTCCCCAACCCCTGATCACCGGTCACGACCTGATCGCGCTGGGAATGAAGCCGGGCCCCGAATTCGCCGAAATGCTGATGTCTGTTCAAACCCGCCAGATGGAGGGAACCCTCAATACTAGGGACGAGGCCCTTGCCTGGATCAAGGGCAAGAATTCATAGACTTCAGCAGAACCGGGAGATGAATTGGCGGATCGGGTCTTGTGCCCGACCAGGGAAAGAGGGTGTCGATTTCCTCCGCACACGCTGATTCCTCAAGCAGTTTCAGACGGTTGAGCACCGCCTCCAGCACAGGGGCGTAGAGGGAGGCATCATGACCAAGGCAGAAATCAATGACGGATGGCGGCCTCTCCGACAGCCCCATACGGATCCTCATGCCGTCGCGATAGTCGCTGAATCCGAGTTCCCACCGTCCACCGCTGCTCCGGAGACGAAGAACCCGGTACTCCGCGGAAGGATCGATCCTCTGGAAATTCAAGCGTCCCCGAGGGGTTGAGCGGGCTTCCTTCGCTCGGGATGGCCCCACCAGCTGTTCTTTCTCTTCCCGTCATAATGGGCCTCAAAGGCGCGGACCGCATCCTCCATGGTTCCGTCCGAGGGAGACCATTTTTCCACATCGGGGAAGTCGGTGGAAATGTTGCGGTTCTTCACATCACTACGGAAGCGGATCGGGCACCAGAAGGACTCGATGTTCCGGAGCATCTCGCTCCCGAGCGCCCAGATGCCTGTCATCCAGTCGCAGTACCAGCACCAGAGAAGGTCGTAGCCCGCGAGTCCGTCATACTTATGCCGGGAGAGATTGATCCACTCGGAGGCCCTGTAGGTGGGAAGTTTCCCAAGCCAGGCAACCGGTGGATAGATCAGGATTTCGGCCAACCTCACCTGCACAAACACCAAAATGGCCGGCGTCTGGACCATCAGGCAGAGTTGGTTACGGAAAGGACCGAGGATCCGGCCCTGGGCATCGGTGAGGGTCCTTCCCTTCTTACCTCGGATAGCGCGGTGCACGAGGCAGAAGAGATGTAGGAACATGAGTTCGGCGACAATCGCCGCCAGAAACCCGGACAAACCATCAAGCCACACACCCACTCCCCAAGGAATCCATGTAAAAAGGCTAACAAAGAGATCCAACCAAGGTGCCTTTGTGATCGCTTCGGTGACGGCGAAGGCGATGCGGGTCAGAATCCCGGCAACGATCAGTCCGGAAAAAATCAAGCCAAGGGTCACAGCGAAGTCATGCATCCCTTGGTTCTCTCACACGCGGGGCTTGGAACAAATAACGAAAGCACGCCAACTGACGGAAATATGGGCAGTGAGGGGATCGAACCCCCGACCAACTCGGTGTAAGCGAGCCGCTCTACCGCTGAGCTAACTGCCCTTGGAAAACCTCACAACTATGGGGATCGTAACGAGGGGCTGGCAAGTGGGAACTCAGGATTGCACCGAAGCAGCTCCCAGTAGATTCACAACCACATCCCCTCCCATTCCTTGGGCAATCTGGAGGGCCGTGTTGGGCGCCGAAGGCTTCTTCCCATCGGGCAGGGTGAGTCCCAAGCTCTCGTCTATTCCCATAGGAAGGGGGGGCAACTCCGCGCGTTTCAGGCCTTCGACAAGCAGTGCAGCCTCGAGTAATCCCGAAGCTGAAAGTGCATGACCCGTGATTCCCTTGAAGGCACTGACCCAAGGCATCCGCTCACCGAAGAGGCGTTGGATCACCTGAGCCTCCACCGAGTCGTAACGAGTCGTTCCTGTCGCATGAAGGGAGATCCAGTCTGGAATGGAAGAAGGCAACTCCCCGAGAACATCCCTTATTAAATTCTCAAGGGTTGATCCGGCGGGGTCCGGAGCCTGCAGATGATAAGACTCGTTGAGGCATCCACCACCGAGCCATTCGGCAAGGGGAACCCCTCCACGCTTCGTCGCATGGGACTCACCCTCCAGAATCAGGCAGGCGGCTCCCTCCGAGGGAATCATGCCGGATCGCCCCGGCGCGAGCGGCATGGAAGCTGCATCCCTGGCCACACTCCCGTTACGACCCAGGGCCTTTCCGACCAATTCGGAAGGCAGCGGATCGGCGGCAACGGCAACAACCAGATCGGCCATCCCTCCGCGGATCATCGAACCCGCCATCCAGAGAATCTGGGCTCCGGTGGCGGAAGCAGCATTCAGGGAGAGGACGCTCCCCCCCAAGCCATGACGCAGCGAGACGGCGGCACTCACGGAGTTTCCCCTCCATCGGCTTATCGCATAGGGGGAAAGTTTGGCACCCCGGGTTTCTTCAAGATCACGCTCCATGGCGACAAGACCACCGAGAGAGCTTCCTCCTATGCATCCGAACCGGGAGTGCCGATGCTTAGTCCCCTCACCCCGGATTCGGTTTCTCTCCTTAACCAGCCCCGCCGAACTCCATGCCGATTCCACGACATTCAGGGCAAGCAATTGATGACGGGCAAGAATCGAGGCATCTCCCGAAGCAAGGCCGATCCGAGCTGCCAACTCGCCATTTCCAGAAATCTCCCCTTGGGACTTCGATCCGGAACATGCAAGATCCCAGAGCGATCTGGGGCTGCCACTCGATCCGGATAGCACCCCGGACCCTGTGACAAAAACTCTTCCTCCTCTCTCACGCTCCCGCTCAGCCACCGTGATGATCTCCCCTTACTTATCCAGCCCGAGCTTCTTGAGCTTCGGGGCAATGACCACCTGGCAGTAAGGATTCTTGTCCTTATTGTTCCGGTAATAGTCCTGATGATATCCCTCCGCGGGATAGAAGGTGGTCAGCGGTACGATCTCGGTGACGATCGGATCGGGGAACTGGGCCTGAGCCTTCTTCTTGGAAGCCTCGGCTTCTGCGGCTTCTTCCGGAGTGGATGTCAGGATGATGGAGCGGTACTGGGTTCCATGGTCGGCCCCTTGTCGGTTCAGCGTCGTGGGATCATGGGCCCTCCAGAAGAGATCAAGGAGCTGGTCGTAGGTCACCTTGGAGGGATCGAAGGTGATCTGAACCACCTCGGCATGGCCGGTGCGCCCCGTGCAGACCTGCTCATAGGTGGGATTGGGCATCGCTCCCCCGGCGTATCCCGAGGTGATCTTGATGACTCCAGGCACATACTGGTAGACCGCGTCGACACACCAGAAGCAACCTCCGCCAAAGGTGGCCGAGGCAGTCTTGGTTGGCAGGGGTGAGGATGTCGGGGCCGCAGTCATGGAACTTGAAAAGGTAGAGAAGACGAGCGCGGAAAGCAGGATTAGATTTCTCATCGATGAAATCTCTCCCAGCATGGGAAAAAGACTAGTCGAAAAGATCATACTCCGGAAAATCGGTTGATGATCCCGTCAGTGAAGTGCCTTCCTGTTCGTCTCCCGTGCAAGGAGGGATAGGAGGATGGTCACGATGCTTGCGACCATCAGGAGAACTGCAGGAGCCATCAAGCTATGAAACCTCTCGATCAGAAGCCCAGCTAACAGCGGCGTGCTTCCCCCGAGGATCCCCGCCGCGATATTGTAGGTCACGCCCATCCAACTGGCTCTCAGGAAGCGGGGCCTCTCCTCGGCGAGCCATGTGCTGTAGGGAGCCATTCCGGATCCGACGCAGGCGGCGAATACGATCAGCAGAAGAAGTGAAAGATCAGGATTTTCAGACCGGAGCGCCATGAAGAGGGGCCACGCCAGCACAAGGACGCAACTTGTGGAGACGATCACCATGGTTCGTCGACCGAACCGATCCGAGAGATAACCTCCGACGGGCGCCATCAGGACGGCCGTTGCCACACCCATCGTCTGCAACCCGAGAGCCCCGGAGGGTGACATGAGCCCGGATGTCACCAGATAGGAGGAAAGGAAAACCGCCACGATATAAAACCCGGCCGAAGAACCCCATCCACGCAGGGCCCCTCCGATCACGGCGATCGGGTGCTCCTTCACCACATGCAGGAGTGCGGAACGATGATGTGACGAGCGATGGAAGGTTGTCTCGGGTTCGGGCGGCAAGGCCGTCCGCAGAAATGCAACAGCTGCTCCCAAAGGAATGGAAAGCAGGAAGGGAATCCGCCAGGCCCAAGCATGAACAGTTTCCACGGGATAAAACGAAAAGAGAGCACTCCCGATCGCGGATCCCAGAAGAATCCCGAGACCGGCCGTCATCCCCGCAAGGCTTCCGATCAGGCCGCGCTTGTCGGGCGGAGCCTTTTCCACCATGAAGACCACGGAGGTGGTGAATTCCCCGCCAGTCGAAACCCCCTGTAGGATACGCAGTGCCAGGAAGGCGATCGGCGCCACGATTCCGACCGATTCATAGACAGGCAGACATCCCGCGATCGCGGTGGAACAGGCCATGGTCGTCGCCGAGAAGATCAGTGCCTTGCGGCGACTGGAATGATCCGCGAGATAACCGAAAAAAGCACCCCCGGCCAGTCGTGCCACATAACCGGCGGCGAAAACCCCGAACACCGCCAGGGTGGAGGCGAGCTTGTCCTTGCCGGGAAAGAAAAGAAGTCCGAGTGTCGGGGCCAGCACGCCGTAGAGGGCAAAATCGTACCACTCCATCAGGTTACCGGCCATCGCGGCCAGTGCCGCAACAGGTGAGAGGTGCAGGGAGGACTGCTTCGAGGGATTCATCCGGGAATCAGCGCTTCTCTACAAAAAAACCGCAAAGCAGTTTCTCCGTCCTGTTCACCGGGACACTACCGACGGCGCTTGGCGCCGTAGCTGTAGCCCTTGAGGGTGCGGGCACCGCGGAGATTCTTGAGAACCTTGGCCGCCTCATCCTCCTGGAACAGCATCGTGAAGAGGTAGGGGAAGTTCTCCAACTTCTCGCGGGGGACCTTCTGGGCAATGAAGGACTCGATCGCCTTCACATGGGGAAGCTCCTCGGCGGTCATGATCGTGAAGGCATCCCCCTCGCTCTGAGCCCGGCCTGTGCGACCGATGCGATGGACATAATCCTCCGGATGCTGGGGCACGTCGTAGTTGATCACATGACTGACGCCGGCGATATCAATGCCGCGTGCGGCGATATCGGTGGCGATCATCACCTCGTAGCGGCCCGACTTGAACCCTTCGAGCGCATCGACACGCTCCTGCTGGGAACGGTTGGAATGCATGACGGCCACCTTGTGCTTCTCGTTCTCAAGTTGGCGGGCAATGCGGTCGGCCCCGTCCTTGGTCCGGCAGAAAATGATGACGCTGTGATATTCGGTGCGGTCGAGCATCGCCTTGAGCAGGTCGAACTTCTGGGCGACAGCCACGGGATAGAAGGCGTGCTTCACCGTCTCGGCGGCGGAGCGACGGGCTCCGATTGAGATTTTTCCGGGGTTGCGGAGGCACCAGGAGGAGAGACGCTCGATCTCCTCGGGAATGGTTGCGGAGAAGAAGAGGGTCTGCCGCTCTTTGGGGCACTTCTCCACGATGCGGCGGACATCGGGGAGGAATCCCATGTCGAGCATCCGGTCGACCTCGTCGAGGACAAGAATCTCGAGGTCGGCAAAGCTGATCTCGCCCTGCTGCATGAAATCGAGCAGGCGCCCCGGCGTGGCGACGATGATGTCGGCTCCCTTGGCAAGCGCCTCGCGCTGGGCCCCGTAACCGACTCCGCCGAAGATGACCACGGTGTTCAGGTCGGTGAATGCGGAAAACTCCTTGAAAGCCTCCTCGACCTGGAGCGCGAGTTCACGGGTCGGCTCGAGGATGAGGCAGCGGGTCTTGCCGTTGGATTTCTTGAGGCGGCTGAGGATCGGGAGGCCGAAGGCGGCGGTCTTTCCCGTGCCGGTCTGGGCGGAGGCGATGAGATCCCCACCATTCATGGCAATGGGGATGGCCTGCGCCTGAATCGGCGACGGCTCCACATAACCCATCCTCTGCGCGCCGTGGACAACGGCTTCCTCTAGTCCTAGATCCTGAAATGACATGAACCTCCAGAGTGATCGGTTACCTGAGATCACACCAGCTAATAAGGGAGGGCTTTTTCCGAAAAGCCACTGCGGCGTGAGTTTCGGTATCCACCTTCCAAGGAATGGTATGCCAACTCTCCTCCTCGATCAGGATCTCCATGGGATCCCCAATACCGCGATTCCAGGAAGCAACCCTAGTGACTCCCAGCAGATTCGATAACCCCCGACCATCCCCCTTGATGGCTGCCTCCCGGCAGGTCCAGAGCCTGAAAAAGAGCTCGTGATCCGCGGAGCTTTCGCAGGCAATTGCCTCCTCCGCACTAAAAAAACGTCGAGCGAGGGCTGGAGCATCCACTTCCCTCACGCATTCCAGATCGAGGCCCACTTCCGACCGGGAAAATGCCACGGCAACACATCCGGAGGAATGGGTGATGCTGAAGTGAATCGGATCGGTTGTTGCTAGGCGCGGCTTGCCATGCTCATCCGGCAAGATTTCCAGCTCACTTGCAGAGATAGGGCACCATCGCGACGCGACGGAGCGGAGCAGGCGGCGAGCCGCCATGAAGCGGAGGCGGGCTTCCTCGGAACTCATCGACGCCGCGCGTTCTCTCTCTCCAGAGCTCAAGGGAGTCCCCGCAAAGATTCCGAGACCGCCGACGGCAACGACGATTTCATCATGATGAAGATCAACCGGAAATTGACTGACAGCCGTGAATAACGGCTTGCGGGTGCTTAAATTAATACTTGTCATCCGGTTAAGCTTATAAAATAACTAACTTTGTTATGAACATCACAAACATTAGCAGCAACGCGTTGAAGAACCTTATCAAGCTCACTCAGCGCAAGGAAGGCCTTCTTAAAGAGATCCAAAAGATCGAGTCCCAACTCGCTTCCCTGATCACCGGCAAGCCTGCCCGCGCCACTGGAAAGCGCCGAGGCCGCCCTGCCAAAGCGAAGAAGGCCGGTCGTCCCGCAAAGGCTGCAAAGGCAACCAAGGCCCGTTCCTCCGCCAAGCGCGCTCCCCGTGGCCAGATCAAGAAGAAGATCCTCGCCGCCCTCAAAGCCGCAGGCGATGCTGGCATGAAGGTCACCGATCTCTCCAAGAAGATCGGCGTCAAGAATGCCAACGTGCACGTCTGGTTCAGCAGCACCGGCAAGAAGCTCCCTGAGATCAAGCGCGTCGGCAAGGGCCACTTCAAGCTCGTCGAGAAGAAGGCTTAATCACACGGCCAAACCTTTCATCAAACCGGGAAGTCGGTCTTCAGTGACCGCTTCCCGGTTTTTTTATCGCGGGAAGTTTCTCACCCGTCCTGTAAAGTCGTATACCCTCGGCCGTACCTTCTCCTGTCTCCAGATCGGAGACATGTCCTTCGGCACCGATCACGGCCTCCTTCACGGTCGGATGCGCATTGGCCGGACAGGCGACCATCTCGGCAACTTTGCCAAAAAGCATCGCGAGGTCGTTCTGGTGATCTCCGATGGCAAGGATTCCCGACGTCGGCATGTCGAGCAACCTGCTGAGCTCGGCAAGGGCGCTCCCCTTGTCATATGCGCGGTGACAGAAACGCAGGTAGATATTGCTGCGCTGGTAATGGAAATCCTCCGGCCTGCCCTGAAGCTGATCGAGTTCCCGGATCACCTCGTCGAGCAGTTCCTCACTCGAGGCGATCAGTCCTCCGGGAACGCCGTCCACGCTCTCCTGAAATGTCACCCCGTCGTACCGCCCGACAAGGCGCTCGATGTTTTTGAAGAACTCTCCGCACCCTTGGAAGAGCAGGTCGTGGTGCTCGCGGCAGAGGGCATTCCACTCCCCGTAATCATGCCACCCGCCCTTGCCGTTGGGTTGATGGACATGCCTCTCGCTGGTCAGGATGTAATCGGGTGTGATCGGTGCCTCTAATTCCCTCAGGCCTTCAAGGGCGCTCTCGAGCGAACGGCCGGTATTTACCGCCCAGATGCCTCCGGCTTTGGAAACGGCGGCAAGTTCCCGTGCAAGGGAGGGGACACATCGGCCGCCATCTGGATAGGCACCCGTGAGGGTTCCGTCAAAATCGGTGCTGAGCAATCTGATCATCGGGAAACTTTCCCCGCAGCGGGCAATGTTCGCAATCCGCAATTTCTATCAACACCGCCGGGGATCCGTGATGATATATAAATGTATGAAATCAGCCTACGAACTGGCGATGAGTCGCCTGGAAAAAGGATCCCCCTCCCGGCCCCTGACCGAGGAACAGAAAAAGGCCCTGGCGGAAATCGATTCCGAACAGGATGCGCGGATCGCGGAGCGGAGAATCTTCCTTGAGGGCGAGATCGCCAAGGCCGCGGGCGACGAGCATACGATTGAGTCACTGCGAAGGCAACTTGCCGCCGAAGTCGCCGCCATCGAGGAGAAGAGGGAGGAAAAGAAAGAAAAGGTGCGTCAGGGAACGGTCTGACCAGTACGATTAAGCGGGACGGTTCATCGCCTGAGGTCGGTCTAATACCATTTCCATGATTAGTCTGGTGGAATTAGCGAAGGGATTTTGGTGATGGGCTAGGCGGAAGACCGAGGGCTATCTGAAGATAACCCGAGGGATGGCAACAAAGCCCATCGCCGAAAGAACCTGCTGATTTCACCGGAATAAGAGTGGAGATGGTATAAAAGCTCTGAGGCCCCTTCTTCACGAGAGTCCGGACCCAGAACAAATTTCGTTCATATCAGGTCGGCCGATCCACAAAGCAAGAACCCTGAGGGTATATTCATTCTCACTTTGAGGACGGCTTGCGGCGCAGGACCTCCATTCGGGCGGAATCGCGCGACCCCGCCACCGCCTCTTCCTTACTGATGGCGTTGGCAAGGTAGAGCTCCTCAAGGACGTCGTCGAAGGTATGCATTCCATCCTTCCTGCCGATCTCCATGAGTCCCACGATCTGCTCGAAGCGGTGATCGCGGATGCAGGCACTGACCGCGCTGTTGTTGGTGAGCAACTCGCTCACCATGACCCTTCGGAGACCGTCCTCCGAAGGCACCAGACGCTGGGCGACGATTCCAGCCAGGGCATTGGCCAACTGACCCAGAATCTGGTTTTGCTCATCCCCGGGGAAGCAGTCGACGATGCGGTCGAGAGCCTGCGGAGCATCGTTGGTATGGAGGGTCGCCAGGACGAGATGGCCTGTCTCGGCGGCGGTCAGCGCCGCACGGACAGTCTCGGGATCGCGCATCTCACCCACCATGATGACATCGGGATCCTGGCGGAGCACATGGCGCAGGGCCTCGTGGAAGGACTTGGTGTCGGTGCCGAGCTCCCGCTGCTTGATGATGGACCGGTTGCTCTGGTGGTAAAACTCGATCGGATCCTCGATTGTCACGATCACCCCCTCTCGGGTCTCGCTGATCCTCCGGATCATGGAGGCCAGGGTGGTCGTCTTTCCCGATCCCGTCATGCCGGTCACCAGGATCAGGCCCCGGTCCAGATCGCAAAGCTGAACGATCGAGGGCCTGTGGCCCAAGTCCGTGATCGACGGAATGCCCTCGGGAATGTACCTGAAGGTCGCCTCCATGGCGCCGCGGCTGAAGTGGGCATTCCCGCGGAAACGACCCGTTCCCACAACCTGCAGTCCGAAATCAAGCTCCAGATCCCGTTCGAGGCGGGCACGCTGCGACTCGGTCAACAGTCCCAGGATGATCTCACGGCACTCCTGTCGTGAAATCGCGCGCTCATGGCACGCCTTGATATCGCCTCGAATCCGCATGGAGGGCGGCAGTCCGGCGCAGAGGTGGATGTCGGAAGCGCCGGCCTGAACGGCTCCCTTGAGGATATCGATGATGTCGATGATGTCGGGAAGTTCGCTCATGAAGGGAATGGATCAGGAAAGGTTGCTGGAGATGCCTCTGAGACGACGACGCAGCTCTGCCGGATTGGAAACCGAAAGAAGGGCCGTTTCCTCGCTCACCCTCCCCTCGGCAGCAAGCCGTTGGAAGGCATGGAGGAAGTCCATGGACTCGGAAGAATCTGCTTGGGCCAGATGATCCCGGAGGCCGGGCAGATCCGCATGGAGGATGCACTCGCGCGTGAGTCCGATATTGCTCAGGTACTCGCAGGCAAGCACCACTCCATCGTCGCACGAAGGGACAAGTTTCTGGCAGAGGACGGCAAGCAACTGTCCGGAAAGAACCTGCAGATATCCCTTGCGCTCCGCCTCGGGGAAAAAAGCCACCAGACGTTCGATCACCTCACCCACATCCGAGGCATGGAGCGTGGCCATCACAAGATGTCCGGTCTCCGCGGCCTGCAGGGCGACAGAGGCGGTGTCGGCATCCCTGATCTCTCCGACCAGAATGATATCCGGGGCCTGACGCAGGGCGCGGCGAAGTCCTTCGGCGAAACTGGCCGTGTCGAGGCCCACTGCGCGCTGGGTGAAAAGCGATTGCTTGCGCTCGAACACGAACTCCACCGGATCCTCGACCGTCACGATGTGACGCTCCATATTGCAGTTCACCCACTCAAGCACCGAGGCAAGCGTGGTTGATTTACCTGATCCCGTCGGTCCCGAGACGATCAAGATGCCCGACTTGCGGGCGGCCATCTCCTTGAGAAGCCCGGAAGGGAGACCAAGTTGGTCGATATCCGGAGGAGTCGAACTGATCCGTCGCAGGACGGCGGCATCCTGCCCCAGCGAGCGGTGGAAGTTCACTCTGAAGCGGATCCCTTGGGCGGAGACGAAACTGGCATCGTGATCGGAGGAGGAATCCGGGACCCCGCAGCACTCCCTGAAAGCCCTCAGGTCCGCAGCATTGAGGGGAGGGGCCTCCATCGGGGTGATGCTGCCGGAGACACGAACGACAGGAGGTTCGCCGGCGTGAAGGATAAGATCGGAAGCCTTGTATTCCTGTGCTGCCCGGCAATACAGCTCGATGGATTCCGGAGGGTTGGAGATCACGAAAGAAACCTAGGCCAAGTCACGCGATGCGTCCAGCCGTCCATCGGACATTCGGGTCTCTGAAACCGTTCCAGAATTCAGTGCTTCGCTAAACGAATTGGCATCGCCACGGGGAATCGAACCCCGATTATGCGGATGAGAACCGCATGTCCTAACCGTTAGACGATGGCGACGTGAGCGGTGAAAGATAGAGGATCCATCTATCGCTGGCAAGTAAAGAGATGATCAGATAGGTTTCAGGCGCATGATGATCCTCTATATCAAGCGCGGGTGTCCCTGGTGTGACATGGCCGAGGCATGGCTTCGGCAGCATTGCATTAAGTACAAGGCTGTCGATGTACTCTCCGATCCGGCTGCCTTTTCCGAAATGAAACGCATCTCGGGACAGTCCAAGGCTCCCGTCATGATCACTCCCGACGGGAAATGCCTGGCCGACTTCGGTCCGGAGGAGCTTCCCGGGTTTCTGGGAAGCTAAACCTGCTCGCTGACCGAGCTGACTGAGGCGCTGCGGAGAAGCTCGAGCGAGCGGAGCGCCTTGCCGGCATCGATGGACTCCGAGGCAAGAAGCAGGGCATCGTGCAGGGTTGCCCCGATCCCCGCAAGATGAAGCGCTGCGGCCGCATTGAGCATGATCATGTCGCGTGCCGCACCCGATTCCCTGCCCGAGAGGATGCTCGTGATGCGCGAGGCGTTTTCCCCGGCATCACCGCCGAGAAGGATCCCCTGATCCGTGACCTGCGGAAAACCGAGCCCTGCCGGAGAAATCGTGAATTCCTCCGACTCCATCGGACACTCGCCTCTCACTGCAAACACCCTCGAAGGCCCCGTGATCGAGAGCTCATCGACCCCCTCACCGGGATGCACTCCCTCCCCATGCACGGCCCAGGCAACCTTGCGTCCCATCAATCCCAACGCCTCGGCGTAGAGAGGGAGCATTTCGGACCTGTAGATACCGGTGAGCTGGTAGTCTGGTGAAGCAGGGTTGAGCAGAGGGCCGAGCAGGTTGAAGATGGTCAGCTCTCCCCGCTCACCGAGCCTGCGTCGCAACGGTGCCACAGCGGCGACCGCAGGGTGAAAGTTCGCGGCCAGCATGAAGACGCATCCGGCCTTTTCCAACACTTCCCCCACACGGGATGCATCCAGATGCACATTCACTCCCAGCGCCTCGAGCACGTCAGCGCTTCCGCATTTCGACGTGAACGCCCTGTTTCCGTGCTTCACCACCCTGGCACCGGCACCCGCTGCGACGAACATCGCGGCCGTCGAGATATTCAGGAAGCCTGCCCTGTCCCCGCCTGTTCCGCATAGCTCGAGGAGGGGCCGGGGATCCCTCCGGTCGAGAACGGGAATAACAGCCCTTCCAAGCAGCACCCGGGCGAACCCGGCAAGCTCGGCGGCCGTCTCCCCGCGTGCATGGAGGTCGAGAAGAAAGCGTTCCTTCGCCTCGTCGGGAACACAGGTTCCCATGAGCAACTCCAGCGAACGGTCGATCTCCGGGATACCGAGGGAGGGAATCGATAGAGGATCTGGAAATGACTCGGCCATGGGATTCAATCAGCGGTTCCTTATAGACCCAAACTCATCGCAACACGAGCGCCATCGCGGAGAGCAGCAGAAGCGCCCCGAGCAGGCGACGGAACATCACGGCGCTCCGGTCACCGCTGACAGGACGGTCGGGCACCAGTGGGGCAAGCAGCCAGACCAACAGGACGCCCCAGAGGCAGCGTGAGCCATAGAGGATATTGGTGAGCGCGGCGCTGCCGTAGAGCCCGATCGCGGAATACATCCCGAGTGCCTGCACGGCCAGCAGAACGGCTCCTCCAAAGAGCCACGGAAGAGCGGTTCCAGCCACGTCACCCGCTCCATTGGATCGCGGTGGCTTTTTCTGCCCATGAAGAAGGGTCGGAAGATGGAGCAGCGAAAAGATGCCCGTGACACCGAACATGACCGGAGCGAAACGGCTGTATCCGACACGAGGAACCCAGCTCTGGACCAGCACGTCGGTAAGGGCGAAGAGGGCGGCCGCGGAGAGAGACCATGCGACTGCCTTTGCAAGATGCCGGTGAGAACCACCCGGAGTGTAGGAGATCATGGCAATCCCAAGCGTTGCCAGAACGGAGGCTCCCCACCAGGAACCCGGCAGCGGTTGGCCCAGCAGGAAGACTGAGAAAAGGGTCACCAGAACCACCTTGGTTCCGAGAAGCGGCGTGAATACGGAGACATCGCCCGTTGCGATGGCCCGGAAGGTACAGATCTGCCCCAGGAAGAACAGGAAACCGCAAACGGCCGGTGCCAGCAGCAATCGGGGAGAGATCACCCCTCCGGGCAGCAGCCAGAGCCATTGGAAGGAGAATGCCATGACGGCATTGCAGATCACATTCACCCACGAACCGGAGATCCCTGAAGAGAGGGAACGCTTGATCGCGATGGCCCCGCAGGCATAGCCGAATCCGGCTCCGAGCGGCAGTAGCAGCGCTCCGGGACTCACGAGGGAACGACCTCGTCCAGCAACTCACGCAGTCGGAGTGCGGGCCACTGTCCCGGCACCTGAGGCTTACCGAGCCACCCGTAGCATAGCGGACTGCCGAACCCACTGAGAACCAGACGGGAAAATCTACCCGCCCCACCCATGCCCATGGCGACGACCGGCACCTTGGTGGAGCTCAACTGCAACTCGATCAGGCGCTGAAGATCGCGCGGATCACGCAGCAAGGCAGCCACCTTGAACAGGTCGGCCCCCTCCCCGGCGGCACGATCAGCCAGTTTTTTCAGCGAGGCCGGCGAGGGGGTGCTCTTGAAATCGTGGTGTGAGAGAATGACGGTGCGTCCATGCTGGTGAGCCTGCGCCACCACGGAGGCCAGTGGTCGCGCCGAGCGAAGCTCGACATCAAGGGCCGATGCCCAGGGGATCGCCTCCTCAAGAAGGCGGCGACGCGATGCCTGCGACAGACTTCCAACACCTCCCTCGCCGGGATGTCGGGCGGTGGCGATCACGGGAAGCGGCCATTTCTTCGGTAATTCCATGCCAGCCAAGGCATCCAGACGGGCTTCCAGCACATCGAGGCCACGCAGGCCCTTCTTTGTCACTGACTTCAACCACTTCAGCCCCGAGGGCTCATGAAGAGTTCCCACGACCAGGGAACGGCTGACGGAAAGGAGATGCTGAAGAGTCGCCATGGCACGATGCTTGTAGGAATGGACAATAGAAGTTAACTTGCTGTCTCGAAAAGAATGATCCGCAAACAGGAAATCTCCAAGGATTTACCAATGATCGTCGACGGGTTGCTTCTGGGAGCCTGTCTATGGATCAGTCATCTGCTGCGCACGAGCCCCCTGATCCGACTGGACCGTCTCGGAGAGATCCCCTCCTTCTCTCATTCCTACTGGATGCTAGCACTGATCATCCCCTTGAGCCCGCTGATCCTGGACCTACACGGCTATTACTCCCACCCCCTCTCCCAACGCCTTGAAAAGCTTGTCACGCAACTCGCCAGATCCGGTTTCTGGCTTGTCCTGATCATCGGCACCGCCTCGGTCTTCGGACGTCTTGAGGTTCCGAGTCGTTCCGTCCTGATCATCTTCCTGATCATTGCCCCTCTGACGCTGATGCTCAGGGTGGTCATCACCAGAACCCTCCTGTGCCGGAACTACAGGCTTGGAACGATCGGGGAGAGGAGCGTGATCATCGGATCAGCCAAGGATGCCGAGGCCTTTGTCACGGGACTTAGCCCGATGGAGAAGCTTGAGTTGCAGATCACGCAGAGACTGGATCTTGATCTCCTGGATACAGCCACGATCCGCAGAGCCATCCGCCAGCACAGCGCGGGAAGGGTGATCTTTGTCACCCCTCAATCCCCTCTGAATGTCGATTTGCCGATCTCCTGCGAGGATGAAGGTCTGGAAGTCTGGATCCTTTCACCTTCGGTCAGGGGCCTTGTCGGGATACCTTCATTCGAAACGGCAGGACGGAGCAGGGTGATGGTTTTCCGAAGGTTGACCGGTGATTTTTGGCAGAGTTCGGTCAAGCGACTGATCGACATCGTGGGAGTGACCCTCGGGATAATCATCCTGCTTCCCGTCGCGCTCATCATCGCGGCTGTGATTAAACTCACCTCCCCGGGGCCGATCATCTTCCGTCAGGTCCGGAGCGGCAAACGGGGACGCCGATTCACGATCCTCAAATTCCGCTCCATGGTGGTGAATGCCCCGGAACTCCACGCGGATCTCTCCCAGCACAATGAGATGGAGGGCCCCGTCTTCAAGATCGGTCAGGATCCCAGGGTGACTCCCTTCGGAGCATTCCTTAGGAGAAACAGTCTGGATGAGATTCCCCAGCTCCTCAACGTGCTTCGCGGCGAAATGAGCATCGTGGGCCCGAGACCCCTGCCGGATTACGAAACGGAAAAAATCGAAAAAAGCACCCATAGACGACGCCTGAGCGTCAAACCGGGACTCACCTGCCTTTGGCAGATCCGAGGAAGGAGCTCCATCCGCAACTTTGACGATTGGGTCCGGCTCGACATCGAATACATCGACAACGCTTCACTGCTGCTTGATCTCTGGATCATCCTGCGGACGATTCCGGTGGTGCTTTTCCGGAAGGGTGCGCATTGAGACTGCTCGTCACTGGGCTTTTTACAAATACGGTCCTTCGTTCCTAAGGAACCGCTGTCAGCGCTTCCCTAACACACATTAAAAAAAGGGCGCCTCGCTGTTTACAGTGGGTTGATTGAAGGATGATGTTTTCACGCAATGGGCGCAAAGCAACTGTGTTTTTTCAGGCTGGTTGAAGGTGGGCGTTTTTGAGGAGGGATTGG
>Ga0208327_1000142_pt1 | contig 18839 bp, 17 predicted proteins | sample LakMenEpi26Jun08_FD_150733 | JGI IMG/M metagenome (GOLD analysis project Ga0208327, IMG submission 150733) | Freshwater microbial communities from Lake Mendota, WI - 26JUN2008 deep hole epilimnion (SPAdes) | ecosystem: Environmental > Aquatic > Freshwater > Lake > Epilimnion/Euphotic zone ...
CGATCAACATCTGCCTTGGAAACAAAACCACGCTCAACCAACTGCATCGCACGGTCGAGTTCGTTTTGGGCAAGCTGCAGGTCTGCGCGGGCGACGCCGATCTGCGCCTCAAGCGCGGCGGCCTGTTGCGTTTGTACCGAACGGTCAACGCTCACTAAGACTTCGCCTTGTGTCACCCAGTCGCCTGCATCGACATACACCTGTAGCACGCGTCCACCTTCACCAACGACGCCGACGGGAATTTCGCGGCGTGCGGCCAATGTGCCGGTCGCGTTAATCGCGCGCACCACGCTATCGCGACCCGGAGCTACCACGGTCACGGTCTGCGCTTGGCCAGCCTTATCGGCATCAACGGGCGCAGTGGAGCCGCTACCGAAGAAATAATAAGCGGCCCCCGCTATAATCAGTATCGCCACGATGATGGCTGCAATGCGGACCCGACGCTGGTTCCGATCGCGGTTGTCCTGCAGAATCTCACCATTTAGCGTAGCGCTCATCGTCGTTTCGTAATTCATACCGGGGTTCCAAATAATAAATGCGGGGAAAGCATACGCCCCCAATTTGTTCATATTATGGCTGTATTACCCCAATAAGTCACTGTCCGCAAGCCGCAGAACGCCACAGGATAAACGCTTTAATAGCGCATAGGATATCGCAAATGCCCATGCGCAACAATAGGTCCTGACCCTAAGTTTCGACAAACAACATCAAGAAGAACCACGCAGAGCCGACTGCGTGGCGTTATACGCATGTCTAAGGAGAATAGTTTACCGCATAAGGCAGCGTTAAATGGCCGTAGCAATTGCCGATTTTACCCATGCGACGTTTCAGTTCAGTATTTTTGCTGCCGTTCATATAGGCAACGATAATGTTGAATGCGGGTTACCCGCAGACCGGGCATGCCCGACCGGTCGACCGCACGCTGCCACGATGCGAATTCCTCAAGCGTTAGGTAATAGCGTTCACAAACGTCGTTGATGGACAACAACCCACCATTGACAGCAGCCACGACCTCCGCCTTGCGGCGGACAACCCAACGGGTCGTGCCCGGAGGCGGCAGGCTGTCGAGGGTGAGTGGTTCACCCAAGGGGCCAATGACTTGCGACGGACGGAATTTTTGATTTTCAATCATGACTTTTTTTCTGCTCCGTGCCCGACAAGGTTTGATGTTTTTCCTGTTCCGGCAGGAAATAGCATTCGATTTTTGATATTGAATGAAGCGGATTGGTAAACAGGTTGTTCATTCATTTTTGTTGCTCCGCTTTTTGCCAAAAAGAACCCCGTACTGCTATTCCCGTGTCTGGTTCTGCGGCGAAACAGTGAATGCGCGCGGCCAGATTGTCGCCATCGGCAATGTTGCCATGTTCTGCACGACGCAAACTACGCACGGTCGGACTTTTCGCCTGCCGCGCACGCGCCGCGTCGAGCACGCCTTTGGCCTTGTCCTCAGGCGTCTGCGCATATTTACGCAGCGCGTGATGGGGAAAATTCATTTTCATGCGACGGGCTTACCCGCATAAAGTCTAACAGGTGGTAAAGGCGCCGTTCAATCGTTGTTAAGACAGATTAACGCCCTTCAGCATTTGATCCGGAGCGACAATGGAATGGTCCTTGGAAACCCTTCAGAAAACTGGCAATTCGCCGACGAAGCTTCTAGGGAGGCAATCCCATGACCGATGACATATATCATTCTGATTTCCAACTTGGCCCCGACCTTACAGGTAAGCGGATCGTCGTTGCCATGTCGGGCGGCGTTGATTCCTCGGTTGTGGCGGCTCTCGCGGCGCGCACGGGCGCGGAAACTATTGGCGTCACATTACAACTTTATGATCATGGTAGCGCCGTAAAACGGGCAGGGGCATGCTGCGCCGGACAGGACATACGCGACGCACGCGCCGTCGCCGATAAGCTTGGCATTGCGCATTATGTTTTTGACCATGAAAGCCGCTTTCGCGAATCGGTGATCGACCATTTCGCCGATGAATATATGGCCGGCCGGACGCCTATCCCTTGCGTGCGATGCAATATGGGCGTGAAATTCACCGATCTTTTCCGCCTCGCGCGGGAATTGGGAGCAGATTGCCTTAGTACCGGCCATTATGTCCGCCGCGTCGAAGGGCCAAATGGAGCCGAACTGCACCGCGCCGCTGACCCGGCACGCGACCAAAGCTATTTTCTGTTTGCGACCACGCAAGACCAATTGGATTATCTCCGCTTTCCCTTGGGCGGCATGCCTAAACCGCACGTTCGGGCCATTGCGCAGGAAATGGGATTAATCGTGGCGATGAAGCCCGATAGTCAGGACATCTGTTTTGTACCCGATGGTGATTATGCCAGCGTTGTCCGAAAAATTCGGCCTGATGCCGAAGTCGGCGGGGACATTGTCCATCTGGATGGCCGCATTCTGGGCCAGCACAAGGGCCTCATCCATTACACCGTTGGGCAGCGTAAAGGGCTTGAGGTTGGCGGGCAGGCTGTGCCTTTATATGTCATCCGCCTTGATGCCGCGACGCAGCGTGTGATTGTGGGGCCGCGTGCGGCGCTTGCCGTCCAAGCCGCGCGTATCATTGATGCCAACTGGCTTTCTGATATCGGCAACCGGCCGGTAATGGCAAAGGTGCGGTCTATGTCCCGCCCTGTGCCTGCCCGTCTGGATGGCGAATGGCTTCGTTTTGACGTGCCCGAATATGGCGTTGCGCCGGGACAGGCTGCCGTATTATATGACGGCGACCGCGTGCTTGGCGGCGGCTGGATCGAAGAGACACTGGCGGTGGAGATGGCCTCTGCCGCTTAACAATATGCGCTTCACTGAAAGGGATGTTCAGGATGCATTTGAGGGAAGCACAACGCGACATGCGCCGGGCTTATGTCAACGGCGGGGTCGGTATTTTCGTATCCGGGCTGGTATGGGTGATCGCAGGGGCGGTCACTTTATATGTCGACCTGTTTTCCGGCATGGCCGCGTTGTTTTTCGGCGGCATGTTAATCCATCCATTGTCGCTGTTACTTGCCCGGCGGGTATATCATCGGGCAAAGGGGCGCGCGCCGAACCCTTTGGAGATGCTCGCGCTGCAATCTACCGCGTTCCTCATCATTGGCCTTGCCATCGCCTATCTGGTCAGCGGGACTTATGGTGATTGGTTCTTCGCCATTACCCTCTTGGCCGTGGGGGCACGCTATCTGGTGTTCCAGACGGTATATGGAATGCGTCTGTTTTTGGTGCTTGGGCTCGTTTTGATCACCATCGCCGCAGTCGCTTTATGGTTCGGCATCGCGCCGGCATTTGTCGCCCTCGCCGGGGGCGCGACCGAGTTGCTATGTTCGGCGTTCATTCTTGTGCCGGCAAAACGTTAGCTCAAAGCGCCTCGATTTCCGCCGCGTTCAATTGGATACAACCAAAGGCACCGCGCTGTTCCGCCACAGCCTCGGCCAAAAATGGAACCGACGCATAGACGCGTTTGTTTTCGGGATCGTCGCTCAAGCGCACCATCTCCATGCCTTTTTCCTTGTCGGTTTCACACGATGCCATATCGCGACCTTGCATATAGCGGCACGAGCAGGTGACATGTGCGCCATAAGCTGCGCCAACCCGCGCCTGTCCCTTGATGCTGCTCCAGTTCCATAACAGCCACAGGGCCGCAATTAGGACGATGACCGCAGCGACAATCTTCACCCTCTTGAACCAAGGGTCCGATGCTTTTGGTCTTTGGGTCGAAGTTGCGGTTGCCATAAGCTCTCCATTTGGTAAATCGAAGCATCCTATGCCTAGAAACAAAATCCACCTCGCCGCAACCGCTTTTTGCGCCATCGCTGCACTCAGCCTATCTGGATGCGCCGCTGAGCCACCCGCAAAGCCTGCTGAACCGGGCTTTAGCATGGCTGTCGATGACGCGGTGATTAGCCAAGCAAAGCTTACCGCTGCTATAGCCCCCTTTTTTGAAGATCCATTGGTTGGTGAAACCCGCGCGTTGGTCGTCATGCATGGCGGGCGTGTTGTCGCCGAACGATATGCGCCGGGATATGGACCGGACTCCAGGCTTATCAGCTGGTCCATGGCCAAAAGCGTGACTGGCGTTTTGGTTGGCATGATGGTGGCGGACGGTCGGCTGGCCTTGGATGAACCCGCAATCGTACCCGAATGGCAAGCGCCCCGCGATGGTCGTGCGGCGATAACATTGCGTCATTTGCTACATATGTCGTCGGGTCTGGACCATACCGAAATGGCGGAAGGCAGTGTCGAGATTTTCGATGCGGACACGCCGCGCATGCTGTTTCTCGATGGCCGCGAAGATGTTGCACGCTATGCTGAAACGCGTCCCTTGGAGGCCGTTCCGGGCGAGAAGTACGAATATAGCACGGCCACCAGCCATATTCTTGCCGACATAATGACGCGGTCGTTGACGGACAGCAAAGATCCCGTTGTGCGCCGGGATGCGATGTTGGAATATGCGCGTGGCCGTTTGTTTGAACCGTTGGGCATGGCAAGCGCCCTACCTGAATTTGACCGCAACGGCACAATGCTCGGCGGAAGCATTATCCACGCCACCGCGCGTGATTGGGCAAAATTTGGCGAATTTTTGCGGAACAATGGCTCGGTGCGCTCCGCACAATTGATGCCCACAAGCTGGATGCGCTTTATGAAGACGCCAAGCAAAACCGATGCAAGCTATGGCGCGCATATATGGTTGAACCGGACACGCAAGGAAGGTCGCGATCAAGTGCTGTTTCCCGGCAAGGCGCCATCGGATGTCTTCGCCGCATTGGGACATTTGGGACAATTTGTGGTGGTGTCACCGCAGCACCGCCTCACGATTGTGCGGCTCGGCAACACCCCGGATGATCAGCTTGATCCCGTCAACGACCAACTGGCCAAGCTGATTTCGGCTTTTCCGAAGTCCTAAAGCTTCGCCACGGGCGCGTCGTCGCCAAGGTCTTCAAACCATGCTTCGACCGGGCCGGTGAGCTTGATCAGCAACGGATTGCCTTTTCGGTCGCGTGCCTTTCCAGCCTGAACCTTGATCCAGCCTTCGGAAATGCAATATTCCTCAACGGTGGTGCGGACTTCGCCTTTGAAGCGAATGCCAATACCACGCGACAGCAAGTCGCCGTCGAAATGCGGGCTCATCGGGTTAATCGACAGGTGATCGGGCGGGGTGTTGGGGCCCGCGGATTTCGTTTCTTCAGTCATGATGCGCGCTGTGCCGCAAAGCATAGCACTTGGCAATATAGCGCGGGCAGTGCAGGGGAACGAAATGGCACATTCAAACAATTATGACGCGATTATCCTTGGTGCCGGTGGCGCAGGTCTGATGTGCGCTTTGACCGCCGGGCAACGCGCAAAGCGCGTGCTGGTGATTGATCACGCCACGGGACCAGGCAAGAAAATCCTTATTTCCGGCGGCGGACGATGTAATTTCACCAATGTGAATGCGACCACCACACACGCGCAAGAACGCTATCTATCGGCCAACCCGCATTTCGCGAAGTCAGCTTTGGGCCGATATACGCCGCAGGATTTTATCGATCTGGTGAACGCGCACAATATCGCTTTCCATGAAAAGACGCTGGGGCAATTATTCTGCGACGGTTCCGCGCGGCAGATTGTCGCCATGCTGATGGCGGAATGTGACAAATCGGCGGGCTTTGGTGGTCGGGTCGATTTCGTGTTCGATGCACCCTTGGGTGAAGTGACCCATGATGGCAGCGGATATCATGTGACCTACAATGGCGTGCACGCGCAAGGCGCGGCATTGGTGATTGCGACCGGCGGCCCAAGCATTCCGAAAATGGGTGCTACCGCCTTTGCCTATGATCTTGCGCGACAGTTCGGATTGAAAATTGTTGAGCCACGACCTGCCTTGGTCCCGCTAACGCTGGGTGGTGATGATGTGTTGTTCCGTGAATTGTCGGGCGTGTCGTCTGAAGTGGTTGCAAAGCATGGAAAAGCTGCATTCCGCGAGGCCGCATTGTTCACCCATCGGGGGCTCAGCGGCCCCGCAGTGCTTCAAATCAGCAGCTATTGGCGCCCCGGCGACCAAGTCGAGATTGATTTTCTGCCATCACTGGATGCCACCGAATTATTATTATCCGAAAAACGCGCACGGCCACGTGCGACTTTGCGGTCAACATTGGACCGCGTCTTGCCTGCGCGCTTGGCCGAAGCGCTCGCCGCCAAAATTGCGCTACTCGGCAACCTAGCCGACCAAAACGACCGGAAATTGGTGGGTGCGGGGACGCTACTCGGCAACTGGCCATTCGTGCCCAATGGCAGTGAGGGCTATGCCAAGGCAGAGGTGACATTGGGCGGGATCAGCACCGATGGCCTGTCGCAAAAGACGATGGAGGCGAAGAAAATGCCAGGATTATATTGTATAGGCGAGGCGGTGGACGTCACCGGTTGGCTCGGCGGTTATAATTTTCAATGGGCGTGGGCCAGCGGCGTCGCGGCAGGGGAGGCCATCTAGGGCCATAACCGAGGGCCGTTGCCCAAAGAAAAAGGGCGCCGAAATCGACGCCCTTTTCATTATGCCGCCTGTTTGGCGCGCGATGCTTTTTTCCGCTCATTGGGGTCCAACAAACGCTTGCGCAGGCGGATATTCTTCGGCGTGACCTCAACCATTTCATCGTCATCAATATAGGCAATGGCTTGCTCAAGCGTCAGGCGCTTGGGCGGTGTGAGGCGGATGGCGTCGTCCTTGCCAGTCGAACGGAAGTTCGTCAGCTGCTTGGACTTCATTGGGTTTACTTCGAGGTCATCTGGCTTGGCATTTTCGCCGATGATCATGCCTTCATACAAGGCTTCGCCTGGCGAGACCATCAGGATACCGCGCTCTTCCAATGGGCCAAGGGCGTAAGCAACTGCTTCGCCAGCGCCGTTGGAAATCAGCACGCCGTTTTTGCGGCCTTCAATATGACCACGATGCGGGCCATATTTTTCAAACAGGCGGTTCATGATGCCCGTACCGCGCGTGTCGGACAGGAATTCGCCATGATAACCAATCAGACCGCGTGATGGCGCGCTGAAGGTGATGCGGGTCTTGCCGCCGCCAGACGGACGCATATCGGTCATGTCGCCCTTACGCACAGCCATTTTTTCGACGACAGTGCCCGAATATTCATCATCCACGTCGATGACGACGGTTTCATACGGCTCAGTCCGCTGACCCCGTTCGTCTTCGCGGAACAGCACGCGTGGGCGGCTGATACCAAGCTCAAAGCCTTCGCGGCGCATGGTTTCGATAAGAACGCCCAATTGAAGCTCGCCACGACCAGCGACTTCAAAGCTGTCCTTGTCTTCGGCCTCAGTGATACGGACGGCGACGTTGCTTTCGGCTTCGCGCATCAGGCGGTCGCGGATCATGCGGCTCGTAACCTTCGTGCCTTCACGGCCAGCCATGGGGCTATCGTTCACCGAAAAACGCATCGACAATGTTGGCGGATCGATTGGCTGCGCCTGCAATGGCTCGGTCACTGTCGGCTCTGCAATCGTGTCTGCCACGGTCGCGGTGGTCATGCCGGCGATGGAGATAATGTCGCCAGCCTTGGCTTCGTCCACAGGAACGCGCTCAAGGCCACGGAACGACATGATCTTGGATGCACGGCCGGTTTCGACAATCTTGCCGTCCGGGTTCAATGCGTGGATCTGTTGGTTCACCTTGACGGTACCCGACAGCACGAGGCCGGTCAGGATACGGCCAAGGAAGTTGTCGCGGTCAAGCAAGGTGACAAGCATTTTGAATTCGCCGTCAACATCTGCCTTTGGCTCTGGAACATGGCTGACGATGGTTTCAAACATCGGCGTGAGCGTGCCTTCACGCGCGCTCGGGTCAATCGAGGCATAGCCATTACGACCCGAGGCATAAAGCACAGGGAAATCGAGTTGCTCGTCCGTTGCATCGAGCGATACGAACAGATCGAACACTTCGTCCAACACTTCCTGAATACGTTCGTCAGGACGGTCGACCTTGTTAACGACGACGATGGGGCGAAGGCCCAAAGCCAGCGCCTTGCCCGTTACGAACTTCGTCTGGGGCATCGCGCCTTCGGATGAGTCAACCAACAGGATGACGCCGTCAACCATCGACAAGATGCGTTCAACTTCGCCGCCAAAGTCGGCATGGCCCGGTGTATCGACGATGTTGATGCGGGTTTTTTCGCCCTTGTGGTCGTCCCACTCAACCGAGGTGCACTTGGCAAGAATGGTGATGCCGCGTTCTTTTTCGAGATCGTTCGAATCCATCGCGCGCTCTTCGATACGCTGATTGTCGCGGAAGGTGCCCGACTGCCGAAACAGTTGGTCAACAAGAGTGGTTTTGCCGTGATCGACGTGCGCGATGATGGCGATGTTACGCAATGACATTTGGAAATGGGCCTTTTGGAAGGTCTTCATAGCGGCCACATGCCACCAGATTCTCGCGGGCCATTAACGCAATATGCGCTGCAGCGCAACATCGCTGGTGTTGCAATACGCGATTGCAAGCGTCAAAGCGCTTGGATGTTCGCTCGTATCTTCGCTGATCGCTTTGTCATGCTCCTGCTCGCCACGATATTGTTGGCGAGCGTCTTACCTGTTCGGGGCGCAGCGGCAGAGGTCGCGTCATTGATTTCAATGGCGGCGATATTTCTGCTGTTTTTCCTGAACGGCGTGCGCTTGCCCCGACATGAAGTGATGAATGGCGTGCGCAATTGGCGGTTGCAGGGGGCGATTTTCTTTTTCGTATTTGGCGTGATGTCGGCCACCGGATTGGCTCTGTCGCATGTTTTCGACAATATCTTACCGCCGACACTTGCCTTGGGGTTGCTGTTTACAGGTATCCTGCCTTCCACTGTGCAGTCGGCTGCGGCCTATTGCGCCTTGGCCAAAGGCAATGTGGCGGCATCGGTTGTCGCGGCAGCTTTGGTCAATCTGATCGGTGTAATGTTGTCACCTTTGCTCTTGGCGGTTTTGGCGCATGTGGGGGAGGCGGATATTTCAGGCGCAGCGATTGGCCGCATAACGCTCATTCTGCTCCTGCCCTTTGCGCTCGGCCAGATGGCGCAGCGTTGGTGCAAACCATGGGTAGACCGCAACAAGGATGTGGCGACTTGGATGGACCGCATCTCGATTGCCATCGCGGTCTATGTGGCGTTTTCAGGCGCGGTTGTGGCGGGGATATGGAGCATCGTGCGCGGTGATGAGCTTGCGTGGTTGGCATTGGCTTTGTCGGTCATGCTGCTGGTTGGCTTTGGCGGGGCTTGGGCCATAAGCGGGGCTATGAAGCTACCGCGCGGCGACCGGATTACCATGCTGTTTTCGGGTGGGCAGAAAAGCATCGCCATTGGCGCGCCGCTCGCTGCGACGATATTCCCGCCCGCAATCGCGGGAATGGTCCTGTTGCCGACGCTGATTTATCATATGGCGCAGTTGATATTGTCTGCGCCGTTGGCCACGCATTTGGCGAAAGATGCGTAACGTGTCTCCCCATCGACTTGCGATGGGGAGGTGGCAGCCGAAGCGATAGCTTCGGATGACGGAGGGGCAGCAGCGTTGAGTGCCCCTCCGTCTTGCCCGTGCTGACGCCCGGTCAATCCACCTCCCCATCGCAAGTCGATGGGGAGATTAAAGGCTGAGCATTTGTCGAAGAATGTCGAACCGTAGCCCTGAGCCTGTCGAAGGGCGTTTATCCGTCAGGCGTGCTTCGACAGGATCAGCACTTCGGTGAAATTTTAAAGGCTCCGCAGCGCTTCCGATGGCCGCGCCGCTAAGATCGGGAGTGATCCGACGATACCCAGCACAAAGGTCACACCAGCGCCGCCAATGAGCGTCATCGCCAGTATCGAATAATCCGGCGTAAAGCTGAAATCGAATATTTCGACCACGACATAATATGCCGCCGACATGCCAAGCAGCAGCGATACCAACCCGAGCAGCACCGCCAATATCCCATATTCTAACGCCTGCGCGCCCAATATCTGCCGCCTTGTGCTGCCTAGCATTTTCATGATGACGCTGTCGTAAATGCGCGACTGGCGGGCAGCGGCAATCGCGCCAACGAGCACGGCGATTCCGGCCAAGATGGCGATGGATGCCGCAGCGGCAATGGCCTGCGCCATTTGCGTGAGCAATATTGTGATCTGCGACGTCACTTCGCCGACCTCAATCAGCGACGAGGACGGGAATGCGGGCGGGATAGATTTTGCCAATATGCGCTCGGCGGGCTTCGACACGGTCAAAGTCGCAACCATATTGTGTGGCGCGGCGTCCAAGCTTCCCGGCGAAAACACCATCACATAATTCAGGCCGAAATTATCCCATTTGACGGTGCGTAAGGATGCGATCTTGGCGGGAACCTCAACGCCGAGCAAGCTGATGGTCAGGGTATCACCCACCCCAACGCCCAAGCTTTCGGCGGCTTCTGCCTCAAGGCTGACCAAGGCGGGACCATCATAATCCGCTGGCCAAAATGTGCCCGCGACAATCTCACTACCCCTCGGCAGGACGCTGCTGTAGGTCAGTCCGCGATCTCCGTTAAGGATCCATGCGCCTTCGGGCAGTTCTTCCAATTGATCCACACGCTGGCCGCCAAATTCAACGATAGTGCCGCGCAAGGCGGGGATCATATTGATGGTAGCTTTGGGGTCGGCGTCCTTCACCATTTGCGTGAATATCGCTGCGCCCTCACGCGGGATATCCAATGCAAAGAAGCTTGGCGCCCGGTCGGGGACGCTGTTTTTGATTTCATTGTTGATGCTGGTTTGAATGGCCGCGAGCGTCACGAACAAGGTAAGGCCAAGGCCAAGCGCCACGACCAATGCCTGCGTCTGCGCACCGGGGCGATGCAGGTTGGCAAGCGCGAGGCGCGGCAAGGGAGCCTTTGGCCGCGGGACGCGTAAGGCGATGAAACGCAGCAACCACGCAATGCCCGTGAGCAGCAACAGCAGGCCAAAGGCCGCGCCGATAAAGGCGAGCGAGAACAAAGGCTCTCGTGCCGTCACCACCGCAAGCGCGATGATTGCGAGGATAGCCGAGACCACCCACACCGCGCTGCGCCGGTCGATGCGGGCGTTGCCTTCCACAATCGCGCGGAATAGGCCAGCGGCGGGCACCGTGCGCGCACGGGCCAAGGGCGGCAGGGCAAAGGCAATGGCGATCAACAGGCCATAGATCGCGCTGACGAGCAACGGCAAGGGATGCAGGTTAAAGCCCGGTGCGACCGGTAATATGTCACCAGCCACCCAGCCAATGACCATAGGCATAACGCTACCTACCGCAAGGCCGGCGATAACCGCACCTGCGGCAACGGTCAGGATTTGAAGCATATAGATGCGGAATATTGTGCCACTGTCTGCGCCCGTAACCTTCAATGTCGCAATGCTGGCGCGCTTGCTGGCGAGATAGCTGCTGACGCCATTGCCGACGCCAATGCCTGCAATAACCAAGGCGGCAAGGCCGACCAAAGTCAGGAACTGACCCATACGTTCAATGAAGCGCCTTGTGCCGGGTGCACCGTTGGAACGATCCGTAATGTCCCAACCCGCCGAGGGGAACTGCGCCTCAAGTGCCTTTGCTACGGCGGGTGCGTCTTCGTTCGCGGATAGTTTGATGCGGTATTTTGCCTCATACATGCTGCCCGGCTGGATTAGGCCCGTATCTGGCAAAGATTTCATGTTTATGATGGCCACGGGACCAAGCGTGAAGCCTTCGCCCAAGCGGTCGGGTTCCTCGGCGATGACGCCTGCGACCTTAAACCGCGCCTCCCCAAAGCGGACGGTTCCACCTGTTTGAATGTCGAGCCGTTCGGACAAGGTTTGCCCAATGTAGATTTCGCCCTCGGCCGGTGCCTTAACATTGCCGCCATCGCGCAGGGTCAACGCGCCATAATGCGGGTAGACACGGTCGACTGCCTTCAACTCGGCGAGCAGGCTGTCGCTGCCAACTTGTGCGCCTATGGCCATTGCCCGCAAACGGATGGTTTCGGACACTATGCCGGCTTTGCGCATGGCTGCCATTTCCGACTGCGTTGCGGCGCGTTGCGCGATCCCGATTTCGACATCGCCGCCAAGGATCGTCTGACCACGCCGTGACAGTTCATCGGCAATGCCAGCGGTCAAGCTGCCAATAGCCGCGAGCGTCGCGACGCCCAGGAATAGGCAAATTGCCAGCAACCGGAGCCCGCGGATACGCGCAGACAGGTCACGGCGCGAAATGCGCCAAATGGCGGCGAGGGAGAGGCTCATCTAAATCCTCCTCGGAACAAGGAGGGGGACCGCGCGAAGCGGGGTGGAGGGGGCAATTGGCTCAGCGCGCGGCGCAGGCCCCCCTCCGTCAGTGCTCCGCACTGCCACCTCCCCGAAACGGGGAGGATCTGTCGTTCGCCAATCAAGCCGCGCTCTCCACCACGTGGCCATCCTGCATGGAAATCACCCGGTCACATTTGCGGGCAAGTTCGGGGTCGTGGGTGATAATTAACAAAGTCGCGCCCAATGCGGCGCGGCGGTCGAACAAGAGGTCGATAATGGCCGTGCCTGTGGACCCATCCAAATTGCCTGTTGGTTCATCGGCAAAGATGATCTTTGGCCCTGCGGCCATGGCGCGGGCGATGGCAACACGTTGCTGTTCGCCGCCGGACAATTGGGATGGATAATGGGTGAGCCGATGGCCAAGGCCGACGGCTTCAAGCTCGCTTTGCGCGCGGCCGAACGGGTCCTTCAGACCAGCCAGCTCCAACGGGATAGCGACATTCTCAAGTGCGGTCATGGTCGGCAACAGGTGAAACGCCTGCAACACAATGCCGATGCGTCCACGCCGCGCACGCGCGAGTTCGTCTTCATCCAGCTTAGTAAAATCCAGGCCATCGACAAGCACAGTGCCACCGCTGGCTTGCTCCAACCCGGCCAGCACCGCCATCAAAGAAGATTTGCCTGATCCTGACGGCCCAAGCAACGCGACGCTGCTGTCATAGGGCACTTCAAGGTCTACGCCGCGTAAAATCGACACGGATGCGTCGTTGCTGCCAAGGCTGAGGGTGACATTTGCCGCGCGGATTGCCATATCCGTTTGGTGAGTGATAGGAGCGTGCAAGGAAAATCCTTATGAAAAGTTTTTGGCTATATGGGGCGTTATGCGTCACAATCCAAGGGTTGTCGGGATGCGGGTCAAATCCTGTAGCCGAAAATAAGACTGACGTTCAGGAAACGGCTAAGGTCGCGCAGTATGACCAATTGGTCGTTGCGTTCGGCGACAGCCTCTATGCCGGGTACCGCCTTGCGCCAAAGGAAGGGCTGGCTCCGGTATTGCAGGCGGCATTGCAAGCGGGAGGCATTAACGCGCGGGTTCATAATGCCGGGGTGTCGGGGGACACCACAGCAGCAGGTAAAACGCGGCTGGCCTTCGTGCTCGATAATCTTGACCGAAAGCCTGACCTGGTGGTGCTTGGCCTTGGCGGCAATGATATGTTGCGCGGCATCAAACCTGCAGAAACCAAAGCGAACATGAGCGCGATGATGGACGAGTTGAAACGCCGAGACATTCCAGTGGTGCTGACGGGCATGTTGGCCGCGCCCAATCTAGGTGCAGATTATGTAAATTCTTTCAACGGGATTTTCCCGGATCTGGCCAATACATATGGTGCTTCGCTTTACCCTTTTTTCCTCGATGGCGTAGTGACGGATTCGGCCTTAATGCTGCCGGATAACATCCATCCCAATGCCAAGGGCGTGTCGCGGGTTGTCGAAGGATTATCCCCGCTGATCGAAGCCGCCTTGAAGCGGCAAGATGAAGCTGTATTAGAAAAATAATACAGCTAGGGACGGAAGTGCTTGAAATGGTCGCGCACTCGTTCCATTTGATGTCATATCCAATGACAGAGGGATTTTTGGCCATGTCGACTGAAACCGCAACCCAGACCGTGCAAGATCTGAAGCTTACACCGCCGGACCCTGTGCCGACCGTGACCCCGCAACAGGCGATGGGGCTGGTCCCGGTAACCGATGAGCAGCAAAGCAAGCTGGCACAGCGGGTTGAGGCCTATGTCGCTGACCTGATTGCGCAGGACGTTAACAGCCCTGAATTCGGCAAGCGGGTTGACCAGCTTACCAATATGGGCCGCAAGGAAATCATGGAGGCATCGGCGCAGTCGAACCGCTTTCTTGATAAACCCATCCGCCGCATGGACGCCGAGTCTGGCGTTGGGGCGGATTTGGCCGAATTGCGCCGCGTTGTTGAAGATTTAGACCCTTCCAAAAAGGGCAATCTGATGACCAAGCAGAAGCTGTTTGGAATCATTCCCTTTGGCAGTAAATTACGCAATTATTTCGACAGCTATCAAAGTTCGCAAACGCATATCAGCTCGATCCTCGGGCGGCTTGGCAACGGCAAGGACGAGCTATTGATGGACAATGCTGCCATTGATGTCGAGCGTCAAAATCTGTGGGTTGCCATGGGCAAGCTTGAGCAGATGATCGTCATGTCAAAGCAGCTTGATGCCAAGCTTGAGGAAAAATCTGCGGAGTTGGAATTGTCCGACCCAGCCAAGTCACGCGCGATCAAGGAAAGTGCGTTATTCTATGTGCGCCAGCGGACGCAGGACTTGCTAACGCAAATGGCCGTGACGGTGCAGGGCTATCTTGCGCTTGATCTGGTGAAAAAGAACAATGTCGAGTTGGTAAAGGGCGTTGACCGCGCATCGACAACCACCGTTGGCGCGCTGCGTACGGCGGTCACGGTGGCGCAGGCAATGACGAACCAGAAACTGGTATTGGACCAAATCACATCGTTGAACACCACAACGGCGAATATAATCGACAGCACTGGCAAATTGCTACGCGACAATACCGCGCGTATTCATGAACAAGCTGCGGGTGCGACTATTCCGCTGGAAACATTAAGCCGCGCGTTTCAGAATATTTACGACACGATGGATGCCATCGACACCTTTAAGCTGAAGGCGCTCGACAGCATGAAGCAGACGTCGGACGCGCTTGAGAAAGAGGTCGAAAAGTCCAAGGGCTATATCGCCCGCGCAGAAGGTCAGGCGCAGGCGGTGAAGGCTACCCAGGACAGCGGTTTGCTCGCGGCGTTGGAGGGGTAAGTGTTGACCAACATATCTTCATCATTCCCGCGAAAGCGGGAATTTATGGTCGGAACTTGCGGCACTGACCGACCAGCGTTGTACACATTTATATCTCCGGCCATGGATTCCCGCTTTCGCGGGAATGACAAAGTTTAGGGAAGCCAGTGAATAGCCCAGCATCCAACTCAAACGAGACCCTGAACGCGGCTGCGCGGTCGTTGCGCAATGTGCGGATGAAACCGATTGGCTCCAAGTCACAGGCGCTGCGCAGTGCGCATTTTTGGGGCAAGCTGAGTAAGGCTGTGGTCGCGGTAGGGGTGGTGTTGGTCGGCGCGGGCATAGTTGGCGCGATTATCGACGGCATCGGCTTTTGGGGCGTTATGATTACCGGCATAGTTGGCGCGGCGGCGGCCTATGTGTTGATGCGCTATCCCGAAATGCCTATGCCTACGACCGAAAGCCTTCGTGTCACTGATCTCGCGACTTTGGCTGGCAAAACGGAAATCTGGTTGGAGGCGCAACGTCCGGCTCTGCCAGCGCCAGCAGTCACGTTGATGCAGGATATCGGCTTGCGGCTGGACCAGCTTGCGCCGCAATTGCAGACATTGGATGAAAACGACCCGGCGGCGCGCGAAGTGCGCAAGCTGGTGGGCGAACATCTGCCCGAACTTATTAACGGCTATAAGAAAATCCCGGACAGCCTGAAACATAAAGAACATGCAGGGAAAACGCCTGCGCAGCAGCTTGTTGACGGGTTGAAAACTATTGATCGCGAGATTGAAACCATGACCGGGCAAATCTCACGCGGGGAGCTGGATAAGCTGGCAGTGCGTGGGCGTTACCTTGAAATGCGCTACGATAACAGCGAAGCACCGGGCTAAGCCGTCTAAGGGGGTTCAAATAGCCAAAGACGTGGCGCGCCTTACAAAATCAGGGGCTTTCGCGGCGCATAAAGGCGCCTGGATGAAAAGGAATGCGTTTTGACGCCGTTGAAGCTGAGCAGAGAATTTTTCGGGACGCTGCCCAACGGAGAAGCGGTTGAAGCGATTACCCTCACCAACGCAAACGGCATGCGGGTGCGTATCATCGGCTATGGTGCCGCGATACATTCGGTCTACGTGCCCGATGCGCAAGGGCGATTTGCCGATGTTACGACTGGGTATGATAGGCTGGACGCATATGTGGCTCAGCCGCAATATTTCGGTTCAACCGTAGGGCGCGTCGCCAACCGCATTGCAGGCGCACGCTTTACGTTGGAGGGCAAAGAATATCTGGTTCCTGCCAATGATGCCGCCAACTCCCTGCATGGTGGCGAACTGGGGTTTGACAAGGTCAACTGGACCGTTACCGCCTGCGATGAAAAGGCGATGTCCGTGACGCTTTCGCATGTCAGTCCCGATGGTGACCAAGGCTATCCCGGAAACTTATCCGTAACTGCAACCTACCAACTGCATGCGGACAACGCTCTGTCGGTGCGATACCAAGCGACGACGGATGCACCAACTATCGTCAACCTGTCTAACCATGCGTATTGGAATTTAGCCGGCGAAGGTGCGCCCCACGACGCCATGGACCATCTGTTAACTATCAATGCTGCGCATTATTTGCCAGTCGATGCCACCCTCATCCCGACCGGCGAGCGCCGCCATGTGGCTGGCACCGCGTTCGATTTCCGCATAGCTAAAACAATCCGTGCGCATGTCCGCGATGTTTCCGATGAACAATTACGGCATGGGCGCGGTTACGACCATAATTGGGTCATTGATGAGGTGGTGGCGCGCGCGCCACGCTTGCACGCTGTATTGAAAGATCCTCATTCGGGACGGACAATGCGGTTGCTGTCTAATCAACCTGGCTTGCAATTCTACGCCGGCAATTTTTTCGATGGTTCTACCGCAGGTAAGGCTGGCAAACGCTATCATATGGGCGACGCCATCGCCTTGGAACCGCAGATGTTTCCAGATGCACCTAACCAAGCTTCCTTTGCGTCGGTCGCGTTGCATCCTGACCAGACTTATGAAAATATCATCATTTGGCAGTTCGGTGTGACTGCGGGTAATGCAGATGAGCACGCGCCCCAATAGCACGCATGCGACACCATTTTTTGTTGAGTGCCGTCTAGGCCGCGGGCTCAGACATTGCCGTGAGCAATGGTTCATTACCCCGATCGCTCATTAGGCATGGCAGTCACGGGGGTAAAAGGTTTGTAGTGTAAAGTCGTATCAAATCGGTTATATGACAGTAAATTAAATTAGAAACTCCTTACAGGTCAACGCATGGACTTAACGAGTGACAGTGAAGGAACATCTCCTAAGATGCCTGGGTCACATATCCTTTTAATTGATGATGAACAGGATGTTCTCCCTGAGTATCAGGAGTTTCTCGAGTTTGCCGGATTTAAAGCCTTCACATCGGCTGACCCCGTCGAAGCGCACGAACTCGTCTTAAACACGCCGGAGATCGGCGTCGTTATTACCGATCTGCGTATGGCGCAGGTTGATGGCGCAAGCATGATACGGAACTTGCGCGCTGCGCTTCCTGCCGGACGCCATGTCGCGTTTATAATCCTGACGGGTGACGCAAGTACACAATTAGGATCCGACATTGCGGATGTACCTGTGTTCCTGAAGCCAGCCGATACCGATGCGCTTATTGCGGCCATCCGTGTTGCGCTGTCACGTCCGTGAAATTGGCGCTCAAGAAGCTGGCGTTGCCACAAATGCGTCGGCACGAGTTGCTTGCGGTTATTCTGCTAGGGCTGACTGGTTTTCTTTGTAATACCCTTGAGTTGCAGCTCGGCTGGGGCATGCAATTCGTGTTTGGTAACGCGATTGTCTTTGCATTTATACGCGTACTTGCGCCGCAATCGTTGGTGCTGGCTATATCCATTTCGAGCCTTTGGACCCTATTTCTGTGGAATCATCCCTGGGCATGGCTCGTCTGGACCTTCGAGGCCATTTTCATCGCGGTCGTTGGTCGGCGAAACGCACCGGTTCGAAGCGATGTGATTTTCTGGGTCGTTCTTGGTGCGCCATTGCTTTTTCTGACCTACGGCGGCGTGATCAAGATGGACGAGCTCTCGCTCTGGCTGGAGGCGCTTAAACAGGCCGCAAATGGCATATTAAATGTTGTTATCGGCGAACTTATTTACGTAGCTCTCATCGCAATTAATCCGATGCGGAAATTTGTAAATTGGCCAAGGGTGAAGGCGGAAGGCGCAGTTATCACCCTGCTAATGGCCATTATTTTGATCCCTGCAGCTTTTTACTTGGCACTCGAGGCCCCCGACCGCGAACAGGCGGCGCGCCAAAATGTTGGCCGGACCCTCGATAACCGGCTGCTGGTCAGCGGTGTTGCGCTGAATAGCTGGGTGCAGTCGCGCAGTCTGATTCTGCGGATGCATGCGGAAGAACAATTTTATAAGGGGCGCGTGCCGGAGCAGGCATTGTTGGATGAGCTTTCGCCCGAATTCGATCACATCACGATCATTGGTAATGGCCGCAAAATTCAATGGTCCGCCCAATCGAGCGGCGAAAAGATGCGCTTGGTTGCGAAGAGTTCAAGCCAAAGCACCATATTGGCCAGATACGGTGTGCGCCTTGTAACATTGTCGCCGCAACGGACAAAGCAGAGCCCGCAATTCGCAATAATTGTGCCATTCAGCGCCGATGGCAAGGCCGGGATTATTGTTGCCCAATTGCGTAACAATTTATTGTACAAGCTGGTGGCCACGCGCCGGGAGCAATCGGACTATGGTATTTTTCTGGTCAGTCCACTGCAGGGGACATT